>VOFH01001243.1_pt1 | contig 358000 bp, 438 predicted proteins | sample 5384091 | NCBI WGS metagenome assembly VOFH01 (sample SAMN12384727, study PRJNA508395) | human gut metagenome | isolation source: healthy gut G | host: Homo sapiens
GATTGCCCTGATGCCTTGTTCCTTTGCCGCGAGAATGGCGGCCAACAGGTCATGTTTTTCTGGCATCTTCATGTCTTACCCCAATAAGGGATTTGCTCTATTTAATTAGGAATAAGGTCGATTACTGATAGAACAAATCCAGGCTACTGTGTTTAGTAATCAGATTTGTTCGTGACCGATATGCACGGGCAAAACGGCAGGAGCTTTACATTGCCCTCCGAAAGATTTTTCTCAAAACTGCTCATGATGATTACCTCTTTTTAAATTCCTGTAAGTATTAGCAGAACTTTTGCCTGTCAGAAAACTTTTATACTTACCATGTTTTATACTTAATTATACTTAATATAGTAGCGTAAAGCACCAATAATGACAATAGGTATTCTCAAGCGTACCATACCTGCCAACCCTGTTTTCCATACAAAGAAGAACATTTTCGAACCATTTTTCAATTTACATCTACCAAAAAAATGATATCCTATAAGGTGTTTGACTACTATTAAGTACATCATCAATACTGGGAATTTAAAAATGAAAAAATAAAACTGCATTTACAATTTTGACGATTCTAGTCTTAAGTTTTCTACTTTTATCTGTCAGGCAGGATTTTTTGTACATCACGGCTCTGCGAAAACAGCGAATCTATTGCAGCGGATATTGATCTGCCACTCAAAATGGAAGCCAAAACGCCGACAGATTTCTCATCCCGAAAAATCGAAAATTTTTCCGGCGATCTCACTGAGAACAGGAGAAGATCATCGCAATGAAAGATGACTCCTTTGACAACAGTGAAATGACCAAATGGTTTGAGGACGTGATCATCCTGGGGGATTCTATCGTCGAGGGCGGATCTGCCTATGAATGGCTGACGCCATCCAACTTCTCCTCCAAGATCGGTATCTCCGTCTGCACAGCTGAAGAACAGATTGACGCTGCTATTAATGCTTCGCCATCTCTTCTTTTCATGTGTTTTGGTGTCAATGATATCGAGAATTATGGCTCACAGGTGGATGGATTTATCTCTGATTACAGGGAAGCAATTACCAAAATCCAAGGTGCAACACCGCATACTGTGATTTATGTCAATGCGATTTTCCTCCGCAGGACGGTGTTCAGGATCGTCTGCCCATTTTATGGGTATCTCGACGAATACAATACAGAACTTGAAGCTTTATGTCAGGAACTCGGCGTCACCTTTATCGACTCGGTTTCATTTTAAGAGAACTGCCGGAATTATATGATGCGGATGGTATTCACCCTGTTTCCGCATTTTATCCATTATGGTTTAATTATCTGGCAGATATGGCGGGGTTAAAAGACAATGAATAGATTAAAGAAAATTGACATATATCCAATACATCATCTGCGGCCTGCTTGTTATTTTCATTCTTGGCATTCTCCTGTCAGGTCATGCCAAAATGTCAGTTTTGAAACAGTCCAGCAGAATATTGTATCATGTGAAGGTATCAATGGCCCTCAAAAAGGAACAGCCCGTGATATGCGAAAAGAATCTTGATCTTGACGAAAGTCTCTTTGACTGGTCTATTTACTATTGCGGCAATGGTCTAATGGATGTATCGGGCTTCTGATCGTGAAGTCCGATAACTCAGCCGCTCTGGAAACAGCTGAAAAGCGGCTGCTTCCAGACTGGACACAAAAGACCAACTTTGACGGCTACGGCACTAACCAGATTGACCTTCTTGTCATGCCATCACCAAAAAAGTCGGCCCTTATTATTTTTTATGCTGTTTCTGAGCATGCATCAACGTGGGAGGAGGTTTTTATGGGTCTCGTCAAATAGACCCTGAAAGTACATTATGGTATTCAGTAGTTTTAAATTTCCTGCTTATTTTTCTTCCAATCGTACTGCTCCTCCATTCAGTACTTCCTTTTTAAGTACAAAAACATTGTACTGCTTGCGGCCAGCATTATTTTCTATGCCTGGGGAGAGCCTGTATATGTCATCCTTATGATCCTGAGCATCGGCTTCAACTACATGTCCGGTCTCGTTCTTGGCGATTTTGAAGATCCGCACATGCGGAAGCGCCAGCTTATATTTGCAGTCGCTGTCAATCTTCTGCTGCTTGGATTTTTAAATATGCCGGTTTCCTTGTCAGCATGATCAATGCCATTCTTCCTCTGAAGATTGAATTCAGATCACTGGCACTTCCTGTTGGTATTTCTTTCTACACATTCCAGGCATTGTCCTATGTCATCGATGTGTACAGAAAGAAAGTCAAGCCTCAGGAAAACCTGCTGAACTTTGCTGTATATATCACGATGTTTCCTCAGCTCGTCGCCGGTCCGATCGTTAAATATTCAGATATCGAGCTTCAGCTTTCCAACCGCAAAATATCCCGTGCCAAATTCGGTCAGGGCATCGAGCGACTCTCTTTGGTCTTTCCAAAAAGTCCTGCTTGCCAACAATCTCGGTCTGCTTTACAGGAAACCATTCAGGCTTCGGGCAGCAGAAGCATCATGACTTCATGGCTTGGTATTTTTTGCCTACACCCTTCAGATCTACTTTGACTTCTCCGGTTACAGTGATATGGCCATTGGTATGGGCAAGATGCTGGGATTTACATTCCCTGAAAACTTCAATTTTCCATATATTTCAGACAGTATCACAGAGTTCTGGCGCAGATGGCATATGACATTATCCGGTTGGTTCGTGAATATGTCTATATTCCTCTGGGCGGCAACCGTGTTTCCATGCCCCGTCATATTCTGAACCTTCTGATTGTATGGGTGCTCACAGGTTTCTGGGCACAGTGCGGCATGGAACTTTATCCTGTGGGGCCTCTATTACGGTATTCTTCTGATTCTTGAGAAATATATATTTGCTCCTCTGTTGAAGCTGCCGAAAGCAGCCCGACACATCTATACCATGCTTCTTGTCATGTTCGGCTGGGTCTTATTCAGCAACACGGACTTTGGCAGTATGCGCACTTACGTCGGCACTTTATTTGGTATCGGCACCAAGGGCTTCCTTGATCTGGCGTTCTTTTTTATTATATAAGGAACAATCTCATCATTCTGATCATGGGCATGCTCTGTGCAACACCGCTGATCAGGAATTATATTGTGCGATGCAGCAGAAAGAAACCTGAAGTGACTTCCGCAGTACTTCTGCTCCTTGGTATCCTCAGCATTGCATTCCTTGTATACGGTACTTACAACCCTTTCCTTTATTTCAGATTTTAGTGAGGACAGATTATGCAGAAACGAAAAGATAAAATCAATCGAAAAAATATCATTCTATTCTGGTCATTGCCGCAATTTGCTATTGTTGTCCTCCTGGACGCCGGCATGATCCTGATGCCGATCATACATCCTCTGATATGGAAAACCGTACACTCCAGACATTTCAAAGCTGACATTCTCAACGCTGGTATCGGAAAGTTTGAATCCGAATTCGAGACCCCTACATTGCTGGATCAGTTTCCTTTTCGAAACAAATGGATCACGCTTGAATCTGATTTCACATGATGGGAAAAACTGAATCCAACGACATTTTTTCTTGCAAAGGGCGGTTATCTGATCCAGAATTTCCATACGCCATCTGATGAGCAGTATGCCTCCCTCCTGGAAGGCTACAAAAAAGTTGCCAAGCTTACAGAAGGAACAGATATCACCTTAAATGCTATGATCGTCCCTACGGCCGTCAACATCTACAGCAAAAAACTCCCTTTTCGGAGCTGTAAAGGGGATCAAAAGCTTTCCCTTCAAGCTTCAAAGTGACCTTGCTGCTTCCGGCATCAACTGGATCGATCTTTCTGAGCCTTTGCCGCCGACAAAGCAACTCAGCTTTACTACAGAACCGACCATCACTGGACAAGTGATGCGGCCTTACTCGCCTACCAGACCTATAACAAAACTCTGGGACTTAATGACAGCACCACTTATTCCAAAAATACTTTCCGATTCTTTCAAAGGTACTTTGTCGCTTCCAGCGGCCTGCGTACATCAGAAACGGATGAAATTTATGCGTATATTCGGATCAGGGATTACACTGTCAGCCTGACGGCAGAAAATACCTGTAAATCAGCTTCCATTTGACGTTCAAAGCCTGTCCACCAAAAAAGCCAGTACAATGTATTCTTTGGCGGCAATCATCCGGAAGTCGTTATCGATTCCGCTTCCGAATCCAAAAAGGTGCTGATGGTCTTCAAGATTCCCACGCAAACTGTTTTGTTCCGTTTCTGATTCCTGACTATGCGCAAGAATCATCATGATCGACCGAGATATTATACAGAAGATATTTCCGAAACCATTCAATCCAATGGCGTTACCGATATTCTGTTTCTGTATAATGCCAACACGGCGGCTGAAGACCACAGTCTTTATCAGGGGCTGACCGCCCAATAAACTAAAATACACTAAAATACAGCATCATGACAATCCTATCAGAATCGTCATGATGTGAAGAAAACCCCTATGCTTCGGCATTCACCGAAATACAGGGCCTTTGGGGAAAAAATGTTCACTTACCAGCCAACACAATCTGCGCCATTAGTCTTCAATATGTGTTGTGGTTGTTGTGAGGCCATTGGCATCAGCATCTACATTGATGCAGTCGCCTGGCTCAATTCATTGCCAAGGATCATTTTAGCTACCATGGTCTCGACATTCTTCTGGATATACCGCTTCAACGGACGTGCACCATAAACCGGATCATAACCATGATCTGTGATGTAATCCTTTGCAGCCGGTGTCAGCTGAAGTGTCAGTTCTTTGTCTCAAGACTTATTCAGCCGACCGATCAGGATATCAATGATACCGCTGATGTTGTCCTTCGTTAACGGCTTGAACATAATTATCTCATCGAGACGGTTCAGGAATTCCGGTCTGAAATGCCCTTTCAGATCATTCATCGTGTTCTGTCTTGCTTCATCACTGATATTGCCTTCACTGTCAATGCCATCCAGCAGATAGGAAGAACCAATGTTTGACGTCATGATCAGAATCGTATTCTTAAAGTCTACCGTTCTGCCCTGAGAATCGGTCACTCGACCATCATCCAGAATCTGCAGCAATACATTGAACACATCCGGATGGGCCTTTTCAATCTCATCGAAAAGGATAACAGAGTAAGGTTTTCTTCTGACTGCTTCTGTCAGCTGACCGCCTTCTTCATAACCAACATATCCCGGAGGCGCTCCAATCAGACGGGACACGGAGAACTTCTCCATATATTCGCTCATATCAATACGCACGATATTCGATTCATCATCAAACAGACTCTCTGCCAGCGTTTTGGCCAATTCTGTCTTACCAACACCAGTAGGTCCAAGGAACATGAAGGAACCAATCGGTCTGTTTCTCATCCTGGATACCGGCACGGAACGGATAATCGCTTCTGTAACCTTTGATACACCTTCCTCCTGACCGACAACACGTTTGTGAAGAAGTTCATCGTCCAGGTGAAGGATCTTATTACTTTCGCTCTCTGTCAGCTTTGCAACAGGAATCCCTGTCCATCTGGACACGATTCTGGCAATCTCTTCATCTGTCACACGTTCACGAAGAGCAGAGATTTCTCTTCTGTTTTGAACACGGGTGTTCCTTCTTCTTCCAATTGTTTCTTCAGCTGAGGCAGCTTGCCGTATTTCAGCTCTGCTGCCTTATTCAGGTCATATTTTCTCTTCTGCCAAGCTTCAATCTGCTTGTTCAGATCTTCAATTTCCACTCAAGCTCTGCAGTTTCTCAACATCCTGCTTCTCATCATGCCATTTTGCCTGCAAATCAGAGAAGTCTTCTCGCATTTCAGCCAGTTCTCATGGATTTCCTGCAGACGTTCCTTGACAGCTTGTCGTCCTCTTTTTTTCAGTGCCGCTTCTTCAATCTCCAGCTGAATGATTTTTCTCTGGATGACATCCAGCTCTGTCGGCATGGAGTCCATTTCTGTCTTGATCATTGCACAGGCTTCATCCACAAGGTCAATCGCTTTATCCGGAAGGAATCTATCCGAAATATATCTGTTGGAAAGGGTTGCCGCCGCAACAAGGGCACTGATCTGTAATTTTAACGCCATGGAAAACCTCATATCTTTCCTTCAGGCCACGCAGAATAGCAATGGTATCCTCAACCGTAGGCTCATCAACCATAACCGGCTGGAACCGACGTTCAAGAGCTTTATCCTTCTCAATACTGTCTGTATTCATTCAGTGTTGTTGCACCGATACAATGCAGCTCACCTCTTGCCAGCATAGGCTTCAGCAGGTTGCCTGCGTCCATTGCGCCGTCCGTTTTGCCTGCGCCGACAATCGTATGCAGCTCATCAATAAAGAGGATAATCTTACCTTCGCTCTTTCTGACCTCATTCAGAACGGCTTTCAGTCTCTCCTCAAATTCACCACGGAATTTTGCACCGGCTACCAGTGCACCCATATCCAGAATAAATGGTTTTATCCTTCAAGCTGTTGGGTACATCCCCTTCACGATACGCTGTGCCAGTCCTTCGATAACTGCGGTTTTACCAACACCGGGTTCACCGATCAGTACCGGTGTATTGAAGATGAATCCACTACGTCCACCAATCTCTACATTACTCTGCAATCCCAGCATCAGATTCAATTCCTTCTGCTTACGAAATGCGTCATACACAGTCTGCGTCATCGGTATCGTTCTGATGCCCGCATCCGTTTTGGTTTCAGAATCATGGAAACAATAGCCTTCATCACCTTCATAGTAAACAAGCTGACCTCCCACATGGATTTCCCTGTTCTTCATATCTACATCCGACCAGGTCAATCCAATTGTTTCACTCACTCTCAGACAAGCCCCGAACATAATCTGCATCATTGGAAGATGTGGTTTATATACCTTACTATTCTCCACAAATTTCAGAAGTTTTTCCTGCTGTTCCAAAGTCAATGCTTCTTTTTTCTTTTGCCGGGGCACCATAATCTCCAAGTGTTCCTGTAACCGGATTCTTTCGGATAATCTCGTCTGCTACTGCCATCTCAAAACTTGGGTTAAGCATAGCATAAAAGCCTTTGATCGTACTGTGTGCCAGCCCTTCATCTGACAGCTGCGAAAAAATGTCCGTACATGAGAGGTCTTAAAATCTACCACACGAATATTTCCCAGTGTATTACGCACCCGGTGATTCCACATACCGATATAATTCTTCTTCGTTCTTTCCCGGATATTCGTCGTTGCCATATACCGTTCAAACAAGCCATTTACCGTCAGCTTCTTTACAGATGTGTCTGTAATAAGCTGATCATCCATATCTTTATTGACCTTTTTTTCCTGTTCTCTCAGGCTCGCAAGATCCATATCATAGATTGTTATCCGCTTTCCGGTAATCTCATCTTTGTAGCGATACATATAACGTCCATCTGATCGCTGGCTCTCTCCTGTTCTTAAATTTCTGCCTTTGTTGTCTTTTCTTGCCATACTAATCATTCCTTTCACATTCGTTGTTTGTTATTCGGAATGATTTTTGTCCTGTCGGTATCAGTCATTTACTGCCTAATATCTGCTCACAGATTAACATAATATTTTATGATTTCCAAGGGTAAATTCTTGAAAAAAAATTTTTATTTTTTTCTTTTGCACTCTCATTCCGAAGGAAATTCGTTGTTTTCTCCTGTTCTCGTCCATTACACTGCCATTGCATCAAGATATTTTTTTATCTTATCCACGTTATAGAGAACACGTCTTCCAACAATCATCTCTTGCTTCTGCACAGTCTGCGATTTTTCTTGCTGTGACTGCACCGCAGGATAGCATTGCCATTAATCCTTCAATATCTACCGTCAGACGATTCTCAGCCTTATACTCTGTTGTTTTTCTCATGATGCACATACCTCCTTTCCTCCGTATTCTTCTGCATCACCTCCCAGACAGCGGTTTCATGCCCGTTGTCAGTACCTTCTTCTGTCGTTTTCGATGTTGTCTAATGATGAATTTTCTTCTGTTCGGCGTGTTGGCTTCCATTTGTATAGGCGGTGTCAACGTTACAATTGACCTCTATCAGAATCTTTCTGAATACTGGCAGCTTCTTCTCAAGCATACCAGCCGTTGCCGGAGTATCTTCGGTTTCCACATACTACTCTCTGATACAGCGGTGGAATCCTGTGTTGTCCTTTAAACCTCTAAGGGTACCTATACAGCTCATTTAATTTTCAAGGTACATAAAAAAGCTCTTGAATTCCTATTCAAAACCTATTTTTTCTACTAATCACACGTGGCAGAGGCAATAAGGTCATATTTTTCATAAAAAATTTGATTTTTCATCCCCGCTTTGTTTATTCGCTTTTATGCGAATATTGATTATGCTGTTATTATATTTCGCTTTAATGTTAATGTCAAGCATTTCATTCGCTTTGTTGCGAATGTTTCTGTTTACATTCTGAGCTTTTGATAGTAAAATAGACTTATCAAATAGAAAGCAGGAAATCTGATATGACAATTGGTGATAAAATTAAAAAAAATTCGGACATTCCGGAATATGACACAGGCTGAACTCGGTGCCGCTCTCGGTTGGGGCGATAAGGGTGCAAACCGCCTTGCCCAATACGAAACCAACTACCGGGTTCCCCGTAAAGATCTGGTGACTGAAATGGCTAAAATTCTGGATGTGAACCCACTGACACTACATGAACCAACTACGATGAATGCTTCTGAGCTGATGGAAATTCTGTTCTGGATGGATGAATTTAATCCCGGCATGATCAATCTCTTTCAGTTAGAGACTTATCCGGGTGAAAAATCAAATTCCAGCGACGATACCGCTATCCGCTACCATGATTCTGATAGCTGGCCTGCACATCCACCTGTTGGTATGTGGTTTAATTATGGGGTTCTGAATGATTTTCTGAAAGAATGGACACTTAGAAAAGAAGAACTAAAATCTGGCGAGATAACCCGAAATGAATATTTTGAATGGAAAATCAACTGGCCGCAGACCTGTGATGATTGTGGTAAACGAGAGCCGTCAAAACAGTGGCGAAAATCAAAAGAATAGAACTTAGTGAAACTTAGCAAAACTTAAATTTACTGAATTTTTTTCTCTTTACTCAAAAAAGGCACTGTAAAACCAATGGTTCCATGGTTTTCAATGCCTTTTGTACATATTCTCTATTGGATTTCTCGCATCTATTTGTACATGTGAAACTTAGCGAAACTTAAACCAGCATCACTACAAATTATATATTAAGTTTCCAGTTTGCCGCTTCCGTCTGCAGATCAACTAACTTACGATATAGACCATTTTTCTTCATAAGCGTATCATGGTTTCCTTTTTCTGCCACAACACCTTTATCCAGAACAACGATCTGATCCGCTGCTTCAATCGTTCTCATCCTGTGAGCGATTACCAGAACTGTCTTCCCACTGACTAGTTCAGATATCGCTTCCTGTATCTGTGTTTCACTGTCCACATCTAAAGAAGCAGTTGCTTCATCCAGCAAAATAACAGGCGCATCTTTTAAAAGTGCACGAGCAATGGAAAGACGTTGGCACTCTCCACCGGAAAGCGTAGAACCATTTTCTCCTATTACTGTCTGATAACCCTGCGGTAAATTTTCGATAAATTCATGACATTTTGCTGCCTTTGCTGCTGCAATAACGTCTGTATCACTTGCGCCTTTTCGTCCAACACGAATATTTTCCATAATTGTATTATTGAAAAGAACAACATCCTGAAATACAATCGAGAAATCTTTCATCAATGCAACCGAATCAAGTTTTGCGATATCAACGCCACCAAGTGTAATCTTTCCTCCATCCAGCATAGAATTTTGCGGCAAGTTTTGCTACAGTACTCTTACCACCGCCGGATGGTCCGACTAATGCGGTTACCTGTCCCTGTTTCGCAGTAAATGATACATCCTTTAAGACCGGCTTTCCTTCTTCATAAGAAAATTTCACATGGTCAAAGGTTACGTCATAGCCCTTGGTGTGATAGTCTTTTTGTCCGCTTTCTAAAGGATATTCCTGAATCTCTTTCAGACGATTAACCTGTAAATTTGCACCAAAGAGTTCAGCCATATTTGCCATAGCTCCGGAAAGCGGATCGTACAGGCGTGAGGCTGCGATCAGATACAGAATATACGTAAACAGACTGATCTTTCCATGTAAGATTAGAGAACTTCCCACAACGATCACAGTTACAAGACCAAGTCTTAAGATCATCTGACCGGTTGTAACTAGACTTGCGCTGACCATCTCGCTGGAAATCTGTGCTTTCTCTGCTATATCCATTTTTGCATCCAGTTTCTTAAGATAAGTATTCTCCTGATTACACGCTTTGATATCCTGTACGGTTTCCAGACATTCCTGGATTCCTTCTGACAGATTCATTCTTTCCGTCATATATTTCTTTCCAAGCTTCTCCTGCCATTTTCGTGAAAGCAGTACGATTGCAAATGCCACCGGTGCAACCCACAAAAGAGCAATTCCCATTTTCCAGTTCATAATCAAAAGTACGATACACACAATCGCTGTCGAGATCAATGCTCCAAAGAACTGAGGAACAGTATGGGAAAATGCATGCTCAAAACTTGCACAGTCGCCCATAATTGTACTTGTCAGATCAGCAAGGTCACGTTCATGGAAAAATCCAAGCGGTAACGTCCTGAGCTTTTCTGCAAGTGTAATGCGTCTACGTTCACTTTCCTCATAGGTACCAATATAAGCTTTTTGTATATTGCAAATAATGAAAAATAAAAATAATAACTAAAATGATAATTCCTGCAGCTGTATACCATGCAAGCCCTGCCGTTTTATCTTCCATTCCAAGAGCCACCGGAAGCATCGCATTTAATACTATTGCAAGTAAAGCAACTGGAAGCATCAAGCTGATATTTGCCAGTACAGAGTAAACAATTGCTTTAAAAAGATCTTTTGCACCCTGATCGCTCAGAGCATATTTTTTCTGCAATCTGTTAATCATGTTTTTTTCCTTTCCCACAGATTTTCCAACCTTCCAGGTAATCTGTGTCTGATACTCTTTCCACATCGATGCATAAATGCCATTTTGATTCACAAGTTCCTGATGATTGCCACATTCTACGATTTTTCCATCACCAAACACGAGAATCGTGTCTGCATTCTGAATCGTGGACAGACGATGTGCAATCATAAGTACTGTTTTTCCACTGGTCAATCCTTCAAAGGCAAGCTGGATCTGATGTTCATTTTCTGCATCTGCAAAAGCAGTCGCTTCATCAAGTACGATAATCGGTGCGTCCTTGAGAATTGCACGGGCTAATGCAATACGCTGATTTTCACCACCGGACAGATAAGTTCCTCCGCTTCCAACTACAGTATCCAGCCCATTTGGGAGTCTGTCTATGATATCTTTGCACTGGGCTGCTCCCGCTGCTTTCAATACCTCATCACGTGTGGCCTCCGGTCTGGCAGCTCTGATATTTTCTAGTAAAGTGTCATTAAACAGGCGTGTATTCTGGAATACAAATGCAATCTGCTCCATCAGATCATTTTTTCCAATCTCACGAACATCTACACCGCCAACCAGAACAGCGCCTTCCTGCACATCATAAAAACGTGGGATCAGACTTGCCGCTGTAGATTTACCACTGCCGGAAGCTCCGACTAATGCAATGGTTTTTCCTGACGGAATTTCGAATCTCACATGATCCAGTGCTTTTTTCTCAGTGCCCTGATAAGTAAAGGAAACATCCTGAAATACAACGGAATCATCCTTTGGCTGTTTTGGAGTATTGGATTCTTCGAGTGGTTTCTCCTGTAAAACAGCTTCAATTCTGCTTATCGCACTTTTGGCTGCCATCAATTGTTCGCTTGCAAACATGATACGGTTCATCATTGTCGTGCAAATCGGTGTAAACAGACTATAAAACAGGAAATCCAAAAACAGCTTCTGACTGTCAGCCTGTCCACTTGCACCCGTAAGAATCAACACTGCTGCCGGAATCAATAAAATGAAAGTTCCATTTAAAGTAACATTAAATCCGGTCAGTGGAATACGACAGCAGATTGCATATCCGCTGGCATATTTTTTGTATTCTTCAATCGCAGCGTGAAAGTTTTTGAAAGAATACACAGTTTGCTGAAATACCTTTACAACCGGGATTCCACGGACAAATTCAACCGCTTCTTTGTTCATTGTTTCTAAGGCAGTCATGTATCCAGACATAAAATCTGCATTATCTCCACCCATCATTTTTTTCAGAAAAAAATACGCTGATGACCAACGGAAGCAGACAACAAATTCCAAGTCTCCAATCAAAGACAAACAACAAAATGATAACTGCAACCGGCATAACAACTGCACCAGTTAGATCCGGTAACTGGTGTGCCAGAAACCCTTCGGTCAGTCCAGCATTATCATCAATAATTTTCCGAAGTCTGCCACTGGCATTCTGACTGAAATATCCAAGTGGTAATGTAACAATATGATGCATAGCTTCTTTTTTCATATTGGTTGCTGTGCGAAACGCTGCCAAGTGTGAACAACATAGTGCTACAAAATACAAAAAAATGCTAAGCATTGAAAATGCCACAGCGAGCCATGCATAATGTCCGCTGGATGCTGCCAGAGAAATATTCCCCTGCACCATTGCATGTAAGATATCCCTAATCACAAACCAGATGCAGACAAAGGGAATCATAGAAAGTATCGTGGACAGTCCTGCCAGAATACATCCGGCAATGGTCAACCAGTGTCGGTTCCCTGCAAATTCAAACATCCGAGATAGTTCAGGATTTTTCTTTTTATTCATGTTCTTATATCCTCTAAAAAAAGTCGGTGGTATCAGACTCTTTCCAATTTCCACCGACTCAAATTCATTTACTATTCAGACAGATTCTCTTTACAGAATAACTGTATACAGTTCTCAACATCTGCTTGCGTATAGTCAACAGAAATTCCTGCTGCCAGCCAATAAGCATATTCACCTGCGTCATACTTTTCCAGTGCATCCAGATCACTGCCATATCTGAATTCAATATGCCATGTTGTTTTCATCGTATCCGGAGCGATACAGAAATAGGTAAACTCGCCGGAATCAGCATCATCACTTTCGTAAATGTACAGACCACGCGTTTCTTCCATACCTACGTAATGATAAGAATGGCTGAATATATCATTCCCATTTTCATCCACACCTGATATTGTTGTTCCGTCAAACGTAAATCGATCTATATTCTGTAAAAATTCACAGTCGTATGCCATATTTCTATCCTTGTAAGTTTCCACTGCTTCTTCACCAGTGACTGTTCCAGTTACCATAGAAGACATCTTTTCAACAGCCGCCTGAGCATTATCCTCTCCTACAATTGAAGCACTGTCATCCAGCCACAGCTGATCGTATTCATCTGCTAGAATAACCGGCCACAGTTCCTGATAAGTACCTTTCAGATCACTTAAAAGTTGATCTGCTGCCTTCTGATTCTCATCAGTTCCACTTTCCTTCTGTACGCTCGTAGTCTGTTCGTCTGTAACACTGCTTTCTGTTTGCTTTGTTTCAGATGTACTGCTGCTTGTATTTCCACAACCTGTCAATAAAGAAATAGACAAAGTCGCTGCTAAAAACAAGCTTGTTAATAGTTTTCTCTGTTTCATTATAATCCTCCTAAATCAAAAAATATGCATTAGTCAGTCTTATCTAACTAATGCATATTTTATCTGGTACTAATATAAAACTCAATGACCTGTCAGACTGGATTCTATCCAATCAGACATTCTTTTATACTCCGTCGGTGTCATTCCATATTCACCTCGAAATGCCGAAGTAAATTTATTTGGATTTGTATATCCTATTTCTGTTGCAATTTCACCTACAGATAAACTCCCCTCCCGTAATAATTTTTCAGCAATTTGTAAACGATAAGTCCGGAGATACGCATAAACAGGTGCGCCATACATTCCCTTAAAACAACGTTTCATTGCCGTTGGTGATATTTCAAAACGCTCTGCCAACTCCTCAATTGTATAATGTTCTTTGATATGTTCTACAATAAAATCATGAATCTGTCTGGTACAGTTCCTTTGCGATTTTGAAAAATAAACATAGTCGTTCTTAATCCTGTCAAAATCCATTTCTGTTAATATCAATAAAAGTTCCAGAAGCTTTATTCTAATATAACTAGGCTTTATATGTTCCTGAACGGTATATAATTCCGAAAATATATGTTGTACAGTTTCATTTGCACGAACCATATAAAAATCCTGTTTTCCTGCAAACTCTGAAATTTGAGTAAGATTAATAGAAAGAAGTTTCAAGATTCTTCCCATCTCATCTGTAATTCCTTCCAAATCAATCGTTATCGTTATCCCATGATAATGGGAAGTAGGAAATGTTGATGTATGTGATTTCCTATGCAAGGTACAGATGGATAAATTTCCCCGCTGCCATATAGCAATAACTACGCTCTCCAAACGCACACTCACACCGCCCCTCCCGACAATAATTAATTTCAATAAATCCAGTACGTGGACTCTGCATCTTATTACAATATTCCATATGCATATCATTATAGACCAACTCCATTCCTGGAAATGTCTGATATACTACGATATCTCCTGTACCACTTTCATTCTCAAGATGAAATCTTGAACATATCGTATCTTCTTTTTTCTTCGGACAGAAGTTCCATATAAATCAACACTTCTGAAATCCGCTTTCACTTCCGAAGATGCCAAAAGTATATCTCCAGCAATCTTATATGGATTGTCCGCTGCTGTTACTATTCTCATTTTACACCTGTCCACTTTCTTCCGTTGCTGTTCTTACTTTTGTCTCCTCTTTCATAGCTTGTCTCCTTCAATAATTAGCTACATCATACCTTCTCATATAAAAAAATGTTACCTTGTAAAGCTCCAGTTCCTACAATAGGTAACATCGTTTGAGTTTCTATACTCTTTCAGTGTAACACCGTTAGGACTGACTGACAAGAAAATATAGAAATTCATTATAGCAAATAAATTCGCTTTATCGTTCAATAACCAACATTCTTATTATTCAAATATATTCTAATCAGAACAGCCCCTACATTTATGACCAAAATCACAAACAGCAAATTAAATGGCAAATATTCCCGTATCAAGTTTCCTAATACCGCAATAAAGGAAAAGCTGGCTATCAAAACCATTTTATAAATATCATCCCATATCTTTCTATACTGCTCAATTCCACCCCATACAAGAAGTACGCACCCGACAATTCCTGCCATAATCACAGCACTTGAAAATATTCGTTCAAAAATCACCTCTCCTGCAGAATATCCAATATAATCCAGCTGTTCAAACCATGCCACATATCCCCTGCACCAATTGATTGGCACCGTGATAAGCTGCAATAAATCCCTCTGAAATGCTCCATTCTGAATAAACGAAAAGAAAATGACACAAAGATATCCCCAATCCCAGAAAAACTGCCTTTCTCTCATATCCTCAACTTCTGATTTTGCTTTTCTCCTGGCTCTTTGTATCTCCACATCTGCCTGTTTTCTTTCTCTTTCCGCCTGATTCTCTGCCTGCCTTGCCTGTTTTTCTGCTTCTTCCTGCTTCTGCTGTGCCTGTTCAACCGCTTCCACAGATGATTGGTTCACCCGTATTTTTAATTTAGAGTTCTGGTTCCGAACGTCTTTTATTTCTTCTTCGAGCTGCTCTTGCTCGCTCCTGCTCTTCAATCCATTTCTGTTCCTCAAATCGTCGTTGCTCTGCTGTAAAGACTGATTGAGTTTCCGCATTTCGGACAATTCTTCTGTCATCTGCTGAATTTCGGCATTCGACTTCTGCATTTCGTCTTGCATTTCGTGATTCTCGAAGAAAAGCTTCTGTTTTTCCATTTTCAGCTTGTGTGTCCTTTCCTGAAATTCCAGGATAAACTCGTTCATCTTCTGATTTCTCGCCTGTAACTCGTCTCTCTCTTCCGTTACTAACTCCAGTGACGCCGCCTGCTCCTTCGCAAGCTACTTCCACTTGTCGGTAATATACAGCGAGTTCTTCGTCTGATCCGTTTGTTCGTTCTGCTTCGGCTCGTATCCTTTCGTAATTTCCATTAAATTCATTTTCCAATCCCTCCTTGCTGATATCCAGATGAAATGTTTTTGACAAATTGCTGTCTCGCACTTTCTTTCCATCCTGATTCTGAAATGTGATGTGCTTTCCCGTTTCTCTGTCCAGTTTACGTTCCATCCAAACTGCTTCATTTTTTCTATAAACTTTTCTTTGCTGATACAATTTTCCATTGCCTTTAACACTGCCATTGCACAGTCCGCTACAAAGCTGTCCTTTACCTGCTGTCGGAACAGATTATATTTGTCTTTGCTCCATGCAATGACTTCCCCTTTTTCAATCTGACTTCCATCAAAGTGCTTTCCCTTTCTCGGCAACTGTCAGTCCACGTTCCCGGCACATCTGGTTGGTAAGCTGTTTCATACGTTCCAGATCTCTTTTTGTACTCTGCAGCTTTCTCCCATCTTCATAACTCACTGAATTAGTAACCAGATGGCAGTGGATATGGTCTTTATCCTTATGCACAGCCACTAAGGTCTGGAATCCGGAAACCATTTTTCTGCAAACTCTTTTCCAAATTCAAACGCCTGCTCCGGGGTGATCTGCTCATCCTTATGCCAGGAAATAATGTTGTGCGCGTACATTCTGCCGGAATCCTTATTCCACAGCTTTTTTCTTCCGAGGAACGTGCGGTACACCAGATCATAGTTGATCTCATCATAGCAGTATGGGCCAGTCACATAGGCAAGCTGTTCATTGGTCTTGTCCTGTCGCAAAACATATTCGATGCAGTTTCTCATTGCTCCATGTGTATTTGTCCGCTTATTAATCGTCTTATTAATAGCCATATCTTTTCACTCTCCTTCCGGTATTTGAGGATATTCCGATTCAGGTAATACAAAACTTCTTCCATTGGCATAACACCGTCTGAATTTAGCTTCCGTGTGATCTGATTGATATTCGTAGCCGCACCACGGAGCTGGCTTAGTGTCTCTGCAAGCATCTGGTTTAGCTTTTTCAATTCTTCCACTTCCTCTGCGGATTCAATTTTTAAATCTGCTATTGCATGGAGTACAACCGCTTGTTGGGTTTGCCCGGATTCTTTTACCTTTTGCTTTGAAGCAGATCATACTCTGCTTTATTCATTCGTATCGTTACTGTATAATTTCGTTTTCGCATAAATTCTTGACTCCTTTCTTCATTCGTCTTTCCATAAATAGAATCAGCCATAACATTTCCGGCTGGTAAATTAGCAGGGGATATATAAGAGAGTGCAACGCTCTTTTATACAGGTGCAGGACAGAGTCCTAGTCAATCAGTAAATGTTCCGTAGGAATGTCCGGTGGACATTTCGCAGAGATACTTACGTCATTGACGTGCCGGGGTTCCAAGGGGCGGAGCCCTCTGGCAAGTTTAGGAACAGCCCCAAGGCTGGCTCCGGTGCAGAGTGGCTTGCCACTTTGCGAAACTTGCCTGTCATCTGCCGCCCACTGTAAGAATCGGATCGCCATGTCCCCTGCGGCATCTTCCAGAATAAAAAGCGGCTGATGACGGTGGTTTTGTGTGTGGGAAGGCTGCGTAGGAAAGCTGGAATACTCCCCTTTGTAGAGTTTTCCATATTTCCGGAGCAGGCTTTTCACACGCCACTCCGATGCGAAGTATCGGACAATCATGTGCCGTATCCGGCACTCCATCTTTTTCGCCCTGGCTGCCACTTTCTCTGCCAGATTTCTTTTTATTTCTGTTCTTTTCCTTTCGATTCACCTTTTTTTCTGTTTAAAAGCATAAAAATTGGCAGTCATGAACATCTCCAGGATTTTTCTCCAGAAAAATGCCATCACTGCCACTGCTTTCTCTGTTATTTTGTTTTTATGGAACTGTGATATCCTGTTATTTAGCTCCATTCTTTCTGCTATTTTACCTTTTTGACGATATCGAAGACCTCATCCATCAATTTTTCCAATTTCATTTGCAACTACTTAAAAACTATCCGCAAAATCCAGTGCTGCATCCAAATCTGCTTCCTGTTCCCAGTCCGTTATATCTTCCGTGTGCTGCTCACTTTCCTTTTCTTCTGTCAGATCGGACAATTCTTTTTCTCCTGCTGATTCTTTCACAAATGGTGCAAGCATCTCAAATAAATTCTTTGCCATAGCCATCGGGACAGATTCTTTTACTCCATCCCGGATAGCTGTTTCCACTCTTTCCAAAAACGCATCTTCCTTTTCTCTGGTTTCCAGATACGGATCTTCTTTATTTCGATATTCTCTGGCAAAATAATCATTCAACGCTGCCACAACTGCTTTTGTATAGGATTTATATTTCTGCCTGTCCATGGTCTGCAAATATTCCCATGCCTGTCTGTCTTGTTCATCACAAAGATTCAAACGGATATTGGTGTTGATAATTCTCCGTTCTTTTCTCATACAAGCATCCCTCCGTTTCTCTGGATTTTCCTTACGGTCATTGCTTCATAACCTTTCGCTGTGGCACAGATGTCCCGTACAATCGTCACCCGGCTCTTGTCATATTCTCCAAAATTCTGGATCATACAACCGCCACCGCCGACCACATACAGACGCATCAGTTCTGGATTATATTCCCGTTCCCTCAGCTTATGGAAGATTTCTTTCGTATAATCTCCGGCAGCTTTACGAATGACTGTCAGATATTTCTCACCAATATCTGCTGTCCCGGTACGGATCACCTGCTCAATCACCAGATCGTCCACCACCGTTCCCAGTTCTTTCAGCAAGGATTCTCTTACAGCAAGCACACACTGATGCGTTCCATATTTCTCTGTAAAGCATTTCTTCTCTAATGGACGGGAATTATTAATATACATGATATTCATAGTCCCATTTCCAATATCCACAAGCATGTTGATTCCTTTGAAATCCTGTAAGCGGTAAAAGACTGCTGCAAACCCCTGTGGGTAAACGTCAGCTCCTGCAAACTCCACATGATAATCTTTGTTACGGAATCTAAAATCCACACTTTCATTCTGTAGAAGATATTTCTGGAAATCTTCTTTCTGTGTAGCTACCCAGGTAAGTGGAAGTCCGGCTGCGATATGCACCGTTGCACGGTTCATACCTTTCCCATCCAGTTCTCTTGCAATAGCCGCCAGTGTCAGCACATAATAGTCCTCGTCCTGCGTTTTCTCTGCACAGAACTCCTTATGCTCCTCTCCGATCTGGTAATACATGCCATTGTAAACAAGAAGATTATTCTGGAAGATTGGCTCCTTGTCATATCTGGCTACACCGGATGGAAAGCATCTGGTGGCTGTTTTCATGTTTCCATACCCATGATCAATCCCGATCACCATAACTGTTTCGTTTTTGTTGGTTTTCATCATTCTCATAATCATACCTCATTCTTTCTTCTTTATTTTTATTGATTAAAAGCACAGCTGGGGCATAAAAAGGGCATTTTTTTGAACCTCCTGACAGCCTTTTTTTATTTTTTTGCCCTGTCCTGACCTCGTTCATTTTTGCCTTTTTTTGCCCCAAATGCCCCAAACCATCTGTCATATATTCAATTTTAATTGTTCAGAGTGTTCCTCAAAGGGAGTCCTGTCCCCTGCTTCCAGAGGCTGGAAATCTTCTTCCCGTACAGCAATATCCTGATAACAGTAATCGCCGTTATATTTCCTTGCCTGAAACCCTTTGCCCTCCATATTTTTAAAAATCCTGATTTTGCATGTCCCTGACGGCCATTGTCCTCGCAGTATTCCTCGTACATCCGGAACACGTCGCTGCGTTTCAGCCGCTTTCCTTTTTCCTTCACCAGTTTCTCCTCCAGGAAAGCACATACACTGTCTGATAACCGCCGCAGTTCCCAGACGCATTCTTTGCTGTGTTCGCTTTCGATAAGTTCCCCACGATCATAAACATCTTTCAATGCTGTCACTGCCATATGAATCGCATAGTCCGCTTCTGCCTTGATCTTTTCTTTCAGCCGGATATCTTTTTCCTCTCTTGGAATCATCTGGTTCATATCCAAAACAAGGAGTCTCCGGTAGAAAGCATCGGATTTGTCTTCCAGATTCTGTGGCATTTCATTGGTAGAAAAAAGCAGCTTCGCATATGCCTTATAAAAGACCGCATCTTTTCCTTTTTCTCATACAAAAGTGTATCTTCACCAACTGCCTTTTTTTCAGCACATCGGTTGTATCCATTGCTTTGCATGGAATATCCGCACAGGCATTTAATAGCTTTCCGTACATCCCGGTAGCATAAAACCGTTTGTTCAAGTCCTGCAATGAGATACTGGACGTATTCTCATTTCCGATCACGTGCTGGATCAGTGCAACTGCAACGGACTTTCCGGTACCTCCATTTCCTTTCAGCATCAGGAATTTCTGGAACTGGGTGTCTGTTGTCATGCAATATCCGAAATACTCCCAGAACATCTGCTGTTCCACCTTATCCGGTATGGAAGAATCCAGATACTTTCTGATATTTTCTCCACCTCCCAGGACTTTTTCCCTGTCCTCCGGATAATATGGGAAGGGGATCTGATTGATAGTCAGATACTTCGGATCATGCTCTACCAGCTCATCTGTCAGTACATCATAATAAGCATTTTTGAAATTGATCCAGTGGGCTGGCTGCTTATTCAGCTCATACGAATTCCGGTAAATCTGTGGCTGCGTAATCAAGAGATTATAAACTCTCTGGATGGTGCTGCTGTTGACCTGATCCCGGTAAATCAGCTTTTTGAATCCGGTATTTCAGCTTCACACCTCTGGCATCCTCGATAAAAACACCATGCTCATAATAATAGGGAATCTCCCTTACGAAGAAGCTCACATTTTCCACAATATAATCCACAATCTCCATATCCCGTACACCGGTGACTTTCCCTTTGGAATCAAACTTGTGGAACCGGCTTAATTCCGGATCGTTCTTCGGTTCCCGTTCAAACCGCAGGATAAACTGCTCAAGAACTTTACCAAGCTCCTGCTTATTGTCAAAATTTCCAAGATACTCTTTTTCTTTGAACAACTGCCACCCGGATTTTCCGTCCAGTCCGGCATCCTTGCAGAATTCCAGTATCCGGTCATTCATCCATTTGACTGTACAGGCTGCCACATAGTGATAGGAGCTTTGACAGCTTCCCTGAAACTGCATCGAACGCATTTCATCGACAAATCCATCTATACTGTAATAACCGTCCTCTTCTTCCTGCACTAAATAAAGGGACTGATAACCCGAAATTATGATATTTAACGCAATCTCCTGATTATCCACCGGAAAAATATATTTCTGTGCAGTCCCTTCCGGTTCTGTCTCCATATAATGCTTTAGGAACTTCTTGTTCATATTCATCACTTCCCCTCAGAGCAAAAAGAAAAGACGTGGGCCACATTTCTATGACTCACGCCTTATCTGCTCACAATATTCTGTTTACTATCAATTTATCTGTTACTTACTGTATTCCTCAATCTTACACGTAGATCAATTCCTTCAAAATAATTTCTTCTGCAACTGCTCTGTGCTGATTAGCTGCTCTTACCCATGCCATCTGGTCTTTCTCCTTATCCGGCAAAGGCTCTTTTTCCTCCAACTGCTTCAGAATAACTTCTTCCCGTTCTCTGGCAGCCTTGTCCACTTCCAGCAGATGCTCACCGATTGTATCCTGCAACAGCATCACCTGATACAAGGAATTACGGTGATTCTTCAGATAATCTCTGCGTAAGAATCCATATTTACCAAGCTGCTCCATCTGATCACCAGATTTGTAGGTAAGGTTCGGAATCAGATATCCATTTACATTCGTATAAGTCAGTTCCATTTTATTAGCACTCTCCCTTTTTTCTCTGATTTTTTACACCAAATTTACACCATTTGCAATTCATTTGACGATATTCTACGATACCAGACAAAATGACTGATTGCTCAGAAAGCCCGTAAAATAGGCATTTCTGCGATACACAAAGCAGGACAAAAATCGACTTCCATTATCAAGGGGTGAGTGCTAATTTTTTTTATTTTCAATTATAAAATCCCGCAACCCCAGTATTTACATGGGATTGCGGAATTATAAAATATTTATAAACTATATTTTTTCAGTCGTTTCAAAAGAAAATTATATAATTCTTTATTAAGTTCTCCGTTCTTTTCCTCATCTTCCATATATTCAGGAAGCGGCATATTTGTATCACATTCTCCACATATATCAATACCTAAAACCTTCTGGTTTCTTATAATTATCCCAAGCATATGCTCTAATGTCCCAAGCTTCATATGTCCCTGACTCCAATTGGTTTCACTTATGCTTTCATCAAGAACATCCTTATCAATAGATATGTATACAGGAACTGATAAATCAATCTGGTTTGTTTTAGATTCCATTGCTTCGGCTCTTATCTCCTGTGCTGAATATGTTATAAGTTTATTACTTCTTAACCCAATCGCATTAATATCTTTCTTCTCTGGTCCCACTAGAATAAGCTGGCAAATATACGGATTGTCTTTAATCACCTTTCCTGCCCAGTCTCCGCAGCTTGTTAATCCTTCAATCATAGGTTTTTGCATATCGGTATGGTGATCAAATACAACTAAAGAAAACGGTTCCTTAATTCTGTCAGTCATTATCTTAGTAACATAATGGTAGTTACCCGAATCAAGAAAATGTATTCCATGAATTCCAACAGAATCAACTCTTTCACCTATCTGTTTTTTTCAGCTTCGTCTGATACATACATATCACATCCTGTAATATCAGTGCAGTCTATCCATGTAAGTGATGTTTTTTCCTTAGCAAATTCATCATCATATACACCTGTGAAATCAAGAATAAAATTGTTTTTTTTTCTCTCTTTGCATTATACAATCACCTCAATGGATGTTACTTTTCTCAAATTCCTCGCTTATCTTCTCCACAAGATTATTCTTTGCAAGTCCATAAGCAATCTTAACTGTATTATACACTGTTTTGTCCGTTGCTGCTCCATGTCCCTTAACAACCGGCTTCTTAACGCCTAGAAGAATTGCTCCGCCTTCATTGTTGTAATCAAACTTTGGCTCAAGTCTGCCAATAAATGCCTCTAGCTGTGCCTTTTGGGTATCGGATGCACCTGCTGCCGCCCTTCTTATATCATCAAACACAACCTTTGCTGTTCCCTCGATTGATTTAAGAAGCACATTTCCTGCAAATCCATCACATACAACGACATCTGCGTTGCCGTCTAACACTTCTTTGCCTTCAATATTACCTGTGAAATTAAAACCACATTTTTCTAAAAAGCTCATGAGCTTCCTTAATAACATCACTTCCCTTTCCAGCTTCAATGCCATTAGAAAGTGTTGCAACTGTCGGATTCTCAATTCCGAGTGTCTTCATGTAAGCTACACCGAGTCTTGCAAAATCGACAAAACGGTCTGCCTTGCAGTCAATATTGGCACCGCAGTCAACTATACAGAATGGCTTGTCATTACGACCATTAAGAACTACTGAAAGTGCCGGTCTTGTCGCATTTAACTTGCCAAGTATAAGGATAGAACTTATAAGCACAACTCCTGTTGCACCACATGTCACGAATCCACCGATATCCTCATTCATGCGGCACATTTTAAGTCCCTTGATTAAGGACGAATCAGTCTTATCGTGGTAAGCGTCAACCGGGTCATCATAATTAGTTATCTCCTGTGTGCAGTCCACTATCTCAAGCTGCGATTCATCATAAGTTACATTGGCAAGGAAATCCTCCAGCTCGGCCTTCCTTCCCATCAGATATACATACAAATCTTTATTCTCACTGATTGCCCTGATTGCACCCAAAACAAGCTCTGTCTGCGGCTTGTCAGCACCAAGCAAATCTACAACTATCTTTATCAAATCTCATCCTCCTTGTTTTACGAAGTAAAAATCCGAGTCCATTGACGAGGAGAGGATTTAGCCCTCCTTCTGCTCCCTCCAGAAATTATCAAGCAGATTCTTATACACTGCCTCTGAAAATGGAGCTTTTGACAGCTTCTGCTTTGTCTCCTCTGACAAATGCTTTGTCGCAGCAAACTCTTTTCCAGCCGCCTCATACTTTGACAAATATCTGTCAAGTCTTGAACTTGCACCCAGTTCAATTAATGTCTTTAACTGTGGACATAGAATTGCTGTAAATCCATTTTTACCACATATGCACTCATATTCCTTAAGAAGCGAATCATAGACTGACTCTGACTCCGAATAAGCACATCCCGATATAAGAACCAATTTCTGTCCCGTCTTTGGATTTCTTATGCCGTGAAATGACTCGCCATTTTCAGGTGGCTTCTGTCCCCTGTAAGTACACATCATGCTTAAAAGTCTGTCTGTGAAAAGCTTCATCTGCCCCGGCATTCCAAAAAAATACAACGGATAACTTTCAATTATAATGTCTGCTTCTTCTATTTTTTTTCTTAACTGCCGGCATGTCATCATTTTTGATAACACACTCGCCCTCAGTCCTTGCCCAGCATGAAAGACAGCCCATGCATGGAGTAACATTTAAGTCGGAGATATTAATTATCTCCGACTCGTATTCACCACCTTCGCACATTCCCTTTACAAATGCGTTGGTTACCGCCATTGTAGTGCTGGCACTCTTATGTGGACTTCCATTTAAAACTAATATCTTAGCCACGTCCAAATAATCCTCTTCTCTTTCTTGCAGGAGCCTGTGATACACCAAGTAACTGTGCTGCTCCAGGAACCTCTCCTACTGCCTCACTGTATTCGCTGTAACGGCCTATTTTTCTGTATTTCTCATATCTGTCATCAAGAAGCTTATCAACCGACTTCTTCTCTAACTGCTTTATTTCTTTTGAAAGGTCGTCAGCAAGCTTTTTTCATAAAATGTGATGTTTCTTTCTCTTCTGAAAAATCTTCCGGTTCTTCAACAACCTTTTCTACGATACCCATTTTATTAAGGTCTGATGCTGTAAGCTTGAGATGTTCTGCTGCCTCTGGCGCTCTCTTAGGATCTTTGAATAGAATACTTGCACATGACTCAGGTGTGATTACTGAATAATATGCATTTTCAAGCATCCATACTTCATCCGCAACAGCAAGTGCAAGTGCGCCACCGCTCCCGCCTTCACCAATCATTACTGATATAATAGGTGTCTTAACATCTGTAAGCTCATACAGGTTGTTGGCAATTGCCTGTCCCTGTCCTCTTTCTTCTGCGCCCTTACCGCAGTTAGCACCCTGTGTATCAACAAAACAGATAACAGGTCTGTGGAACTTTTCAGCCTGCTTTATAAGTCTTAATGCTTTTCTGTATCCTTCTGGAAGAACGCAGCCAAAATTCCTTAAAAGTCTTTCGTTTAAATCTCTTCCTTTTTCAATTCCGATTACAGTTACAGGCTTTCCGTTAAGTCGTCCGATACCTCCAACAATGGCATGGTCGTCTGCAAAGCATCTATCACCGTGAAGTTCTACAAAATCAGTTATTGTAGCATTTATATAATCCGATGCGGTTGCTCTGCCGCTCTTTCTTGTACGGCAGATTCTGTCATAAACACTTAAATTCTCGTTTGTCATGATTAATCTTTCTCCTTATATTGCAATGCAATACTGTTATGCACTTACTGTTTCTGCATGTATTGCAAGAATGTTAGCAAGATATGCCCTCTGTTCCTGTCTTGGCACGATATCATCTATAAATCCGTTCTTTAACTGGAACTCTGCGCTCTGGAAATTATCCGGAAGCACTTCACCTGTAACCTGCTCTACTACTCGCTTTCCTGCAAATCCAATCATTGCACCCGGTTCAGATATGATTATATCTCCAAGCATTGCAAAGCTTGCTGTTGCACCGCCCATTGTAGGGTCTGTTGTACATACAACATATAAGAGTCCTGCGTCACTATGTCTCTTGGCTGCTGCTGAAACCTTTGCCATCTGCATAAGTGACAGTGCGCCCTCCCGCATTCTTGCACCACCTGACACTGTATATCCGATAACTGGAAGTCTGTTCTTTGTCGCATATTCAACAAGTGCTGTAATTCTGTCCCCAACAACTGTTCCCATAGAACCCATCATGAAGTTAGGCTCCATAATGAATATACATGTATCATTCCCACCGATAGTTCCTCTGCCGCATACAACGCCCTCTGTCTCACCGCTCTTTTCTCTGGCAGACTCATACTTTTCCTTGTATGATGGAAAATCAATAGGATCTGTAAATTCCTGATCATTAAACATTACATCAAACTTTTCTGTAAGCATCTGAAGTCTGTTCTTTGCCGGCATACGATTTAGCTTCCCGCATAACGGGCATATGTAGTAATTCTTCTCCAAATCCTCTTTATTGATTTCTTCTTTACATTTGTTACATTTGACTGTCATTATTATTCTCCTGCCTTGATGTTCTCAATTGCTTCATTCAACGCATCAACTGTTGTAACTGTGTACATCTTTGCTTCTGGAAGTGTCTTCTTAACAAATCCTGTAAGTGTCTTTCCTGCTCCTACCTCGATAAATGTGTCTATTCCGTCAGCCCACATATTCTTTAATGTGTCCTCAAACCTTACACTTGAAGAAGCCTGAAGTGCTATTGTTTCTATAATCTGTGCTGTATCCTGTGGATAAGGCTTTCCTGTTCTGTTGGCATATATCTCTGTCTGTGGAGCATTAATTGTCATTACCTTGAGTGCCTTCTCAAGTTCTTCACTTGCATCCTTCATATAAGGAGTATGGAACGCTCCGCTTACTGCAAGCTTAACTGCCCTGCCGCCTTTTTCCTTGATTGCTTCACAGAATGCGTCTATCTCGTCAGCACTTCCTGCACATGAAATCTGTCCCGGCAATTATAATTAACCGGCCAGATTTCCTTGAATTCCTTACATGTCTCTTCAACAACTTCTGGAGCAAGCTTAAGTGCTGCTGCCATTCCGCCTGCATACTTTGTAGAAAGCTCACCCATCTTGGTCCCTCTGATAACTACCAGTTTAAATGCGTCCTCTATTGATAAAACTCCTGCGTATGCAAGTGCAGGAATCTCTCCAAGTGAAAATCCTGCTACAGCGTCAGCCTTAATTCCGGCATCCTTAAGCGCATTGGCAAATGCAAGGTCTGTAAGGAAAAGTGCCGGCTGTGTATTCTCTGTCTTGGTAAGCTCCTCGCCTTCTCCTTCAAAGCACACCTTAACTGTTCCCGGGCGGAGCGACTCCCCCAAATCATATAATTTCTTTGCATCAGAATCTGAATCGTATAGGTCTTTGCCCATTCCTACATACTGTGCACCCTGACCTGAAAATAATACTGCTATTTTTCCCATTACTTTATTCCTCCGTTCCATAATATCCTTGCGGTCTACTGTTGTAAATGTCATGCTTCCCTTTGCGTACACATTGCCATCTACCTTAACTACTGCGTCAAATACTGCCAGAACCTTGTTGATTCTTGTAGCTTTAACTGTAATATCAAGTGTATCTCCTGGAATAACAGGCTTTACAAACTTGAATCCGTCTACTTTAAGAAGCACATATAATCTGCCCTCTTCCCTGCTCTTTCCACCGTCATCGATTACAAGTGAACAGAGCTGGGCGCAGCTTTCAATTATAAGTACGCCCGGCATTATAGGTGCGTCAGGAAAATGTCCCATAAAATATGGTTCATTAATTGATACATTTTTAATACCTCTGGCGCTTACATTAGGCTCAAGCTCTAACACCTTCTCGATCATCTGGAAAGGTGGGCGCTGTCCGATTCTTTTATTAATCTCAAATATGTTCATCATAATGATAATCCTCCATCAAGCACGATAACCTGACCTGTTACATATGAAAATGCGTCTGAGCAAAGTGATGATACAACATTTGCAACATCTTCTGCCTTTCCTAACTTATGCATTGGGATTGCGTCTAAATACTCTTTCTTCTTCTCTTCTGGAATTGCATCCAGCATCTCTGTCTCTATAAATCCCGGTGCTACTGCATTTACACGGATTCCGTAACCTGCAAGCTCCTTAGCCATTGTCTGTGTCATTGAATTAACAGCACCCTTTGTTGCACTGTATACAGACTGTCCCGGAAGTGCGAATTTCGAGCTGACTGATGACATGTTGATGATGACACCGCTCTTCTTTCTGAACATTTTAAGTACTGCCTGCTGTGCGCAGTAGAAGTACCCTTAACATTTAAGTCCATGCATGTATCAAGTGTATCCTTGTTGAGCATGAGAAGGTACTCATCTCTTACAATTCCTGCGTTGTTTACGAGTACATCTATTCCGCCAAGCTCCTTACTTACATCTTTAACCATCTGCTTAACCTGATTAAGGTCTGAAACATCTGCTTTATATGTTATGGCTGTTCCGCCTGCTGCCACGATTTCATCAAGAACCTTCTGTGCCTGTTCCTCTGAATGGCTGTAATTGATGACTACGGCATATCCGTCTTTTGCCAGACGTATAGCACAAGCCTTTCCAATACCACGGGAAGCTCCTGTAACTAATGCTACTTTCATATCTGTGTGTCCTTTCTTTAAGAAAATGTCAGTTCTTTGTCATGGGCATCTGCCCCTGCTTCATTACTTGCTGAGTACGATTGCTGTGTATGAACCGCCTGCACCATATGCAACTACAAGTACATTGTTTAACTTAGAAGCTTCAACATTAGTCTTAGAAACGCTTCCGTCTGCTGCAATGCTGTATGCTTCCTGTGAAGGTATCTTTCCTGCAAACATAAGTGCTGCGTGTGCTGCTGCTGTTGTTGCTGCTGCTGCTCTTGACTCACCAAGAACTTCCTTTAATTCCACAACCGGTTTTTCTGCCAGTTTGTCACCAAATACTGCTGTCAATCCCTTTGATTTCTACATCATCGACAGCCTTCATTCCGTTTGCGAAACCAAATACTACATCTATATCATCAATTGTCATTCCTGCGTCTGCTAATGCGTTATTAACTGCATTTGTAAGGCCTGTCTCTGAACCTGTAAGTGTTCCGAACTTAACATTTGAATGAGCCATTCCGTATCCTGCTGCATGGCAGTAGATTCTTGCACCACGCTCCCTGGCTGTCTTCTCATCCTCAATAAGAACTGAAGCACTGCCATCGCTTAATACGAATCCGTCATTTCCTGCAAATGGAGCTACAACTTTTTCAGATGTGACACCTAATTTACCGAAAAGCTCTGTCATTATGTCGCTGTTCTCATCAGAACCTGTGGCTAACATAGCATTTTCCTGACCTGAACGGAGTACGCTCATTGCATATGCCATGCTTGCAAGACCAGACTGTGCACCGTTAGTAACTGTTACATTGTAGCCCTTGATTCCTGAGCAGATTGAAAGATATCCGCCTGCTGCATTGTATACAGTGTTAGGAAATTTGAATGCACTTCCTGAAGCATTGCCCTTTTCTGTAATCATTCTCTGGAAATCACAGCATGTTCCAAGTGCACCCTCTGACGTTCCCACAATTATTCCAATATCTGTTGCATTATCGTCTGTTACTGCATAATCAGCGTCCTTAAGTGCTTCCATACCTGATACTGCCTGAAGCTGACTGAAATTATCAAGCTTTCTATAGAATGACATCTTAAGTCCAAGTGCATCATAATCTTCCTTGCCGACTGAACTTCTTAAATTAGCTTCTGTCAGAGCTTCGTTTTTTACTGTATTTGCAACATATGTATCTACACCGTTGCCGCTTGGTGTAACTACACCAATACCTGTGATGACAAGAGGCTTCTTCTCTTCCTTAACTGTCACATTGCCAGCCTCTTTGCTAAAGATAATACTTGCGTTATTACCGCCGAATGCAAATGAGTTGTTCATTACGCTTGTAAGTTCTTTTTCATGTGCCTTATTAGGGCAGAAATCTATCTTTCCGGCCTTTTCAGCAAGCTTATCCATATCCTCGTCCTTAAATCCGAGTGTTGGAACTACTGTATTAGTTGTAAGTGCCTTGATTGAAAATACTGCTTCAATTGCTCCTGCTGCACCGAGGCAGTGTCCTGTCATAGCCTTTGTTGAGCTTACTGAAAGATTATCGTTCTCGCCGTCAAATATTGTATGTAATGATAAGAATTCTGCATCATCGTTCTTAGCTGTTCCTGTTCCATGTGCATTAACATATCCGATGTCCGATTTCTTCAATCCTGAATTCTTAATTGCTCTGTTGATAGCTTCCATCTGACCTTCTCCATCCGGTCTAGGAGCTGTGATATGGTGTGCGTCACTGGTGACACCAGCACCTAATACTTCACAATACATTTTTGCATTTCTTCCCTTAGCATGCTCGTAGCTTTCTACTACTACGACACCTGAACCTTCACCAAGTGTAATTCCTGTACATCTGTTGAATGGTGAGCAGCCATCTGCGTCAAGTGCATGAAGTGATAAGAATCCTGCATATGGTACTGCTGCAAATGTGTCTGAACCACCTGCAAGTACTACATCTGCCTTACCTGCTCTGATAAGCTCGCATGCGTATGCAATACTGATTGTTCCAGCCGCACATGCATTTGCAATATTAGTAACAACGCCGCCTGCATGGCACTGACCTGCAACCTGAGGTGCTATTGATGAGATTGGCATCTTAGTTACATCACTTGCTTTCTTGCCATGCTCATAATAATCAGAAATGCTGACTGCACCACCAACACAGCTTCCAATTATAACCGAAGCTTTAGGGTCTCCTGCAAAATCATCAAGTCCTGCGTCCTTCATTGCCTCGCCTGCTGCCTTGATACAAAGCTGTGCTGAACGGTCAGCATCTTCGCTTCCCTCAAAATCTCCAAGTGTGTCGCACTTAACTTCTGCTGCAAGGTCTGCGTAACAGTCCGTTGTATCAAGTGTTGTTGTTTTATGTATTCCTGAAACCGAATTAATGGCATTATTCCATGCTTCATCTACTGAATTACCAATAGCACATATCATTCCAAGACCTGTAATGACTGCGCGGTTATTATTCTCTGTCATAATTGCTCCTTTATTGTTATTTTCATAATTTCTTATAATACTTTTTTTTGGGGGTGGAGTGTGTAGTTGTCTTTGTTTTGGACTTTGTGAGGCATGTTCTTGCTTGTTATGCCCAATCTTCCAGCTCTGGTGCGTCGGTTTGGACTTTTCAAGTCCTGTTTCTGCTTCTAACGTCCAATCTGCTCGCTCTGGTGCGTCGGTTTGGACTTTCCAAGTCTTGTTTCTGCCCACAACATCCAATCTGTCAATCTCGTCACGCTGTTTTGGACTTTCAGGAATCCAATTCCACCAAAAAGTCCAATCCATCGACTCTAGCATTCCCGTTTGGACTTTGTAAGCAATATTCCAGCCTAAAAGTCCAATCCGTCAGCAACATCAAGCAATCAACCACAACTTATATCCGTAACTAATACGGGTGCCAGAAAAGTCATCTGACACCCGCCACATTTTATATATTATGCATTTTCTTCGATATACTTAGCGATTGTCTCAATGCTGTAGAAGTGTTCTTTGCCAACACCTGTCATCTGAACACCGAATTCATCATCAACATAAGCAATGATTTCAAGCGAATCGATTGAATCAAGTCCGATTTCACCATCTCCAAAAAGCTGTGTATCAAACTCTAAAACATCTGCATCAATTCCTAAATTCTCACATAAAAAGTCTTTTAACTTTGGCATAATTTCGTTAGTGCTCATTATAATATTCCATCCTTTTTCTTTAATCATATTGTGCGTCCACTAAAAAAAGCACCTACATATTATATATTTTTTTTGTAAAAATTTGGCATAACAAAACCCGTGTAGTGTTCGAAAACGCTACACGGGTTCTATAATTGTACTAATTTCGGACATTTTCATCAAAGTGTCCGAATATTATCGTCAAAGCATTGAATTATCTACACAGTTCTGCCTCTCAATTCCACAACATTATCAGAACTTCCTAAGATACTCCGCCATCATATCAATAACCGCACCGCTCTCTGGCATAAAAGGCTCAAACACACTGAACGCATGTGTAAGCTTTTTATTCTTAGGAAAAACTACAAGTTCATGCTCTCTTTCTGCTCTTGTCAGTGCCTTCTCAAAATCTGTTGTATATCTTCGTAAGAAATCATTATGGCTTGTCACGAGCCAGACTGGTGCAAGTGAGTTCAGCAGCTCCCTGTTTTCAGGATTAACATACTTTGCAAATGAAGTTTTCTTGTAATCCCTGCCATACAGATACTTTGGAAGAAAAAGTCCAATCTTATCAAATCTTGATGTATAGAACATTCCACTTATGAGCCCAAGCGCATTAATGCGAAGTCCTGAAGGAGTGACATTTGCTGCCCTCGCTATATTAGTGCTATTCTGGATAGCATTGACATATGTGATAAGGCATGCGCCGCCGCTGTCACCTGCCATATACACATGTGACGAATCGCCGCCATCTGCTGCCAGTCTCTCCTTTATATAATCCATTGCCATGAAAACATCGGCAATCTGGTCATATATAAGACAGTCTGGAATCAGCCTGTACTCTATGCTGTATACAAGAAATCCCTTCTTGCAAAGCAGTGCACAGAAATATCTGTTGAACTCCTTATTCCCAATTATAAGTCCTCCACCATGAACATTAATAATTACAGGAAGAATCTTTTCCTGTGAATCTTCCGGTCTGTATATGTCAAGCACATGTGCTTTAATTCCATCATCAGCATATGCAATGTCAGTACTGCATCTTACTCCTTCCGGAAATGTTAATCCTGCATCTCTTCCTGCGAATGAATCTTCAAAATCTTTCCTCTGCCTATAAAACTGTTTTGTTAAAATATTCCCCATTGATGCACTCCCGACAATTACTTCTTCATATTAGATATAATAAGGTCAAGCTGACCCTCAAATAATTTCTCGATTCTTTCAACGGTATCCTTGATTTCATCAACAGTCTTGGCCTTTTCTTCTTTAATAATCCATCTTATAAGCAATCCAAATATAGCTTCTTCATAGAAACTGCATATAATCTCAACATCCTTAATAGAAAGTATGTATCCTTCAGACATTTTTCTAATCTGCAAAAGTGCCAGATAATGAATTCGTGTCTTAACATATTTTTCCAGCCACTCTCTTCCTCTTGCATCAAAAAGATTAGCCCATACTTTCCTATGGATTATACTATATTCAATAAATCTCATAAGAACCTTGTCCATTTCACCATTGTACTCTTCATTGAATTCATCAATCTTTGCCTGGACAACACCATCCAATACATCATATATATCAGAAAATGATAGTAAAATGTGCTCCTCGTAATACCACATTCATCGGCTATATCTTTAACTGTGATTTTCTTCAGTGATTTTTTTTCAGCAAGTTCAAGTGTACACTTCATTATTGCTTTTCTTGTCAACTGCGACATGTAAATCTCCCCGTTCACTTATATTTGCCTGCATATTGTAGCATATTTAACGTTGAAAGTCACTTTTTTACTTAATTATATTACTTATTATAAACATTTTAATTAATGAATATTTTATGACACATTTTCAACAAGGCTGTTGTATCTGATTCTCTTAGTAAGCATAAGATATCTTTTAGGTGTCATTCCGCAATATGTCTTAAAATCTCTTATAAACTGCGGCTGGTCATAATACCCAAGATTAACAGCTGCTTCCGTCATATTATCCACATTGCCATAATTAAGGAATTCCAGACTTCTCTGAAACTGTATTATCTTGCAGAATACCTTAGGGGAAAAACCCATCTGCTCAATAAAAATCTTATTAATATATCTTTCTGTATATCCAACTGTGTCAGCCATTTCTGAAATTCTCATCAAGCCTCCTGAATTATATGCCAGCTCTTTAACTGCCATAAGTATCTCCATCTTACCAAACGGCTTTTCCTGTCTCATCTCCAGTTTAGTATATTCTTCAAGAAAATAATTAATTCTGTCTTTGAATATCTTCTTTTTTTTCCATCCCACTTACAAATGTTCCATTATTATCAAGAAGTATATCTTCCAGATAGAATCTGCAGTCAACAAGATCCCGCAATGTCACATTGAGTCCAACCGGCATTCTTCCAGGCATGAATCTTACTCCAAAATACTCTTTCTTTCCCTGCCACTCTACATCTAATGCTTTAATAGGACTACCAATTGCATAAGCATTCATTCCATTTTCTCCATATTCGAAAAGCATATCCACACAACTGTCAGGAACTGTAGTTATTTCCTTTGTTTTTTCAAGTCTGAATGTGTAGAAATGTGATATTCCCTGATTCAGATATATTTCCTGCTTAAAATCCTGCGTCTCCAATACAAGAAAAGGCTGGGTTGGTCTTAATTTGTCTGTTTTATACTCCATAGTGCCTCCTCTTTTCCCCTACATTTAAGCCAACGACAAGTTTGGACTTTTAGCAGATATATAACCCCACCAAAAGTCCAAGCCATATTACTTATATTTTAGCCTTAAATCTATCATATCGCAATGCATTTATATCTATAGATGTTTTTCCATCCACTATTAAATCTGCCAGTTCATGACCAATTGCGGGTGCTATTCCAAAACCGTGGCCACAAAATCCTGTTGCAAGAACAAGCCCCGGAACCTCTGATACATTTCCTAAAACAGGAACACCATCTTTCATCTGGTCAGCCCAGCCTGCCCACGTCCTTACTATCTTGGCATCCGCAAGATCTGGAAAATATTTTATAATACCTCTGCATATACAAGGAGCGGTAATACTGCTGCATATCGGAGTTCCATTATCCTTATTGACGGCCTCATAACCTGATGAACCACCAAATACGAATGAGCCATGCTTTGTCTGATGTCCATAAAAATCAGCTTCTGCTGTTCCTAACATCTGGTCAAACATATGTGGTTCAGCTTCTGTTACAAGCGCCTCTATAAGTACTCTGCTCATTGGCACATCTATTCCTACTGTACCAAGAATTTCTTTACTTTCATATCCGGCTGCTACAACGACTGTATCTGCTTCATATATATTATTAGGTGTGATAACCTGTCTTAATCTGCCTTTTATCTTCTTTAATTCTATTACCTTTTCGCCCGTAATAAATCTTACTCCAAGCTTTCTTGCTGTCTTATAGAAGCCTAATGTTGTTGTAAGCGGATTGGCATGACCATCTGTTGGGCACCAGCTTGCACATGTTACCTCATCTGACAGATAAGGATTAATACGGCGTACTTCATCTCCATCTATCATTCTTACATCAAGTCCCACCTTGACAGCCCTTTCGGTAAGCCCTTCAAGAATCTGTTTATGTTTGTCATTCTTTCCAAGTCTTAAATTTCCATCCTGATGATATTCACAGTCAACTTCAAGTTCCTCTGATAATGATGGCCACAGATTCTTTATTCCGTATAACAAGAGGAAGCTCTCTCGGGTCTCGTCCTGACTGGCGGACACCTCCGCCATTTCTTGACGAGCCACCATTTCCAATATGGTCGCTGCCTTCAAGAACGATTACATGAGTGCCTTTCTTTGCCAGATAATAGGCTATAGCATTAACTATAATTCCGCCACCTATAATAATTACATCTGCTGTATTTGCCATAATTACACCTCCTTGTTATCCTCTGCTTCATTACCAAGAATTCTCATTTCTGTAGGTCTCATTGGTGCTCTGCTTGTTGCCGGTTCAAGTGTTGCAGGTGATACTCTAATTCCCTTGCAACAATTCCCTTAACAAGCTTTGCACAGGTCTGTCCCTGACATAGTCCCATTCCTGTTCTTAAATATCTTCTTATTTCTGTCATTGTCCACATCCCCTCATGAACAGCTTTTCTTATCTCACCCTTTGTAATCTCTTCACAGCGGCAGATGAGCATATCGTCATCTGGTGCCGGAACGAATTCTCCTATATCCCTTGAACGGTCATTTACTTCATGCATATTCAATCCTCCTTATTTTGCGTAGCAAAATCCAGCCCCCTGGTGAGGGGAGGATTACGCCTCTTTCTTGAAAAATCTTGCCTTCATAACATATTCTGAAGGAACTTTTATAGTAAGCAGATTGGTTTTTATCAAATGCCGGTGAAGACTTCACACTGATAACCTCTGCCGCACATACCTTCTGTCCATTACGTCCAAGAGCTATTCCTCTGTCACCCGTCTTTGGCAAAGGTAAGAACTCATACGGCATCGTAACGCTTGCAAAGCCTTCTTCATATGTTTCGTCAACAAGGAAAATTGCCTGACCTGAACATGAAGCCACGCACATTCCACAACCAACGCATGTTGCACTTTCATCAACAGCCGGAAGTGAAGTAATCTTTTCTCCTATCTTGATACATTTCTTAGGACATGCATCCTGACATGGATTACAAGGTATATTCTGGGTACATTCCATTACCGGATGAACTCCCGGCTTTCTTGTCACACCTGGAAATCTCTCAATCTCATCATCTGCAACATATCCTTTAGTAAGAAGTGTTGTAGAAATGTCGATTCCTTCCTCTGTTTTTTCTATAAGCTTACCTCTGTTCTTTGGTGCAAACATTCCCTGTCTTAAACCATCAAGTGCTACATCAAGATTCTTTAAATTCTCATCTAATTCTGTTTTATCTATGTATCCCAGATACTCAGCTGCTGCGATTCCTGCCATACGTCCCTCAATCATAGCTGAACTTGCCTCTTCAATTCCTGAAACATCTCCCGCAACGAATACCCCCGGAATAGAAGTTCTTCCATATTCATCACATATAGGAACCTGTCCTCCACGCTTTGGATTATCCTCCATCTTACAGCCTGACATTTTAAGAAGATGTGAAATAGGTGAAAGTCCAACTGCCAGACATATTGTGTCTACATTAAAATGTTTTTCTGTACCTGGTATGAATTTGAAGGATGAATCAACCTCTGCTATTGTTACTCCGGTAACATGGTCATCTCCTTCTGCTTTTACTATCGTATGTGACAGATAAAATGGGACTCCTGTACGTGCTACCTTTGCTGCATGCACTCCATATCCGCCAATTCTTGGTGCAGCATCAACAAGTGCCACAACCTCACAGCCACACTGTATAAGCTGATAACTTACAACAAGTCCTACATTTCCTGAGCCAAGCATAAGAATTCTGCTTCTGGCTTAACTCCATGAAGATTCATCATTGTCTGTGCTGCTCCTGCACCAATAACCCCGGCAATGTCCAGCCTGGAAATGTAACCATATTTTCTGCTGCGCCTGTAGCAATTATTATTGACTCTCCTTTAAAATCATGTATCTCATCGCCAATTCTTACTGTAATCTCTTTGTCCTGATACATTCCACAGACTGTTGCATTAAGAACAACCTTAACTCCTGCTGCATCTGCTTCCTTTAATAAATCTTCACCTATCTTAAAACCCCTTATCTTAGCCTTGCTCCTTAGAACCAAAAAAATTTATGTATCTGCTTAAAAAGCTGTCCTCCCGGTTTTTCATTTTCATCAAATACAACTACTTCAAGTCCTCTCTTAGCTGCCTCTATTGCTGCTGATAACCCCGACGGACCTGCACCAACTATAATAAGATCAAATCGCTTCATATCCACACTTCCTTTCATCTACTACTCTTCAAATGGTTTGTCACTCACTCCATACTGTGTCTGGACCTTCATACCCTCCTCTAAAGGAGTAACACAAGTCCTGATATTTGGTTTTCCATTAACAACCATTACACAGTCTGTACATCTTCCTATCGCACAGAATATTCCTCTTGGCTTATGCTCTTTCTTTGTATATCTGTGTATCATAACTCCCTGTGCTTTAAGAGCCGCTGCAATTGGTTCTCCCTCATAGCCTGTCAGTTCTTTTCCATCAAAATAAAATGTTACAAGCCTTCCTTTTTCTTGTTTTCCCAATATTGGATGTTCTTCAATTCTTGCTCCCATAACTACCATCCTTTCTACATCTCTTTCTGGCTGCCCGCAATCTGTCCGATATACAGGAAAAGCGCCCAGCCAGCGGATTCCGCTGTACTTGTCGCCTTTTCCTTAACAATTGTATGCTTTGAATTGTACGACCTCATTTATATTATAAATTGTAAAAATCAGAACTAAACTGTGCCAAAATCTATATACATAAACAAGTGCTGCTGATTGTAATATGTTCGTAAAATTTTTTATTTACCTGACTATCAAAATAAATTTACATAAATTTCATGCATTCTTTTCCATAATGTGCTAGACAAATGTATTAAAAGGTGTTACTTTCTTATAGGACTAAAGGACTATTTATATTCGGATTTATTATTCGGATATAAAGCATTTATGAAAGGAAAATTAATGAACAAGTACGGACATGTAACCGTAACCAAAAGACTTACCCCTAAGCTTAAGAAAAGACATGATTTTGCTTTAAGACTTGGAAGTATTATGCCGATATTCTTCTGCATACATATATTAAGGGACATACATGGGATTCTTCCTACAATAAAGTTTCAAGAAGGCTGCAGCGTCTTGAAAGACATGGCAGAATGAACTGTTTTTCTTTTTTTGTCTTTAGGCTATGCCTTACATTACATAGGAGATTACTTTACATTTCCACATAACTCATGTTATCCGGAACCCACCTCTGAGCATGTGTTATATGAAATTAAGTTCATGAATTATATAAGAGAAAACAAGAACGATATTAACAAACCTCTGATATCTAATAATGGTCGCGGTGTGTCTGCTGACAGAATGTTAGATTATCTCATAACTAACCACAAACAGTATGCTGCTAACGAGCAGGGCTTCGATAATGACTATAGTTTCATCACTTCCGTTGGATATGCATTTGTTACCAACTATGTTAAGCTGTTCATGATTAACATCGGCAAGGATATCGTTATTGATATGAATGAAGATTATGTAGCACTTAATTCTAATATTTAATGCTTTTTACTTAATCATTAAAATTGTACTTCAAAAAAGCACAATCACAACAAAGCCAGTGTCCAACTATCTGAATAGCTGATAAACACTGACTTTGTGACCTTTTTAGTAGAATTGTAAAGTTCTAATACAATCAAAGTATTGCTTGTTTTGTTATAATCCGTGTGTTATATTAGACATGTAAATGGTTTTTGCTCAAATCATTGCAGGGCTTACCCTCTTCCTTGGGTAGGCCTTTTTTATTTCTCGTCATTTTGGGGTGTATTTACACCTCTTACCCTTTGTAGATACTACAGCTCCTAAAGGAACCATATTTACAGTCACCTGACCATCAGCTTTTCGCGTAATCAGTGTACCACCTCTCTGTATATAACTCTTATCAATATCTTTATATCCAAGATAATCTATCGACATTCCATATGTCATCTGGATTCCCTTATATATAAGTGAAAGTGTATTCAGATGGTCATGTCCGCAAAACATCCATTTAATAACACCATTCTCCACTGCTTTGTTAAAAAATGTTCCTTCAAACTTTGAAATTCCAAAATGCTCATTCTTCTCAGCAATACTGCCGTGCTGATATAAAACGCTTTTATCACCAAGCTTCATCTTACGGTATGCTTCCTTAAATTCCGCAGGCGGCATGTGAAAAAACGCCATCGCCTTAATATCCGGATTACATTTTTTCAAGTCATTAAGCCTGTTCATGCACCACTCCACCTGATCATCATGTATCCGGTCAAATCCGCTGTAAAACCAGCCTCCTTCACCATACATATTAGAATCAAGCATAACAAGTGGCAATAAAACATTTTCATCTGAGCCGGTAAGATTAATAAAAAGTTTCCTACACCTGTAAGCTCTTTCCTACCTTCTGTAAATATGCAGTATTTCCCTTTCTTATAAATCTGTGCAAGCTCTTCTTTATTGCAAGTCGAACCCATCTCGCAATCGTGATTACCAAATACAAGTGTATACGGAATTGCAAAATTGTCCATGAATTTCATCAGCTTGTACGCCTGCTTTCTGTTATTAAGCGTCCCCGCCTTTGGCAGAAATGGAAATATAGAATCCCCAGTTAGCACTATCATATCAGGCTTTGCTTTATGAATAATCTTTGTTACTGCATTTAGCGCCAGCTTATCCTTCTTTCTTGATATAAAACCAAATCCCAGATGAAGGTCTGTAAGCTGCAATATCTTAAAATCTTTATGTTTATCTATTATATATGTAAATGTTTCATTGTCTGTCTGCTTTAAATTGTCCGATTTATACATACTTTCACGCCTTTCTTTCCGGCACTAAAATTAATACCAGTTATATGTTTAGCTGAGCGGTATTAATGCTCCTATAGCCGAAACTATCGTCGATACTACCATAAGGATCTGAAATGGCAGCGTTCCTATCACTCCGCATATAGGACTGGCTCCTGCTTTCTTTCTTGATTTACCATATGTCAGAACGAGCATTATGCTCACCAGTACAACTACACCACTCATAATTCTTGTAAGTATTATAAAGCTGCTTACTCCGAATATTGCAAATAATATACATGGAACTGTCGCTATAAGCCAGCTTACACGGTTGCCGATTCCAACCTGCTCATGCACGACATCTCTTAAAGCAAGTGTGTTACTCCAGAATGTTGTAAGTAGTGCAAAAAGCGAAAAGATACCTGCAAGAATAACTGCCCATTTTCCGATGCTTTCTCCAAGCTGCATATAAGCAAGTTCCTTATCTATTGTTCCCTTAGTTCCAAGAAGAACAGTCAGTGTCACAACAAGCACGAACGCTGACGACAGACCAAATCCTATGAATATTGATTTTCTTATCTTACCCGGATTGCCGTCAAGCCCTTTAACAACCTGAATAACCGCCTGATTAGCTGATGTCGCAAATACAACCATACTATACAGCGCAAGCAGATTATTCCAATGGAAAGATGCTGTATAGAATCCATTAACTGGATGTGTAAATGTTCCTACTGTCATAACTGCAACTATTCCCATAAGAAGTATTACAGCGTATTTCTGTGCAATTCCTACCGCCTTCATTCCCATGAATACAACAATTCCGGCAATCACATAATATATAACCTGTGCCAGCCATAACGGCAGTCCGAACCAGTTCACAAATATCTGTGCCCCACCGTTAATATTGCCGCTCACTCCTATCATAATCGCAAGCCCATACACCACAAAAACAATCCAGCTGAATACCTTCTTCATAACTCCGCGGAACAGCTCGCCCTCAAAGCTTTTTACAAGCTGTACACCACCGTTGTTATACGAAAGTTCCGCAATTATAAGATGTAGAATTACATTAATGATGTAAGCTGCTCCTACCATCCAGATAACATCAATCATACTGTTCTTCGTTGCAAGATACGGAACTGCTATTATTCCCGTTCCAATGCTGTTTCCTACAATCATGCTTATTGCTTCAAATGTGGTGAGCTTTGCTTCTGATTTTATTGACATGTGTGCCTCCTTTTTACTTAGAATATAATGCATCATTTCTAGAAAGAAGATATACACAATATTGATTCATACTTATTCCTTCTTTCTTAGAATGTTCTACAAGAGAACGATGCAGACTTCGAGGTATTCTAAGTTTAAACTGCCCTGAATATTCGTCTAAGCTATCCGGTTCATGTATCTCTATTCCTTCTTCCAAAGCTGCCTCTAACCATGCCTTTTTGGCATCAATAGCATTTGCTACTGCTGACTCAATAGTTTCACCACATGTAAGACATCCCGGAAGTTCTGGATACGAAACTACATATCCGCCTTCTTCTCTATCCTCTATAATTTCCATACGATAATTCATTGCCATATAATCGTTAAGCGTTTTCATTATTCATTGCCTCACTTTCAACAATCTCTTTTACCATCTCTACATATACTTTTTAATTGGTTCGTGTCTGGGTATTGTAATTAGCTGACAGCCTGGTTTCCTAAATGTATAATGACTGCTTCCACTCCTCGGCGCATTCATTTTATAACCATAGCTTTCCATTACTTTTCTTAATTCATCAAAACGAATATCCTTTGATAAATTAGATATTCTCATTAATAATTTATCCCATTTGGACATTACAAATACCCCCTATCTATATTATATATGGTGTCATATACGGTGTCAATCTATTTCAAAATTATCTCATGTAATTGTATATGTATATTATCATTATTTTATATCATATTCAATATATCATATATAAATATTTTATTAAGTATAGTATTCATCCGTATTTGACCACAACCGCCCCCAGTGCTATATTATGTACAAAAAACGCGCATACAGAAAAGGAACAAACGCAATGAGCAGAAATGATGAAAACAATTATACACTGCGTCCTCTCACTATAGATGACGCTGAAGAATACAATGCACTTTTAAGATATGCCTTTCAGGTAACTGAACAGGAGCTTGCTGAGACAGGCTGGAAGGATGATGAGATTACCCAGTCCAAATTCCCAGTTCTTCAAAGAGCTGATGTACTTGGCTGCTTCAATGGTAATGATCTGATTGCACAGTTTGCGGTGTATCCACTTGATATGAACATTTACGGTGTTAAATACAGCGTAGGCTTTGTTACAAGCGTATGTACTTATCCTGAATACACAGGACATGGAATTATGAAAAGACTGATGATTCAGAGCCTTATACGAATGAGAGATGCTCACAAATCATTTGCTTTGCTGTATCCATATTCAATTCCATTATACCGTGGTCTTGGCTGGGAAATTATCTCTAACAAGATGACTTATACAATCAAGGATACACAGATTCCAAGAAAGCTTAATGAGCCTGGTTATGTCAGACGAGTTTCATGGGACGACAAAGAATTTAAAGAGCTTCATACCAAATTTGCTGAAAAGACACATGGCTGTCTATATAGAAACAACCTTGCATGGGAAGAATACTGGCGCTGGGACGAGGACGACACTTCTGTTGCCATCTATTATTCTAAGGACGATGTTCCTTACGGATATATGTACATGATAAGTTCTGATGTCATGCATGTTAAAGAAATGATTTATCTTAACCGCGAGGCACAGCTTGGCTTGTGGGAATTCATACATGCCCACGATTCAATGATTGACGAGGTCCGTGGAAACAACTACTACAGTGAGCCAATCGCATTTGAACTTGATGACAGCGATATTAAAGAGACAATCCGCCCATACACAATGGGTCGAATTATTGATATCAGACAATTCTTTTGCCAAATATGCATGCGACCCGGACGAGCCTTCTGTATGTATACGCTTCTACATTGAAGATGACCTCCTTGCATGGAACAACGGTTACTTTACATACCTTTTGATAATGGAAAATGTATTGAAACCGAACAGCAGCCTGATTACGAAGTATCCATGTCAATCGGCACATTAACTACATTAATGCTTGGTTACAAGACTGCTGAAAAGCTTCACGTCATGGACAAGATACAGGCATCAGATGAAGCTGTTGAACATCTGGATGACATACTTTTCCATAGAATTCCGTATGTGTCAGATTATATCTGATTATGATGCTGATATGATTTTTTTAACACAAAAGCCCATAGAATCTGCTTCTATGGGCTTTCCTATCAATTATTATTCAATTTCTCATTCCTTATAACCAATATTATTGTTACCAAAACATTTGTCATATGAAATACCTGTTAATTTCTCAATTACATTTCTTGTTTCCTCAGAAACGTCCTCTTTTCTACCACCTGCATGGACTCTGTCAAGCTCGTCAATGACAATCTTACACCTGTATAGAAGAATGGCAGTGGTGAATCCTTGCCAAGCATTCCGATGAAGAAGCATAAGCGGAATACCTGTAAGTATAAAGAATCTTCTTCGTCCAAACTTCCTTCCAAGCTTAGTTCTGTAAAAACTGTCTGTAATAAAACACATCAAAGGATTAAGAATTACATCAAGATATGTTGCAATTGAAAATATAAGTGTAGCCTTAACAACTGACATATTACAAAATGTCAAATGTTAAAAATCGACAGTTTAATAAAAATGTGCTATAAAATATATATCATTAACATTTTTTTGGAGGTATTTATGTTAAATATTACAGAAAAATCAGAAGGTGAAGCAGCTAAAGATTATGTACTCAGACAGCTTATTTACAACATTGTCCACACTAACCTGCTGCCAGGTCAGAAGCTTGAGGCACCTGAACTCTGCTCACTTATGAATGTCAGCAATAATCCTTTACGCGAAGCAGAATTAGAACTTGCACAGTCAAAACTGATAGAGATAAAGCCTAAAATTGGAGCATTTGTATCATATGTTAATTCAGATATTGTAGAACAGCTCCGCGACTTACGCTGTGTACTTGAGGCACAGCTTGCAGTTGAAGCATGCGATATACTGACAAAGAACCAGCTTGATTCATTATATGAAAATGTAGCTTTATGGGAAATGTATATCAAACGCGGTGATGAAGAAAAAGATTTTCACACTTGATAAAGAATTTCACGGAAGTCTGTATAAAATGTGTGGCAAAACTGTATGGTACAACCTTGTAGAAAGCATGGCACCACATTTTGACAGAACTACAATATTAAGTTTCAGATGCAAAGAAACAGGTAGAATCCTGAAAGACCATGGAGAACTTGTAGCCGCCATCGAGAAGAAAGATAAAGAAAAAAGCTGCCCATATATCACAGAGACATATGAGCAGATATTCTGAAAATATTGATGCAATCAGGAAAATGTTCCCTGAGTACTTTAATGATTAAATACGTGTTGTCCACTTTCCGCAGTCCCACACATCAGTCGCAAGACCATCGTAGAACTCTGGTTCGTGGCAGACCATAAGTATGCTGCCCTTATATGCCATAAGGGCTCTTTTTAATTCATCCTTGGCATCCACATCAAGGTGGTTAGTAGGCTCATCAAGTACAAGAATGTTACTCTCCCGGTTAATCAGCTTGCACAGACGCACCTTTGCCTGCTCTCCACCAGAAAGAACCTTAACCTTGCTCTATGCTTGGTTGTAAGACCACATTTGGCAAGGGCTGAACGAACCTCATACTGTGTATATCCTGGAAATTCCTGCCATATCTCCTCAAGACATGTAGTTTCAATTCCAGCCGGAGTCTCCTGCTCGAAATATCCTATCTCAAGATAATCTCCCTGCTCAACATCACCTGACAGAGGCTTAATAAGTCCTAATATGCTCTTTAGCAATGTAGATTTACCGATACCGTTAGCACCTGTAAGCACAATCTTCTGGCCTCGCTCCATCTCTAAGTTAAGCGGACTTGAAAGCGGCTCATCATAACCAATTACAAGGTCGTGTGTCTGGAAAATATATCTTCCAGGTGTTCTCGCTGTCTTGAAATTAAACTCTGGCTTTGGCTTCTCTGCTGCCAGCTCAATAATATCCATATTATCAAGCTTCTTCTGTCTTGACATCGCCATATTTCTTGTGGCAACTCGCGCTTTATTTCTTGCAACGAAATCCTTAAGCTCCGCAATCTCCTGCTGCTGCTTATTGTAAGCTGCCTCAAGCTGCGCCTTCTTCACAGCATACACCTTCTGGAAATTATCATAATCACCCGTATAACGGTTCAGTTCCTGATTATCCATATGATAAATAACATTTATAACACTGTTAAGGAATGGAATATCGTGCGATATCAGTATAAATGCGTTCTCATAGTCCTGCAGATATCTCTTAAGCCACTCAATATGCTCCTTATCAAGATAGTTAGTAGGCTCATCAAGAAGAAGGATGTCCGGTTTTTCAAGAAGCAGCTTTCCAAGCAGTACCTTAGTTCTCTGTCCGCCTGAAAGCTCAGTTACATCTTTATCAAGTCCAAGTTCCGATAGTCCCAATGCTCTTGCAACTTCCTCAACCTTCGCATCTATCATATAGAAATCATGCATTGTAAGAAGGTCCTGAATAGTTCCCGCTTCCGCCATCAGCTTGTCCATTTCTTCTGGTGATGCGTCGCCAAGCCCGGCATATATCTCATTCATCTGATTCTCCATGTCATACAGAAAGTCAAATGCTGATGCAAGCACTGACTGGATTGTCATGCCCTTCTCAAGCACAGCATGCTGGTCGAGATATCCAACTCTGACATTCTTTGCCCACTCAACCTTTCCCTCGTCAGGCATAAGCTTGCCTGTTATTATATTCATAAATGTGGATTTACCTTCGCCGTTGGCTCCCACTAATCCAATCTTATCAAGCCTGTTAAGCTGGAAAGACACATTGTTAAATATCGCTCTGTCGCCAAATCCGTGTGTAAGTCCAGTTACTGTAAGTAAACTCATATCTGATATCCTTTTCTTTAATAAATTTATTAAAATATTATAAGATATTATGGCTATTATTGTAAATACCTTAAACATCTGTTAAAATGTGGAGTTGTGTTTGTATACACATATTTACAAAATAATCCAAACAAAAGGAGGATTCCATGTCAGAAGATTTCGAAATTTTATATTCTGATTCTAAAGAATCTGGTTCACATCATTCACATCACCATTCTGATGGAGAACATCACAGTTCGCATCACCACTCTGATGAATCACACCACAGTTCACATCATCATGGTTCACATAGACACTCTAAGCAACGCAAGCGCAGAAAACGCATACTTATAATTACTTTGAGCATTGTCGCATGTCTGCTGATTGCCATTGGTGTTGGCGGTGCTTATGGCTACAAGATTGCTAAACGCGAGGTCGCTGATGTTAAACAACAGGCTTACACTCTTAAGGCTGACCTTAAAAATGTTATGGCTGGACTTAAAGCACAGGACCCTGTTGCCACAGAAACTGCATGTGACCAGCTTGATGTAGCAATTGAAGATATTAATAAAACATTTGACAAAAAAATATGGAAGACAGCTTACAAAATCCCTAAATTCAAAGGATATATTGATTCTGTCAAAGAACTTCTTGATCTCGTTCAGGAAGCTTCCTCAGATATTGCACGTCCAACAGTTGCTGTACTTAATGACTATCCGCTTTCAGGACTTAAAGTTGATGATGGCTTCAGCATAACCACTATCAACGCATATCTTTCACTTCTTGAAGATATAGAGCCTAAGATAGACCATATAGTTACAGCAATGAATCAGGTTGATCTCCCAATGGGACTCAACAGCATGATTTCAGACTATTCTGTACAGATTGCTTCAATGACAGGTTCATATGATAATCTCAAAGAGTTCCTTCCTCTATTCAAAACATTTATAGGAGACGGCTCTGACAGAACATATCTGCTTGCTGCACAGAATTCATCAGAAATCCGTGCTTCTGGCGGTTTCCCCTGGTTCTATAGGTACAATCCGCATTCATGATGGGGTACTTACAATTGGTGATTTCAGCAGCGTATACAAGGTTCTCGCTTCCTATACACCTTCCGCTGCTAATATAACAGCAGAAGAAAAAGAGCTTTTCGGCTCATGGATGAACGGCCCAAAGAGATGCATGTTTTGACCCTGATTTTGAAAGAGTTGCATATATATGGGCACTCGCATACGAACAGAAGAATTCCGAACACGTTAATGGTGTTGTTTCTCTCACACCAGCTATTATTCAAGGAATGCTTAAATATATAGGTAATGTAACACTTTCAGATGGCACAGAATTAACAAGTGAAAATGCTACAAAGGTTCTGCAGTATGACCTTTATTACAAGTATCTTAATGCAAATGCTGCTGCTACTGCTGGAGATTATGTTGATGATTTATTTGCAGAAACAGCCAAAGCTACTATGTCAAAGCTTGTATCTGATTTTGACGTCAAGAAGGCTGGTGATTATTATAAGGTATTCTCAGACGGTGCTAAAAACCGTACAGTCATGATGTGGATGGAAGATGAAGAAGAACAGGAACTTGTTAAAAATGCAGGCTGCTCCGGTGGACTTAACGAAGATCCGGAAAATCCGGAAACCGGTGTTTACTTTAGCATTTCTGATCCTTGTAAGCTTGGCTGGTTCTTAGATATTGATACTGAAATCGGTGAACCGGTTGTTAATGATGATGGCACAAGAACATATGATGTAACAGCTCCTTATAGCAATGTATTAAACAATGCTGACAAAGTTAATGCTGGAAATTATATACTTGGAAGCTACGGCGGAACAATCACTGGTTATATCCATATATTTGCTCCTGCTGGTGGAACAATCTCAGATATAAAAACTAGCAATGGTGGAAGAATGTATACAGGTACTTACCACGACCTTGATGTTGCATATATGTTTGGCAACTCAATTGCTCCTGGTGCGAGCATTACAATTACTTACAAAGTAACAACCGCTGCTGGTGTAACAACTCCTCTTGGAGTTAATTCAACACCTACTCTGCAGAATTACAGATAAAATGCTTATATAAAAACTGGCTGGTGATATGATTTACTCATATCACCAGCCATTATTATTATCTGTTTAACTGTTATTATCTTACTGCTTTCTTCTTTCTAGAAATCTCAATAACAACTACTCCTGCAGAGATAATCATTGCCAATACAAATGGTACTGCATGCATTGTATCTCCTGTCTGTGCTGCAGGTGCTTTCTCTGATGAATCTGTTCCTGTTGATGGAACATTTGCATCATCCTTATTATCAGGTGTTGAAGGTGTTGGATTAACCTCTTCGCTGCCTGCTGTAAGCTTAGGAATAACTGTTACATTAGTCTTCTCTGTACAACCTGCATGTAAGCAGTGCTGTGACTTAGAGCCTTCTTCTGTAGTAGTAGCTTCCTTATCTACTGTGAACTCGTTGGCAAATTCATGTCCAAGGGCTTCTATTTCTCTTGTTTCTTCATGTCCACATACTGTACATATTCCATGCTTTTCACCCTTTTCTGTACATGTTGCTTCCTTAGTTGTTGTCCACTCAAATACATGAGATACAACTTCGCCAGCCTGTGGCTTAACGCTTATTGCTTCTTCACTTGTTGTATCAAGTCTTGCACCAACATTATCGCTTAATACACCGCTCTTAATAACTAAGAGATTATGCATATCAATTGTTCCGTCTGCATTTCTTGATGGTCTGATTGTTGTATCTACACTTTCGAACCACTCATCTGTAGCCTTCTGACCAAGATTATTGTATGATTCTGAGCCATTATAAATGTAGTTATCATCTCCGTGCTGTGAGAATGGAATAAGGTCTGCCTTAGCAGTTAAATCTGCCTTAGACATAGATATAAGGCCGCTAACCTTCCACTCCTTAAGCATAGAATCCATTGTATTAAGACCTATGCTATATGAATCTGCATTACCATTGTTATAAGCTGTACATCTTGTAATAGAGATATCAGGACAGCTGTTACTTGTTATTCCCTTTGCATGATTTCCAAATGAAACACAGTTAATAAGCTTATGTCCTCCCTTAAGATATCCTCCACCTAACTTAAATCCGTTACCTTCACCATAGTTATAACCTGCAGCAGTTACATCATCTGTTGTAAGCCATCCATTGTTGTATGCTACACAATTTTCAATTGTAACTGAACCAATTGTACCAGATACTGACTTAGCATAGAGATCCCAGCCATCATCAATATTGTTATGTGATATACAACCATAGAATCTGTTGCCTTCACCACATGTTAATTTTGCTGCAAATCCATCTGCATCATTTCTTCCTGCATCACAGTTATCAAATGACTCACAGTTCTTGATAAGATTTCCTGTTGGCCATAACTTACCCTGAATTCCTGCATAGTTATCAGCTCCACCATTTCTGCTTATCTGAATACCGCTGTTTGCCGCATGATTTACTGTACACATATCTATTGTATTATAGTTACCGCTTACCTGAATACCTACCCTGATGAATCCTTTACATATAAACCATATACATGCCAATAACTTCCGATTACTGTAAGACCTGCGCCTGACAATACAACACCATCAGTTCCATCTGTTGAGATTGATTCTGCAACAAGATTAATTGGCTTATCTGCTGTTCCGCATACACTTCTGTTAATTGTAATCCATTTATCATATACACCATTCTTCATAAGAATAGTCTGTCCTGGCTGTGCATATGAAACTGCTGTATTAATATCTAATGGACTTTCTTCAGTTCCGTCACCAGTTGTCTTACCATCTGGAGTTACAATAATTGTCTGTCCAGCCTCACCATATACCTTACGAGTAACATTTGTTTCGCTTGCTACTGTCTTAGTTGATGTAATATTAGCTGCCGCTGCTGGTTCAAATTCTGCCTTAATAGTATTGCTTCCAACATTAACTGCAACTGGAATTCTTACAACCTCATCAGCTGTTACTTCCTTAGAAATAGCCTTACCGTCAGCACTTCCTGTTACCTTTAAAGTTCCTGCACAATTAGGAACTACCGTGTATTCATACTCACCTGCTCCACATGTGTTAGAAGAATATACTCTGATTGATGGTGTTACCTTGTCTTCTACGACCTCAGATGTTGCAAGTCCCTTACTTTCTGATGTAGTAAACTTGATATCAGTAATCTTAACACCAATCTTTCTTGCTACCATAACACCTACAACTACTGTTCCATCTTCCTGTACTGATGTAAAATCATTAGCTGTAAGCTTCTGTGTCTGTGTTCCATTCTCTGTTGTTGCAACTGCTTCATATCCATCATCAGTCTTTCTTACTGTAAATGTATACTCAGCTCCAACCTTGAACATATCTGTTCCTGTTAACTGGTTAAACTTAACATTATTATTAACTCTGTCTACACCATCTTTGTTAGATGTATCTGCTGATGTATAACCTGTGATATAACGCATTGTTGGTGCATTAATCTTAGAGCTGTACATCATTGATGAGAAGTAGTTAAAATATTTGTGTACATAACTTGGTGTACCCCAGTTATTAACACCTAATGTATCTGCAACTACAACACCAAAACCTGTCTGATTATCAGGGGTAAGAGATGCATCTGTTACTGTAAATGTTGCAGTTAATTCAAAGTTCTCTTTCTCTGGATTAACCTTAGTGTAGTAATATGAGAATCCATCTTCATCATCAGAAATCTTTCCTGAAGCCTTAGCCTGAATTTCCATACTTCCTGTTGTATTAGTAATATCTTTTGCTTCAACTGTAGCAACTTTCTTAGATGCTGTATCACCATTAGCAATATTTATAACCTGTGCATTACCATCAGCTTCTGTGATAGTTGCCTTAGTCTCCTGAGCTGAACCAACAGTTGACACATACCAGTTCTTCTGTGTATCTGCAGTTACTGATAACTCTTTTTCTGAAACAGCTGAACAATATCCATCTGCTCTATTTGCAACAACACTGAATTCATATGTACTTCCAACTGTTAAATTCTTAACTGTATAATCACCTTCTGTGATTCCATCAATCTTAACTGCTGTGCTTTCATCAGAACCTTTAACCTTATATGTTAAAGTATAATCCTTTGCATCGCTTATATTAACCCAGTCAAGATATACTTCTCCATTACCCTTGTTTTCAGCCCATGTAATAGTTGGCATCTTAACACCGAGTAGAAATCTTTTACTTCATAAACATCTGAAGCTTTATCTGCACAACCTAATCTCTGTGCTGTTGCTACAAATGTATAATCACCACTTTCATGAGCTGTAAAATTAACTGTTGCTGTTCCTTCTGATCTCTTTATAACAGCTTCTCCAGCCTGTCCATCATTATGAAGCATTGTTACCACAATATCTTCAGCCCCATTATACTCATCCACAATTCCTTCAACAGTAACAGTAAAACCATCTGCGCCTGCTTCTACTTTACTGATAACTGGCTTTGCTACTGATTCCCAGTCAACTACAGTCTTCTTATTTAACTGTGAATAATATACTTTCCAGATCTGAGCTGTTGCTCCTCCAAGGTATGCATAATATGTCTTGCCAGCTTCTACCTTTGCTTTAACAGTATTATATGTACTTGCATCTGTGGAATTTTTTCACCTCTGCTGCCTTAGTTCCATCTTCCGCTACTATATAGAAAGTCTTGCCCTTTCCTATCTTAGTATCAATTGCTAACTCTCCATTAGCTGCTGCTGTATACTTTATATAACAACCACTATCTGGTACTGTTCCTGCTGAATTCTTTCCATTAGTCTGTGCCTTTGCTGATCCTGCCTTAGCATTATCTCCTAATGCACTGAACCCATCATCAAATGTCTTGTCATCTGTGGCATTATTATTAGCCCAGCCTGTTCCACATAATGTTAAACCATTATTATATGTTGTTGAAGCCAATATATCTGCAGCTAACCACTCTGCTTCTGCAGGTGTAAAAGTATACCTGCCAAATCCGAGCTGTTGCTCCTCCAAGGTATGCATAGTATGTCTTTCCTGCTTCTACTTCTGCCTTAACAGTATTATATGTACTTCCAGAAGTTCCATTTTTTACTTCTGCTACCTTAGTTCCATCTTCTGCTATTACATAGAAAGTCTTGTTCTTTCCTATCTTAGTATTAATAGCTAAAGTTCCATTAACAGGTGCTGTATACATTACATAACAGCCACTATCTGGTACTGTTCCTGCTGCTGTCTTTCCATCTGTCTGTGCCTTTGTAGATCCTGCCTTGGCATTGTCTCCTAATGCACTAAAACCGTCTTCAAATGTCTTGTCATCTGTAGCATTATTATTAGCCCAGCCTGAGCCACATAACACTAATCCTGAGTCTCCTTCTTGTGCTGCAAGAATATCTGCTGCTGACCATGTCACAACAGAAGACTCTGCACTTGCTGTCGATGCTTTAGCAACAATGTTATTAGAGCCGGTAACCGGCATAATACTAACAACCATTAAAGCTGCCATAAGAACAGACAACATTCTTTGTAGTTCTTTTTCTCATGAAAAAGCCTCCTTTTCATAAATCTGTAATAAGAGTACCATCTAATAGAACAAATAGTCAATAACACTTTTAGTAAATGTTTTTCTAAAAGTCGTTAAAACTAGATATTACTTTGTAATAATTGTACAATAATTATCATATATCTATATACAAAAATGAGGTCTGGATAACCAGACCTCATTCATATGTTTTATTATACTATTTGCTTACACTAAACTCTCTTTCTCTTCTTTTCGAAAAGAACTACGGCTGCTGCAAGTAATGCCATAAGCATAATTCCTGCATATACAGCTATCATATTTCTAGAGAAATCACCTGTCTTAGGAAGAACCTCAAGCTTAGTCTCTGCAATATAACCATCTGTAAAGCATGCTCTGAATGTATGCTCTGCTGCTTTTAAGCTCTTAATGTAAGAAGCCTTGAATGTAACAACTGTTGTGTTACCATTAGCTACTACTGTGTACTTAGAAGCATCAAGAACTACATCATCAACCATAATATAATCAAATGTAGATGCATCTGCATCGATTGTCCACACAATATCTGTAGATGTTCCCTGAATAACTGCAACATCTGTTGTATTACCTTTAACAACATCTTTACCTGTTATAGATATTGTCTTATGTCCCTTAATTCCCTCAGGAACTTCAATCTTAGCTGATGGAGTACCTGTCATTCTTGCACCTGTATTAGCTGCTGCCTTGTCTGTAAGTACAAGAAGACCATTCATGTTGATTGTGTTATCAGCATTTCTTGTTACCTTATGTGATGCATATACATGTGTTGCATGATCCATTGCTGTATCAACTGATTCAAACCAGTCATCTGTTACAGTTTTAGCTGAATTCTTAGCTGTTCCTTCATAATTCCAGAAGTAGTTAGTATCGTTATCAACCTTTGTCTTGTCCTGTGTTCCAAGTAACTTAAACTGCTCAACATTATCTTTCATATATGTTCTGTATGAAAGTACACCTGTTGCTGAGAAATCTGTATTCTTAGCTGAATTTGTATAAAGAGCAATATTATAAGACTCATTATTGAATGTTGTACAGTTAATTACATTAATATCTGGACAAGAGTTAGAATCAATACCCTTAGCCTTGTTATCAAATGCTACGCAGTTCTCAAGAACATGCTTGCCTGACATGCTGTCGCCACCAAGCTTAAATCCATTACCGTTACCAGCATTTGTACCATCTTCAAGGTAACCATTGCCATAAGCAACTGAATTCTTAATTGTTACAGCGCCAATTGAACCTGACTGAACCTTAGCAAAAAGATCCCATCCATCATCAGCGTTGTTGTATGAGATACAACCATCAAATACATTACCATCACCAACTGTTAACTTAGCTGCAAAACCATCGGCATCTTCATAACCTGCATCGGCGTTACCATATGATGTACAGTTAAGAATTAAGTTATATGCTGGCCACATATCAAATTCATCTGTTGTAAGATATCTGCTAACCTGAAGACCTGTATTACCATTGTGGTAAGTCATAATGTTATCCATTGTATTATACTTACCAGAAAGCTGAATACCCTTCTGTGCATTAGCTGAATTAGTTACATCAAATCCCTGGAAGTACCAGTAATCACCTGCAAGTACCATACCTGCACATAATCCCGGAAATCAAATACTGGTCTTGAAGAAGCTTCTGTATCAGCTACCATCTGAATAGGCTTATCTGCTGTACCATTAACACCTCTCTCAACCTTAACTGTCTTCTCAAGGTAATATGTACCTTCCATAACAACGATAGTCTGTCCTGGCTGTACATACTTAACAGCATCATAGATGCTCATTGGATCTTCCTTAGTACCAACACCATACTTACCTGGTGCTACATAAATTGACTGTCCTTCAACGCCATATGTTCTGTATGTTACAGTAAATGTGCCTTCAATAGGCTCATATGATGACATAACCATATCCTTTTCTGGAATATAGCCAGCATCTGGTGTAAACACATATCTAAATGAATTCTTACCAACATTAAGTGTTGTTGTTGCAGGCTTAACAACTGTATTAGCTGCAACAGCTACATCTGTAGCAATTGCGTTATCTTCACTATCCCAGATAGAAAGAACACCATCACAGTTAGCTGTGAATCTGAATTCATAATCACTTGAACCTGTTGCAGTCTTAGAATTAAATGCTGCATTAGTTACTAATTCTTCAATTGGCTTCTCTTCTGCTGGAGCATCATCAGATGGATTAATTGTTGTAAATGTTACATCTGAGAATGTTGCCTGTGCATATCTACTTGTGAAGAAACCTACATATACATTATCAGAATCAAGCTGTGATAATGTTTCAGTGTCATAATACTTCTTAGTTGTTGAATATGTTCCATCTACTGATTCGTATGATACAAAATATCCTGTGTTATTCTTCTGAATTGTAAGATACATCTCAGTAACAGGATTCTCTATTGTTGCATCAACTGGTTTAACAGCATTACCAATAACATTTACATTCTGTGCATATCTCTGCTCAAGAGGATACATAGCACTCTGGAACTGTTTTACTGTTTCAGTATCATTAGCCTCTATTGCTGCAATGTTATCCTTAGTAAGACCCTTCTTCTCCTGTGAAGCAATACCGATCTTCTGAGATACCTTAAGTGCTGTTGTATCATTAGTAACTTTACCAGCTTCTTCATTCCAGTAATATTCTGTCTTAGAAACTACAGCCATATAAGAATTGTTCCATCCAGAACCACCAAGTCTGTCTGCTGCCATAAGACCGAAGCCTTCCTGACCGTTTGATAAACTCCACTGATCTACAGTTACTTTAGCTCTTAATGTAAAGTTAAGTGATGTAGGTACTGCTGTATAATAGAAATTAAGACCATCGAATGATGCTGGAACTAATTTTCCATTATTACCGCTTCCCTTAAGAACTCCATTAGCATCTACTGCTCCAGATCTTAATGTAACTGAACCAGTTTCATTAATGTTTCCTTCATATGCTGAATTAGACTCGCTTGCACCGTTACCATATACGATATATCCCCATACCTGCTTAGCTTCAGCTGTTGCTGTTGCAGATATTGTTGACTTATCAGATACAGCAGCTGGTGTCTCTCTAACTGCTTCAACTGCAAAATCATACTTTGTACCAACAGTTAATCCTGTAACATCATAAGATGTAGCAGATGTTGAACCAACCTTTGTTCCGCCAACATAAACATTGTATGATGTAGCTTCCTTAACTGACTGCCATACAAGACTTACTGTACCATTACCCATGCTTGTTGCACTGCTGATAGATGGTGCTGAGAGTGGGTACTCAAAATTAAACTTAACTGTGTTACCAGCCTTGTCATTCTCTCCCTCTCTAGAAGCTGTAATTGTAAATGTATATTCTCCTGAAGAAGCTGGAGTAAATTTAACCTGTCCACCTTCACCCTCAAGAGCATATCCCTTTGTTTCTGTATTACCTGAAGCATCTGTCATAACAACGCTTACCTTATCAGCACCGTCATTACCAAGAGCCATTGTAAATGGAACTACAACATCTGCTCCATCCTTAGCTACCTCTCCTATTACTGGAGCTGCAACTTCTGACCAGTCTTTTCTAGGAACAACTGGAGTATTTCCACCTCCAACTGTATCTGTAACAACTACCTTGAAGATATAATTGTTATTTTCAAGTCCTCCAAGATAATATGTTCCTGCATCTGCTAATTCTAATGTAGAAACTACTGTCTCGTTCTTTGCTGCTGTTACTTCTGTCTTAGTTACTACTGCACCTGAAGTATTGAAGATTGCCATCTGACGATTGTCTGCTCCACCTTCTACCCAGTAAATCTTAACCTTAGCTGTACCCTCTGTTTTGAAAGAAACAAAGTTCTTCATATTAGCAATATCAGCCTTACCACCAAAGTTAATTCTCTGTGTTCCAGCAAATCCGTCATCCCAAGTCTTGTTGCTTGAGTCAATCTTAGTCTTTGCACTCATATATAATGTAAATGCATTATCTGTTCCTGCTGCAACAGTCTGTCCATCTGTAAACTTTCCTGCTGCTGCCGCCTCAAGCTTAGCACCATCAAGTTCGTATTCCTTAACAACTGGCTCTTCAACCGGTGCTGTCTCCTCAACTTCAATCTTGAAGATATAATTGTTATTCTCAAGACCACCAAGGTAATATGTTCCTGCATCTGCTAATTCTAATGTAGAAACTACTGCTTCATTCTTCGCTGCTGTTACCTCTGTCTTAGTTACTACATCTCCTTTAGAATCAAAGATTGCAATCTGTCGATTGTCTGCTCCACCTTCTACCCAGTAAACCTTTACCTTTGCTGCATTAGATGTCTTGAAAGAAACAAGATTCTTCATATTAGTAACATCTGCTTTGCCACCAAAGTTAACTCTCTGAGCACATATATATCCGTCTGACCAAGTCTTTTCACTTCCATCAATCTTAGTCTTTGCACTCATATAAAAAGTGAAATATCCGTCAGTTCCTGCTGTAACAGCCTGACCAACAGTATACTTTCCTGCCGCTGCTGCTTCAAGTTCAGTACCCTCAAAAGTGTACTTCTTGCCACTCTCTGCAGCCTTTGCCTTGCTTGTGAATATACCACTAAATGAAGTAAATGGCATAATAGCAACAACCATCAGCACTGCTAAAAAAGCGGCTAAAATTCTTTTACCCTTTTCATAAAATCCTCCTTATTATATTGTAGGCATAGTAAAGTTCCTGTTACTAACAGCATATAACATGTTCTTTTCGACATGTTGCACTACAGCATGTCCCCTATACCAAAAGTTACTATCATTTTAACCCAACCGCCGATTTGCGTCAATAAGCATTATGGTTAATTTTTATGTATATTTTCTATATTGCCAACGAATTTTGTGCAATTCTGCTATAATTATCCAGTATTAATGTACATAATGTCTAAATAAAACAATTACCCCCTGCAGTATCTGATGATACTACAGGGGGTAATTATTCTACTGTCCACCAGTAGTTAATACTGACTGAACTGTCTTAAACAAAATCTTAATATCAAGCATAATGCTCCAGTTATCAATATAATTCAGATCCATCTTAACAATTTCTTCAAAATCGCTAACCGTCTTTCTTCCATAAGCCTGCCACATTCCTGTGATGCCTGGTTTCATAGAAAGCCTTCTCTTATGATGTCCTTGATATTGCTTAAACTCTGCTACCGTTGGTGGTCTTGTACCAACAAGACTCATATCTCCCTTAAGAACATTAATGAACTGCGGAAGCTCATCAATACTTGTCTTTCTTATGAACTTACCAACCTTGGTAATTCTAGGGTCATCCTTCATCTTGAACATAAGACCATTCATCTCATTCTGTGCCATAAGTTCTTTCTTACGTTCCTCGGCATCAATATACATTGAACGGAACTTATATATCTCAAAATAACGGCCATTCTTTCCAACACGTTTCTGTTTGAAAAAGATTGGACCTGGCGATTCTATCATAATAGCAGGACCTACAAAAATCATTGCAATAAACATAACTATAAGTCCTACAATTGCTCCGAGAATATCTATGCATCTCTTAACAAGCATTCCCTTCCAGTCATATATTCTGTTAGCAAATGTAATGACAGGAACTGCTCCTATGTAACCCAGCTTACTGTCAAAATCCTTATAGCTGTCAAGAATCTCAAGCTTAAGATTAACAATTACTCCCATATCCTCAAGTTCCATAACCATAGGCTTGATACTTTCGCGGGTCTTGTAATCCACATCAATAAACACTTCGTCAACAATCTCGTTCTTAATATAACGCATCATTGAATGTACATTAGCAACTACAGGAAATCCCTCTATTGACTGACCTGTCATATCTTCATCAGTAATTACAATACCATCTATACGACGCATCCAGTCATTCCTTGCCGCAGCTTTGGAAAGTGTATCTTCCGCCCTGTTTTTAATAGTGATAACAAGTATACTGTTGGTACGCTTTCCTCCATTACGATGCTTCATATATACCTTGACAAGCATCCTTAATAAAAACATAAGCACTGTTCCCATAAAAAATGTAATTACATACACACTTCTTGGAACACCCTGTGCAGTTTTACTCAAAGTTCATAAACAGCTATAACAGCTGATGAAATAAGACTTTTCTTCATAACAGAAGCAAGTTCTTCAAATTTGCCACGATTAAGTACATCGCCTTTAATGTTACAGAATAAAGCAGCTATTAATACAGCTATAATAATTGTGACTATATTGCCATTAAGCACTTTCATTACATATGAAAATGTATTATTTCTTATTTCCATCAGCCATATAAAACCAGACATGTAATAAGACATTATAAGCGCTATTGCATCTGTAATAAATATTAAAACATTCTGAATACTCTCTTTGGTTTTGTTTACATTAACCATACGTTAATTGGTCTTACCCTCCCCGCTATTTTTTAACTTTTCATAACAAGTCGTGTATTAATACTTCATATTAAAATATACTTTCCCCAACTGAAATACGCTAATCAGCTCACATTTCAAAATGAGCCTTGCTAATTATTATATAGTCACATATTAAAAATATCAATATATATTTGCATATTCTGTAGCAGCATTGCAATAATGATACATTGCCGTCATAAGATTCTTTAGTGCTGTATTATCTAAATATTTATCGACATATCTGGCGTAAACATATGCACCATACTCAAGCATCATTATTTTATCTTCACTATCTCCATTCTTCTGAACGTATATATTAACATTATCAGCAAGCTCATACGCTTTCACATTACTGATATCTATATAATATAATGAAGCATCTGTCTTTTGTGGAGCAATGATATTCTTGTTTCCATCTTTATCTTTCACATAAAATGTATAATTATCAATACTATATCCGTCTGACAACTCAAAATAATTCCTTAATATTGTATCTGATTCAAGAACAAGAGAACTTCCATAATAGCTTATTCCTGAAACACTGTCTGCATTAACCAGCTTTCCTGTATATGTATTGAATCCAACCATATCCATATTCTTATCATCATCCGTCATTATAGAATTGGCAGGATTATCTGTGTTATATCCAAAATATTGCTGTGCAGCTGTTCCATAATTAAGCATTGCTTTAACTGCATTTACAGCTTTATCAGAATAAACTCCACTTGCAGCATTAATTACAGATTCAGCATAATCTGTTACTGAGTATGTATGAACTTCACCCTTAACGCCATTACTTACGATTCTGGCATTTACCTTATCAGCCATCTGCTTTGCTGCTATTCCGCAAGAGAACACATACAAACCATCGGTTGTCTTTTTCTTGCATCGGCTAACATAACCTTTGACACATTTCCATCAGGCATAGTAAATTCCATGTACGTGCTGCTGTCCTTAACCAGTTTATCAGGAAGATTCATGTAGAAATTCATATCAATCTTTCCGTCCATGCTTAATGTATATCCTTCTAATACATCACCCAAATCAACATTATTTGATGTAAATGCTTTTATACAGAAGTTATAATAATATTTTCCATATCTGCCATAACCATTATAATAATAACTTCCTTCACAGTCAGAATCATAGCTTACTACATTTTCCCAGACCATCTTATCATCAGTTTTCCCCGGATTAGTGCTCTCTGAATACGAATATTCAACTTCAAATGCTTTCTTATCAATATTAACAACAACTGCATAATAAGTTCCAGGATTGAGAATCACTTCTTCCTCCAGAGGAATAGTGTGTATTCCTGCAAAAGTTGTTCTTCCGCTTGTACTCGCCTCAGCATGCTTAGTCCCGCTTATCGGGTTGCTGGCATCTTTAAGGTCAGTATATATATCAATTGTATATCCAACATCTGCTGTCTGTGTAAAAGATAAAGATACTGACTTAAGAGTTTCAGATGCAACACCTTCTTTTTCTGATACATAAAATACATTAGCTGCACCTGTATAATATCCTACTGTTGCTGTATGCAGCCCGCCATCAAGCTGATAATTATTATCCAGCCCATCCTCTGCTGACATATCAAATACCCAAACAGTATCTGCAAGCGAATAAGTTTCATACGACATCCAGAAATAATCAAAATAATCACCCCAGCTGTTTCTTATAAGCCATGCACCATTATTTGAAGGCTTTGTAGTTGTCGCAAAATTATCCTTGGAATAATCATCGTCCCAACCCACAATCATAACTGCATGTCCACCACCTGAGCTTACAATTCCCTGCATATCATAATATGAATTATTAAGGTGGTTCTCTCCTGCATAATAATGAGTATAGCTTGCACCAACAGCACCATGCTCCATGATCTGCTGCTTAACAACATCAGGCTGCTCCTTAACATTAATTCTGTATGCATTCTGCAAATGTGCCACATCGTAATCATAAGCATATTTGTTATCAAGACCATTATTATATACTGCTGGGCATCAGCATATGGAACATCTGATTCATTGACAGCTCCTACCCACTGGCTGAGTCTCTTTACTGCATACTCGTAGTTACCACCCTTTTCCAGATATGACATGTTGGTATTATTATTATAATACTTAGAATAATCCCCTTTGGTTCCACCGAGCGGATCAATAACTGAGTTAAATGTAAAATGTATAAGCTGCAATTCACTCAGGTCAACACTAGAATCTCTCTGACCCTTAGCTATAAGGTCAAATTCTTCAAGTCCTATAGACGAGAATGCCCAACATGTTCCATAAGGATTCTGATTTCTTGATGGGTGTTCCTTCTTATATGAAGAAACATCCTCTGGGTATGCCGATGGTACATTTCTCTGTGCATATGCTGCAATATCCGATACATATACCGGAGCATCACTATCAAGACTACTTGGTATGTAACTTCCTATATACGCAGAATCCACAGACTGTACCTGCTGCGAATAATCTTTTGCGTCAATTGTGTCTCCATTTACAGTCATATATCCAATAGGACTTGTAATAAGAAGTGCACTTAATAATAACGCTGATAACCTTTTAATTCTCATATAGTCAATTCCTTTCTCTATTCAATTAACACGTATGTTTCATAATAAAATAATATCATACCTTCATATAAGTTTCTATGTTTTTCGTTAAAATATTAATTATAATTATCTCTTATCTGCTCCCTTGCATTCTCCACACTTTCCTCATCAGGTACCATTATGTATAACGACCACCCTGGCATTGAATATGTTGTTGATGAATAACTTCCAACTCCCGTAACACTTATCTGTGTAATATTCCATGCTGCCATATCATTAAGCTGTGTCTGTGCAAGATCTGCAATAAAGTCATAACTCATATCTGTAATTACATTTTTAGACACTTCTGATAATACAGATGTATAATTTGATATAATTGCTGGAGAACAAGCTTTTTTAATTGCTGCCTCCATTATCATCATCTGGTTACGGCCTCTCTGTCTGTCCCCATCTGAATATGCGTATCTTTCTCTTGCAAATGCAAGTGCCTGCTCACCATTAAAATGATTAACACCATTATGTACTGTGAGATTTCCAGCCTGACTAAGAGTTGCTGAATAATCAAGTGTCACATCAACACCTCCGAGTGAATCAATTATTTTCTCAAATCCACTGAAATTAACTTTTACATAATAATCAATCTGGATACCATAAAGCATCTCCAGAGTATTTCTGGAACACTCAATTCCATAAACACCTGCATGTGTAAGCTTATCCCTGACACCATTGGATATAGAAAGTGGAACATAATAATCTCTTGGCGTATTAATCATAAGAATATTGTGTGTCTTCTTATTAATAGACATAATAATATTGACATCACTACGGCTCACCTCATTAATACCGCCTCTTGAATCAATTCCTGATATATATACATTTATAACATCATCACTTGAAAGATAATTATCTGTAACATTCTCTTCTGTCGTTGCCACTTTAATTGTAAATTCACCACTATATATAAGCTTCACATCTGACGCAAACCCGGTGAAATCTCCCATCTCATCAATCATTTCAATACTGCTTGTTTTCATAATGGCAGCATCAATCTGTCCCTGCAGCAAAGCATCTGCCAGCTCCATTATATTAGAATACTCTGGATACTCCGCCATAAATCCACCTGCACCCATCTTTTTAATAAGCTCATCAGTACTTTCACGATCCACAGCTGTTCCTATACCAATGGCTTTATTATTAAGCATATCTACGCTGTCATATCCGCCGTCGTTAAGTACATACACACCCATAACAATTTTTTCTTCCTGAGTTGTTGTAATCTTGTTTATCATATGTCTTGTCTGATTAAGGTAAATGCTTCCCATAATAAGCACAACAATCATAATAATGGCAATTATCTTCGTAATAATTCCTGGAACAAACCACTTTTGTGTAAATGCTGTTACTGCCGTTAGTATAACAAGCACCACTGCAGCAATGATGCAATATTTAACTGTAACAACCCTGACATTTATTAAAATAGCTATAAACACCACAGATACTGTAATCATAATAATACTTATTAACAGTCCAGTATATTTTAATATCTTCTTCATACATACATCCTTTCTTCCTTTAATCTAAAAAGGACGGCACATTTGACTTATGTGCCGCCTTCATATCCATAACTAATTATTATCCTCATGTCCATAGTACTTGCCATAATATTTACCGTAATATTTGCCATAGTACTTACCATAATAAGAATTTCCTGTCATATCAACTTTATTAAGTACACAGACAAGAAGCTTGCACCCTGTCATCTCAAGCTGTTCCTTAGACTTTCTTGCAAACTTATAGCTTATATCACCTGCTCCGATTACAAGAATTCCGCCATCACATACTTTAGAAATAACAGCAGCATCGATAACACTTCCTATTGGTGGTGTATCAATGATAATCATGTCAAATGTAGCTCTTGCTTCTTCTACCATCTTGGCAAATCTGTCATTACCGACAAGCTCACTTGGGTTAGGTGGTACAGGTCCTGCAAATATCATGCAGAAATTAGGAACATCACTTACGCATATAACATCCTTAAGTTCATTCTTACCTGAAAGATAATGAGTAAGCCCATATTTAATCTTACCCTTCTTGCCTCTGTTCTTCATAACTGACTTTCTTGTATCTGCATCAATAAGCAGTGTCTTCATACCATTCTGTGCAAAAGACATAGCAAGCTCAAAAGATACTGTACTCTTTCCCTCACTTGGTGTACTGCTTGTTATAAATATTACCTTATTATTATCACCAGAGAATTCTATATTAGTTCTTAACATCTTATAAGCTTCTCTGGTCCTGAAATCAAGGTTGCTCTGTTTTACTGAAAACTCCTGCATCTCTAGTCCTCCATAAACTCTATGCCATCAGCATTTCTTTTACTGTTCTTGTTATTAGTGTTCTTATTAATATCAGATGATTTAAAACTTCTTGCCTTCTCATCATCAGTGCCAAGTACTACTTTCTCTTTACCTTTCCGGGGAGACCTCCTTCTGCTGGCAATTTCTTCCTCAGCCTGATTCATAGGAATAAGTGCAAGTGTACTGATACCTAAATATTTTTCGATATCTTCAGAACTCTTAATAGAATCATCAAGCAAATGCTGTATAACAACAACGGCAACCGCAATTATAATACCAATAACAGCTCCAATCAGTGTCCACTTAGGAACTGATGGTGAAACAGGGCTTGTTGGAAGATTAGCTGAATCAACCACATTAACAGCCTCAATATCCATAACCTGTGTAATATGCTGTGCTGCAAGATCTCTTACCGCATTAGCAATCTTCTGAGCCTGCTCAGGATCCGGATTTATTACTGTAATAGCAATTATTCGTGTATCATCTGTATTAGTTGCAGAAACCTTTTCCACAAGGCTTTCATAAGTTTCATCCAGATTAAGCTGTTTAATAACACCTTCTATAACATAACGGCTTGTAACAAGCTGTTCATAATCCTTAGAAAGAGTTGTTGAAAGCTGTACATCACTATAAGTAACTGATGTACTGTTCTGCTTATTAAGGATGTAAACCTTAGTTGTAGACTGATACTGAGGTGTTATAAGAAAATAGCTGTAAAAGAAATCCTACTGCACCGCATACAACAGCTGCCAGTATTATAATCCACACCTTATGAAGCAATAACGCAAATATTTCTCCAAGATTGATTTCAATCTCATCTGTACTCTTATTAGTTTCCATCATTAATTCTCCTTTAATTATTCGTATCTGCTAACAGTCTATCAAATGCATTGCCATATAATATACTGTCAACATACCCCTCATCATATTTTTTATAAAGCATCCTGCTGCACTCTTTCATCATAGGTGTTCTGCTGCCATCGCAACGATGGGCATCTGTTCCTACATAATCAACAAGCTGTTCTTTTAATAGCTTATGTACAAACTTCTTAATTTCTTTACCTGTATCTCCGGTAATGCTTGATGCATTAACCTGAATCTCTACCCCCATGCGGCTGAGTCGCCTGACATTCTCAATGTCATCAACCATACATCCATATCTTTCAACATGTGCTATAACAGGCTGATATCCCTCACTCATAATTTCATCAAGAGAATTTCTTATATACTGATATGGATCAGATGGCATGAATTCAACAAGAACATAATCAGTTCCGTTTATTCTGCTTATCCTTCCATTATCAAGTTCCTCACACATCTCATCATGAAACAGAATCTCATTGCCCTGGTAAAGCTTAATATCTGTTCCCTGTGCGGCTGCTTCCTTTCCAACAGATTGAATAAGTTCCTTAACATTCTGCGGTGAAGCATTACGATGCCCACTTTTAAAATGTGGAGTAGCAATCATGTGTGTAATTCCCTCTGATTGTGCTATCTTAAGCATCTTAAGAGTTTCTGTTATATCTCTTGAACCATCATCTATCCCCTGGCATTATATGACAATGTACATCAACGATATACTCTGCATTTTTCTTATTATTACCAAACAACATACTATTCCTTATACTATCTTATTATTAAGTAAACCTTAAATATTTTATCAATGTACTTAGAACATGTCAACCATTGAAACGAACATTTTAGAATTTGGTCAAAAAACTCAGGGAACATATTATTTCCCTGAGCCTGTATTTTTATTATCCAATTAATTCATAGCTTTCATTAATTTTCCCAGCCTTAATCTGAGCCATTCTTTCCGCAATCCTGCTCTTAACCAGCTCGGCTACCTCTTTTTTCTTAAGCTCGCCATATTCTGAATAAAGAATTGGCTTTAAGAAATGTACCTGTGTATCTACTCTTTCAAATGTATTGCTGTTCATGGATTTATACGAATCAAAAAGTGCTATAGGAACGATAGGTGTCTTAGTCTGTAAGCTGCACGAAAAGCAGCCAGCTTGAAATTCCTGAAGTTCATTATTATTGTCAGTGTAACCTCCCTCAGGAAATATAAGGAAATTCCTTCCTGACTTGACCTGTCTGGTAACATCCATAATAGCCCTTACCTTGTCACGGTTATTGTCAAGATCAATAACGACTGCATCAATAAGACCACATACCTGACGGCTCATAAGTCTTTCAGCCTGCTTTTTCCCCCAGAGGACACCACACGGCTTTTCCTGTGCAAGAATAATTCCCAGTGCATCATATTTGCCCTGATGGTTCGGATACATCATGTAATTGCTGTCCGTTGGCATATTTTCTCTGCCATACACCCTGGTTCTTGTTCTGGCATGCTTTCTCATGTAATTAATAATCCACTTGGCATACACAAACCTTTCAGTTTCTGAATAACGGTTCTTGTTGGCAATCATTTTATTAGCCTTAGGTACAGCATGAAGCACCATGTGCCAGCTTGATATAACAGTACATTTGAAACGCAGATTAAACATTATAATTCCTCATCTTTCTATATAATACCTGCTGCAGATGCAAAATATTTTTCGAAATCACCACGAATAAGTGCATATCCTGCCTCATTAGGATGCATCCCATCCTTACTATAATATGCCTTCATGTCGCCAAGTGCAAGAAAGCTCTCACGAAGACTTAATATTTCACAGCCGTTTTCTTTAGCTGTGTCTCTCATTATGTCACCGTATCCGGCATATTCATCCTGCATCTGCTGAACTGAGTTCACATATTCTGACATAATATCTTTGTCTACTCCACTTTTAAGCAGATGCGACAGATACACTTCAATAGCAATCGGTGGTGCAATTACTGCTGTTACTGCTGCTCCCTTTTCCTGTAACAAATGTATCATATCCTCATAATTCTTCTTAAAATCCTGTGGGGCAACTCTGTGCCTATGTTCATAATCACATCTGCCCTCACATATTGACTTCCAGTTATAGTCGCAGTCGTTACCGCCACATTCAAGAAATGCCACATCAGGTACCAGATGACTTGACATTATCTGTGTAAGCCACATTTTTACTCTCTCTGATGTAAATGTCGGCATCGCAAAATTTAAAAACTTCATATTATATTGTGCCTGCATTGCCTCAAATCCAATTGCATCTGAGCTGTGATAATTCCATGCTTCATCCGGCATAACTCCTCGCATAAGTGAGTCACCAAACATGTAGTATGTTTTCATAAGCTGCCTCTTATCTTAAATTAGGAGCCGGAAGAGGATTCTCTGGTGTAACTGCATCCCAGTAATTGTTCATAAGCTTCTCTAATGCTCTCTGTGGAATCATTGGCTGCGAAGCGTAGTCAATCATATCCTGAGGGATATCCTCACCTTTTCCCATAACCTTACCAATTTCTGTATATCTCTTAAGATATTCATTAATCTGGTTTACCATTGGTGGAATTGCAAACATTTCACTCTGTGGACAAAGAAGTGCCTGATATCTGCCCTTGCCATAGATAAAATTAAATTCCTTGATAAGTGCGTCATATATCTCATATGTTCTTCCATATCCGCATGATGATATAACATAATACTTCTTATCACCCATATCATAACGGAACTCGTGGAACGCATTATCTCCGATATCTCTTACCTTGCCCTTGTAAGTCTCCATAAGTGGCATGATTCTGTCAACAAATGTTTTCATTGGACCCGGCATGCCAAAGAAATACAATGGGAAGCTGTATATAATAACGTCAGCGTTCATGAACTTGACATGAACATCCTGCATAACGTCATTGATAACACACTGACCTGCTGTCTTTCCCCAACAGCTCATACATCCCATACATGGCTTAATATCCATATCTTTAACTGTAAGAAGCTCAATCTCTGCTTCTGGATTAGTCTCCTTAAGTCCCTTAAGAACTGCATTTGTCATCTGCATAGTATTACTCTTAGGTCCTTTAGGGCTTCCGTTTACTACTAAAACCTTCATTATTAATCCTCCTTGTTTTCCGCAGGAAAATCCGAGTCTCTAGCGAGGAGAGGATTTGTCCTCCATAAACTTCTCAAATGCTTTAAACTGTTTTCTCATCGTGTCATATCCATACTGATAACATTGAAGAAGTTTTTCATTATTATTCTCAAAGTGTCTTATCATCTGCTCCTCCGGACGGATAACAAAGACTTTCCCCTCCTCCACAAGCTTTTTCATGAACTTATCCTGCCTGTCATAAGCCTGCCTTCTGTGTGCCATAACCTCACAAAGCTCTGGGTATTTCTTGTAACTCCACTCGATAAGCTTCTTTATCTTAGAATAATCCGTAGGCTTAGAACCCTCTGGCTTGGTAAGTACAACAACAATCTTATCGCACCCTTTCTCAACTGCTCTCTCAACCGGTATTGAATCAATAATGCTTCCATCCAGATAATGATAACCGTCAATTTCAACAGGTTCGCATATAAATGGCACAGAGCAGCTTGCCATCTGACACTTCAGAAATTCATCTTTCGTCTTAAAATTTCCTTTATACTCAGCCTTTCCAGTCTCGCAATTAACAACAACACTCTCACACTCTGTCTTAGATGCGAAAAATGTATCAAAATCATAAGGAATATCTTTAAGCGCATATTCGGCTACCAGCATTTCAAGATTAAGAATCTTCTTATTCTCGAAAAGCTGTCCGACTCCATAATAGCTTTCAGCATTTTCATGGGTAATTATCTTTTTCGTTCTTCCTTCCTGTCTGGAAACATAGTTTACCGCATTACCTGCCCCCGCAGACACACCTATAACATAGTCATAATAAATGTCCTTCTTAAGCATGTAATCAAGAACTCCGGCTGAGAAAATACCTCTCATAGCCCCCCTTCCAGTACAAGCCCTGTCTTTACTTTGCTCATAAGCGCCTCTTATTTAGCGTTAGCTTCTACATAATCAACAATATCTTTAACAGTTTCAAGCTTGGCATCAGAATTGAATCTGATCTTAAACTCATCCTCAACAGTAATAGCAAGTAACATCATATTAAGAGAATCAACTCCTAAATCTGTTGCAAGAACACTGTCCATTTTAATAGTTGCCGGGTCGCACTGTGGCATAACCCTTCCAAAAATTTCCTTTAATTTCTCAAATACCATGATAAAATCTCCTTTTGATTTATTTTATGAAATCCGGTGGGTGGGGTGTGCAGACGACGGACAGTTCACGGTTTATGGGTTTATGCTCCAAAACACGCTCCCGCTCGGCTTCGGACGCAGCGGTCACTAAGCTCCTGCTTCGGTGCGAGGACTTCGTCCTCTCACCTCGCATTTGCTAAGTGCCGGCGTCCTCAGACGGTTTTTTCCACACAAACCTATAAACCGTGAACCTACGACTGACACCTTCCCGGATTTTATTAACTAAATGCGGGATCGCCAGCCGGAGGCTGGCTGCCCGTCCGTCTGTCACTACACCTGATTTCTCAATATCTTCATCGCTCCAGATCTCTTAAAATCCTCTGTTCTCACCTTCATCTTAAGCACTCTCTTGAATGAAGGAAGTTCCTTATTAACCTCATTAACAGTTTCCTGCAATCTGTTCTGGATTTCTTCCTCAGATGCACCATCTAATTCAGGCATATATGGAATAATCTCAACACCGATAACAGTGTTTCCATTCATTTCCATCTCCTGTACAAGACAATCCTTTACAAGTGGCTGCTTATAGAATAATTCCTCAATCTCTTCTGGCGATACATTTTCACCATGAGGAAGAATAATAAGGTTCTTGATACGACCTGTTATGTATATCCAGTCATTATCATCAAACTCAACAAGGTCACCTGTCTTAAACCATCCGTCTTCTAATACTTCTGCTGTATGCTCAGGATCCTTGTAATATTCCTTCATTACATTGTCACCCTTAATCCAGAGTTCTCCGTCAACAACCTTAACCTGCTGTTCTGGATAAATATGTCCCATAGACTCAGGCTTCTTATCTGTATCGCAATTGCCTGATGTCAGGTTAGCACACTCTGTAAGTCCATAACCTGCACATAATGTAATTCCTAACTCTCTGCATTCCTCCATCTGTCTTGGAGGAACAGGTGCAGCTCCGCACATGATAAGCTCAAGATCTCCTAAGAATGCTCTTCCCTTAAGCTTGGCAATGTTAAGAATAATCTCAACAAGACCAGGAACAAGTACAAGAGTTGTAGGTCTTACAACAGGAATATCACCAATACCGGCTCTCATATCAGTACATGTGTATGTAAGTGAGCCTGTGTAGAGCTTAGCCATATATCCCATAATTGCCCCAAATATGTGTGAAAGAGGAAGCATAGCTATATATATCTTATGGAGAATACTTCCTGGACCAAATACTCCGTTAAATGAACCTCTCATAATAGAACCGTGGCTGTGAACTGCACCCTTAGGTGCTCCTGTAGTTCCACCTGTAAAGAAAATTGCTGCTGTAGTATCCTTTTCAACATCTGCAAATGTGCTTTCAGTCTCACCAATAGAAGTGCTTGACCATGTCTTACAAGGAAGATTAGCTGTAACCTCCGTAAATTCCTTACCAACGAACATACCGGCAAGGTCAAACTTCATGCTGATTCCTGCAAGTGCCTTATCGTTAAGTGCATTAGGAAGCATAATAAGTACATGTCCGGCCGCCGGAATTGCAAGGAAAAGCTCCATTGCATCAAGATCGTTCTTTGCAAGTACAGCTATGTTAGAGCCCTTCTCAAGCCCTAATGAATTAATAAATGTAACTCTCTTTGCAACTCTTGAAACAAGCTCCTCATATGTATATGTAGTAACCTTGTCACTTATGGCTGGATAATCAGAATATTGCTTCTTAATAAATTCAAGAAACTTTGGAATAGTTGGAATATATTCCAGAGTCGCCATTTCATCAGGGTCTACCATGTTATAAAAATAATTATTCATGTTTTGTCTCCTTTTGATTTATTTTATGAAATCCGGTGGGTGGGGTGTGCAGACGACGGACGGTTTACGGTTTATGGGTTTATGCTCTAAAAACACGCTCCCGCTCGGCTTCGGACGCAGCGGTCACTAAGCTCCTGCTTCGGTGCGAGGACTTCGTCCTCGCACCTCGTATTCGCCAAGTGCCGGCGTCCTCAGACGGTTTTTTCCACACAAACCCATAAACCATGAACCTACGACTGACACCTTCCCGAATTTTATTAACTAAATGCGTGGTCGCCAGCCGGAGGCTGGCTGCCCGTTCGTCTGTCATTCACCCCACTACTGCTGCCCGCCTCCGGCATCCAGACCGCACCACAGGGGCTGCGAGCCGGGTGGGAACGAAGGACTGAGGGGTATGGCGTTCTGAAACCGTTTGAGGACGCCGGCACTTGGCGAATCCGTGTGTAGGGAGGGCGGTGAAAGCTTGCTTTCAACAGCCCGCACTCCCTACACAGATGAGCCTAGTATCGCTGCGTCCGAGACCGAGCGGGAGCGCGTTTCAAAACGCCATACCCCCCGCAGTCCGCACGCTTCCCAGCCGGTCGCAGCCCCGTCCGTCCTGTCACTACCTTCCGAGCTGCTCCACAGCCTCCCGGAACCTCGCACACTCACCTGCGAGATACTCCGCATTAAGCCCCTTTCCCTCTTTAGTAAGTTCCATCGGCTCGCCAACATACAGCTTAAGTCTCTTCCCAAACAGCTTATGATATTCTCCGTCATTATATACCGGAACAATTTTTGCACCTGACATAACTGCCAGCATTGCAAAGCCCGGCTTGAATTCATCCATAACCCCTGTCTTAGAAGTATGTCCTTCTGGGAAAATTATCATATTATCTCCTGCACGAAGATGCTCCGATGCTCCTCTTATCCATGTAATATCTGTTCCAAAGCGGTCTACAGAAATAAACTTACCACCGCTTGTAAGCCACTTTAGAATCTTCTTATCAGCCCAGTCTTTGGCTATTATAAGGACACTGTTCTTAAACAGCATATAAAACATCTGTCCGTCATTATGTCCCACATGATTGCCAATAAATATGACTCCGCCTTTTTCAATTTCCTCTTTAGCTTTTCTGCTCTGATAACATATCTTAGGTCTGAACATAATATACAGGTAAGCGTATAAAAGACCTCTCCCCATACTGGCTGTTATATTAATAAATGCATTTTTCTTTCTCATTTGATACCTCTTGCTGTCAAATCATTTATCCGCGTATTAATATTTAATCACAAGTTAATACACAAATGTTCCAATATCATACAATATGTTTCCAATCAGCATTGTATATTTATTAACAAATATTTTCAAAGGTCAATTAATTTCTTTTTGGCACTTATGTAACATATTGTCGTATTTTGTTTACTATCATTTGCAAATGTTGTACAATATAGTTAACTGCAAAATACATTTTTCATAGTATTTTCATAACAATTTTATATATATTTTATAATCTGATTAATAGGAGTTTATTATGGCAAAATCTGAAGAAATCAGTTTTACTTCTGCACATGAAATTAAAGCTGACCGCAGAATTCTAAAAACTAAAAAAGCGATTTACGAAGCACTTGTTGAGCTTATGCAGAAGAAAAAGCTAAATTCAATAACAGTTACTGAGCTTGCTGCACAGGCTGACATTAACAGAAAAACATTTTACACATATTATTCAACTGTCAATGATGTTCTTGATGAAGGAATTAATGAACTTATAACATCTCTTAAAGATCTTTTTGTGTGCTATGTCTGAGGATTATAATATGTTCTCACCTCAGACTTTGTTTGCATTTCTTAATACAATTATGTCTGATGCAGATATTGCAAGAGACCTTTTTGCTTCAGACAACGGAAGCCTGCTTTTTAACAGGCTCCAGAAAGCATTGCAGGAAACTCTTCTCAAAGAGCTTGTAAACAGGGATATTAAGATGAATGTTCCTTCTGAACATTATCCTCTGATTTCTAGCTTTGTCGCTGGCGGAATGGTTTCCGCGTATTATGAATGGATAACCGATCCTGACGGTATTACTCTTGATGAAATGGCACGCACACTTACAACGCTTATTATTTCTGGCGTTTACGCATTTGCATAAGGCGAGCTTATGACTTTTAATGACACATTTAAGTTTCTGATGGATATAACAAACACTAACAACACAACTCTGGCTGGTGCTGTTGGCATCGATAATTCTGCTGTAAGCCTGTATCGCAGTGGTAAGAGAAAATGTCCTCGTAATAAGGAAATTTTAAGACGAATGTCGGACTATTTTGCCTCTTCAATTAAACTCAGCTATCAAAGAAAGGCTTTGGCTCTTGCATCTGATTATAGCAGATTCAATCATTCCAGACCTTTGCCTGAATATTCAGACATGCTTTACCAGTGGCTGGCGGATGAGCTTCCTCAGACCAATACACTGGTTGACGGCATTCTTAATGAAAATATCTCTTCATCAGGCACTAATAATATTATGGGAATAAAATCCATTGACGTAATTCCCAATGCTACCAGTATTCTTTATAAGTCCGAAGGAAAAAAAACAGGCTGTTATCAGTTTTATCAACCATCTTCTTACCCTTGAAGACCATGGTACAGTATATGTATGGATTGATGATGATGTTTACAGTATATTTGATAATAAGGAAATTCTTAATTCTATACAGGAGCTTCTGCTCAGATTGATAGATTATGGATATACTATATGCCAGATTTCCCCTTCTCCTGTCAATACCACCCAGTTTTTTGAAGAGTTTTTCTACTGGGTTCCGGCATATATTACCGGACGGGTGAAATCTTACTACTATCCTCGCATGCGTGATAATCTGTTTTCAAAAATAAGCATAATTTATCCTCCGCATGTTGCAGTTTACTCTGATTGTCTTTCAACGGTAAGTGATAATTCATTTACTGTTATGACCACCGAACCTGCAGTTGTTTCTATTAAAGAGAATGAATTCAAAACATTTTTATCCTACTGCAGGCCAACCATGAATATATATGAATCAGCAGAGGAGGTTTCTGAGTGTTTCCATCGTATCTTAAGCACCCATGTAAACCATATCCAGAAGGGATTGAGTCTTCCTCCAGCAGCCATGCCGGAAGAACTGATAACAGAGTTTCTTAATAATAATCCTGACAGCCTTGGCGTAAATCTGCGTACCTCTTACCAGTTATCCACTGTATTTGATGATTTACGCAATGTTGATATATGTCCACTAGCAACTGCTGAAGAAGTTATAGCTGGCCATGTTCCGGTTATTTTCCCTGTTGTAAGACAACAGACAGCTGTATATTACACGCCCCGTTCTTATGCAAAGCATCTGCAGAATATTATAAGAATTATGGATACACATCCTGACTATTTCTTTGTTCCGATACAATACGATCCAGATGATAACGTATATAATTGTTAATGAAGGATCTGAGGCAATGCTTATCCGTACAGCCCTGCCAAGCATGGTTTTTGATTTCAATCACCCACAGATTGTACAGAACTTTCAGGAATATCTTTACAAGATTGCCAACGAAATTGGTTATTCGGATATCAATCGTAAGAAAATCCGAGCACAGCTAAAGGAATTAATAAATGTACTAGAAAAAGCATAAAAAATTACCGGTTAAGTTCTTAATATATACAAACTTAACCGGTAATTTTATTCTGATTACATCTTAAAATACTTCATATCTTCATTAAGCTGGTCTGATACTTCCTTAACCTTAGCCGCTGTTTCTGCAAGAATATTAATAGTTGCATTAAGCTCCTGCATAGAAGATGTTGTCTGCTGTGTTGAAGCAGCATTCTCTTCTGATATAGCAGATAGATTAGATATTACATCAACAACGGTAACTCTTGAACTGTCGCATACTTCGGCATTGCCTTTAATAACATCTGTTCCATGCTTTGAAACATTAATGCCATTACCAACTTCCTTAAATCTTTCCTTAGTTGCTGCAAGCTTTTCATACTGCTCTCTTACAAGAACTTCTGTACTTCTCATAACCTCAAGTGTTTCTTTCGAATCATTCTGGAGATCTGTAATAATCTCCTGAATCTTACTTGCTGTGCTGTCAGATTGTGATGAAAGCTTCTGAATCTCTGATGCAACAACTGCAAATCCTTTTCCTGCTTCTCCTGCTCTTGCAGATTCAATAGAAGCATTCAGTGATAACAGGCTTGTCTGGCTTGCAATATCTGCAATAAGTGAAGCAGCATTGCCAATCTTATCTACCGATTCATTAGTTGTCTCTATCTGTTTTGCAATTCTTGCAACTGCATCAGTAGTTCTCTGAACTGCATCACTTAATTCAATCATTGTATCCTGTGAAGCACTTTCGGCTTCTTCCATGTTCTTAGATGTCTTTGTAAGGTCAGCAATATTATTAACTATCTGAGTAATCTGTTCACCCATTGTCATAATTTCATTAGTTGCTGTCTCAATATCTTCTGCCTGTGATACTGCACCCTTAGATATCTCTTCTACTGCTGTACTGATTTCTCCTGCAGCAACACTTGACTGTGAAGCCATAGAGTCAATTGAATTACCTGACTCACCAAGATCTGTTGCAGACTTCGCAAGACTTCCAACAATTTCTCTTAACTTAATTATAAGAGTTTCAAGGGCTCTGCCCATGTCTCCGATTTCATCCTGTCTCTTAAGTACAGTCTTATCAACCTCTACTGTAAGATCTCCTCCGGCAACTTTCGTTACAGATACACTTGCTCTCTTAATCGACTTTGAAATACTCTGTGCTATAAATGTTGCCACAATTCCTACTAATATAAGTACTACTGCAGAAACTATAAGCATTGTTCCAACCTTCTGCATTATATAGTTTGTAATATCTGATGTAGGCTGTCCTGCAAATACACATCCTACAACCTGGTTATTATCCTTTAGTGGCACATATACTGCACAGTATCTCTTTCCATCTACCTTATAATTAGTATCTCTATATGTCTTTCCCGTCTTAACTACATCCCACACTTCACTTGATATATCTGTTCCCGTTAATCTTGCTCCCTTATTATCAGTAAGCGTTGTAAGAACTCTCTTGGTTCCATATGTAAGTGTAACCTGGACATCATTCTTGGAGTTCTTGACATATATATCAAGTGCAGCCGGTTTAATAGTCAATTCTTCGCCACCCTTGAATAATCTACCGTTCTTATATTCATAGTTGCCTTTAATATCCTCATAAGAACTCTGTACTGCCCCACTTAACAGTTCTAGTCCATCCATGGCCTCTTCTTCCAGTCCTGACTTAAGACTGAATACTGTAGTTGTAATAAGCCCCAGTACCATAACAATTACCGGTACAATAGCAAGCATAAACAGTCTGAATGTAATACCCGCTCTTCTCTTCTTTCTATCAGCGGCAACCTGTCTGGCTTTCTTCTTAACCTCAGCATCAAGCTCTTTCTTCTTTGCCCTGATCTCTTTTACCTTCTTCCTATTCTCAGCCTTAATCTCTTCAACTTTTTTCAGTTCTTTCGGCCTTAGTATGCATTTTCCCCATTATAAGACCTCCCTTTCCTCTTATTAAATTATTCACCAGAACATTTTCTTGTTCATATTGTTCTTTAAATTATACACTATTACACCAATTTTAGAAACCTTTTTCTTGTCAAAATATTAAAGTTTCACCAAAAATTGCTAAAATCCGCCTTTTTTCTATTTCTTAAGCACATTTGCTTTTATATATGCAAATGTATACTCTTCCCTTTATCAGCAAGCATCTTCAAAAGATTGTGAAGAAGTTCATCTGTTTCCGGGTGCATAATATAATGCCCAAGCCCCTTAATATAGTAATCCAATGGATCTGAATCTTTGTACTTGTCTTTATTATATATCCTGCTCGCTGCAACTCTGTCGCAAAACATCTCAGCAACATATTTCACAGGCATTTTCATTCCTGCAAGAATAGTGCTGTTACCTTCGACATCGTAATCTATCCAGTATTCAAAATGATGTTTGTTCCTACCCTTATGATGCAGCCATGCCTTTGAAACACCTTCATCTTCACGCTGGGCATTATTAGGGCTTCTGTGTCCATCCTGATAGTACTTAACCCCTGGTATGAACTCCGATGGCGAATATTTTGACAAATCATGCATCATTCCCTGCCTGTATAATCCAAGCTTAAAACAGTATTTTCTCACCAGCCTTCTGTGGGAATTAACCGTGTGCAGATGCCCATTGAAATTATGCAGCAACTTCTTCAATGTCATACAGACTCATCCTCCATTATCATTCTTCTACATATCCCTCAGCGGTTCTGTCTATAACCTCACCTGTATCAGGATTAACTGAAATCCCATTAACCTCAAGTCTCTCGTCAATCTGAATTACAAGGCACTGTCTTCCATCAATTACCTGTGTACTCACAATATCTGTCTTATCTGAATTAATCTTTATGACAACATCCGGCGTTTTCACTTCAAATTTCTTACCAGATGAAACATTTGATGCAACAAGCTTTCCATGTTCACCGGCAGCCATCTCAAAGTGTTCCTCGAAATTCTCAAGCTTTTCTTCTTTAACACCACTTTTTTCCAACAGATCCTTCATCTCAGTTTTATCAAGCATAACCGGTGCCGGACTTTCCTGCTTCTTCTCTTCTATAATCTGCTCAAGATTTTCATGAATATTCTTCACAATCTCAAGGTCAGCCTCTTCACCAAGTGCCTCATTAACAAGTGATGTAAATGTTTCCTTCTGCTGCTTTGCAGGAAGCGGAACCGCACAGTCAAGCAGGCAGTCGATAACCCCGTCCTCAAACTCACTGACATCTTTAGTATAGAAAAGTGTCATATCCTCATCTGCACTTCTCTTATTAAATGCCGGGAACAGAAATCCCACATCCGGTACATCTACCATATGATTCTGCTTCTTATCGTGGAAATTATTGTCCTCCTCATCATACCCAAGCCCCGGCTTAGAAAGATTCACATGACATATACTGCATAAAATGTAGCTGTAAACCTCATCAGATGCATCATCCATCTCTATATTATCAGTAGTAACCGCAGGAATATCATATACCTGATTAATTAGAAGAATCAGATAATTACCAACATAGCTGTAATTATTGATAATCCTGTCATAGAATTCGTTAAGAAGTCTGTCATCCTTAAGTCCGCTGTCTCTTAAGTTCATTAAAAATGTTCTTGCGCCCTCATCAGCATACGCATCAACATTAAACTTCATATCAACCAGATTCTTTCCTGGTGTTCCTGAAAGAGTCTTCTTAAATATATCAAAATATTTATGCTTCTCCTCTTCCGGAAGATTAAGAAAATTCTCATTAAACTGTGTTATCTTATTTCGCTCACCATCAACATAGCATCCGCATAACCTTAATATTCCACAATCCTCTAATGTATATTGTGATTTAATTTCATTAAGTTCTTTTCGTGTCATAACTAACTCCATCCTCTGATTATTTATTTACTCATAGCCGGTATTGTCTGAATGTAAACATATTGTTTAATTATAGCATATACTGATGCCCACATGTAAAAAGTTTCAATTCATGCAAGCATGATTACAGCGCATTTTTTATATTCTCCTCGCTATCCGCGCATAAAAAACTTCCCCGGTTCTGGGGGAACCGGGGATGAGTAGAGGGATAGAAATATAGTCAAATATAAGGAATTATGGAGTTATCCTTATATCTGTGTGTAATGTTAATTGTAAAATCATTCAAATTCATTCAAACAAATTCAATCTCTTTTACAATCATCTATATTATAGCATATTATTTTTGTCAATCAACAGATTTTTTGCCATTTTTTAAAAAAAACAGTATTTTTGTCAGTTTTTCGTCAACTTTTGTGACATTAGTTGTCAATATTATTTAACTTTTTGCTTATACACTTTTGCAGTTGGTGTTATTGCCAGTCCCCTTCACCTGTTTCTTTAAGACATACCGGCATATCATTACCGATTCTTCTCATGGAATCTATAACCTCGTCTGCAGGAATTACGCTCTTTATACCTGCCATTGTCATCTGTGCCGCCGTAATTGCGTTGACTGCCCCAGAAACATTTCTCTTTATACATGGAACCTCAACTAATCCGCAAACCGGATCACATGTCAGCCCCAGCATACTCTTTAAAGCAAGTGCCAGGGCATTTGCACATCCTTCACTATCTGCTCCCTGCATATAAGCCAGTCCCGCCGCTGCCATTGCACTTGCCGAACCAATCTCTGCCTGACAGCCACCTGCTGCTCCTGCAATAGATGCATTTTCAGCAATTACCGCACCTATTCCTGCCGCAATTAATAACGCTTTTACACATTCATCTTCTGTAACACCAAAACATTTTTCATAAGACAGTAATACAGCTGGAATAACACCGCATGAACCTGCTGTAGGAGCTGCTACAATTCTCTTCATGCATGCATTCGATTCCCCCATCTTTAATGCTTTTTCCATAACCACACCAATAAAATCACCACATATATTTCTGCCAGACTCATTATAAATGTGCATTTTATATCCATCACCACCAGCCATTTTACTTGGTGACCTCAACTGCTGGTCATATTGCTCATCTGCGCTCTTCATAGCCTGATACATCTTTTTCATCTGTGCAAATACATCTCTTTCAGACATAAGCTTATCATGTGCCTGTCCCGTAAGAACAACCTGCCATAATTCCTGCTTATTATTAATACTTAATTTCACAAGGTCACTGATTGAATGATATTCTGCAATAAATCCTCCATTTTTCACCAATAATTATGCTAATCAAATTCTGCATTATGATTATTCCAAGCCAAGATAAGTCACCTTGACAACACCTTCTGCATGTCTTAACCAGTTAATTCCCTCCTCTGGCACTTCCTGGTCACACTCAAGCACCATAACTGAATTGCCGCCTCTGCCAGCCCTGTACAACTGCATGGCAGCAATATTGACTGACTTATGTGCAAGCATTGATGTTACTTCGCTTACATGTCCAGGCTGATCTATGTTATGAACAACAAGTGTCGGATAATCACCTGAAAAATTCGTAGATATTCCGTCAATCTGAGCAATATTAATTCGTGATCCTCCAAGTGATTCACCAACAACTTCAAGCTTCTTACCAGTTACAGATGTCAAGAAAATCTGGGCTGTATTCGGATGTGCATCTCTTAATGCTGATTCTCCGAAAGTAACCTCTATGCCATGCTCCTTAGCAATCTCAAAACTGTCCGGAATTCTCATATCATCCGGTTTCATTCCAAGAAGTCCGGCAACAAGTGCCTTCCTTGTTCCATGTCCTTTTCCTGTTGCCAGAAATGATCCATATAGAAGGATTTCTGCTTTTGCAATCGGCTCTCCCATAAGTTTTCCTGCAATATAACCAATTCTGACAGCACCTGCTGTATGTGAGCTTGACGGACCAACCATCACAGGTCCTATTATGTCAAATATATCCATAAATTATCCTTCTTTCCAAGATTTTAAAAAAGCCACCGCTCCCTATACAGAAGCGATGGCACCTTTGCTATCATTGTCTTTAGAATACTATTCCGGCAGTTTTTTGTAAAGTGTAAAATACATTGTTGTAAAGCTTGCCAGACCACCTATTGCATTAGATACCGGCTCAGCAATAAATACTCCTTCAACTCCAAGCCCAAGCATAGGAAGAATAATTGTAAGCGGAACAACTATAATTACTTTCCTGAATATCGAGAAAAATACCGCCCTCTTTGCACAGCCAAGTGCTGTAAATGTCGACTGTCCCACGAATTGGAATGACATAAAAAAAGAATCCAAAAAATACAGCTTTAACGCATGTTCTCCTGAAACTATCATAGCCTTATCAGTCGTGAATACCGACAGAATCTCTTTCGGAAATATAATTACAGCAAGCCATGCAATGAGCATGTATAAAAATCCAATTGCCGCCGTGAACCTAATTGCTTTTCTGACTCTTTCATACTGCTTTGCACCATAATTGTAGCCAAGAACAGGCTGTGCACCACTTCCAAGCGTACTACCGGGAACAGAAAGAATCTCCCTGACTGAATTAATTACAGTCATAATTCCTACATACATATCCCCGCCATACATAAACAGCATTTTATTACATACAACCTGTACGAGGCAGTTAGTTCCCTGCATAACAAATCCTGATATTCCAAGAGATGTAATCTTTCCAACCATCCCTGCTTTAAGAATCAGATTTTCTTTTTTTATATGGTAAAATGTTTTCTTTCCCATAAAAAAGCTTAAAACCCACATAACAGACACGCCCTGGCTTATTACTGTGGCTATTGCTGCACCATAAACTCCCATATGAAGCCCATATATGAACACTGGATCAAGAATGAGATTAATAATTGCACCAAGCATAACTGTCATCATGCCCTTTTTAGGATATCCCTGTGCATTAATAAATCCGTTAAGTCCGGTTGAAAACACTGAAAATATCGTTCCCAGAAGATATATTTTAAGATACTGGTCAGCATACACATAAGTTTCTTCACTTGCTCCGAAAAGGAACAGTACTGGTCTTTTAAATATATAGCATAACGCCATAAGTGCCAGCGATGTAATAAAAAGCAGTGATACAACCTGTCCTAGTATAAGTTCCGCTTTCTTTTCTTCTTTTGCTCCTCTTGCCATAGAAAAGAGCGGCACACCACCTGTTGAAAACAGATTAGTAAATGCCGCAACAAGTGTTGTAATAGGAAAAACCAGTCCTATTCCTGTTAAAGCATTGCTTCCAATAACAGGAAGATGCCCAATGTATATCCGGTCAACAACATTGTACAGAATCTGTATAAGCTGTGCGACCATAAGCGGAATTGCCTGATTAATAACATTTTTCCAGACTTTTCCCTGTGAAAAATCACTTTGCATTACTATTCCTCATCACTTACATGTTCTTTAATATCTTTGGCATCTACAATGATATCTGGTGCTGTGCTGCCTGTAGAAGAAGTACCTGAAGAAGTACCTCCCGCCTTACTTTTATAACCTGCCACGATTTCTCCAGCAACCTCTCCAATCTTATTTCCTGCTATTTTGATACCTTTTTCGGCAGTTTTCGCAGCCTTCATAGCTTTCTTGTCAATTTCCTTTTCTTTGACAAAGGAAGAAGCCTTATCTGCTGCTTTGTTAGTAACATCTACAGCCTTTCCTACACCATTTAAAACCTTTTCTTTATTAATCAAACTCATAAAAATACTCCTTTCAAAGCAGCTAATCCCCAATATAACTAATATATATTGGATTCCAGCAGTTTTATATAACTGTCTTTCGCTAATATTTCAGTGTAATTACTGAATTTATCTTTTCCGTATTTAATGATATTATACATCCGTTGTCAATTCGGTAAAATGTGCTTTTACTTCGTCATTTTTCAATAATTCTTTACAATAATCGATACTTATATAGTTAAATTGTGGACCATTAAAGTATTCTTCTGGCATAATCTCATATGCCGCATCAAGATAACTTATATTATGCATATGTCCAAGATAATCGACATCTCTTCTTAAAATATTATACGAAATCTCTTTATATTCTGTATCGGGAATCTCATTTTTAGTAATTTCTTCTGAAAACACACGTCTTTCTGGCTCAGATTCATACCTATCCATAATTTCAGCGGTTATTCTGACTGGTCTTCTTTTGTTAATATCCATATATATCCATCGTGAAGTTGCAATAATAACTGTCTCACCATTATTATCAAGCACTTTAAAATCTCTATCAGCAAAAAGCTTATTTGCAGTTGTTGACCATGTAAAAACATTTAATTCATCATTATATTCTGGACGCTTGATAATCTGTACCTGCCATTTCAAAATCACCCACGCACAGCCTGTTTTATTAATTTCATTGAGCCCGAGTCCTACTGTTGCTGAATGTAAGCCTGCAATATCCTCAAGAATTGTAAGAATTGCTTTGTTAGTAGCTTCATTTTCTTTTCCGCAATCTTCAAGTCCAATTCTGTATGTATGATTAAATACCATAATAACCTCATTAATTTGTTTTTTAATATTCAATATTTTTATTAATTATACAGTCACAATTACAATAACTCAAGAGATGTAATAAAGAATTGTGGTTACAGATTCCCTCAAACACTATATATAGTAATAATGTTTCACATGAAACATACAGAACTCATGTTCTTTTGGCTTGCTTGTGTTTATTATAAACTTTGAACTCAGTTCATTTTTTATATAATTTTTAATATACCAGTATTTAGTTATATTTTGAACTGAGTTCAAAGTTTATTGATTAATAATACTTTAGCACTTTTTTATTATAAATATAATTTGAACTCAGTTCAGAATTTTTTAATAATATCTTTTGTGTTCTTACTTATCTTGTCTTATATGATTCTTTATTTAATAAATCTTTATTATATAATTATTAATTGAGGCATAAATTTCAGGATATAATATGTCTATCTTAAAAATTAATTCATATATTAATTATTGAACTTAGTGCAAAGTTATTATAAAAAGTATAATTATGTCAAAAAATGAACTCAGTTCAAATATTTCTCAAAAACATTTCTAAAAGCAATTGAAAAGAAGACAAAATGTTGTATAATAAACTTATATTAATATGCGAAAGGAAAAACTATGACAGAAGTAATTAGTTTGATTAATGAAAAGGGTGGAGTAGGCAAATCAACATCAGCAATTACAATAGCACAGATTCTTGCTATCTCAGAATACAAAGTATTGCTTATTGACCTTGATCCACAGATGAATACAACCAAAATGTATGGTCAGGCAGAAGCTAATCCAGATATAGATTACGAACGTCTGTTTTGTGAAAAACAAAAAATAAAAATGAAGTAATGAGCTACATAACTGAAACTGAATATAAAAACATTTCTATACTTAAAGCATCACGAGAACTTAACAGTCTTATTTACAAAATATATGACAAAATGAAAGAGATTAATGTTGAATTATATTTACGCTATAACTTGAATTTAATTAAGGACGAGTTTGATTACATAATTATAGATAATTCTCCATTCAAATCATATCTAACATCATGTGCAATGTGTGCCAGTGATAAGATTATTACTCCAATTTGTGTAGATAATTTCTCGTATGATGGTCTTATGTCACTTTTCGATACTATAGAAGAACTAAACGATAAATATGCTTTAAGTATTGAATTTGCCGGTATCTTTATGACAAGGGTGGCAGGAAGAACAACTCTTTTCAGACAAATGTATGAGAGTTATGAAAATATGTTCGGTGATAGATTTCTTCCAATATCTATCAGAAACTGTATAGCTGTTAATGAATCAAATACGACATTTGAACCATTATTATCATACGATAAAAAGTGTCCTGCATCTCTTGATTACGTTGAACTTGTAAACTATCTTGGACTTATGGACACAGCTCATTACCGCAAGCTTGCAAGATATCTGAAAGGAGAGAAGTAATATGGCTAAGAAAAATTTTAGTGCTGGATCAACAAAATCTGGTGTACTTAATAATGATGGTGGAGAAAAACTCAGAGAAATCCAAGCTAAGACACAATACAATTTTAAATATATTCCTAAAGATAAGATTATTCCTAATCCTAAGAATGAACAGTATACACAAGACGGAATAGAAGCACTTAAAGAAAGTATTCTTGTTAATGGCCTCCGTCATAACCTTTCAGTTTTATATGATGCAGAAACAGATCAATATCGTCTTATATCTGGTGAACGAAGATACCATGCTATATGCCAGATGACAGACAAAGAATATCGTGATAATTTTCCTGCAGGAATTCCTTGTAAAGTAGAGAAATCCGATATATCAGATATTGACGAAGAGATTATGCTTATCTCTGCAAATCATGATGTAAGAGAATCAAGCATGGAAGTGAAGCGATGGGAAGTAAGCAGACTATTAGAGCTTTATGAAGCCAAGAAACTTAAAGGTGAAATTAAGAATATTCATGCTGAAATAGCCAGCCAGCTTAACATATCTGAACGACAGGCAAGAAAATACACAACAGCAGAAAAACTGATTCCAGAATTATCTGAACTTCTTAATTCTAATGGCATTGATCTTAATCAGGCTGATAAATTTGGTAAACTTGATGAAGATGCTCAGAAGACAATACTTTCAATTATTCAGAAAAACGGTACAATTGAAAATGCTGAATTCCAATCTATTAAGAAACTTTCTGAAGAAAGAGCAGATGAAGCGAGACAGTATAAAAAGCAGCTTGATTTTGCTACAAAAGAAATAGAAGATAAGAAACATACAATTGAATTACTGGAACAAAGAATAAATGATTTTCAAAGCAATAGTAACTCTACAGAAAAAGGACCTGATAAGGACGAGATGGTTAAATTTGCAATGCAAGCAAAAGAAAAAGCAGAACGTGAAAAAGCAAAGATGGAAGCTCAGGTTGAAAACTTAAGCAGCAGCAGAAGGAAAAGGAACAACGTCAGACTTCAATCTCCGATTCTGAACTTAAAAGAATTAATTCGATTGCAAAACTGGAACAGTCACTTAGTTTATTAGAAAATAATTTTGATGTATTAAAAAATAATAAATCAATCATAAAAAACGATGCGGAATTAAAAATACGTGTTGAAATTTTAAAGGACAGAATTGTTGATTTAATTGACAACCTTTAATATGACCATATATGACTTTTTATGATATAGATACATATTTGTATTATGACATCATAAAAATCGTTGTTTGGTCAAATTACAAAGTCAATTTTTGACGGATATTATGCATGAAATACTATTTATGCATTAATATCCGTCTTTTTTATATAAATGTATATATATATTATTAACAAATTAACATATATTGATAAATGAGAAATCTGCAAAGACAGATGATTACTGATTTTGAGGATAATTAAGACGTATATGTTTTTCAGAAATGATGAATTTTTATTTAAATCAAATATATAATTTTTTTAAAAAAGTCTTTTTGTATTTTTATAAGAATTTTATTTCAGAAAAAGGTTTTTATTTTAAGTATTTAGTCTTTTTTAAGTCATTTATCGTCGTTTTTTTCCATAAATTATTAATATATTAGTCATTATTGCCACTTTTTATAATAACTTTTATCATAATTTTTAATAAATGACATATATTTAACTTAAGAAACGAAAATCAGGTAAGGGGTGAGAAAGAATCTTTAGATAATTTATGAAGAGTTTTGATAAAAGACACAGAAAAAAGACTGTTTTCAGGCAGCCTTTTTAAGATTATTAAATTGAGCTCGAATTATTGTCGACATAAGACCTGCAAGATTATTTATAGTCTTTTCGTACATATAATATTCTTTATAAACGACAGAGAGAGCATTCATCACAATTTCATAAGAATAGTGTAAGGAAAGACTTGCAATATCATCAATTTCAATATCAGTGAGCTTCATAAGTTTATAAGAAGCAACTGAAGTTTTAATATTAAAAATGAGCTGAATTTTGCAGAAACAGTTTCACCGGAATTAACATAAGCAACATTCTGATTAAATTCCCATATAAAATTCTGCAGGATTCCTACATATTCCTCATGTACATAAGCTTTCTGGTTCTTTGGGATATATGCTTTATCGATCTCGAACCGGACAACATCATCTTTGAATGTAACATTGAATATATCGGAGTTTTTCGTAAGCTTTGCTTTAATAACCGAAGGCTTGCAGTAAGATGGAAGCGTATTACGTATATCGCGTATGTTTTTGTAATCAACACTTGCAACACCTTTTAATTCAGGAGAATCAAGACTTAAAAGTTCTCTTATAAAGATACGGAGTGATACCAGGGAATCTGTTGAATTAAGTTTTGTTAGCAACTCCTTTGACATGACAAGAAAACCTCGCCCACCTTTATTGGCAGGAAGGTAATAATTTTCATAATCATTGAGGATAACATTAATAAGCCCATACTCATTCTTTGAATATGAGATATATGTATATTCTTCAAGTACCTTAAGATTATTCCATACAGTTCTTACATTACACCCGATAACAGACGCAAGTTCACATGCTTCCAGATTATATACAATTCCGTTATTATCAGGGTGATAAAAATGCAATAACAAAAACAGTTTAATGGCATTAGCCTTAAGCATAGGTCTGTAACCATAACGGTTTTTTTCATTATGGTAGATTTTTTTATACACGTTCTTCTGGATTAATGTCTTATGTGGACAACTTGCACAGGAAGCACAGGCATCAGCATAAGGCTTGCTATTTTCATCAAATGTATTGATGATAGCTTTGTATTTACATGTTGAACAAGCTGTATTACTATAATCAATGGCATCTACAGTAGTTTCAATTACTTCTGTGTAATTCTTCTGAATACCTAAAGACTGGATTATAGCTGCTTTGCCAATATTCGCAAAATTATCCAAACATTTCACCCCTTTTAGCCCATAATTTAACAGTATTTGGGGCTAAAATCAAATTTGCCTTTTTACTCCATTTTTGTCCACATTATATTTATTTTCATATTATTTTACTCTGAATTTATCTACATTTTTTAAAAAGATACTTGTTTTACTCCGTTTTTATCTACGAAATTTCTTGTGATTTTTTTTGTAGACTTCAAATTACATATTTTGTATGTTTTACTCCAAATTTATCTACATTTGGGTGTTATTGATTTATATATAAAGACAATAAATCCCGAATATCTAGTATTTAAGCCAAAAATGTAGACATTGACAATGATTTTTTGAAAAAAAATGTAGAAAAACACTTCTTTGTGTAGTGTTAATATATCATTAAGCATAGTTTTGGGGCGATTTTTTTATAAAATGAATTAAATTACTCCAAAAATATCTACATTTCATTAAATTACTCCAAAAATATCTACATTCTAATAGTGATGTATTACTGATTTACTCCAAATTTATCTACATTTTTTAGAAGCAGGTTACACGGGAATATCAATTATCTCGTTTATTTTTATTAAAATGCCTTAAATAGGGGAGTAAAGCACATTTTCTATACTAAAAATAAAAATAAACGACAAAATGTGAATAAATCGCATGGTTGAGGCAAATAAAAAAAAAGGATAATTGAAATTAATCAATTATCCTTCAGTATTCTACATCAATTTTTAAATACGAAAATGTAGACATTTATCCAAGGGTGTCAATCAACAGTCCTTTGTCATTCTTATCATTGTCAGAATTAAGATCTTCTATTTCAGCATCAGACAACGGCAGGAAAGTTATGATAAATACACCATTCTTTAATTCAAACTTTTCTATTGCAATATGGTTATTGACAAACTCCTGAAGACTTTCCTGGATAAGCTGCAGATTCTTCTTTTTGTTCTTCAACTTGAATCTTACAATCTTCTGGAAGTATGTATAACTGTATTCATTAACTCTTGTTTCCTGATTAGCAATCTGTTCACGCTTTATCGCATAGCATATAATCTTTGAAAGATTATTATCAAGAACATCATAAGAAGCAGAAGTAATGGAGATAAGCTTCTTCTGAATAATTGCGTTGCTTAGAATTTCTCCAAATTGTGCTATGGCATATGGGCGTTCAGCATCTTCTTTAATAACAATATTATCGAACAGGTTGAAATATATCTTACTGCCTTCAGCTTCATAAGAGAAGTTATACTCTACAAGTTTACGGCAGGAATTACTTATCTTGTTAAGAACGTTCTTACCTACATGATAATCTACAACCTCTTTACCCAGAGTATTAAGATCAACAATAACAGATTTCTCCTTAGAGAACTCCTGCATGTTAATATTAGAGATAAATGCATTGACCAGCTTAAGGTCATCAGTATCCATAGACTTTGGTGGTGTCAGCTTACCATTATCAACAGTGACCTCTAACAGTTCATCTCCATCATCATCTGTGATAATTTCCTTTAACAAATTATTGGAAGCTGTTTCCATCATCAGAGTAAAGAAGATGGGCTGAATAATGGTTTATCAACAAGGTCAACAGGATACATTCTTAGGTAGGAATCAATGTTACCAGCAAGTTCACTTTCTATATACTTCCATGCACTTATAATTAGATCATTCTTAAGAGAATTATATATTGAATTATTAGTGAAAGAGTAGAGTCCTGGAAAATCAATCAGAAGACTTCCGGAATCGTTCTTCCATTTATTAGCAGCTTCTTTTTTATCTTTGATAATATCATCAAGTTCTTTATCTCCATAAAGCTTGGCATACTCGTCAGGTCTTAATGATCTGGCCAGAGAAATAAAACTGGCGAGAGGATGTTTGGGATCATCAAGATTCATATTATCAATGTCATTGTTGTATGCCTTATACCATCTGGCGCGTTTCTGAAGACGCGACTTTTTAATCTTGTTAATAATAGGCATTAAATCTTCACGGCTCGTTTTACCTTCAAGATACTCCATCAATGTTTCGTCTATAAGCTCTGCAGCATTATCAGTAGGAAAGTTCATCAGATTTTTCTTTTTATTGAAAAATTCTAGAATCGTTGGGTTGATATGCTTGGCAAGCTCTTCTATAAATCGCCTAGAATACTGTTCCATATTAACTCCTTCAATATAAATATAAATACATTATACGGACTTTCGACATAAAAAGCAAATGTGAACTGAGTTCAGTCAGGAAGCTTTTCTTAATTATTTTGGTTTTTGTTTTATTTTGTTTTGATTTTTTGGTGGAGGGATGATATTATTTGTATGTGATTTAGACATATGTCGTCATATATAACCAAACTATACCACACCACTGCTTTTGAGAAAGGATAACATATGATTTCAGCAAAATTCGAAGATGAGATATGGATATATTTCCAGACAAATTTACGTGCAAGAACACGAAAAGAATATTGGAATGTTATAAGGAGCTTTGATAAATTAACAGGACACGACCCACTTAAATTAACAAGAAAAGATGCAATGAATTATTACAACAACCTTATATAGAAAGTTAACTCTGGCAGATTGTCATATAATACTGCAGTAATGCGTCTTTCAGTTATGAAATCTGTATGCACATTTATAGAAACTTATACTATTAATCATGGCAAACGATATGTTAATCATTTTGAAAGTATGTCTCTTCCAGAACAGGATAAAATATTGCCAAAAGATGCAATACCTGATACTAAAGAAATTGATAATCTTCTGAGTGCGGCATTAGATGCCAATGACAATAAAGCATTTTTAATATTTTCACTTGTAATTAAGATGGGGCTTACCAATCAGGAAATATGTAATCTGAACAAAGAATATATATGCCGAAATCAGACAGGGCACCTATGTATTAATATGCCACCAAAGAATCATATAAGCAGATTTCTTATTATACCTGATGACCTTGGTACAATTCTTGATACATATATTGTGGCTGAAAATATACAGAGTGGCGCATTATTTACAAATATACGAAAAAACCGTATTAAAATGCGCGATACAGAACGTCTTCTTGCTTCATACACAGATAAACTTGTGAAAGCCAAAAAATTGCGAAAGCATTATACAATGCAGACACTTCGTCATGCAGCTATAAGCTATATGCTAATGGGTGGAGCATCTAAAGATGAAGTTGCTTCATACACTGGAGTAACAGGAAAATGGATGAACAGATATGATAAAATAATAGCTGATAATGTAATAAATGTAGCTGCTAATTATAATGTAATTAATATCAACCTTTCTAAAATTGACAAAAATGTATCTGAATAACTATAATTACACAATGAATAAAATTCATAACTGTGGATTATACAAAAACATGTCAGGAGGGATATTATGATATATAAACCATACAAACATCTGGTTCAGTATTATGAAACAGACCAGATGGGAATAGTTCATCATTCTAATTACATAAGATGGTTTGAGGAAGCAAGGTCATTTCTACTTGAAGAAAATGGCTTTGGCTATAAGAAAATGGAAGAATCAGGCATAATAAGTCCTGTATTATCAGTTAATGCCAGATATAAGTCTATGACTCATTACTATGATACTGTTATTATTAATGTCAAGGTTATTAAATACAATGGTGTAAAGATTACGCTTGAATATACTGTGATTGATGAAAAGACTAGAGAAGTAAGATGTACTGGCGAAAGTGAACACTGCTTCCTTGATACATCAGGCTGTCCTGTATCATTAAAAGATCTTTACCAGAATTAAATGTAATGTTTATTGATATGACAGAAAATTAATAATATACATAAACCGCGATATAGCAATTTACTATACCGCGGTTTATTATTTACATATACATATACTACTTAGATAAGACTCTCATAAAGCTTTGTAATCTCTTCTACACTTGTTTCTCTTGGATTACCAGGTCTGCATGCATCATCATAAGCTGACTGTGCAAGGAATGGAATATCTTCTTCCTTGACAATATCCTTAAGATCAGCAGGAATTCCAACATCAGCAGCAAGCTTCTTAACAGCATCTACAGCAGCTTTTCTGTATTCTTCCTGTGTCATATCATCTGTGCCTTTGACACCCATAGCTTTGGCAATGTCACGATATTTTTCACCAGTAGCAGGTGCATTATACTCCATGCCTGTTGGAAGGATAATAGCGTTAGCAACACCGTGTGGTGTATCATAGAGGGCACCAAGTGGGTGAGCCATGGAATGGACAATACCAAGACCTACATTAGAGAAGCCCATACCTGCTATATACTGACCTAAAGCCATTCCTTCTCTTCCTTCAGGAGTATTATCAACTGCACCTCTTAAACTCTTGGCAATAATCTCAATTGCCTTTAGATGGAACATATCAGACAATTCCCATGCACCAGCAGTAATATAACCCTCAATAGCATGTGTAAGAGCATCCATACCGGTAGCAGCAGTAAGACCCTTAGGCATGCTTGACATCATATCAGGATCTACAACAGCAACAACAGGAATATCATGAGGATCTACACATACCATCTTACGATTCTTCTCTGCATCAGTAATAACATAATTAATGGTAACTTCTGCGGCTGTACCAGCTGTAGTAGGAACTGCAATAATAGGAACTGCCGGATTCTTTGTATCAGCAACACCCTCAAGACTTCTTACATCAGCAAACTCAGGATTGTTGATTATAATACCGATTGCCTTGGCTGTATCCATAGAAGAACCACCACCAATAGCGATTAAGTAATCTGTTCCCGCATTCTTGAATGCTTCTACACCTGTCTGTACATTCTCAATTGTTGGATTAGGCTTGATGTTAGAATATAATTCATAAGAAAAACCATTATCATCAAGAACCTTAAGAACCTTCGCTGTCACACCAAACTTAACAAGATCAGGATCAGAACATACAAATGCTTTCTTAAACCCTCTTGACTTAACTTCTGTTGCAATCTCCTGAATTGCACCTGCTCCATGATAAGAAGTTCCGTTCAAAATAAATCTCTGTGCCATAAAAACGCCTCCATAAATATAAAATTGTTCACTTTTAAAAGTTGACTATATTTTACCACTATGACAAAATAATAACAAGTTGATTTTATTAAAAAGCATAATAAAATCATGATTTCTTATAAACAATTACCATTTAACTTCTGTCAGATAAATGTTATACTTATAACAATTGATTTTATACAATTTAATAATTTCAGAATCAGAAAGTGAGGTACTAATTATGAATATATCAGATAAAATAAAATACATCGGAGTTGATGATACAACATTAGATCTTTTTTTGAAAGCCAGTATGCTGTTCCAGATGGTGTTTCATATAACTCATATGTAATTCTTGATGACAAAACAGCCATTATGGATACTGTCGACAAGCGTGGAATGAAAGACTGGGAAAACAATCTTCTTAATGCTCTGGATGGAAGGAATGCTGATTATGTAATTATACAGCATATGGAACCTGACCATGCTGGAAGCCTTGCCAGACTTATTGAACTTTTCCCTGAAATCACTGTAGTAGGTAATGCCAAGACATTTGTAATGATTAACCAGTTCTTTGAGAATATTAACATTAAGAATTCTCTTACTGTTAAAGAAGGAGATACTCTTAATCTTGGTTCCCACACTCTTACTTTTGTCATGGCGCCAATGGTTCACTGGCCTGAGGTTATGGTAACTTATGAAAGCAGTGAGAAGGTTCTGTTCTCAGCTGATGGGTTTGGAAAATTTGGGGCTCTGTCGCTTACTGAGAATGCGGACTGGGCATGTGAAGCAAGAAGATATTATTTTAACATAGTTGGTAAATATGGTGCTCCTGTCCAGACCTTACTTAAAAAAAAGCTTCGGCACTTGATATTAAGACTATATGTCCATTACATGGTCCTGTATTATCAGATAACCTCGGATATTACCTTGACTTATATAACACATGGAGCAGTTATCAACCAGAAAGCAAAGGTGTATTTATAGCCTATGCTTCAATTCATGGCAATACTGCATATGCTGCCGAACAATTTGCAGAAATGCTTCGCAACAAAGGCGTTGATAATGTTGTTATTACTGACCTTTCAAGATGTGATATTGCTGAGGCAGTAGAAGATGCATTCAGATATGACAGAATGGTTCTGGCTGCCGCAAGTTATGATGCAGGTGTATTCCCAATTATGCAGGATTTCCTTCATCACCTTCAGGCAAAAGCATTCCAGAACAGAACAGTAGGACTTATTGAGAATGGCTCATGGGCACCTACAGCTGCAAAAACAATGCGAAACATACTTGAAACAATGAAAAATATAACAATTGTTGAACCTGTTGTCACAATTAAATCAGTTCTTAAAGAAACTGATATTCCTGCATTAGACCAGCTTGCTGATGCACTTAAATAAGTATTTCTTCATTATGATAATGAAATAACAATATAGTTAAAGAGGGTGTTTTTATGAACAATTTCGCTGTTATAACAAAAGCTGAACAGGACGTTGCTAAAGCAAAAGCACATTTATCTGTCCTTAAACAGAAGATTAACGATAGTAAAGCTAAGCTTGAAGAAGCAAAGAAAGATTATGATGATAATATCAACACATTATCATCAGATAATTCTGGTATTCATGAATATATACTTTCGGTTGATCTTATAAAAGTTGAATTGAATAAAGCAGAGGCATCCCTTTTGTCACTTAATGATGAGATTAATAATGCTAAAGAAGCTTCTAAAAAAGCATCAGAAGTTCATTCTGCGGCTAAACAGAAGACAATTGAAATGGGAGACAGATTCTATAATATAAAAAAGAAAGCTGATACTTTTAAAGACAGTATCAGCAAAGTAGAAGAGAATCTCAATGCAAAAAAAGCCGTATATGATGAGTATATTGATGCGGCTGATAAATCACAGGATAAGATAGACGAAGCAAAAGCCCTGCTTAAAGAATTGGAAGATAAATATAATAAGGCTGTAGCTTCTATTCAGGATTTACAGGAAGAATACAATCGTAATTCTTCATTAATATCAGGCAGAAAGACGATGCTTGAAAAAGGAGGCTGAAGAAGCTGATAAGAAAAAAGACTATGAACAGATTCATTCAATTGAAACAATTAAAAAGTTACATATGACCGTACAATAGAGGCACAAAACCGCCTTAAGCCAGCATATGATGAAGCTGTTAACGCAGAGAAATATGCAAAAGAAGAATATGAAGATGCTGCAAAATTATTAGAAGAAGCACGTACTGCATATGACAATGCTGTCAATGATGAAGCTGCTAAAAGAAAAAAAATATAACTCGCAGGTAGATATTGGCAGAGATTCTCACAATTATGACTATGATGCTGTGCTTGATAATCTTAGAGCTGAAGAAAAGAGCATTTCATTAATAACTGATTTTACAATTAATAATCCCGATATTCAGGATTATTGCAAGCACCTGATTCTTTATAATCTGACAGTACATGATTACAAAGACATATCATTTGGAGAATGGATTGTTAATCTTAAGGGATTATCCGGACTTGCATATATACCGGTAAGTTTCACCAAAATGGTATCTCTGATAAAACTAATTATTCATGTGAATGCAAAAAAATTCTGATAACAGAATTGATATATGTGAATGTGACATATCAGATATGTCGCATATTATTAAGAAACCATTCTTTACTGAAAAGGATTTTTTGAATGGAACAGATCTTTACCAGTTAAGCCTGAAATCTATTCAGGACGATATTAATAATGCAGAAATTGCCTATAACAAAGCAAAAACAACCACAGATAATGCAGCTGCAACTTTAGAAACGCGAAAAGCCGCAGTTCCTGGTCTTAAGACAGAATACGAAAAAGCTGTAAAGAATGCTGAATCAATAAAAATGAATTTTAATACACAGCGTGCTATGGTAAATCGTTCTAAAACTGAATATGATGAAACGGCCAAAGCCGCTGCTGCTGCATATGAAATCTATGAACAGTATAAACAGAAAGCTGATGCATTATTAGAAGAATATAACAGAGTAACTTCTACAACCTCTTCAATTAATATAGAATATGAAAATGCCAGAAAAAGTGTAGATAAAATACTTAATGATATTGACAATGCCAAAGATCATATAAAAAAACTTGAAGCATTTGATGATGATTCAGCTTCTGTTCTTAATAATGCAAAGCTTGAATATGAGAACGCTAAAGCACAATATGATGAAGTCATTGCTGCACAACAGAATGCTGCAGCAAATATGCCTCAGGTTAAGGATGAACTTGACAAATGTATTGCTGATGAAGAAGCTAAGAAAAAAAAGCAATGGAAGATGCTCTTGCAGATGAGATGAATATCCACAAGAAAATCAACCAGACAAAAGAAAACATCAATCAGATACGCTTTAAACTACATGAAGCTGAAGAAAAACTTGGTAAAGCCCAGGCTAATTCTAATGAAAAAGGACGTACTTCTGAATCATTAAAGCTTGCATATGACAACGCTAAAACAGAATATGAAAAAGCCAATTATACATATACCCAAAGCAACAGCATATGTAACCAGCTTTCTAAAGTATTCTATAAATTAAATTATGAAGCAACAAGAAGTGATTATAATAAAGCTGATTATGATTCAGCCAAATCAGCATATGATTCTGTCCTTTATGAATTCAGTAAATTAACAGGATTAACATTTAATTATACTGATGAAACAGATACTACTATAGATGAGGTATCTGATAAATCTTCTGATACAAAAGAAAAAGGGCTGCTATCTAAATTCTTTGGGTCAAGAAAAAAATAACATATAATGACAACTATATAACAGGATGGACTAATTAATGCTTTCAACAATTGAATCAATAAACAGCGTAATCAATAACTTTATCTGGGGACTTCCTGCAATGATATGTATTATCGGCGTAGGAATTGTCTTAAGTGTAAAAACCAGATTTATCCAGATAAGGAAATTTCCTTATGCAATGAAAATAACTATCGGGCGCATGCTTAAGAAGCGTAAAGCTTCTGACGGCGCCCTTACGCCATTTCAAGCTGTCTGTACAGCTTTGCAGCAACTGTAGGTACCGGTAATATAGCCGGAGTTGCTGGAGCAATTGCAATTGGAGGTCCAGGGGCTGTATTCTGGATGTGGATATCCGCAATACTTGGAATGTGTACTAAATTTTCCGAGGTGGTTCTTGCTGTACATTTCAGAGAAACTAATAATAATGGTGAGCTTGTTGGCGGTCCGATGTACTATATTAAAAATGGTCTTAAGAAGCACTGGCACTGGCTTGCTTATTTATTCTCAGCACTCGGTGTTCTCACCGTATTTGGGACAGGTAATGCAACACAGGTAAATACAATAACAGCCGCTCTAGACTCAGCATTAATTAATTATAATATTATATCTGCCGATTCAACTCATATGATTAATCTTATAATTGGGATAATAATTATGATTCTTATTGCACTTATAATGATTGGAGGAATAAAAAGAATTGGCAGAGTTACAGAAAAACTCATACCATTTATGGCCGTGTTATATATAATTCTTGCCATCGGAGTTGTACTTGTTAATATTAATAATGTTCCTGCTGTATTTAAATCAATATTTCAAGGTGCATTTTCTCCTGCATCAGTTACTGGTGGTGCAGTTGGAAGCTTCTTTATGAGTATGAAAAAAGGAGTATCAAGGGGCATCTTTTCTAATGAAGCCGGTCTTGGTACCGGGTCTATTGCACATGCATGTGCTGATACAAAGTAAACCCGTAAAGCAGGGCTTTTTCGGAATATTTGAAGTATTTGTAGATACAATTGTAATATGTACACTGACTGCTCTTGTTATATTATGTAGTGGTGTTCCGGTAGGATATGGTCAGGCTGCTGGTGCAGAACTTACAATATCAGGCTTTACATCTACATATGGAGGCTGGGTATCAATATTTACAGCTGTTGCAATGTGCTGTTTTGCCTTTTCAACAGTTATAGGATGGGGACTCTATGGACAAAGATGCATAGAATTCCTTTTTTGGTCCTAAAGCAACTAAACCATTCATGGCTGCTTACTCACTTGTTGCTGTAGTTGGTGCAACAATGAATTTAGGTCTAATGTGGAGCATTGCTGAAACTTTTAACGGGCTTATGGTGATTCCTAATCTAATAGCAGTATTCCTGCTTTCAAACACCGTTGTACAGCTTTTAAAAGATTATTTTAATGGAGAAGGTAAAATAAAATGAAGAATATTTTACTGATAGCTACTGGCGGCACAATTGCTTCAAAAGATAATGGCAATGGTCTTACGCCATCAATTGATGTTAATATTTTACTTGACTATATTCCGGTAATCAGACAAAAATGCCATGTTACCGGAATATCATTAATAAATATCGATAGTAGTAATATGAATACAGCTCACATTAGTTCCATTTCAGAATGCATCATGAACAATTATAATGACTATGATGGATTTGTTATAACACATGGAACAGATACATGTGCTTACACTGCAGCTGCTTTATCATATCAGCTTATAAATCTTTCAAAGCCTGTCATTCTTACCGGTTCACAGTTACCCATTGATGTGGAAAAAACTGATGCAGTCATGAATTTAACAAATGCATTTATTTATTCATGCGAAGACATTTCTGGAGTATTTCTTGCATTTTCTGAAAAACTTATAAAAGGAACATGTGCTAAGAAAATCAAGACAAAAAGTTTTGATGCATTTGAAAGTATTAATTTCCCATATATTGCAACAATCAGAAACAATATCGTTGAATATAACATTAATACATTTGAAAATATAATGACATCAGGCAATGGATTTCATATCAAAACTGATATGTGTACTGATATAGCAGTTATCACACTTTTTCCTGGAATGAATTATAATATTTTTGATTATCTTAATTCATCGTGCCGAGGCGTAATTATTGAGGGTTTTGGTATTGGAGGAATGCCAGATAATATTACAGAATACATTCACAGACTTACAACTAATGGCATATGTGTTGTTATTACAACACAATGTCTCTATGAAGGTGTTAATTGGGAGATATATGAAGTCGGGCGTAATCTTACAAAGGAAAATGTCATAAATGGAAAATCCATGACAATTGAAAACCTTACAATGAAACTCATGTGGTCGCTGGCACATTATAAAAAAAACATTACTGATGTAAAAAATTTTATGGAAAAGGAGTTATAACAATATGCTTACAGAACAAAGACATGAAATAATTCTTAATCTGCTATCTGAAAAGGGAAGCATTACCGTAACTGAACTTAAAGACATTCTTAATACTTCTGAATCAACAATAAGACGTGATCTTAATACACTTGATGAACAGGGCCGGCTTACCAAGGTATTTGGAGGAGCTGTTGAAAAGATCAATGGTGTATCTACTACCGAATTATCCGTTTCACAAAAAGCTGATGTAAACACAGAAGAAAAGAAAAAAATTGCAATGTATGCTGCAAGACTTGTAGTACCTAATGATTTCATATATATTGATGCCGGAACAACCACAGAATATCTTATTGATTATCTTGAAGAGAAAACCAACTTATGTAACTAATGATGTTACACATGCAAGAAAACTTGCAATTGCAGGCTTTAAAGTAATACTTATTGGCGGAGAACTTAAAGGAATAACTGAAGCTGTCGTTGGTAATCAGGCAATTATTACTATAGACAGAATGAATTTTAATAAAGGATTCTTTGGAACTAATGGAATAACTGAAAAATCAGGCTTCACAACTCCTGATATTAATGAAGCACTTGTTAAAGAAACAGCATTTGCACATTGTCATTTCAAATATATTCTTACAGACAGTTCCAAATTCGGAGAAACAAGTGCAGTAACATTTGGAAGTATTAACGAAGCAACTATTATTACAGACAAAAAAATTGGCAGCTTTGCAAAGCTGCCAAACATAATAACAGTATAATTATATCTGATATTATAGCACGCTGGCAATGATTTTACTTATAATAAGAACAAAGTTCCTGTCAGAATCATTCCAGCGGCTTTTATGATTAAACACATCGTAGAAGAAATAGTATCTTCTATATTTAAATTCAAACCATGCACTGATGAATGCCATTATATTACTGTCTGATAACTCATTATATAATTCCTTATGCCATGCCTCCACAGATGAAACAATACCGATTGACATAGAATTATTCTTATTATATCTAGATAAAAATGCCTTATCATTAAGAATATTCGTCATATCCGGCATTCTCTTATATTCACCACAAGAATATATAAGCTCGGAATTATCATTATATATTCTCAGTCCATCAATCTCAAACTGCTCTAAAATATTATTGGCAACATCATCAATTGCATCTTTTCCTCTGGATACAAGTTCAAGAATTATGTCAGATACCACGCCTGACATATATTCTGAATGATCAGACAAATCAAGAATTTTATGAATATGCCTGCTATTATTCTCAAGTGAACCATGTTTGCTTTCATTATATATAATAAATCTGTTTCGTCCTTTTTTCTTTTGCAAGGTACAGGCATTTATCAGCTTTTCTGAAAAGTTCCTCGTAATCCGTTCCATCTTTAGGAAACAGACTTACACCAACAGAAAGAGTAACTCCAAAATCTTCAATTCTGCTGTCAAATGCATATTGTAATTCCTTACGCATAGTTGTGAGAAGAATCCTCAAAGCCTCTTCGTCTTTAATATTATTAGTGAATATATAGAATTCATCTCCACCAAATCTTCCAGCAATTCCTCGTCCGTTAAGGTTAGCATTAATAATGCCTGCTATCTTACTTAATACTTCATCACCAAAAAAGATGACCATATGTATCATTAATGCTCTTGAAATTATCAACATCAAACATAATCATATAATGAATCTTATCATCTTTGGATGCAATTACCGATTTAGTATATTCCATGCATGCACGTTTATTAAGAAGTCCAGTGGCAGAATCAACAGCTTCACTTGTTGCATAATAAGGAATAACATCCGAAACACATCCATCAACAGTCTCAAGATAACCTGCAACAACAGACGTTTTATTTATTGAAAACAGGCTGTCACCATTCACTTTGAACTTGTACAGTTCATCGTTATGCTCATCAAGCGGCAGATAAACCATACAGCTGAACATATTAGAACCATTCTTTAAATAATTATAAAATGTAGCAAACTCCTTACGCTCTGAATCAGACCTTAATATTCATAAAATTCTTTCCCTAAACTGCTCCAAAGTTCCCTTAATAGGTGCATTGCACTGATTACCACGGTACAGATATATTGTAAACATATCCGTATAAGAATTGTAATCAAACAAATAATTTCTGTATGTAGAAAGTATTGTTCTGTACTTATTGACATTGTCCAAAGCCATAAGGTACCTGCTCTCAACTGCTGAAAGAAAATAACATCTGACTTCAATTACATTCTCACCTGACAGAATCTTCCCATTATTATAAATCACCATATCTGTCCAGTAATATTCACCAATACCATTTCTTAACAGAATCAGCATTCTGCAATTCTCACCTGGCTTAAGCGTCTCAAAAGCCATCTTAAAATCCTTAAGATTATCCTGATGAACAATATCAAGAAAATTAATACCCACAAGTTTTTCTACAAAATGATAGAAATGTTCATCCGCATTAATAACTTCATAATTTCTTCTGATTAAAACATCACAATATGCAACACAATTCTCTTTTCCAAAATGATTCTCTGATATAATCATAGTTCACGTCTCCATCCTGATAAATTATTATAATTGTAACACGAATATAACGAATTATCTAGTGAAAAATATATTAACTTATATATGTAGATTTACTTGAAAAACACATTTTGAAAATGTATTCTATTAGTACATTTAGCACATACATCAGGGGGTATATATGGAGTACAAAGTAGCATTATGTGACGATGACGAAAAAATTGCCAGCAAGATAATGGAGGCATTTAATAATGAACTTCATGCACATAATCTTGAAGCCACAATTGATTACTATTCATCAGGGAATGTATTAATTGAGGCTGTAAAAGAAAAGCATTATAATCTCGCCTTGCTTGATATAGACATGACTCCGCTTAACGGATTTGACACAGCACAATCTATATGTTCCATTTCATCAGATACAAGAATAGTTTTCGTAACTTCACATGAGGAACTTGTATTTGATACATTTGAATATACACCATTCTACTTTATCAGAAAGAAATATTATGAAACCGGTGTGAAAAAGCTTGTAAACAAACTTACACATACAGACCTGCTCACCACTTCGGTTCATCTTGAAAAAAACGGTTCAATCACAAGCATTGACTCTGTAAGTATCAAGTACGCGGTCAGTCAGGATCATATGCTCAATATATATACAACCTCTGGAAATTATCAACTTAGGAAAAAGCTTTCGGACCTTGAAAATGAACTCGCCGGATATAATTTCATAAGAGTACATAAAAGCTGCCTGATTAACTACATGCATGTAAGAAGATTCGATGCTGTCAGTTCAGAAGTTATTATGAAAGACGGCTTCAGGATAAAAAGTCGGACGCTCCTATAAAGATACATTTAAGAAAGGCTTTGTACAATACCGCCGTACAATGTAAGATAACATACTATGTTTCCATACATTTCATTTAATTATTCGCAATACATTCTTTTACTGGCTGTTGCAATAATATTTTACAATAATTCGCTTAATATAATCGGCAAAAGAAGAGAGTATATCCATATATAATCCAGCTTATTGTAACGATTGCAGTACCGCTGCTTACATATCAGGCACAGAAAATGCTTTCGATATATTCATATCCGGTAATGCCATATGTCATATTCTCACTTATAATATATGTTCTGTTAATTATTGTCCTTAAATCATTCGCGTCAATAAGAAACGGCATGTTTAATATTCGTGATATCATAATTCTTGCATTGACTTTGATTACCGTATGTGCCGTATTTACAGTGACTATGAAAATGCAGCTTACATCGGGCAGTCTGCTGATTCTTTTTTATTGTGCATACTGATATTTCTTATATACGAACTGGCTTTGTCACTATATATGGCAAACAGCAATAAAAAATATGCGGATAAACTTCAGGAGCAATTAACATCGGGAGAAGATTACATCAAAAATGTAAGCATGCTTGACCGTCAGATACGCTCAATAAAACATGACATGAACAATCAGCTTCAGGTGTTAAGCGGGCTTATTAATAACGGACAATTTAATGAAGCATCAGATTTTTTAAAACAGTACGGTATCGGTCTTGAAAAAACAATTGATTATATTAACACCAATAATCCGGTCATCAATACATTAATTAACAGCAAAATTGCATATGCCAAAAGCGAAAATATAATAACAGCAATTGATATTACTAAAGACATCAAACCTATGACCGGCAATGACCTGTGTTCTATTATTGGAAATGTGATAGATAACGCAATAGAAGCAGAACTTCACGAGGAAGAGTCTCTGCGCCAGCTTCATATTCAGGCATACTGGGACGATGAAGAAATGGTATTCCATGTAAGCAATTACATTAATGAAACAGTTCTTGACAGGAACTCTGGTCTTGCCACAACCAAGGAGGATAAGAACTCCCATGGTCTCGGAACTAACATTGTAAAATCACTTGCCAAAAGGAATTATGGAACATGTGATTATTACGAAACAGAGAATGAATTTCACTGTGAAATACGATGGTAAAATGCATTTTCTGCCTGTTTTCATAACTATACTAATAAAATATGTAACTTACGTCGTTAAACATGCATCTTACGACAAACCGCAGAATAACAGTCTTGTACTTTAAGTACAGGGCTGTTATTCTGTTTTTAAAGATAAGTACTTATTCAAAATAATTTAACAGGAGGACAAGAAATGGTTCACAAACATTTTATTAAAAATGCTGTCATATTTACAGCAATGCTATTAATTGTCGGGGTTAACTCAGCACCTATAATGTCTAAAGCTGGCAATGACTTTGGTGTGGCATTTAGTGTGGATGGTGAAACTACATTTACAGGTACACAAGAAAAATGGACTTCTTCATCTGTTCAGATGTTATGCACTGATAAGGACATAGACGGTTCATACTACTATGGTAAAGTATACGCAATTGATGACAATGACGATCCGGTTGATGTCTCACATGGATATGAATATTACTTTGATGTCAACGAAACTCATAATATGCTTAACTGGGTAAATGAGGAAGGCTATACACGCGCTGCTGTAAGATGTGAAGCGTATTCTGTAGATGATTATCATGGTGCATGGTTTGGCGGTTACTGGTATCCAGATATCTAGGAGGCTTAATAATTGAAACTGAAAAAATAACTGTCTTTTCACTATTATTAACTGTGTTGTGCGGCTGCACAGCACAGCCTTCTAATGATACCAATAACATGTTAGAAACCAAAACATATCTATACAGCTATGATTATGAAACAGAACCTAATGGAGAGTTAAGCACAGCTTATCATGAGGAAAAGCCATCCGTTGATTTGAATGAATCCAGAAATGTTGAAAAGGAACTGTCAATTTCAAAAATAAAAACGCTATTACATACATAAAAATGAATGAAACATTTTCAAAAGGAAATTATGAATGTACCGTAACAGAAGCTTATAAAACAATATCTTCTGATTTTTTCTATACATTAGTTGATGAACAATATTACGAAGCTCTAGAAAAGAAATATTCAAAAGACGATATATTTCAAAAGATACAGGAAAATTAATTAATGAGAAAAATTCTTTTTCTGTGTAAAAATTCATTTGAAATATACTGGTTCTCAACCAACTAATATGACCTTTTATACGACTGGCTACTCAAAACAGACTGATAATTTAATGTATGATCCGGGTTTACTTATTTTTTATAGATAAAGCTTTAGCAAATGAGGAAAAAGATGTTTTATATCTCGAACCTGGAAAAGAGTATGATTTATGGTTTTTCTATCATGTATTAGGAACATACTCCAGTGATAATACTTATTATATCCAAGGTGATTTTTACAATTATAACGATTATGATAGTTATGATGGTTACCTGATTGAACTAAATGATTTGACTGAAATTGATTAGTCTTACTACTTTAAGAGGAGATATTTAATATGAAATTTAAAAAACAATTAAAAACACAATAATATTTGTTGCTATGATGCTGGTTATAGGTGTGTATACTGCACCTGTGATATCAAAAGCTGGAGATACATTTGGTGTCGCTTTTTAGTGTAGATGGTCAAGAAAAATATACAGAACGCCAAAATAAAACCACCTCTTCTTCTGTCAATATGGAATGTACAGATAAAGATATTGATGGCTCATATTACTATGCTAGTGTACATGCTGTCAATGCAGCCGGAACACGTATAGATGTTTCTCATGGCTATGAATATTACTTCGATGTAAATGAATCCCACAACATGCTTAACTGGGTATATGAAGAGCATTATAATATGGCTTGTGTAAAATGTCAGGGATATTCCGTTGACGACTATCATGGTGCATGGTTTGGCGGTTACTGGTATGCGGACATCTAAAGACAGTAAATAGGAAATATAAGTTAATATATTTCTTATTCCTTGTAATAACTGCGTTGTGCAACTGCACAACGCAGCTTTCTAATAATAATGAATATTTTATAAAACATAATAGACTTGAAAACATATACAATAATTTTATGGGAGGGAAAGATTATTGAAAAAAGAAAATAGTAGTTATTAGTTTTATATTAATAACAACTTTATGTGGTTGTTCATCACCACAAGTAAATAAAACAGATGATATAACAGAAACTAAAACTTATCTTTACAGTTACGATTACGAAACAGAAACGAATGGTGAAGTAAGTACTGCTTATCATGAAGAAAAACCATCTGTTGATTTGAATGAATCTCATAGAGAAGTTGAACCAATTGTCAATTTCAGAAGTAAAGCTGGTCTTACCTTTATTAAAATGAATGAGACTTATACCTCGGGAACACTTGAATGTACAGTTTTAAAAGCTTATTCAACAGTTTCAAAACAATTTGCTGCTGATACATTCGGAGAAGAATATTCTCAATTATTACTTGATAAGATAAATAAATTTCAAGGCTATTATGATGAAAATGGCAATCTATATAACGAAGGACATCGTTTCTTTCTTATCAAGATGCATCTGAAATATTTAGGTAAAAATACTTCAATAATTCAATTTGATTCCCCAATAATATGTAAATATCCAGACGGTACATATTATTCCCTTGGAGGAATTGATTACATTGACAAATCTTTGCTAGAAAATGAATCTCATCACATAACCTTAAATCCGGGTGATGAATTCGATTCATGGTTTCTTTATGAAGCTTATCGATATAGCCATGATAAGACTTACTATTTAAGAGGTTCATTTCAAAACTATATTGATGATGACAGCTATAGCGGTTACCTTGTTGAACTTAATGACATTGAAGAAGTTGAATAAATTATAACTAACATCACTACACTTACTTTTATGGGGGAGGATTATGCGCGATATTTTAATTCTGTTAAGAATAGAACTTAAACGATTATTTAAAAGCAAATTATTTTATGTAAGTCTTTTTATAGGACTTGCCTTATCTGTTGGAGGATTTATTGAGTGTGCGAAGCCGCATCTTAATATTACTAACGGCTTTAATGGGGAGTGGAAACATATCCGTTCTCTGTATTTAATTCGTGGATGGGAATGTTTATGGGGCTTAAGCCTATATCTACATCTTATCTGTATATATTTATGCTGCTTGCAGCACTTCCGTATTGTGGATTCTTCTGCAGAGATAACAAGAACCAGTACATTCTGCAATATTACAGCAGAATGTCAAAGAATAAGATTCATGCTGCCAGATTCATTGCAACATTTATCTCAGGAGGACTTGTAACTATGCTTCCTCTTTTACTGAATCTATGCGCAACTATGATGTTTATTCCTGCATTGAAGCCATCCGGCAACGGCTTATTTATTCATTCAGGTGCGTATATAATGGGAAATCTTTTCTGTGAACATCCGCTTATCTATGTATTGATATATGTATTACAGTTCTTTATATATGGCGGTTCATTTGCACTTGTTTCACTTGCGGTTTCATTCTTTATCGACAATACATTTTTAGTAATAATATCTCCATTCGTTACCTATTACGGACTTGGTATTATCTCTACTTTATGTAAAAGCGTAATGAATATTTATTCATTCAATCCTATGGCTCTGCTTTCACCTGCAACCAAGCTACAGGACGGAATGTTATTTGCCTACATATGTGAACCAATTATCATCTGTGTTATATGTGGAATTATATCTTTTATGAAAGGAAAGAATAATGAAGCGTTATAGAATAATAATTATTGGAGCAATAACTCTGCTTATTGCAATATTTATAGGATTCACCGTGAGAATCAATATGATTTTTCCTAATGCCAAAGATGTAACTTACACATCTGATAATCCTCCTATTATTGACGGTTTAAAGATTACTCCTGTTGATTATAATGTATATACAATCGACGAATACGCGAGAAATCAGGTCAGCAGCTTAATATGCGTGAGGAAACTGCCCGTAAGAGCCGTATTGTGGTTATGACTATAGAATTAGAAAATGTATCCGATAAGGTTGTTAATTTCTCACCATCAATATTCGTTTTTTGTCTGACGAGCTTAATGCACACAACGGAGTAACTATGTATTCATCAAAAGATTCACGTATTGTAGTTGTTCCCGGTGAAAAGAAAGAAGTGCGCCTGCAATGCACATTAGGAAGTTCCATGGTTAAAGAAAGTAAACTTGACAAGATAGATTCTTCTGATATCAGTCTTGTATATTCTTTCTATCCAAAAGGCTGCGTATTGTATTTGACCGTCATTGATAAGAGGCTTGCCTATGATTAAAGAACGACATAAACATTATATTAAAATATTAATTATATATACAATTGTAATTGCAATATTAATCAGGACTCTGCCATACACAAGCAGATATTTTGATAACGCAGTACCTTGTGTTTCGGATTTCTTTTTGTATTTTTATGATTTTCCAGACAACTTTTTTCTATGCAATCTCGAACTTGTTGTTGCAGCTTTCATGATTATATCCATTATCAGATATGAAATGTCTGATTTCAGGGTTGTGCTGTATTCTTCAATGTCGAAGCTGTGGCTTAACTGTGTAAAAAATGTGCCTGGATAAGTATTGTATTTCCTCTGATTAATTCAGTGATACTGACAGGCTGTGCATTATCTTATACTTCAGTTATTAACTGTAACTGGCTAGAAGAGGGCAGTGTTGCAAGAAATTTTATTCCTAATGGAAATATTACGACTGAGAACACATTTGTAATAATTCTTATCTGCTTCCTGCTTGATATTCTGCGTGTTCAGATAACAATTCTTACAATCTGTGCGCTGCACTGGCTTATAAGAAATCCGGTTGCTGATTTTATTATCACTTACGCATGTATATTTACTACTTATGTATCTGTTCTGCCTTTTGAGAACTTCTATAGAAAGATGTGTCTTAATCAGTCAGATGTGTACATATCCGGTATCTATTATGCTGATGATGTTATAACTCCGTTTATTATATGGATTGATATGATTCTGATAAGCTGGGCTGTAATTAAATTCTATAGAAAGGACATGCTTAAGAATTAATGAATACTTTCTTATGTATTTTAAAGGCTGATATCAGACGCTTCTGGTCGATGTGCTGGAAATTCTATATGGTTTTCTATATATATTGCGTATTTCAGGCTGTATCGTATTTTTCAAATGTATACAGATGTATTAAGAATTCCAGAATCAGCAGTATTTCTCTTGGAGATTCCCTGCTGTATGTATTCAGAGGTGCAAAAGAATTCTCTCCCGGCATGCAGATTGACATTCCGCTGTTTGAGATTCTTATAGTGCTGTATATCACATTTATAATAACTTATTACATAACGGCTGACCAGAAAGCTGTCGGAAAGAATATTCTTGTTATCTCAGGTTCAGCTTCCGGCTGGTGGCTCAGCAAATATATCACTATGTTACTGGCTGTAATTATATATATGGCAGGTATATTTGCTGCTAACACAATTGTTGGTCTGATTATGACTGGCAGCAGATTTTCAATGTCACTTAACATTACAGGCACCGAGGCAGTAAGAATATTTTTACAGACTAAGCTTGAACTTGATTTCAATATGCCTCTGGTTATTATACTGTGTTTTGTGTGTCTCGTAACTATGACGGGCATAAGCCTTCTGCTTGCTTATATCAGCAATGCGGTATTCGGATTCGTTGTTAATCTGTTCTTCTTTATTGTGAGTATATGCAGTATGAAATGGTTCTTTTTTCTATAATTATTTCATGACTATCCGCATACCTCATGTATACAACAGATGGCCGTACGGTCTGTGCTTAATGCTGGCAATCAATATATTACTGGTTGCAGCCGGTATTATTTATTCAAAGAAAAAGACTTTATCTAAGGGGATTAATATGTATATTCAGCTTACAAATGTTTCAAAGAAAATTAAGAGCAATGATATCCTTAAAGATATCAATCTGCGCATGGAATCAGGCAAAATATATGGTTTCAAGGGAAAGAACGGCTGTGGTAAAACTATGCTTATGAGGGCTATTTCAGGTCTTATCAAGGTTAAGGGTACTGTTGATATTAATGGACAGATTATCGGAAAAGATATTATGTTTCCGCCAAGTATCGGATTATTAATTGAAAATCCATCTTTTATTAATAATTACACTGCATTTGAAAATCTCAAAACACTTGCATCTATCCGCAGACGTATTGATGATAACCGCATACGCGAGACTCTTACCGAGATTGGTCTTGATCCTGATGATAAAAGAACTTTCCATAAGTTCTCACTTGGTATGAAACAGAGACTTGGAATTGCTGCTGCCATCATGGAGAATCCCGATATCATTATCCTTGATGAACCAATCAATGCACTTGATGATACAGGTACAGAGCAGATTCGTGACATACTTATCAGACACAGGGAAAGAGGTGCTTTAATTATAATTGCCTGCCACGACGCAGACGAGCTTAATTTCTTATCTGATGAAATTATCGAAATCGTTCAGGGGCAGATTAAGCCATCGAAAGATGATAAAAATCCGCTTAAAATATTGACATATCATCACTATACATATAAGGTTGTCCTTAAAGGGACAGCCTTATTTATTTATAATGGCTATTCTATGAAAAGTACGAAAACAAGGTGATTATTATGAATACAGATATTAAACTTGTGGCTCTTGATTTAGACAGGACAACTCTTAATTCAGAAAGCCATCTATCAGAAGTAAACAGACAGGCATTAATTGATGCTATAGGCAATGGGGTACATGTATGTATCGCCAGCGGGCGTGCATTTGACACGCTGCCTGAAGATGTCATATCTGTTCCCGGAATTGAATATGCAATAACAAGCAATGGTGCTGCCATCTACCGTATTGCAGGCAAAGAGTGCCTTAAATCCTATGTTCTTACATCAGAATCAGTAAAGACTATTCTTAAACTCACTGAGAATGATATTGTGACATATGAAGCATTTATAAAAGGACAGGCATTCGCTTCAACAGAATATACTGCACATCCTGAAAAATACGGTGCTACAGAACACTCACTTGCCTATGTCAAAGAAAACAAGGATTCTTAAAGATGACATAGTATCCTTCATACTTGAACACTGCCATGAACTAGACAGTATTGACATAGTAGTCGGCGACGAAGAATTAAAGAAAGACATAATGGACAGAATCCGCAAGGCAACTGATGAAATATATATGACAAGTTCTATCAGCCAGCTTCTTGAGATATCATATAAAGACGCAGGCAAGAAATCAGGCGTTAAGTTCTTAACAGAATACCTCGGTCTGTCCCGTGAAAATGTAGCAGCCTTCGGCGACGCAGACAACGACACAGACATGATAGAATACGCCGGCGTAGGAATAGCAATGGAAAACGCCGCACCACACCTGAAACAAATAGCCGACCACATAACCCTCCACCACGATAAAGACGGCGTAGCATACGCATTCCGCAATATACTTAATATATGTTAATTCTAGGCTTTTTCAATATAGTTATATGCATATATGCCTGTCTATAGCTCACAAGCGACTATTGACGAGCTGTGTATGAGTTAATACCGCTATATACAAAAGTTCGGTGTGTGAAGTCTCGTTCAAGCGAAGCGTTTGACTTCGCACACCGTAATAAACTATGTAGATAGCGGTATTTACTCATACTAAGCGAGGAAATCGGAGATTGTGAGCTATAGACAGGCATATATGCATTTTAAATACAATAAAAATCCCAGAATTACCACAGATTAATTTCAAGGTTGAAATGCGTCTGCAAAATGTGTAAAATATTATGAGATTTATTTAGCAATATAAGGAGATTAATAATGAACGAACAGGATTGTAAGAAATTAGCAGAGCTCTTATTCCCTGATGTGGATAAGACACCTGATTATTATGAGGAGAAATACCCATATAGAAAACTTCCTAATAAGGCAGAAGTAACAAGATTAGGTCCAAGCCCTACAGGCTTTATCCATCTTGGCAATCTCTACAGTGCTTTGGCTGATGAGAGAATTGCACATAAGAACGGCGGTGTATTCTACTTAAGAATTGAAGATACTGATGCCAAGAGAACCGTTGAAGGTGCTGTTGACCTTGTAATCAATTCATTAAGATATTTTGATATTGAATTTGATGAGGGTGCAGGCTTCCCGGATTCTGACCCGGTTAATGCATACGGACCATATTATCAGACACAGAGAGTTGATATCTATCATACATTTGCAAAGGAGCTTGTACTTAAAGGACTTGCTTACCCTTGCTTCTGTACAGAGGAAGAGCTTGAGGCTGTAAGATTACAGCAGGAGACTGATAAGGTTCTTACAGGATATTATGGCAAATATGCTGTATGCCGTGACCTTTCTTTAGAGACTATTGAGGAAAATCTTAAGGCAGGAAAGCCTTATGTATTAAGACTTCGTTCACAGGGAAGTCCTGAGAATGAAATCACATTTACAGACAGCATTAAGGGAGAGATTAAGCTTCCAGAGAATATCCATGATGTAGTTCTTCTTAAGAAAGATGGAATTCCAACATATCATTTTGCACACGCAATTGATGACCACTTTATGAGAACTACTACAGTTGTACGTGGCGGTGAATGGCTTGCTTCTGTTCCTATCCACTATGAATTATTCCATGTATTAGGCTTTAAGATGCCAAAATACGCACATACAGCACATCTTATGAAGTTTGATGAGGAAACAGGCGGAAAGAGAAAGCTTTCTAAGAGAAAAGATCCGGAGCTTTCACTTGATTACTATAGAAAAGACGGATATCATCCATACACAATGAAGGTTTATCTTCTTACACTCCTTAATTCTAACTTTGAGGAATGGCATGAGAAGTTCCCTGATAAGGATATCAACGAATTCCCATTCTCTGTAGATAAGATGAGTGTTTCAGGTGCGTTATTTGATAAGGAAAAGCTTCATAACATCTGTAAGAATGAGCTTTCAAAGTTATCAGAGGATGATTTATACGAATTCCTCCACAACTGGGCATTAGAGAATGAGCCAGAGATGGAAAAGGTATGGTTTGCTGACAAAGAAAAGTTACTTGCTATATTAAGACTTTACATGGGCGTTGGTGCCAAGAGAAGAAGAAAAGACTTCATGTATGCAAAACAGATATTTGAACTTATCAGCTTCTTCTTTGATGGCGAATCTGGTGAAAGAGATGAATTCAGATTAGCTGATGACGAGGTTAAGGCTATTCTTAATGATTACCTTGCAGCTTATGACCATAATGATGATAACAGCATGTGGTTTAACAAGCTTAAGGAAATAGCTGATAAGAACGGCTATGCTTCTGATATGAAGGCTTACAAGGCTAACCCTGAGAACTTCAAGGGCAATGTATCAGATGTTGCAGAGGTTGTAAGAATTGCTGTAACTGGCAGAGCTAACACACCTGATTTATGGACTATCGTTCATATCATGGGCGAAGAGCAGATGAAAGAGCGTATAAACCGTTTCCTTTAATTAATACTAGTTTATAAGTCAACATAATAAGGAGGCTATGTAATATGTATGACCTTATGATAATCGGCAGCGGACCTGCAGGAATATCTGCTGCACTCACTGCTAAAGCAAGAAATCTTAACTTTATATGGTTTGGTTCAAGAGCACTAAGCACTAAGATAGAGAAAGCCGAGAAAATCATGAATTATCCGGGACTTCCTGCTGTTACAGGAAGCGAAATGCAGTCTGTGTTCTTAAAGCAGATTGACGACTGCGGCATTACTATAACAGAGGCACAGGTTAACTCTATATATGACTGCGGCGGTTATTTTGCAGCCGGAGCTGATAATGAGATATATGAAGCCAAATCTGTCATAATGACTGTTGGTATGACAACAACAAGAGAAATTGAAGGCGAAGCAAGACTCCTTGGTTGCGGCGTAAGCTATTGTGCTACATGTGATGGAGCATTATATAAGAATAAGGATATTGCTGTTATATGTGCATCACCTAAATTCGAGGATGAAGTAACATTTTTAGCAGGACTTGCTAATCATATATACCTTTTCACGCCATATAAGGAAACTGAGTTAAAATGTGACAATATAACGCACTATCACGGACTTCCTGCAAGTGTTGACGGAGATAAGAAAGTATCTTCAGTAACTTTCAAGGGAGAAGCTATCCCTGTAAGCGGAGCTTTCTTCTTAAAGGATTCTATTAATCCGGGTGTATTATTATCAGGACTTGATATGGCTGGTGGACATATTATTGTTGACAGAACTCAGAAGACTAACATTGATGGTGTATATGCAGCAGGCGACTGTACAGGCAGACCTTATCAGTATGCCAAGGCTGTTGGTGAAGGAAATGTTGCTGTACACAGCGTACTTGAATATCTTAAAGAACATAAAGATAATTAGTTTAACAGGAGACGATAAATAATGGGCGAGATATGGGATATCTATGATGTCGATAAACAACTTACAGGCCGTACTATGAAACGTAATGACTGGAACATGAAAGATGGGGATTATCACCTGACTGTTCTTGGGATAATCAAAAGACCTGATAATACATTTTTAATAACACAGAGAGTCTTAACTAAAGCATGGGCACCGGGGCACTGGGAAGTCTCAGGCGGTGCATGCCAGGCTGAGAGACATCTTTTCAGGCTGTCTGCCGTGAAGTATTAGAAGAAACCGGCGTTGATGTATCACAGGCTGATGGCGGCTTTGAATTTTCTTACAGAAGAGATAATCCTGAAGAAAAGGATAATTATTTTGTTGATATCTATAAGTTTAACATGGATATTACAGAAGCAGATATACATTTACAGACAGAAGAAACTGCCGGTTTCAGATTTGCTACAGCAGACGAAATCAAGGCTATCGCTGACAGGGGAGAATTTCTTCATTACGACAGCATAAGGAAGGTTTTTGAATAATTAATTTAAAGACAGGGAGTTTTTACATGCTGAAATATCTTAAAAAATACTGGCTTTTTGCCATTCTTGCACCTTTATTCATGGTGGGCGAGGTTCTTGCGGACCTCGTTCAGCCTCGTTTAATGAGCACCATCGTGGATGAAGGTGTTTTAGGTCTATCTAATAATGGAGTTGGTAATCTTAATCTTGTGCTTACTGAAGGACTCAAGATGATAATATTCGTAATTCTTGGCGGATTATCTGGTATCTTATGTGGTGTATGTTCTAATATTGCATCACAGAATTTCGGTAATGATCTAAGAAAAGACGCATTCAAAAGATTATGTCATTCTCATTCGAACAGACTGACAAATTCTCTACAGGTTCACTTATCACAAGAGTTACCAACGATATAACGCAGTTACAGAATTTTATCCAGATGAGCATGCGTGGTTTTATAAGGACATTCATGCTTTTTGCCGGCGGCATAATATGCATGTTATCCCTTAATCTAAGTTTTGGTGCAGTTATCGCATGTGCCCTGCCGCTTGTAATTATATGTGTTATATATTTTCTTTCTAAAGCTAATCCACTTTTTCCAGGCTTCAACAAAAAGCTTGATAATGTTAATAATGTAATGCAGGAAAATGTATCAGGTTTCCGTGTTGTCAAAGCATATGTTAAAGAAGATTACGAAAAAAAGAACGGTTCGAAAAATCCAATGACGCTCTTGTAAATACACAGCTTAATGTGCTGATGATTTTCTCATATATGCAGCCAATTATGAATATTATTCTCAACCTGTCTGTAGTTGCAGTTATCAAGGTCGGTGGTATTCAGGTTTCCAGCGGTTCTGTTACACCAGGTAATGTCATGGCAGCAATTACATATGTCACGCAGTCACTTAATGCAGTTATGCGAATGACTAATATGTTCCAGACCGCATCAAGAGGTATTGCTTCAGGCAGAAGAATTAATGAAGTGCTTGCTTGCGAGCCTTCTATCAAAAACGGTTCATTTGACGGAAAACCTTCTGTTAAGGGTAAGATTGAATTTAAAAATGTAACATTTGCATATCCATTAACTGGCGATAAGAAGATTCTTGATAATATTAATCTTGTTATCAATCCCGGCGAAACTATCGGTATTCTTGGTGAAACCGGCTGTGGTAAAACAAGTCTTATTAACCTGATTCCAAGATTCTATGATGTATGCAACGGAAGCGTACTTGTTGATGATATTGATGTAAGGGAATATAACCTTAAGAATCTGCGTGAGCGTATATCTGTCGCTCTGCAGAAAAGTGAAATATTCCAGAGCACTATTAAAGAGAACATCCAGTGGGGCCGTGAAAACGCAACTGACAATGACATTGCAAATGCAGCTTCTATCGCACAGGCTATGGAATTTATCAGCACTTCAGCAGATGGATTTGACACTCTTGTAACACAACAGGGAACGAGTCTTTCCGGCGGTCAGAAGCAGAGAGTTGCCATAAGCCGTACAATTCTTAAACAGGCAGAGATTATTATATTTGATGATGCAACAAGTGCACTTGACTTAAAGACAGAAGCTAATCTGTATTCAATGCTTAAAAATGCATATCCGGACACTACTAAGATTATTATTGCACAGCGAATTGCCTCTGTTAAAGATGCTGCCAGAATTGTAATTCTTGATGACGGACATATAAGTGCTGTCGGTACTCATGAGGAGCTGCTGAAAACAGTGCTATATATCAGGATATATATAATTCGCAGTTGAATAAGAAATAATAAGGAGATAGAGATATTATGGCTGAGGATAAGAATACTTCACAGGTAAATATGAGAATTCCCGGCATGAAGGGAGGACCCCGAAACAGAGGTGCCGTTGTTGAAAAGCCTGTCAACGGTAAAGAAACATTTATGCGCCTTATGCAGTATTTTGCTAAAGAAATACCTGTAATTACTGCTCTTTTTATTGCCGTAGTTGTAATGGTTGTATGCTCCGTCTATGCTCCAAAGCTTCAGAGTCAGGCAATTGATTATATTTCTTTAAGAAAATTTAATAATTTAAATCATATACTTATCTTCATGTTAGTGGTATACATAATATACAGTATATGCACATTTATACAGACAAGATTAAGTGCCATACTAAGTCAGAGAATTGTTAAGCACATGAGACAGGATCTTTTTAATAAGATTGTAGGTATGTCAGTTAAGTATCTTGACCAGCATTCACATGGCGACATTATGAGCCGTATGACTAATGATGTTGAGAATATCTCCAACACTGTATCACAGTCCATGAGTTCGTTATTCTCAGGTGTTCTTACTATTATTGGAACTGTCATTATGATGGTTGCTTTATCCCCACAGCTTGCATTATGTTCCTGCACAACAGTGATTCTTACTATATTTGCAACTAAGAATTTATCTAAAGCCATGAGAAAATTCTATTCCAGACGACAGGTCCTTTTAGGCCAGCTTAATGGAACTGTTGAGGAGATGGTCACTGGTATCAAGACTGTTACAGCATTTGACAGACAGGAAAATGTATGCAGTGATTTTGATAAAACTTCCGACGAACTGACTAAGGTTGGTATTAAAGCTGAGATTCTTGGTGGTTCTATGGGACCTGTTATGAATGTCATTAACAATATCGGCTTTGTCATTATTGCCGCAGCCGGAGGATATTTTGCAATTAAGGGATATGTATCTATCGGTGTAATATCAGCATTTATCGTATATGCCAAGCAGTTTGGCAGACCTATTGACGAGCTTGCCAATATATGGGGTCAGATTCAGACTGCAATAGCCGGTGCTGAGCAGTATTTGCTGTTCTTGATGAACCTTCCGAGGACAAATCAGGTGAATTTACAATGGATAATTCTACCGGCAACATTGAATTTAACCATGTTGATTTCTCTTATATTCCGGGGAAACAAGTATTACATGATTTCAACCTTAAGGTTAAAGCAGGACAGAAGGTTGCACTTGTAGGAAGCACCGGAAGCGGCAAGACTACTGTTGTCAATCTTCTTATGAGATTCTACGATATTGACAACGGCAGTATAACCATTGATGGTGTTAATATTAAAGATATCGACTGTGAGAATCTTAGGAAGAATACTGCAATTGTTTTACAGGATACTGTTCTTTTTGCCGACACTGTAAAGAATAATCTTCTATATTCAAGACAGGATGCAACGGATACTGAAATCATTGCTGCTGCAAAGAAGGCTAACTGCCATAATATGATTATGCATCTTCCTGACGGATATGATTCCATGCTTGCCAAAGATGGACAGAATCTGTCACAGGGACAACGCCAGTTACTATCAATTGCAAGAGCATTTGTTGCCAGTCCTAAGATTCTTATACTCGATGAAGCAACCTCAAGTGTTGATACACGAACAGAAAAAAAGATTCAGGATGCAATGACTAATCTTATGAAGAACAGAACAAGCCTTATTATTGCACACCGACTGTCAACTATTCAGGACGCTGACGTCATAGTTGTTATGGATAATGGAAGAGTTGTCGAGACAGGTAATCATGAGTCTTTACTTGCTGCTAAAGGCAGATATTATGAGCTGTATATGACACAGTTTGCTGGAAAGGCAATCTGATTAATAGGACAAGGAGATAAGAAAAATTATGGATAATCGCAAGCATATGAGAACCGAAAAGAAAAACAGCCGTAAAAAACAGTTTTGGACGGCTTCTGGCTACAGGTATATTTGTACTTATCCAGGTTGCGTGGCTGGCTTATCTTTTATTATATTTTTACAGGGACTACGCATGGATTTCATTATTAAGCACATTTATTGCAATTATTCTTGTGCTTAAGATATACGGAACATCTACTAATTCAGCCATGAAAATGCCATGGATAATTGTAATTTTGCATTTCCTATACTTGGTATACTTATTTATCTGCTTTTTGGACGTTCCATTGTTACAAGGGCGGTAAAGAAAAGGTTCAATTCAATAGAAGAATCCTATAAAAAATCTCTTTCTCAGGATGAAAACATTCTTAAAGAGGTTAAAGATAAGGATATCTATATATATAACCAGTTCCATTATCTTAGTGATCATGAAGGATATCCTGTATATAAGAATACAGATATTGAATTTTATTCTATAGGTGAGGAAGGCCTTGAAGCACAGCTTACAGAACTTGAAAAAGCTGAGAAGTTCATATTTATGGAATATCACGCTATTGAAGAGGCTTCCAGCTTTGACAGAATTAAGGACGTTCTTATAAAAAAAGGCTGCTGCAGGCGTTGAAGTCCGTTTATTTTATGATGATGTAGGAAGTATCTTCTTCCTTAACAAGGATTTCATCAAGGAAATGCGTGCAAATGGCATTGACTGCCGTGTATTTAATCCAATCAAGCTTGCATTTAACATGTTCATGAATAACCGTGATCACAGAAAATTACCGTAATTGACGGTAAGGTCGGATTCACTGGAGGTTATAATCTTGCTGACGAGTACTTTAACATAACACACCCATATGGGGAATGGAAGGATACCGGTCTTAAACTGACCGGCGATGCCGTTAAGACTCTTACAATGCTGTTTCTTTCTATGTGGAACTCTATTAAGAAAACAGACGAGCCTCAGGATGATTATGTCAAATATATTAAAGCCTCTGACTATGGCTACAAGGCTGTTAATAATAATCAGTATGTTGTTCCTTACGCTGACAGTCCACTTAATAACAACAGGGTTGCTGAAAATGTTTATCTTAATATTATTAAGAGTGCCAAGCATTATCTTTACATTACAACACCATATCTGCTTATTACAGAAGAGATGTCCAGAGAGCTTGCAATGGCAGCAATGAGAGGCGTTGATGTTAGAATTGTAACGCCTGGTATTCCTGATAAGAAGCTTACTTACAGCCTCACAAGATCATATTATGCAGATCTCGTAAGATACGGCGTAAGAATATACGAATACACACTGGCTTCATTCATGCAAAACAGTGGGTAAGCGATGGAGAAGTATCTGTTGTAGGCACAATCAACATGGACTTCAGAAGTCTTTACCTTCACTTTGAAAATGCTGCATATGTATATGGCAAGGAAACTGCTGCCGACATACTTAATGATTTCTACAACATTTTCAGAAGAAGTGAGGAAGTAACCGACAAGTACATCAATAAGCCGAGAATCCTGAGAATCGGACAATGTATATTAAGACTGGTTGCACCTTTGTTCTAATTGGTGTATATTCATATTTGTATGTCAAATTAATAAACATTTAACAAGGAGATATAATGAGAGAAGAAACTGTAACCGTGAAAATCGACCACCCATTAGGTAGCACTGATGAAGATAACCCCTCGGTGGTCTATCCTATTAATTGTGGCTATGTAGATGTCGAAAGAACAGCCGGATTTTTCTGAACTTGATAAACAGAGAGTTTATCTGTTAGGTGTAGATGTTGCCGTTGATGAATATATCGGAGAGCTTATTGCTGTAGCAAGACGCCGTGATGATCCTGAAACAGTCTGGATAATAGCACCTGAAAATATATCTTACACAATCCAGCAGATTGAAGAAATGATATATTTCGAAGAGCAGTATTACGACAGTTTTGTTGAAATAGTTGACGAGGAATTATGGGATGCCTATGATGAGAATGAAAAGCTGTTAGGTTTCGATTTAAAAAGAAGCCAGGCAAAATCTTTACCTGATGGGGTATATCATGTCATTGTCAATGTCTATACTATGACTAAGGATGGTAAGCTTCTTACGACAGAACGTTCACGAAATAAAACATACCCTCTTAAGTGGGAAGTTACAGGTGGTTCTATACTTAAAGGTGAAACAGCGGCTGAAGGTGCGGTTCGTGAGTTATATGAAGAGACAGGCATTAAGATTTCTACTGAAGACCTCATTGTACTCTACAGCTATGTGGATAAGCCTAAGCATGCCATATATCACAGTTACCTTAATTTAATAGAAAAAGAAGTCCATGTTACCCTTCAGGAAGGAGAAACCATGGACTACATGTATGTTCCGTATAAGGAATTTGATGAGCTTGTTAATTCTGACAGATTCGTTCCATCAGAACAGCGACGCTATAAGAATCAGGCCGTCTTTACGATGCTTTCACGATTCATTCCTGATTCAGCGGCTTCTACATAAGCAATTCCATATGTTCCTGGACCTACATGAGTTCCAACAGAACAGCCAATAGAGCTTACACCAACATTTCCATTAACATCAGATATGTAAGTAAGACTCTTATTAATAAATGTTTCTAAGGATTCAGAGCAGTTGATATGACCAAACATGAAATCTCTTGTAAGACTTAATCCGTCTTTGGTGAGCTTATCATGCATAAGTTTTTCAGCTGCTTTTTTTCCTCTTGTTTTTCCAATCACAACAACTTTTCCATCTTCAATACTTACAACCGGTGTTATATGAAGCATTGTTCCTGCAAATGCAGCAGCTCCTGAAAGTCTGCCTCCCATTTTAAGATATTTAAGCGAGCCGACAACAGCTGTAAGCTTGATATATTTTGACATCTCTGTACATGCAGCAGCGATATCAGATACATTTACACCGGCATCTCTTAACTTGACGGCTTCTCTGATTAGGAGGGCTGTTCCAATCGAAGCACTTCTTGAATCTACCATGTATAGTTTCTTTCCTGTTTCTTCTTCAACATCTAAAGCAGCAAGGCAGGCACTCTGATATGTTCCTGATAAATCAGAAGATATGAATATTCCAAGTACATCATCCCCGGCAGCAACAGCTTCATTAAATACTTTCATGAATGTATCAGGGCTTGGCTGTGAAGTCTTAGGTAATTCATCACATTCAGCAAGTCTTGTATAAAATTCCTCATGTGTTATCTCAACTCCATCTAAGAATTCTTCATTCCCAAACCTTACAGATATAGGAACAATCTGAATCCCCATTTTTCTTGCATCTTCTTTTGATATATCACATGTGCTGTCAGCAATAATTCTTAACATAATCATTCTCCTTTAAAGATTTTGATATATTTTGATGTTCAAAGTTTCTTGTTGAATGTTATCATTTAATTAAATAATTGTCAAGGGTATTTTGATATTCAAAGTTTCAACAGGAATTTCTTGAACAAAAATATGTGATTTAAATATCATCATGTGTTTTTTTTAGTATTTATATATACACAGAATTGATATAATCAATATAAATATATTCTCATAAAAAATGGGGTGTGTAAAGAATTATGAATATTACGAAACTAGTATTGGGTGCATGTAGCACAAATGTATATATTGTTTCTTCGAATAAGAAAAATGCAATTCTGATTGACCCAGCAGATAATGCTGCTGAAATTATTAAAACAATTGAAGAAAATGGATTGTGTCTTAAATACATTTTTATAACACATGGTCATACAGATCATATTTTAGCATTAAAAGAAGTGAAAGAATATTTTAATGTACCTGTTATTATATCTAAAATTGATGCCGGACGACTTGAAGACGAAGAACTTATTAATGAAAGACCTTATGTTAAAATACATTATAAAGCTATAAAAGCCGATATATTAATTTGTGAAGACGATATAATTAATCTTGATGAGTTATCATTTTCTTTCTTAGGTATGCCAGGACATACAGACGGTTCAATGGCAATCATTGTTAATGATAATATTTTCTCTGGTGACACCATTATGTTTGAAAAACATGGTAAAACTTCTTTACCTGGCGGAAATGAGAAATTACTTATTTCATCAATAGAAAAATGATGAACACTTTAATTGGCGATTATAAAATATACCCTGGTCACAGACAAGAGACATCTCTTGATTATGAACGTAAGTGCAGACTAAGTACTGTTATTACAGGTTATTAATTTTTTATCTTAATTTGCGGCTTGTAATTGTAAATAACATGTTTCTTGACATATTTAAAAATAAGCATTAAAATCAAGCACTTGGACGGTATCATTTACGAAATTCACACAAGAGGTTTCATCAATTATGGCAAAAGATTTAACTCAGGGCAGAATTATGCCTATGTTAATTAAATTCACAATTCCACTTATACTAGGAAATATATTTCAGCTTACTTATAATGCGGTTGACTCTATTATTGTCGGAAGATTTGTTGGAAAAGAAGCACTGGCTGCTGTTGGAATATGCAATCCAATAACTACACTCATTATTCTTTTCCTTAACGGATTATGTATGGGTGCAAGTATTCTTATGGGTAATTATTTCGGCGGTAAGAAAATGGACACACTTTCCCGCCAGATAAGTACAACTATGATATCAGGTATGATATTCTCACTTGCACTTACACTGATTGCAATAGTATTTACAAGACCTATTCTTATGCTTGTTCAGGTTGACAGATCAATTATGACACTTACAACCCAGTACTTAAGAATAATCATGTTAGGACTCATCTTCACATTCCTTTATAACTTTTTCTCAAGCACTTTAAGGGCATTGGGAGATAGTGCAACACCACTGTATTTCCTTATCATAAGTGCAGTTTTAAATGTATTTGGTGACCTTTTCTTTGTTGTTGTCCTGAAAGCCGGCAGCAACGGATGTGCAGTTGCAACTGTAGTAAGCGAGGCTCTCTGCTGTGTATTCTGCATGATATATATTAAATTCAAAGTACCGATTCTGTGTCTTGGCAAGAAGTGGCTTGTATTTGACCGCTCACTGCTTAAGAAAACTATAAGCTACGGCTGGGCATCTGCTATGCAGCAGGCTACTGTACAGCTTGGTAAAATAGGAATACAGGCTATTATTAACACTATGGGCGTTTCGGTTTCAGCCGCATTTGCAGTAGTAAACAGAATTGATGACTATGCATATACACCCGAGCAGAATATTGCACACGGAATGACAGCTATGATGGCACAGAACAAAGGCGCCGGAAGAGACGACAGAGTAATCAAAGGCTTTAAAGCCGGTATTATTCTTGAGATAATATATGGAATCTTCATATTCTTTGTATGTTTTGTATTTGCAAGACCACTTATGAAACTGTTCACTTCGGATACTGAGGTTATAAGACACGGTGTAATCTACCTTAAGCTTATCTCTATAATGTACATACTTCCTGCCCTCACTAATGGTATTCAGGGATATTTCAGAGGAATCGGCGACTTAAAGATTACCCTGCTTTCAAGCTTTATCAATATGGGTGTTCGTGTACTTGCCGCCATACCACTTGTATTTGCGTTAGGCATGGGAATAGAAGCACTTCCTTTCTCTTATCTTGCTGGCTGGATTGGCATGCTTATTGCAGAAATACCTCTGCTTGTTAAGAATTACAGAGCATATATCAAAAGTATAAATTAAAATCCATGCACAAAGCAATTATAACTTTGTGCATGGATTTTTCTTTTCTCATCTTCTAAACATTTTTCTTTCTCATAAGCAACGCACCAATACCTATAAGTACGACACCGATTATACAGCCAGATAATAAAATAATGAATAATACGTTTCCATTAATACTAAGATCTGTGCTCCAGTCAGACAGGTTCATATTACTTATAGCAATTGCCTTATCTTTATAAAGAATAAACTCAAGAAAATCATTAGCAAAAACAACCCATATTACAGAAATTATCGTACTAATTCCGGCTCTCATCAGTCCATGAACCGGAAGATATCTGATTACAAGGAATACTGCCCACACGCCAGTCATAAGTACAATGGCAACAGTATATCCTTCCCTGATTCCTGCCATCCCGGAATGATAATACACTATAAACATTGTAAGAAACAGCCACAAAGTATCCCATGTCATTGTTATAAGTGCCTTCTTATCACTAAGTACCGGTGGAAGCTTAACCAGACATATCACTATCGGGAACAATACTATTGATATACCAAATACTGTAGGTATAGCCCATAACAGGAAGTTTCCTCCACCATTCATACGGTCAACGAAGAACAGTATAAGCATCAGCGAAGTAACTCCTGCAAGAATACATTTTAACAGACGATTATTAGTGGACATAAGCGGAACTACCGTAAGTGCTGCGACAAGCAGCATAGAAGCAGTAACAACCGAGAATACACCTAATCCCATGCCGGTAGCAAGCTGCACTATAAATGTAATGACAATTGGAAGTAGAAGTATTGCGGCAATCACAACTCCTGCCTTGTATGCTGCATTACGCTCTTTTTTTGCATGTCTTTCAAGTACTCCTTTTGATTCCTTTGCAAGCACTTCATCAACGTTGTTTTCCTGTAATTCATTATATATCTTCTGGCAGTCACTACAGCCTGGCAGATGCTTTTTCAACAAAGCTGCAGCTTGCCTCACTGCAGGCTTTGTCATAATAAAGGGCAGTAAGTCCTGCACGATATCACATTCTTTATTACTCATATCTAATCAATCCTTTCTTTTTATTTTTAATCTGGCCCTATGATAAGTTACTCTGGCCCAGTTCTCAGTTTTTCCAAATACCATTCCAATCTGTGCAAATGTGAGTTCTCCAAAAACTCTCAACTGAAATACCTCTTTATACGGCTCCGGTAGTTCATGAAGAACCATATGAATCTGCAAAGCAGAATCTGTATCCGAAACTTTATCCGCCAGATCAGCCGTCTGCTGCGGTAAAGTCTCATCAAGCTCAGAAAACTTCTTATTTTTCCTGCATTCATCAATTGCGAGATTCTTAGCAATACTGCAAAGCCATGTGAGCTCACCCGCCTTGCCCTCATACGGACGTTTGGCAGTCATGGCTTTGTAAAAAGTATTTTGTGTGATTTCTTCAGCAAGAGACTGATTCTTTACTATAGTAACCACATAAGAATACACCTGCATATAATAGGAATTGTACAATTTCTCGTAATTCAGAACTGGTCACCTCCTTCCGTCTTACATAGGTTAGACGCACGAAATGGATTTTCGTTACAACATTTTTCAAGATATTTTATAGAAATTTTTAAAATGTGTCAAAAAATGTATGCCAAAGGTACAGGCAGATGTGTTATTATACATATTGAAATAGGGATACCGCAATCCCACTGGCTTTAGACGGTGGGTTAAGGTAGCCGGAGAGGTTTGTACTATACTTGCGTTATGGGAACGTGGAAATCAAAAACAGACACAAATAGATGTTGAGAAAATATATAGAAAATCAAGGGTAGGAAGGTGGCGACAGTGGGTGTTAAAAGCATATAAATACAGGATATATCCTAATAGTGAACAAAGAATTCAGATTGCAAAAACATTTGGCTGTTGCCGTTTTGTTTACAATCAGACATTGGCATATCGGAAAGAAATATACGAGAAAGAGAAAAAGTCAGTTAGTAAAACGGATTGTAATAATTACTGTAACAGAGAATTAAAGAAAGACTATGAATGGTTAAAAGAAATAGATAAATTTGCTCTGACCAACGCAATCTATAACATGAACACTGCATATCAAAAATTCTTTAAGGAGCATGCAGGATATCCGAAATTCAAGAGCAAACACGATAACTATAAATCATACACAACAAACTTCACAAATGGAAATATTGCGGTAGATTTTGAGACAGGGAAGATAAAATTGCCAAAATTAAAAGCGGTAAAAGCAAGGTTACACAGGGAATATAGTGGGCAGATTAAATCAGCGACCGTTTCGCATGTTTCCAGTGGAAAATACTATGTGTCCATACTTGTAGAAACGGAGCATAAGGAACTGGCACATACAAATCATAACATAGGAATCGATTTAGGAATTAAAGATTTATGTATTACTTCCGATGGGAAAGTATATGAGAATCTAAAAATTATAAAAAATACGAGAAACAGCTTGTAAAACTGCAAAGGCAACTGTCACATAAAGGAAAGAGAAGTAAGAACTATTATAAAACAAAGAAAAAGATAGCATTATGCCATGAGAAAATAAGGAATATAAGAAAAGATTATCTACATAAAGTTTCACATGAGATTATCAGCGAAAACCAAGTGATAGTTTCAGAGAATCTACAGATAAAAAATATGGTAAAAATCATCATTTGGCAAAAGCCATAAGTGATGTATCATGGTATGAGCTGACAAGACAGTTAGAGTATAAGGCAAAATGGAATGGCAGGAAATACATCAAAATAGATACATTTTATGCTAGTAGTCAATTATGTTCTGTTTGTGGGTATCAGAATCCAGATACAAAAGATTTGTCAGTGAGGACATGGATATGTCCGAAATGCGGAGCGGAACATGACAGGGATATCAATGCCGCAAAAAATATACTGACAGAGGGATTAAGACAAATAGCATAAAGAAATATATAGGGCAGGGACTGCCCAAATTAACGCCTGTGGAGATAGTAGGTTACGAGGTCGATGAAGCAGGAAGCCTATTGGCTTAAGACAATGGGTAGTTCACTTTGATTCAGGAGAATTAATTATGATTAGAAAAGAACAGCTGCGTTTATACGCAATCACAGATACAAGCTGGCTTAACGGAGCCAGTCTCATTGATGTTGTTGAAAATGTATTAAAAAATGGAGCAACATTTTTACAATTAAGAGAAAAAATGCGTCACATGAAGAAATTGTTGCAAAAGCAAAAGCAATTAAGCCAATTACACGAAAATATGGTATTCCATTCGTTATTGATGATGATGTGCAGGCGGCACTTGAAGCTGACGCTGACGGAGTACATATCGGACAGAGTGACACTGACTATATGACTGCAAGAAGTATTCTTGGAGATAATAAGATTATCGGCATGACCGCCAAGACAGTAGAACAAGCGAAAGAAGCCGAAAGACTTGGTGCAGATTATATCGGAACCGGTGCTGTATTTGGCTCAAGTACCAAAAAGGATGCTGTATACATGCCTCGTGAGCGACTGATTGAGGTTGCAGGTTCAGTTAATATCCCTGTCGTTGCAATCGGCGGTATTGATTACGACAACTGCGGTGAGCTTGCAGGCACTGGTGTTGACGGGATTGCTGTTGTTTCAGCTATATTTGCCGCTGATGATCCTGGACTTGCTACGAAAGAGCTTTACTTAAAGACTGGCCGTGTATTTACTTATCACAGGGATTTCATATTTGACATGGACGGAACTATTCTTGATTCTATGCCCTACTGGAGAAATGTTTCCAAGGAATACGCCATGCAGTATGTTGATAAGTTACCTGATGACTTTGACGAGCGTACTTATGTAATGGACCTTGATGAATGTTCTGCTTATTTCCGTGATGAATTAGGCATAAACACTGATGCAACAACTATGAGGCAGACTGCTGTGGATATTATGACAAGACACTACAGCACAGATATTCCAGCTAAAGATGGAATGCTTGAATTAATCAGACGTGAGCATGAAGCTGGATCTGACATGTGCATATTTACAAGCTCTGACAGAGGCTGTGTTGACGCTGCACTTAACCGTCTTGGAATAACTGACTGTTTTAACAACATTTTTACAGTATATGACATTCCATATAATAAAAAGAATCCGGAAAGCTACAAGCTTATCGCTGAAAAATGCATTTTAAACCGGAAGATACATGGGTATATGAAGATGTTCTTCACGGCATTGAATCTGCCAGACAGGGTGGATTTAAGATATGTGCTGTATATGATGAGGATTCTAAGAAGCATTGGAACGAAATCTGCGCATTTGCAGACGAAATAAGAGATATAAGAAATGATTGAGGATTAGTAATGAAGAAAAAAGTTGTTGTCGGCATGTCAGGAGGCGTTGATTCCTCTGTTGCCGCTTATCTATTAAAGGAACAGGGCTATGATGTAATAGGTGTGACTATGCAGATATGGCAGGACGATGCAACAGAAGCCGCTGAGAACGGCTGCTGCGGTATCAGTGCTGTTGATGATGCAAGACGTGTTTCAGGTCAGCTTGACATCCCATATTATGTAATGAATTTTAAGAATGAGTTCAAATGTAATGTAATCGACTATTTTGTTGACGAATATAAAAAAGGCCGTACACCTAATCCATGTATCGCCTGCAACCGTTATGTAAAGTGGGAATCTCTTCTTAAGAGAAGTCTTGAAATAGGAGCAGATTACATTGCAACAGGACACTATGCAAAATCCACCAGCTTCCTAATGGCAGATACACTATATGCAATTCAGTAACTGCCAGGAAAGACCAGACTTACGCACTTTATAATCTTACACAGGAACAGTTATCACACACACTTCTTCCTATTGGTGATTATACTAAGGATCAGGTCCGTGAAATTGCATCTAAGATTGGTATTACTGTTGCCAAGAAGCCTGACAGTATGGAAATATGCTTTATTCCTGATAATGACTATGCAGGCTTTATAACACGTGAAACAGGCTATACTTCTGTTCCCGGTAATTTCATTGACGTCAATGGCAATGTAATTGGAAGACATCAGGGTATCATACACTACACAGTTGGTCAGAGAAAAGGTCTTGGACTTGCTCTTGGAAAGCCGGCATTTGTTGTTGCTATACGACCTGAAACCAACGAGGTTGTAATCGGTGATAATTCAGATGTGTTCTCACCTAAGCTTTACGCCAACAACCTTAATTTCATGTCGATACCTTCACTTGAAGGTGAAATGCGGGCCAAAGGTAAAATCCGTTACAGCCATGAAGGTTCTATGTGTACTATAAGAATGTTTGATGAGAATACTCTTGAATGTACATTTGACGAACCTGTTCGTGCCGTAACACCAGGTCAGGCGCTTGTATTATATGACGGGGACAATGTACTTGGCGGCGGAACTATTATTTAATTATTTTTTAATTAATAAGGACAATATTATGGAAAAACTTATATATATGGATAACGCAGCAACTACATCAACCGCACCAGAGGTTGTGTCTGCAATGCTTCCATTCTTTACTGAATATTACGGCAATCCTTCTTCTGTATATAATTTTGCCCAGAAAAGCAAGATGGCTATTGAAGATGCAAGGGAAATTATAGCTGACAGTATTGGAGCTGCTAAAAGCAATGAAATATATTTTACAGGCGGTGGAAGCGAGTCCGATAACTGGGCTTTAAAGTCTGCTGCATTCGGCCTTAGAGATAAAGGAAACCACATAATAACAACTAAGATAGAGCATCATGCAATTCTTAATACATGTGCATATCTTGAAAAGAACGGATTCGAGGTAACTTACCTTGATGTTGACAGCGAGGATTTGTTTCATTAGAAGATGTCGAGAATGCCATCACTGACAAAACAATTCTTATAAGTGTTATGTTTGCCAACAATGAAATCGGAACAATTGAACCTGTCCGAGAAATAGGTGAGATTGCACATAAGCATGGCATTCTTTTTCACACTGATGCAGTTCAGGCTATGTGTCATGTTCCAATTAATGTCACAGAGATGAATATTGACCTGTTAAGTGCAAGCGCACACAAGTTCCACGGTCCTAAAGGCGTCGGTTTCATGTACATGAAGAATACCGCTAAATTAGAGCCTTTCATCCATGGCGGGGCACAGGAGCGTGCAAGACGCGCTGGAACAAGCAATGTTCCAGGCATTGTCGGCATGGGTCAGGCTGTAAAGCTTGCCTTAGGTACACTTGATAAAGATACACATACAGTTATTAATATGCGTAATTATATTGTTGACAGGATTCTTGGTGAGATTCCTGACGTTACTTTTTTGATGGACCTTGTATTGATGCTAATGCCGATGTCAATGCTGTTTCGGTAGGTTTGCCCATGTGCAGCCTGAAGCGTCTTCCGTCTAATATGCATTTCTGCTTTAAAGATGTTTCGGGTGATTCTTTACTTATTATGCTTGATATGAACGGTATATGTGCATCCAGCGGTTCAGCATGTGCTGCAGGCTCAATCGACCCTTCACATGTGCTTCTTGCTATCGGACGAAGCAAAGGTGAAACTAAAGGTGCTTTAAGATTAAGCATAGATAAGGATTTAACCAAGGAAGATGCTGACTATGCAATAGATGCACTGAAAGCCGCTGTTGCAAGGCTGCGTAGGTAGACTTTGCGGATAACCTGCCAGAGTATACTTCGCTAGTAATCTGCACTGATAATGGATAACAACTTAGTTAGCATGAATTATTTGGAATACCTACTAACCAACTATGAATTCTTAATTGAGTAGGTTTTATTACAGCTGATGTTTCTGTTGAATAGCATAAAGACCCACTCATACAACTTTTCTATATATTTTAGTGGGTCTTTTTCGCTATCTAAGCTATTTTATCAGCACATTTGCAACACTTTTTTTCTTCAAAATAACCCACGAAACATATATTAACTTCCCTTCTAGTAGGTTTCTGCAGATAATCAAAGATTAATTCATGAAATAAAAAGCCTACTATTTTATTATCTTATCAGAGTATAGTAGGTCTCCAGCAAAATTCATACAATAATACAGCCAATTCTAAAACACCTCCCAATACATACTGCAAAACAAATCCAAATACACATCCCAAAGCACAACCAATACACATTTCCAAAATATTTTCAAAAAATATCATACAAACCTATTGACATAGTAGGGATAAGGGTTTATATTATCATCAACATCAAGAAAGCAATACATTTTTGAAATAAATTAAAAGGATGGTAATTAATTATGGCAAAGAAATCTTACTCTGAAAGAAATTTAAAGTTTGAAACATTACAGCTTCATGTAGGACAGGAACAGCCTGATCCGGTAACAGATGCTAGAGCAGTACCTATTTACCTTACATCATCATATGTATTCCATAACAGCCAGCATGCTGCTGACAGATTTGGTCTTAAGGATGCAGGTAACATCTACGGACGTCTTACTAATCCAACAGAGGATGTATTTGAAAAAAGAATTGCAGCACTTGAAGGTGGTGTAGCAGCACTTGCTGTTGGTTCTGGTGCAGCAGCTTTAGCTTATGCTTTTCAGGCACTTGCTCATGCAGGAGACCACATCGTAGCAGCTAAGAATATCTACGGTGGAACATATAATCTTCTTGCACATACACTTCCAGATTACGGAATTGAAGCTACATTCGTAGATCCTTTTGATTATGATGCTATTGAAGCAGCAATCAAACCTAATACTAAGGCTGTTCAGATTGAAACACTTGGAAATCCTAATTCAGAAGTTGTTGATATCGAAAGAATTGCTAAGATTGCACATGCACACAACATTCCACTTGTTGTTGATAACACATTTGCAACACCTTACCTTGTAAGACCTATTGAATACGGTGCAGATATCGTTATCCATTCAGCTACTAAGTTCATCGGTGGACACGGTACAACACTTGGCGGTGTAATCGTTGATAGTGGTAAATTTGACTGGGTAGGGGCTGCTGATAAGTTCCCATGGCTTGTTGAGCCAAATGTATCATACCACGGTGTTAGCTTTGCAAAGGATACAGCACCTGCTGCATTCGTTACATATATCAGAGCTATCCTTCTTCGTGATACAGGGGCTACAATTTCTCCATTTCATTCATTCATCTTCCTTCAGGGACTTGAAACATTATCACTCAGAGTTGAGAGACATGTAGAGAACGCATTAAAGGTTGTTCAGTACTTAAAGGATCATCCATTAGTTGAGAAGGTAAATCATCCTTCAATCTCTACTAACGAAGAACAGCAGGCTCTTTATAAGAAGTACTTCCCTAACGGCGGTGGTTCAATCTTTACATTTGAAATCAAGGGCGGTGCTGCCCAAGCACAGAAGTTCATTGATAACCTTGAGTTATTCTCACTTCTTGCTAATGTTGCCGATGTTAAGTCATTAGCAATCCACCCGGCAAGCACAACTCATTCAGAGTGCAACGAAGCTGAGCTTCTTGATCAGGGAATCAAGCCTAACACAATCAGACTTTCAATTGGTACAGAGAATATTGATGATATCATTGAAGATCTTGATGAAGCATTCAAGGCTTTACAATAATTTGTATCGACACATTCTTTACATATCCGACTAATGCTGATAAAATATATTTAATTAATAAATCGTGAATGTTTAGGAGGATATGTAATGTTTTGTCAATTATTTGGTAAATTTCTTATCGAAAAAAGAGGTTATAGATAAGAATAAGTACAATTCTATAATGGAAAGGCTTGCAGAATCAAGAGCAAAGCTTGGTGTAATTGCTGTAGCTGATGGCATTATTACTGAGAAACAGGCGAATGAAATTAATCATTTACAGACAACTAAGGATGCAAGATTTGGTGAAATTGCTGTTGGAGAGGGTTATATTACTGAAGAACAGTTAGATGTTCTTCTTAAAAAGCAGGGAAGTGCCTATGCAATATTCCTTTCTGTTCTTTCAGAAGTAGCAGATATATCGGTATCGAAGGTTGATGAGCTTCTTAAGGAATTCCAGAAGGAGCATGGTTTTACTGATGAGGATATGGATGGTCTTAAGAATGATGATTTAGAACAGATTGTTCCGATATTTGCCTTTTCATCAAAGTCATATGTAACTGATATATGCAGGCTTGCACTTTCTAATATAGAAAGATTTGTAACCTCTGATTTCTATATAGACAGAATTAAGCATATTTCACAACTTGAATACAGATGTCTTGCTGGTCAGAAATTAGAAGGTGACCTTGATATTATTGTTGGTTTTGCAAGTGTTGGTGAACAGACAGCTATAGTTGATATAGCTAATGGATTTCTCTCATAGTAATATAGCTAATCTTGGAATAGAAGTGTACGATGCTATAGGTGAATTTACTAACTGTATAAGCGGATTATTTGCAACAGCACTTTCTAAGAAGGGCAGCATTTTAGAGATTACTCCACAGTTTGCTTATGAAAACCAATTTGCCAAAGGAGATGCTTATGTACTCCCTATTCATATCCATGACAGTGAAGTTCTGCTTTTCATATCTGCCTCTGATGAAACCAAAGCTGGAGATATGCCTGTTGTAAGAAAGATTATGGCAAAAGCAGGTGGAGAAGTAACATTAGACAGCAAAGGAACAGTAGTTATCGTTGATGATTCTGGAATGTCAAGAAAGATCCTGCGTGATATTCTTGAAGAAGCCGGTTACGCTGTATTAGCTGAAGCAACTGACGGATTAGAGGGCGTACTTGCTTATAAGACATATTACCCTGATATAATTACACTTGATATTACAATGCCTAACATGGATGGAACAGAAGCTCTTAAAGAAATTAAGGCTTATGACTCTAATGCCAAAGTAATTATGATAACTGCTGCCGGACAGCAGCATAAAGTAATTGAGGCTCTTAAGCTTGGTGCCAAACGTTTTATTACCAAGCCATTTGATAAAGAAGAGATTCTTAAGAATATTGAAGAAGTTCTTGAGGGTTAATAAAAAATAATGGGATGATACCTTTAATGATATCATCCCATTATTTTTATTTATTCTTTCTGAAATGCACTTCTGGAACTGCCAGACTGTCATATGTGACATGTGGCTTATCTGTATTATCATCTGGACAATATCTGATGATATATCGGGTCATCTTCTTCACTTCCTGAATCTTTCTTGTGTATCTCAGGAATAGCAAGATTATCATACGACAGACTATAATCCTTTTCAGATGTATTCACTTTATTTTTTACCTTTTTGAATATATTAAACATATTTAACTCCTCTATAATTATAATATATTGATAAAAAAAGTTATAACCAGACTATTCAGGAAATCTGCAAAAAGACTTCCTATAAGTGGTATTAACAGATAAGCCTTAACTGATGGAACATATTTGTCACATACTGCCTGCATATTTGCCATGGCATTAGGCGTTGCTCCCATTCCAAATCCACATGTACCTGCAACAAGAACTGCTGCATCGTAATCTTTTCCCATAATATTGAATACAATAAAATATGTAAATAAAACAATAACAATTATCTGTGCACCAAGAAGTATAACAAGCGGAAGAGCTAGTGATGCAAGCTGCCATAACTTAAGTGTAATCATAGCCATTCCAAGAAATAATGATAAACTTATACCTCCAAGGTCGTTAATTTCTCCCATATGAATAACAAGCTTTCCATTTCCTGCATATTCTGCAATGTTACGCATAAGCGCAGCTGCAATCATGGCCCCGATGTATATAGGAAAAGTAAGTCCTGTCTTCGTAAGAGCCCATGAAAATAGTTCCTATACCAATAGCAATAATAAGCTGGAATACGGCTGATGCATACATTCTGGAATGTCTTTCATGCTTCTTTTCGTCTTCAATAAGAAGACTGTCATCCTCTGGAATTGCTGTATCTAAAAGGTTTTTTTTTCTCAATAAGTCTCTTGCCTAATGGTCCTCCTACAAGACTTCCAAATATAAGACCAAATGTAGCTGCAGCAGTACATATTGTCGTTGCACCCTTAACATTAAAATCTTCAAGTACCGGTCCAAATGCACCCGCAGTACCATGTCCGCCAACCATAGGTATTGAGCCTGTACACATTCCTATAAGTGAATCAAGCCCAATAACCTTAGATAAACCTACTGCAACACCATTCTGTATAAATATAAGTACTATAACTAATCCTAAAAATATCACCATAGACTTTCCGCCCTTTTTAAGTACTTTAAGATTAGCCTGAAATCCTACGGATGTAAAAAAGAATACCATGCATACTTCTTTAAGTGTGTCATCAAATGAGAACTCTAGTATATGAGTAACATAACATATACATGTAAATATAGCAAACAACAGTCCTCCTACAACAGGTGCCGGTATACAGAACCTTTCAAGGAATTTAATTTTCTTTCGTAAATAGCTGCCTAGAAGCAGTACAAGTACCGCAATAGCCAGCGTCTGATACATATCTAACTGAACCTTCATTAAATTTCTCCATTCTTTATAACATTAACCTGATATACAGAATTATTCTGTCAAAACATTGATGCCACGCTCTGTATAATAAGCTGCTGCACCTGAATGGAACGGAATGTCTACTCCACCAGCCGCCGTATTTATATCAAATGAAATATCAAGAGATGTAGCATACTTAAAATCATCAGCATGCTCATATATTGTCTTAGTCACATTCTTAATAACATCGTCTGAGAGTGACTGCTTTGCAATCAGAACTGCCTTAACACCAATAGTTGTCACATCAGAATCCTGACCATTATAAGTTCCTGCCGGAATAGTATATTTTTCACAGAGTGAATACGCTGATAACATCTTGTCTATGCATTTGTCATCAAGACTTATAAGACGTATGTCACATTCTTTAGACAACTGTCCTATAACTTCTGTTCTTGTTCCTGCTGTACAGAAAAATGCATCAATTTCTCCAGCTTTAAGTTTTTCTGCCGCTTCTGTATAATCCATATTGACCTTATTAATAAGCTCATCAGTAATTCCACTCATTTTTAATATCTGTTCTGCATTCTTTTCGGTTCCTGACTCTGATGCACCGACACTTACAGTTTTATTAATCAAGTCATCAATACCTGTAATTCCAGAATCTTTCCTTACAACAATCTGACAGCATTCTGTATAAAGTGAAGCAACCGCTTTGTAACCCTTCTGGTATTTTTTATCAGCAAATGTACCTGTTGCATTATATGCATCACTTAACAGGTCTGCCTGGACAATAGCAAGGTCTATATACCCATCAGATATAAGTCTTAAATTAGCAACCGAACCAGCAGTAGTCTTTGTTTCAAATGTATATCCATCAATCTCATTATCTGCCAGCTGTGTAAACGTGCTTGCAAATAAATAATACACTCCGCCTATATCTGCTGCACCAAACTTCAAATTCTTACTATGCCCGCTACATCCTGCCATCACAAACAATAAACAGGACATTAATAAACATAATATTTTCTTCATTCATTTATCCTCTTAACAATAATTCTTTTTCATAAACTTTGCCATCCTTTATGTACATTCTAGGGACACGCTTACTTACTGCACATGTAAGCTCATAAGGAATTGTTCCTGCAAGCTGTGCCATATGCTCAATAGGATTAGCCTTACCAAATATCTCTACTTCACTACCAACATCAACATTCATTTTATCTGTAAGATCAATCATGCACATATCCATACATATCTTGCCTCTCTGTGGAGCAGGACCTTCTTCTGTCATAAGCTCATATCTGTTAGAAAGGCATCTGAAATATCCATCAGCATATCCATAAGGAACAACTCCCATTCTTGTCTTTCTGTCAGTCTTGTATATTCCTCCATAGCTTATTGCTGTTCCGGCAGGGTAAGTCTTGATTGTGCTTACTGTTGTCTTAAGTGACATAACAGGCTTAAGTCCAAGCTCCTGTGCAAAATCTCCATATCCATAGAGCAGAAGTCCTGGTCTTACCATGTCAAGCCATGTTTCAGGATATCTTGCAACAGCACCTGTATTGGCACAGTGTCTTATCTTGAATTTCTTTCCAAGTTTTTTCTCAACTTCATCAATCACACTGGTAAACAATTCAAACTGATGCTTAGTATAGCTTTCATATTCTTCTCCAAATTCATCAGATACTGCAAAATGTGTGAATATTCCCTCAGCATCAAGACCTGGAAGAGTACAGCCTTCACATATTCCTTCAACACCACTTTCAAAATAATCTCCGTCACACAGATATCCAAGTCTTGACATTCCTGTATCAACTTTAACATGAATCTTATGTACCACCACATTTAACAGCTTCCTCACTGTATTCAAGTGCCTTAGCCCTGCATGTTACAGCCTGTGTTATATTATTCTTAATAAGCTCAGATACTTCTTCCTTAGGTGTATGTCCAAGTATAAGAACCGGCATTGTAATACCATTGTGTCTTAATTCTACAGCTTCATCTATACTGCTTACTGCAAGATAATCTGCTCCGGACTCCTGTAAAAGTCTGCTTACCTGTACAGAACCATGTCCGTAAGCATCCGCTTTTACAACGCCTAAAAACTTAACATTTTCTCCAATTCTTTTCCGTAATGTTTCATAATTATGTGCAAGTGCATCCATATCTATTTCAGCCCATGTTCTTCTTAATGTTGAATCCATAATAATCTGCCTCCATTATCTAAACATATTTTAATATTTTACCATTTTATTGATGATTAGTGAATATTTTTTAAATTAATTTTAGGTTGATATTTTATATTAATGTCAGAACAAAGATAAAAGATATCAGATTGGAGAAATTCATATGAAAAAAACCTTTTTGCTTTATTAAATATATGTACTATATTATTAAGCCTGTTCTTAACAGGATGTTCTGGAAAAGAATCTAAGATAACATTAAACAGCTCTCAGCCCGAATGCATTTTATCTAATAATGATAATATTGTTCTTGAGTCTTACACTAATGAATCAGTATTAGATGATGAAATCCCTGAACGCAGCATAACATGCTGGGGTGATAGTATGATGCAGGGAGCTGGATGTAACGAAGCATATATATACTCTGATAATGGTATTGAAGACATATCTTACTTTACAACTCCATCTGCTCTGCAATATTTTACATCAATCAATACCTACAACTTTGGTGTAGGTGGTGAGAATTCATATCAGATTTCTTTACGTGCGGGCGGAATTCCAATATACACTGACCGTGATATCTATATAACCGACCACTCATTAGCTTATGTAAAATTTGTTGATGAAAATGAAGAAACTGGATGACTACAGCGGATATGGATATGAAGATAACACATATCCAGACACAGTATATATTAATGATGTTTTATGTTATGTCGAAAGAGCCGATGATGGCTTATATATCTCTATATGTTCTGATGCAGACTGTGATTCTGTAACTGAAATGTATATTAACGCATGGACAAGGGTTATTCCTAAAGCAGCTTATGACCATCGCAATGATATTCTTATTCTTGAGATTGGAAGTAATGGTGGCTGGGAGAATGATTATGATAAACTTATAAAACAATATCAGAATATAATTGATAACAGCTATTATGCTGATTATATAATTGTTGGTGATACTGATAATCCGGGAGAATCAGCTGACATATATCAGGATGTATACGATAATAATGGTAATTATGCAGGACTTCATGCAACATTATGGGAACAAGCTCTGTATGATGCATTTGGAGAACATTTCCTTAACACAAGACTTTATCTTATGGAAAATGCACTATCTGACTGTGGACTTACACCAACCGAAAATGATATAATTGATATACAGACAGGCAATCTTCCTGAACAGATTCGTGCTGATTTCACACATTTTAACTCTTATGGATATTATTCCAAAGCCAAAGCTATATACTTAAAGGGTATAGAACTTGGCTACTGGAATTAATATTATTCGACTGGAGGATTATATATGAGAATATTATTAGTTGAAGATGACCGCTCATTATCAAGGGCCGTATCAACTATATTACAGAAGAATAATTATTCTGTTGACTGCGTTGAAAATGGTCAGATGGCCCTTGATTATCTAGAAAAAGATATATATGATGCTGTAATTATGGATATTATGATGCCGGTAATGGATGGAATTACAGCTTTAAAGAATTTAAGAAAACGCGGCAGCAACATTCCGGTTCTTATGCTTACTGCAAAGACTGAAATAGATGATAAAGTAGAAGGGCTTGATAATGGTGCTAACGATTATCTTACCAAACCATTTGACACAAGGGAACTGCTTGCAAGAATCCGTGTACTTACACGCTCTGAAAAACAACAAGATAATGTTATTACACTTGGAAATATTTCGCTCAACACAACTACATGTGAATTATCTTCTCCTTCAGGTTCATTTCTTCTTACTAATAAGGAATATCAGATGATGCTGATGTTCATGAATAATAAAACTCAGGTTATTTCGGCAGAACATTTTATGGAGAAAATCTGGGACAGTGAATCTGATTCTGATATCAGCACCGTATGGACTTATATATCTTATCTCAGGAGAAAACTTGAAGCTTTAAAGTCTGATTATTCTATTGCTACAAGAAGAAATATGGGATATTATTTAAAAAATAACAACTAATATAAAGAAGGTATATAATGTCAAAAAATAATAAAGCATCTAATTATAATGAGAAAATGCTTACCCGCTTAAGAATACAATTCATTGTTCTTTCAATGGCAGTTGTAATAATTATGCAGGGATTTATAGTGTATACAAGTGTCAGAAACACATACAATAAGATGGTCGCTAAATCCGACCATCTTGTTTCGTCTATATATATTAATATTCTAGATAAGAAGCCAATTAAAGCAGATGCCAGGTATTTCTATATTACATTTGGTAAAGATAACCGCCCCAGAACCATTAATATCGATAACATATCTGATATTTCTGAAGATGAGGCTTTGGCAATATATTATGAGGCATATGAGACAGGCGAACTTGATGGATTTTACAATGGTTACAGATATTGCATATATGAAAAAGAGAAACGTACAATTGCTGTATTCGTACTTCGAAGTAATATGATAGATGATGTTAAGAAAACAGCTGTTTCGCTTATAGAATCATCATGTGCAGGTATTGCGGTTATGCTCCTGATTCTTATATTTACTTCAAAGCTTATCGTCATGCCTATTGCAAAAGCACACCGCAAGCAGAAAGAATTCATAACCTCTGCAAGTCATGAGCTTAAGACTCCGATTACAGTAATAAGAGCTGATGCTGATATATTACAGATGGATAATCCTGATAATGAATGGATTGAAGATATAAAGAAACAGGCAGAAAATCTTACAGCTATGACTAACAGTCTTGTATCACTTGCAAGAATGGATGAGCGCAACGGTCATATAAAACGTGTGGTTTTTCCTGTTTCTGACCTTGCAGAAGAAGCTGTGCGCTCTTATAATGCACTTGCACTTGATTCAGGCAAACATTTTACCTACGATATTACACCTGACCTTACATGCTGCGGTGACTCATCATCAGTACGGCAGCTATTTACAATTCTTCTTGATAACGCATTTAAATATTCATCAGGTAAAGGTAACATAGACTTTAAATTATATTCTTCAGGAAGCTATATTGTTTTAATCGTAAGCAATGATGTTGATAATATTGATAAGAATCTTACTGACAGAATGTTTGACAGATTCTACAGGGCTGATTCAACATCCGCTAAGATAACCGGCTATGGCCTTGGTCTTTCAATTGCAAAGGCTATTGTTTCCGAGCATAATGGAAGTATTAAAGCTAAAATGGATGGTTCTCACAGAATTATTATTAAAGCTCAGCTTCATATTAAATAACACATATTGACCCAATATGTTATAATGAAAAAAAATTTAGTGTAATGCTGAATTCTTTTTTTGTAGAGTGGAAAATTAACATGAGGGGAGAAATATTTTATGGAACCAGATTACAATAACAACTATCAGAACAACTTTCAAAGCGGTTTTCAGCCAAATGGATTTGATGACCTTCATCTTGATGATGAAATATACGAGATTAAGTCTGACAGAATTAATCCTGAGGATTTTTATCAACACAGTCGAAAGAAAAGATATTCAGAAGTCAGTCTTAGGAATATGCCTGTTGTGCTTATTATAATCCTTGCTAATCTGCTTGCAGGCATTATGTGCATAATAGCAGGCAGTGACCATTTTGAAACAGGTGGACTTAATTACCAGTACATCCACAACAACAAAGAGTATATAAGACTTCTTACTTATATGTTCCTGCATGCCAATTTACCACATTTTATTAATAATATGGTTGCGCTGTATCTGTTCGGTTCGAGGCTCGAACCGCGTATAGGTTCACTTCGTACTGCAATTATATATTTCGGTTCAGGACTTGCATCAGGCCTTGTATCCGTATATATCTCACATCTTATCAATCCTGATGTAATCCGCTTTGCAGCAGGTGCATCAGGTGCAATATTTGGTGTTATGTGCGCAACACTTTTTACTAATTTCAGTTCAAAAACTGATTCTAATAAGACTACTGTAATCGTATCTATTGCGTTAATTGTTGTATATGCTCTTATATCTAATGGTGCAAATGTAGATATCCTCGGTCATCTTGGCGGTGGAATAGCAGGTGGTATTCTTGTATTCATACTGTACCATGACAGTTTAGATGATGCATTTTCAGGAACAATTTCAACACTCCTTGCTGTCATACTCACATTAATAATATGCTTTATCGGTGTAACAAGTGCAGGCATAGGTACTAAAGCCAGTGCAATGCAGGATTCCAGAATAGATACAGTAAAAGAACAACAGATATTTCAGGATGAATCTATAACATTTGGTGAATGTCTTGATAACAAATGTACAGACCCCGAATGGACTATTTTCAGTTCTGCTGATAATAAAAAGGTTGTAGAATTCAACGGTAAAGTAGTATATAATAACATGAATTCTTCATTGAAGATTCAATTCACATATGATGAAACCATCAGTTACTGGACAATTAACTATATGGGACTAAATGGTACTGCAATGGATAGTAATGGTGCAGCCCTGCTTCTTAATTATCTGTGCAGGGATTATTTAAATTAGAGGCGATGTATAACATGTCTAAGCTGTTTAATTCTGATGACGATGATCTTGGATATCTTGATGATTCTATTCATATTAACTGGAAGAAATTACTGCCTGCAATCATAATTGTTGCAGCAGCAGTAATTGCATTAATAATTGTACTTATTGTTTCTTTCGGTCATAGAGGGAAAAAGTACCTGCAAATGCATCTTCAACCGAAGAAACTTCGTCTGTCAGTGAAACAGATACCGACGGCAATAATACTTTAAGCGATAAAGATGAGAAAGAACAGGATCCGCAGTATTCCGACAATGATGGAGCGATGAATCAGTCAGCCGGTAATGGTGCTTCTGTAATTCTTTCTAACAGCACTAATGAAACATCAGATATAACTATTGGCGTAGACGTTTCTAAATTTCAGGGAACTATCGACTGGGCACAGGCTGCTTCATCAGGTGTTGATTTTGCAATGATAAGAGTTGGCTACAGAGCGCAGAAAACAGGTGTTATCTATGCTGACACCAATGCAAAATACAACATGCAGCAGGCTGCAGCCAACGGAATTAAAGTTGGTGTATACTTCTTCTCATCAGCAGTTAATGAAGCTGAAGCTATTGAAGAAGCAGACTGGGTTGCTGATTTCATAGCAGACTACAGTATAACTTACCCTGTAGCATTTGACTGTGAGGGCTTCAATACATCTGAAAGCAGGCAGAAGAGCATGACTAAGGCTGAAAGAACTGCCGTAGCTGCTACATTTTTACAGGAAATATATGATAAAGGCTATACACCTATGTTCTATGCAGCTTCATCTGAGCTTTCCAATAACAGCCAGTGGAACACTGCAAGCTTAGAAAGCTCATATAAGATATGGGTTGCACAATATCCGTCAACGCCTTATCCAGAGACTCCATCCACATCATATACAGGAACATACAGCATGTGGCAGTATACTAATCAGGGCAGGGTAGCAGGAATTGGTACAAATGTTGATATTAACGTTGCATATTTCGGTTATTCAGAAAGTAACGGCTCTCTAAGCGGTGAAACTGCAGCTGCCGCATCGCCAGATGTAGAAGCAGGCATGGTATTCACCTCTGTTAATGATACCGTTACTGCCAAAGATGAAGTAAGGCTTCGTGACAAGCCTAGTCAGGATACAGACGCAGCAGTAATTGCAACACTTGTCAATGGTGAAACAATTACACGGACTGGAACAAGCAGCAGCGGCTGGTCAAGACTTGTATACAATGGACAGACTGTATACGCTGTTACAAGTTACTTAACAACAGACCTTACACCTAAAGCAACAGAAAATCCTACAACCGGATTTAACACTAAATTCACAGACTGTAACGACACTGTAACACCTAAGGAAGAGGTTAATCTTAGGAATAAACCTAGTGTGACAGATGCAGATTCTGTTGTTGTTGCAACTGCTAAAAAAGGCGAGTTTTTACGAGAACCGGTTATAATACAGAGGTTGGCTGGTCAAGGGTTGTATATAACGGGCAGACACTTTACTGTGTTACAAGCCTGCTTTCTATCCAATAAATTTATAATGTCAGGAGAATTATTGTGAGTATTATAATCACTGATTTATGCAAAACCTATGATGACAATGAAGTTCTTAAAAATGTCAATATAACCCTTAAAGATAATTCTATATATTGTCTTATGGGAGCTTCCGGCATTGGAAAAACAACGCTTTTAAGAATTCTAATGGGACTCGAACATGCTGATTCCGGCAGTATATCCGGAATAGATATCAAAAGCATATCTTGTATGTTTCAGGAGGACAGGCTTATTCCTGACCTTTCAGCAATAGATAATTTCAAAATAGTGCTTCGAGGAAAAACAATAGAGAAGAAGTCCGTAATTATCTGTTATCAATTCTTCCAGATGATAGTCTTGATATGCCTGTAAGTTCATTATCCGGTGGAATGAAAAGAAGAGTTGCACTTGCAAGAGCATTATCATATCCCGGGAAACTTATAATACTTGATGAACCATTCACAGGTTTAGATAAGGATACTAAGTTAAATGTAATAGACTATATATTAAAAATGCGTAATAACCGTACTTTGCTTATTGCAACTCATGGAACTGATGATGCCAATCTGTTAGGGGCTGAAATAATAAAGCTTAATAAAAATATTAATTAAACTATTAAAGGGAGACTGTCTTATGACAATCTCCCTTATTAATTAATATTATGTGACTACATTTCTTCGATAATCTTTCTTGCAACATATACGCCACTGGCAGAAGCATGTGATAATGAATGTGTAACGCCGCTTCCGTCGCCAATTATGTATAAGCCCTTATATCTTGTCTCAAGATTGTTGTCAATCTCAACTTCCATGTTGTAAAACTTAACCTCAACGCCATACAGAAGTGTATCATCATTGGCAGTTCCCGGTGCAATCTTATCAAGTGCGTAAATCATCTCAATAATTCCATCAAGAATTCTCTTAGGAAGTACAAGGCTTAAATCCCCCGGAGTAGCAGCAAGAGTAGGCTTTACAAGCCCCTCCTCAATTCGCTTTTCTGTACTTCTTCTTCCTCTCATAAGGTCGCCAAATCTCTGGACAATAACACCTCCACCAAGCATGTTGGAAAGTCTTGCAATACTTTCACCGTATCCGTTACTGTCCTTGAATGGCTCTGAAAAATGCTTTGCAACAAGAAGCGCAAAGTTGGTGTTCTCTGTCTGCTTCTCAGCACCTTCATAGCTGTGTCCGTTAACTGTTACAATGCCGTTAGTGTTCTCATTAACAACGATACCGTTAGGATTCATACAGAAAGTTCTTACAAGATCCTCAAATTTCTCTGTTCGATATACAATCTTACTTTCGTATAATTCATCTGTAAGATGTGCAAATATAACAGCAGGAAGCTCAACTCTTACGCCGATATCAACACGGTTTGATTTGGTTGGAATATCTAAGTCCTGACAGACTTTTTCAATCCATTTGCTTCCGCTTCTTCCAACTGACACAATACATTTATCACAATCCATGTACTCGTCCTTATAGAATACTCTGTAACCGCCATCAATCACCTCAATATTGCTTACAGGAGTATTAAAGTAGAAATCAATATGCTCCTTCATTTCATTGTACATATTTTCAAGGACAATATAATTAATATCAGTTCCAAGATGTCTTACAGAAGCATCAAGAAGCTTTAATTTGTTCTGCATACATAAAGTCTTGAATTTAGTGCCTGCTGTCGAATACATGTGAGTCTCTTCACCACCATGTGATGTATTGATTGTATCAACATACTTCATCAGATCGATTGCCTGATTCCTGCCGATATACTCATAAAGAGTTCCACCGAAATCATTAGTTATATTATATTTACCATCTGAAAATGCACCAGCACCACCAAATCCGTTCATAATCGCACATGTTGGGCATTTGATACAGGATTTGATATTCTTTCCGTCAATTGGACATTTTCTCTTCTCTAAAGTATTACCTTCCTCAAATACAGCCACTCTGGTTTCAGGTGACTTCTTCATAAGCTCGTACGCAGAAAAGATTCCGCCCGGTCCGGCTCCAATAATAATTACATCGTATTCCATACATTATCCTCCTCGGAGAAATTTCTTAGGATATTATATCATAGAATCGAGGGTTATGTGGTATAGTGTAAATATTAATTAGAGTATTTAGTATCAATTTAGTATCACAAACAGAACCACGCAAACGGAGTGTCCTGAATCACTTCGTTAAACTATGCTTTAGCGAAGTGATTACCATGTGACAAAATATTTAATCCTTTTAATAATATCCACCCAGACATAACTATTCTTAGTCATATCTGAGTGGATTCCCTATCATACATAATTATACAATTATGTCAACATGCATGTCAGCCGCCTCAAAACCTTTCTTAAGCTTTCGGCTAACTTTTTTAATTTCTGTATTGTATTCTTTCTTGTGATTATCTTTTTCAGATATTTTATCAGATGCTTTTGTATCCAGAGTATCCGGATTTTTAATATCAGAAACCTGATTATTATTATCATCAGTTACATTATCTGCTTTATCCTGTGTATTTTCGGAAGCGTCAGTAAGTTCAGCATTATCAGCTTTCTCGCTGTCTGTTATCTCATCTGATATATCATTATCTGCTGCATCCTGTTCTTTCTTTTCTTCATCAGTTGGCATACTCTGATAATCTGCGGATTTGACAAACTCAAGATGTGCAGCCTCAATGTTGTTAGTCTTTGCAAGTATTTCCTGGGCTTTCGCTAACTTGGCACTTTTAGGTATTGCCGGGTCATTGACGATACTGCTTAATGAACTCTCCAGTTCTCCAAGCTTCTGCAGCTTTACACGGTCAACCTCTTCCTTAGTCTTGCATTGTCTCAGTTTTTCCTTATAACTTTTTTTTTTCTTCTTTAGTTTCACGATATTTCTTTAAAGCAACAGGATCATTCTTTTCAAGATAAGATATTTCCTCCGGCGAAAGACTCCCACCTGACATAATCTTATTATCTATTTTCTGTCGCTTCTCTGCTTCTCGATTATGTTCTAACTGGTCCTGAAAATCAGCAATCATAAACTGTTCAGATGTCCATGTAGAACGTTCATTTAACTCCTGCTTAGATAAAACATTGCCAGATTCCTTTTTCTGCATCCACTTGTTATTAAGCATCTGCAATTGTACGGTACTTGCTATTGTTCCTAATAATATCACTAGGCACACCCCCTGACATTATACAGAAAAATCAACATTCTGCCCCACATTCTTCTCCTGTGGAGTTCTTACTGTATCACTTAAGAAAAGCTGTTCCTGGTCTTTTATCTTTTCAAGAAGCTCTTCTATTGATGAAGCTGTCACTGTTACAGTCTCCGTATTGTCAGTATCATCGACATCTCCGGTTTCTTTACGTTTCTTTTCCAGCCGCTCCTCATTCTTTTTCTTTTCTGCCTTCTTCTGTGCTGTCTTCTTAGCTTCTTTCTTTTCTGCAGCCTTCTTTTCAATACGCTCCTTCTGTGCAGCACTTGACTTTTCAAGCACAGCAAAATATGATGCTGTACCATTATCATTAACCTGCATTCCAAAGCCATTTACACTAGTTCCTGTTGCTGAAAGACTGCTTGCAAGCTGTGAGATTCCACTGGCAGCATTTGCAATAATTCCTTCATACTGCTTTCTGTAATTCTCATCAGAAGCCATTCTTTCAATTTTATCCTCATCAATAAGTACAACCATATTATTGGAATTAGCATAACCTGCAGCATTAGCCTTGGCATTCTCTTTCTGATCCTCACTTACAAGAATAAAGTTCATATTAGAGTACTTTTTCTTTAATTGTTCATAATATTTGCTTGCTTTCTCGCTTAACTGGGGATTACCGATAGTCTGACCACTGACTTTTTTCTTTCCGCTTGTCTCATCGGTCTTAGTTGTTTCTGACTTAGAATAAACAGCCGCTGTATCAGCATACGAACCGGCTATCTGGGAAAAATTTCCTGAAGATACACTACTCATAATTCATTCCTCCTTGAATGTAAATGTATTGGTTAAAGTCTTCCTTGACCTTTCTTAATATTATATCGACATATTTACAAAAAAAATAATCGCATCACATAAAAAATGATACGATTACTTTCATTCTAATTATTCTTTTTCTTCTCTCTTCTTATAAAAAGACAGACACATATAACAGCAAAAACAACAGTTGCAGCTATTAGTATTGGCCATAACGGAATCAGACAGACAGATGCCCTTATAAGTTTAAGTCCCTGATAAAGTGTAAATACACCGAATATCGAGAATATTGCGAATGCAAGTGTATTAAGCAGTCCGTCCGGAGTCTTGCTCTTTAACAGATATCCGACTAACATACCAAGAATGTCAGCTGCAAAAAGTCCGAGCGAACATCCTATCCATACAACAAGAGCTGCACTCATACCTTCATTAGCACCAAATGTTATGGCTGTAAGCTGTGTCTTATCACCAAGTTCTGCAATGAAAATGTACAGAAAACTGCAAGTGGTGCAAAGTTAATCTTTGATTTGCCGCTGCCTTCTTCTTCGTCATCATCATCCCCGGCAATGGTTGATGCAGCAAAATAAAGAAATGCAAGTGCTGCAATAGTCTTTATAAGCCAGTCAGGAATAAATTCACTGACAAGCCCACCTGCTAAAACAGCAAGTCCGTTAAGTACAAGAATTGCTACAGCAATTCCTGATATAATATCTCTTAACTTATATTTAGAAGTAAGAGCAATAAGCATGAGCTGGGTTTTATCGCCCATCTCAGCTATGAATTCAGTAAAAACACTTTTAAAAACAACAGCATTTGTATGTTACCTCATTTATCTTATTATGATATAAGCTGCATATATCACATAAAGTGCAACCATTGAAAAACCTTCGATTCTTCCGATTTTCTTCTTTGTTCCAGCAAATATCCATACACATATTGTAAATACAATAAGCACACACAAATCTATAATATTTTCTGTAATTATGCTTATTGGGCTGATTGCTGATGCAATACCAAGTACCATAAGTATGTTAAATACATTTGAACCAATCGCATTACCAAGTGCCATATCGACTTCGTTCTTTCTGGCTGCAACTATTGAAGTTACAAGCTCTGGAAGTGATGTTCCTATTGAAACTATTGTAAGCCCAATAAGTGTCTGGCTCATTCCAAGGTCACTCGCTATCCTTGAGGCAGCGTCTACGGTAATATCTCCGCCTACTGCAATCGCAGCCGCACCGCCAATAATAAACAGAATACTAAGCGGAACTGAAATCAACTTAATATCTTCATCAGAACCGCCCTCAATCTCGATTTTTTTGCCTTCTTTGCTTGCCTTTAGTGCAATCTTAATCATGTAAAAAATATATCCTGCAAATGCACCGATAAATATTACACCATCAAAATGTCCAAGCATCATTCCTGACTTATCACCAACCCCAAGGATTCCTAAAATCAATAAAAGTCCTGCACAGATAAGTGAAAATGGGATATCTCTTTTTATTGTTTCTTTTGCAACATTTACTGTTGCAATCATTGCACACACGCCAATAACAACCATCAGGTTAAATATATTAGAACCGACTACATTACTTACTGCAAGCTCATTGTTGCCTGTAATTGATGCAGATACACTGACCGCCGTTTCTGGAAGCGATGTTCCCATTGCAACAATTGTAAGTCCAATAATAATAGACGGAACATGTAGTCTCTTTGCTACACTTGAGCTTCCTTCTACGAAAAAGTCTGCACCTTTAATCAGCAGCACAAATCCAATAATCAGGAACACAATTACAAGCGCAAATGGCGCGTTATTAACAAAATTACCCATATAAATCTCCTTATTTTTCTTTTTCCGAGGGGTATAAAAAAACTCATGTATATCAACCAGATTCAGTGATATTGCACACTGAAAATAATTGATATACATGAGTCTCATTATTTAAGATTTGCCAGATTGTACAGTGTGCTACAATCAGAATGTTGACAAACCACACTTTCGCGCTAACTACTCCCTCATGGAATATTTTATTACTTGATAAATAGTATCAAATATAATTATGTGTGTCAACGGATTATTTTTCTAATCTGACTTTTTCCCCATAGCATAATCTCCTTTTTTATTTTGTTTCAAATGTATTCATAATTGCATCAACTTCTGTCTGAATTTCTTTCTTTAATGCTTCTGCCTGAGAATCATCTGTTATTATTCCATATATCGCAAATGATGATCTTGGTGTGCTAGAAAGATATCCGTATATATAACACTCTTTGTTATTAGCTGCTCCTGTTGTTTTAGCTGTGTATCTATATGCATCATGTCCATTTATTTTGCATGACTCTTTCTTTACGCATTCAACTTTTTACATCCTTTAACAAATTAGGTGTTCCCATACATGTCCGATGCGATGAACCTATTCTCCCCATCAAGTCATTAAATGTTGCATCATATGAACTATCGCTTAACTTCTGGGTTTCATATCCACCATCCATAATTATATAGTAATTGCTACCTTTCTTTTGCAGATATCTTCCTATATCTGTTCCATATGTATAATCTTTAGGATACTTTACACTTCCATTCGGATCTAAACTATATGTAATCCAATCAGATGTATCTGCCTTAGCTTCTGTCTTTGCCTCTGTAGATTTATCAACAACATTACTTTCGCTTACTACAGTTGGTGTGTTAGTTTCTGCTTTATTATCACTTTTCCACATCCAATAAAACTTGCTCCCATTGCAAACATTATCATACCTAATAAAACTTGTTTTCTCATTATCCTTTATCCCCCTCTTATTAATTTAAGCAGATATTTAAACTGCTCTGCTGATTAAGAATATACCTCCCCCATTTTGTCAAGTTTCAATATATAGATGATACAAACAAAAATAACTTGTGAATAATTAGCTTTCTTTTGCACTGGCTCGGAGTTTTGGACTTCAGATTGCTTTATTATTGACTTTGCATAACTTCAAAGTCCAATCTTTCATGTCTAGCTAAGGCTTTTGGACTTCTACATGCCTTTCCACCGCCTCAACGTCCAATCTGGCAGGCTTCGGCTTCCTTTTTGGACTTCCTCATGACTTCCCGCCACTATAAAATCCAATCTGACAGACTTCAGCAACCCAATTGGACTTCCTCTGTGCCTCACTCCACTAAAAAGTCCAATTTCACGAATCGGCTTCCTTATCATGCTTCTCTAACAAATACAAAGACCTACTAACGCGCTCATATGAAATTCGTTAGTAGGTCGTTTATCTGAATAACGCTAAAATATAATACATTACTTAATTCTTATGAAATCTCTTCTCTTCCTCATATGCAGGCTCACATGTAAGGTTCATTCCAAGTCTCTTAAATGTATCTTTATCAACAGATGAAAGGATTACTGTTGAGTGAACATCACAGCCATAAAGCTTAGGAATCTGCTTTAAAGCCTTATCAGCTAAAGGATTGGCTACAACTGATGATGAAAGTGCAATAAGTATCTCATCTGTATGAAGTCTTGGATTCCTGCTGCCAAGGTAATTAGTCTTTAACGTCTGGATAGGACTGATTGACTCAGGTGATAACAGGTCAACTGAATCATCTATTCCAGCAAGCTGCTTTAATGCATTAAGCAATGCTGATGACGCAGCACCTAACAAATCACCTGTTTTTCCGGTAACAATAGTTCCATCTTCCAACTCAATTGCAACCGCCGGTTTGTCACCGCTTTTTGCTGACTTTTCAAGTGCAGCATTAACAACAGGTCTTGAAGATGGTGTGATTCCTGCCTGATTCATTAAAAGCTCAATCTTATATATTTCCTGACTGTTTACACCAGTTCTCTTCTGGTCGCATAAACATTTGTAATATCTTCTGATAATCTCCATATCAGATGCATAACGACATGCCTCATCATCAACAATACAGTTACCGGCCATATTAACTCCCATGTCTGTTGGTGACTTGTATGGACTCTCTCCTGCAATAAGCTCAAACATTGCGTTAAGTACAGGGAATATCTCAATATCTCTGTTATAATTAACTGTTGTCTTTCCATATGCTTCAAGATGGAAAGGATCAATCATGTTGACATCATTAAGGTCTGCTGTCGCTGCCTCATAAGCGAGATTGACAGGGTGCTTAAGTGGAATATTCCAGATTGGGAATGTCTCAAACTTGGCATATCCCTTAACTCCATGCTTATATTCATGGTAAAGCTGATAAAGGCAGGTAGCCATCTGTCCACTTCCCGGACCTGGTGCAGTAACAACTACAAGTGGTCTGGGAGTCTTAATAAATTCATTCTTTCCGTAGCCTTCATCACTTACAATCTTAGCAACATCATTAGGATAGCCTGCTATCTTATAATGCTTGAAATTCTTAATTCCATGTGCATCTAACACCTTGATAAAATTATCAACCTCTGGCTGCTGGAAATACTTGGTAATGCATACGCTTCCAACAAAAGTCCGTATTCTGTAAATGCATCTATAAGTCTTAATACTTCCTGATCATAAGTAATTCCATAATCGCCACGAATCTTATTGCTTGCAATATCTTCTGCACTTATTGCAATAACAACCTCTGCATGGTCCTTTAACTGCAAAAGAATCTGAAGCTTTGAGTCCGGCTTAAATCCTGGAAGAACCCTTGAAGCATGATAATCATCGAACAGCTTTCCGCCAAACTCAAGATATAACTTATTGTCAAACTTGGCAATTCTCTCCTTAATATGCTCAGACTGCATTTTTAAATATTTGTCGTTATCAAATCCTATCTTCATAATCTTATTCCTTTAAGTAAAATTCTTTAATAAAATTAACATAAATCGCAAAATTTATCCAGTTCTTTAGTGACAATATTTTTCGTTTTGAACTTCGGATTATTGTACAATCTGCCATGCGCCATGACTAAATCTACATTACGAAGTGCCCTGAGGTCATCAAGCGGGTTATTCTTAGTCACAATCAGGTCAGCACATTTGCCGGCTTCAACTGAACCTGTCACATTCCCAATGCCAGCCATTACAGCGCTGTTAAGAGTTGCTGTGTATAATGCAAATGCATTGCTTACGCCAACATATTTGTGGAAATAATACAGTTCTCGCCAGAAATCATACTGTGTAATCCATGGACATCCCACATCATTGCCAAGTACAACCGGAATATCGTTGGCAATTGCAGCTTTGGCACATTCCCTGATTCCCTCAAACACAATATTACCATTGTACTGCTCGACCTCTGACGCATTAGATACGCTTCTGTCAAAAAGCGCATATGGCAGTGCAGGAGATAATGTTGTACAAAGAAACGCATTATTTTCCTTAAACAAATGTATTATCTCATCATCAGGCTTTGCTCCATGCTCTATTGAATCAACGCCATTCTGTAGTGCAACCCTTACGCCCTCTGGCGATTCAACATGTGCAGCAACCTTATATCCAAGCGCATGTGCCTTATCACACACTGCCTTTACCATCTCAGGCTGCATCTTAAGTTCACCCGGCACGCCCTTAGCCTTGGCATCAAGCACACCGCCTGTAATCATAAGCTTGATAAGGTCAACATTCTGACTCTTTGCAATATCAACCTGCACAAGCGCCTCATCTATATTATGTGCAGCTACTGCAACAGAACCAGCCATATGTCCACCCGGCACAGAAATTCCTTCATTAGCTGCAAGAATTCTTGGTCCGTCAGCCTTGCCGTTTCTGATATCATCTCTTACTCTTGTATCAAAATCCGCCAAACCACCGACAGTTCTTATAGTAGTAACACCACTCATAAGTTCAGTCTTTGCAAAATCCTTTACAACCTTATATGTCACAGCTCTTGAAAGTGCTGTTCCCATAAGCATCTTAACAGTCTTTTCATTATCTCTCTGTTTCTTCTGTGGCTTCCCATTGCCTGCAAGATGAACATGCATATTAATAAGCCCCGGCATAAGGTATCTGCCTTCAAGATTAATCTCCTTAAACCCATCCGGTACAGCGTTACCCTTCACAATACCGGTAATCTTATCATCTTCAACAAGCACAGAATGACCATCTAAAACTTTCATATCCTTAGTTCCATCAAGGATATGTCCATTAGTAAAAATGTATTTCATAACCCGTCGCTCCTTGCTTTCAGCATAATCTTAAGTTATTTTACCACATTTTCACCAGTAATGTCACCTGAAATAAATGCTTTCTAGAATAGCATCACAACAGCATGCACAACAAATGCCATCCCCCACGCAATCAGGCACTGCCATACAACCATTATAACAGCCCATTTTCCACCAAGCTCACGCTTTACTGAAGCAATTGCTGCGATACAAGGTGTGTACAGAAGACTGAATACAAGCATTGCGGCTGCACCGGCTGTTGAAAGTGCTGCCTGTATGCCTGTCCCGAAAAGTATCTGCATTGTTGATACGACACTTTCCTTTGCCATGACACCACACAGCAAAGATGTACATATTCTCCAGTCACCTAATCCTAAAGGTGCAAATACAGGGGCTATTATTCCCGCAATAAGTGCAAGTATGCTGTCCTTTGAATCTGTAACAAGATTAAGGTGCAGATTGAAGCTTTGTAAAAACCAGACAATTACAGTTGCAACAAATATAACTGTAAATGCTCTCTGCAAGAAATCCCCTGGCCTTTTCCCATAATAACTGCAAAACATTTTTCATGCCTGGAAGTCTGTAATTAGGAAGCTCCATAACGAAAGGAACAGCTTCGCCTTTAAACAATGTTCCTTTGTAAAGCAATGCCACAAGAATTCCCATAATGATTCCAAAGAAATATAAGCCTCCCATTATAAGTGCACCCTTTCCCGGAAAAAATGCACTGACAAAGAATGAATATATTGGCAGCTTGGCTGAACAGCTCATAAATGGTGTAAGAAGAATTGTCATCTTCCTGTCTCTCTCACTTGGGAGTGTTCTTGTTGCCATAACTGCAGGAACAGTACATCCAAATCCAATCAGCATAGGAACGATGCTTCTTCATGACAGACCAATCTTTCTTAACAGCTTATCCATAAAAAATGCAACTCTTGCAATATAACCACTGTCCTCCATAAGTGATAAGAAGAAAAACAGTGTAACAATAATCGGCAGGAATGAAAGCACTGAGCCGACACCTGCAAATATTCCATCTATTACAAGACTGTGAATAACCTTATTCACGCCTGCCGCTGCAAGTGCATTGTCAACAACGCCAGTAAGTGCATCAACACCCATCTGCAGAACATTCTGTAAAAATGCACCAATCACATTGAATGTAAGAAAGAATATTGCAAGCATAATTGCTACAAAGCAAGGTATTGCCGTATATTTTCCAGTAAGAATCTTATCAATCTTCTGGCTTCGTATTCTTTCTTTACTTGCCTTAGGCTTAACAACATTAGCTTCACATATCTTCTCTATAAATGTAAATCTCATGTCCGCGATTGCCGCACTTCTGTCAAGACCTCTCTCATTCTCCAACTGAAGTACAATATGCTCAAGCATTTCTTTTCATTCTCATCAAGCTGCAACAGTTTTAATATAAGAGGGTCACCCTCAATAATCTTACTTGCTGCAAATCTTACTGGAATATCAGCTCTCTTTGCATGATCCTCTATAAGATGAATTACTGCATGTATACATCTGTGTACTGCTCCTCCGAAATCATTCTCATCACAGTAATCAGTTCTTTCCGGCTTTTCCTGATATTCTGCAATATGAAGTGCATGCCTTATAAGCTCATCAACGCCTTCATTCTTGGCAGCAGATATAGGAATAACCGGGATTCCAAGCATATTTTCCATGCCATTAATATCAATAGAACCTGAATTGCCTACTACCTCATCCATCATATTAAGTGCAAGAACCATAGGCACATCCATCTCTAAAAGCTGCATTGTAAGATACATATTTCTCTCAATATTAGTTGCATCAACAATATTAATAATCGCCTTAGGCTTCTCATTAAGCACAAAATTTCTTGAAACAATCTCCTCGCTGCTGTATGGAGACATAGAATATATTCCCGGTAAATCCGTTACTGATGTATTCTCATGTCCCTTAATCATACCGCTCTTGCAGTCAACTGTAACACCCGGAAAGTTTCCGACATGCTGGTTAGAACCGGTAAGCTGATTAAACAGAGTTGTCTTTCCACAATTCTGATTACCAACCAATGCAAATGTAAGCTTTGTTCCTTCAGGAAGCTTTTCCCCATCTCCCTTAGCATGGTATTTACCAGTTTCACCAAGTCCCGGATGATCAGACTTATATATTCGGTCTGGTCTTTCGTGTTTTCTTGTACGCTCATCTATAGGATCAATAGTAATCTCTCCTGCATCGGCAACTCGAAGTGTAAGTTCATAGCCATGTATCTGTAATTCCATTGGATCACCCATAGGTGCGAGTTTTACAAGCGTAACCTCCGCCCCGGGAATTACGCCCATATCAAGAAAATGCTGTCTTAATGCGCCTTCACCGCCAACTGAGGTAATTCTTGCACATTGTCCAATTTTAAGTTCATTTAACTTCATGTGTGTTTTCCTTTTCTAAATAATCTGCCCAAATCATTATTGATAATTCTTCTCAATAATTATTGTAGCACACATGACAAGTGCAGGACACCCCTTAATTGGCATCCTGCACATTTTTCTTAATATTCGGCTTCACTTCTGCGGGGAATAAATCACTTAGTAGTCGCAATCATATCCGCAATCGCCCATCTGCCCTCATATTTCACGAAATAGAATGTCGAATCAATAACATCTTTTCTCGCGCCGCCTGAGGTAAGTGTCATATTCTTTGTAAATGCAATATGACATGAATAACAGTCATCATTATATTCAATATAATTATCAACTGTCACTCCTGTATACGGATTCCCCCGACAATGTGTGGTCACTGATAAATGTAATATCTGCACTTGACGCATAATCTTTCGCAAGATTCCAGTAATAAGAATCCTCAATAAGATACTGCTGCACTGTTGCAAGTCCATGACCTGAACCACTTAAATCATTAGTAAGGAAATTATCCCATATTTTTGCCATATTAAGAGCTTCTTCTTTTCTTTCTGATGGCATATCGGCAGAATTGCCACTTGCAGCTACAGATACATTTCCCTTAGCATCTACATTTGCAGTAACTTCACTGCCTGATGCATTATATATCTTAATCTCCGGCTTATTGACAAATCCTGTCAGCTTATATTCTACTGATTTTGGCATTGTAACATATTTAGAGACATTCACAAAATCAGGATTTTCTATAACCTTACCAGTCTTGTAATCATCTGACACAGTTATTCCATTAACTGTAAATGTATACCCTTCCGGAATTGATACAGTATAATCATTAGTCTTTGCTGAAAATACAGGCTCAATTGATTTAACCTTCCAGTCAAACACTGTGAGTATCCCAAGAACAACATGCTGGTCTTTAGCTTCCAGAGTCATTCTAGCAACCTTGTTGTCATCAGCATATATGTCATACATAGGCTCTTCTGTATTATAACTGCCCTCTGATTTCTTATATGTATAGTCAGTTGTACCATCTAATTCGGACATGTACATATTGACAAATGTATCTTTTCCCTCAAATTCACTGCTGGCTGGAAGCTCAATATTATCAGCCAATGTCTTATCAGCAGCCATCTTTGTAAAGTCATTAAGGAAATCATTCATTACCTTGTCCGACTGTGAATTCTCATATTTCTTAAGGCATGAACCTGTATATGCAATCATACAGATTGCAAGAATAAGAAGAATCACTGCATATACAGCAAGTCCTGTCCAGTAATTTAATGGTATATTGATTCCACCTATCTTTATAGACTTCTTAGCATTATTTTTCATATCTACACAGTTCTCCTTCCAATTACTTAGGCATTACAACAAATGCTGTTGGCAGTTTCCATGACGAATTCTGATAATAAAATGTTACACTTGTCATCTCATAGCCACCGTTATATACCATTGTTGAAGAACTTCCGCCATCAAGATTGGCTGCATTGACTGCTCCGTATTCCTGCATGACTGATATCAGGTCTGACGCAGTTGCACCAAGATGTCCTGAAGCACCTCTTCCATCTGTAACTAAAAGAAGTATTGCTCCGTCAGCTCTCTGTCCGATTGCTGTTCTAGGGTTAGCCCCGCTTCCCTGACCTTTTAATACTCTTGCTTCATTGTTAATAATAAGTGAAACAAAATGATTATTTGCATCAGAACTTTCCTCCTGGAAAGCAACAGCATCCCTGATCCCGGCTTCATTTACATAGCTTTCAAAATCTGCTGCCGACATACCATCTATATCTTTAACAACTAAAAGGTTATCCTTATTAAGTCCAATTAAGTAAAGACCTGAAAGTGCTGAAGGACTGTTATATGTAATCTTACCGTCCTGCACTACAATTCCAAGTGGTGAGCCGCCTCTGTTTCCTGATGAAACATACAGACCTCCGTTAACTCCTGCAACAGCTCCTGCTCCGCTTACAATCTCATGAAGCTCCTTACCGTAATCTCCCCATGGGTATGTAGTTCCGACCTTAACCTGTGACGGATCTTTTATAATCAGCATTTTTCCAAAGAATGACCTTCCTGAAATCTCAACCATTCTTATTCCATTCCCATCAAACTGCTCTACTTCTCCGTTATTGTCAACCGTCTGTGTATCTGTGTCTGACGATATATTAATAAGAGATGTATCAATATCTGAATCCATCGACTCCATCTTATTAGCATTAATTACCTCATTAATCTGTGCATCTGTACAGAACCACGAAGCAAGAAACTTCATCTGACCTGATTCAAGAACTGTTGATATAAAAAGATTTCTGGCTGCAGGTGCTGAATCGCTGCATATTCTCTTAATCATAATGAATAAAGTTCCCACCAGCATTACTATAGTAACAAGTACCACCAGTAATACTCTGCCTATAATTCTGGCAATTTTCTTTCCCATAATTTTCTCCCTATTCTGTATTATATATTATTCCAGTCTCATTGCCTTAGATATCACTGAACCTGAAATACCGAAAACATTAATTATTATATCACTAATATGGCAGTGTTTGCCATATATAATTTGAAATACTCATCGCTGTCACTTTTTCTTATCTATTCTCATCGCTGTCCGCACGGACAGCTCATATGCCAGAACTGCGTTCTGGCATTGTCACGACGCTCCTCGAATATACAAGAAGAAGTCCCAGCCCATGCAAGCATGGCTGTCACTTGTTCTTGTACATTCTCATCGCTGTCCGCGCAAAAAAGAGCGACGGCAAATTAACTCTGCCATCGCTCTTTTTAAAAAAATATGAGGGAGAAAAAATGTTTTCTTTACTCCATCATAATACAACATACTTTGTGATATGTTAATATATATTGTATAAAGCATTTATAAAAAAAATATAAACTGGCATTCATCTTATTCCGGTCGTCCAAGATAAAATCCCTGCACTAAATCAATACCATTATCCCTTAAGAATTCATACTCTTCTCTTGATTCAATACCCTCAGCAAGCACTTTGATGCCTCTTTTATGGAAGCTGTCTCTATAATAATAGTAATACTCCTGCTTATCAACATCATTCTCAATATCTGTTATCAGACTTCTGTCCAGCTTTACAATATGCGGTGCAAATATATCCACTGCCATCATATTATTATTGCCTGTTCCAAAATCATCAAGTGCAATATTGAATCTGCTTCTGTTAATTGAATTCTTCTTAGACTGCCATTTGTCAATGTCCAGTGCTGTGTATTCCAGAATCTCTATTATCCCCTTATCTCCCAGAACATCGGCATAGAATTCATCAAAAACAGCCTGCTCCTCTGCAGTAAATGATTCCGCAGGAAATGAATTAATTGCTATATATGAATGGTATCCTCGCTTTGCATAACACTGTACTGCTCCAAATATAGTTGCGACCTCAAGTGTATGCAAATCATTCTTTATCCTGAACTCTTCAATTAAATCCATAACACCAATATTCTTAGGTCTCATTAAAGCCTCATATGCATATATATCCATGCCATTCGGATAAAATATAGGTTGAAATGCATAACTTATTTCCAGCTTTGCAAGCTTGTCTTTAATCTCTTCATCGAGCGGAAAAATGCTGTAGTCTACCATACTTTTGTCAATACCCTCTCACATTATTTACAAATCATATAAACAGATTTTACCGCTTTATTACATTCTTTGCAACTGTTATATTCATTCACAATCAATCATAAATAATCATCATAAAGGTGTAAGTTCTGACATTTTACTGCAAGCACTTCTGAAGTTTTCTATCTTCATATCAGAATAACTGATAACAAAGCTGTGGCTGTATTCATCTGTATTATTATGATAATACTCCGATAACGCATTTATATGGATGCCTTCTGCCTCAAGTTTTCTTTTTTACCTCATTATCAGAAAGTAATGTATTAAGTTCAAGAATAAAATGCAGCCCTGAATCAGCCTCTCTTACTCTTCCAACACATTTGAACGGATCCTCTTTAAGTACCGAAAGAACAGCCTCTCTCTGTTTCGTATAATACAGCCGCATTCTGTTTAAATGTTTCTCAAAATATCCTTCTTCTATACATGCAGCAAGTGCATACTGATCGAAATTAGATACAGTACATGCATAAAAATCAAGTTTTTTCCTGATATGTTGCTGCAAGATGTGGTGGAAGAACCATATAACTGATTCGGATTGTTGGGGTCAGTGTTCTTGAAAATGTATTCATATATATAACCTTTTCGCTTATATCTATGCTTTTCATGGTTGGAATTGTCTTTCCTGTCATATGGAATTCTGAATCATAATCATCTTCTATTATATATCTGTCCGGCTTTTCATTAGCCCATGCAAGCAGTTCAAAACGCCGGCTTACCGGCATTGTTATACCTGTCGGATAATGATGTGTAGGACTTATATGAACAATAGCTGCCATACATTCTCTTACAGCTTCCGGCTTCATTCCTTCATCATCCATACCGGCATAACAGAATTTCACATTATTACTTGCATATATCCTTGCTATCTTAGAATATCCCGGATCTTCAACACAATACACTTTATCTCTTCCCAAAAGCTGTATAAGAAGACTATACATATATTCCGTTCCGGCGCCAATGATTATCTGTCCGGGTGTTACCTTCATATCACGAAATGAAGCCAGATGCATAGCAATCGCTTTTCTTAACTCCCATGTTCCTTCTCCCGGAGAAATTTTCATAAGATCATCCTGCCTGTCTGTTATAACACGTCTCATAAGCTTAACCCATGTTGCAAATGGAAAGCTTCCAGAATCTGTCCTGTTTGATGATAAATCTAATTTATATCCGGTCTTCTTCTTTGCGGTTATTTCAGGAACTTCATATTTTACCGGCTTTATCCTTGCAACACCTGAAATATCCGATACATAATAGCCCTTCTTAGGCACAGAATATATATATCCTTCACTCATAAGCTGTCCATATGAATTCTCTACTGTTATGGTGCTTATTCCAAGATTGACAGCAAGCGTTCTCTTTGAAGGAAGATGCTCACCCTTAACAAGTCTGCCTTCTATTATATCTTTTTTGATACATTTGTATAAATATTCATATATTGATTCTTTTCAATGTTTTCAAACGAGTATGTTAACATAATCTGACCTTGTTTCTTTTGCAGAAATCTTCCTTTATATTAATGTCAGTCATTATAACATACATTATATTTCGTGACAATCTGTCAACATGCATATATCAAGTGTAAGTTATCTGATAAATGTATAGTTACAGACTCCAGTTAGCAGCTGTAAGCTGTGTGTTTACCATACCTGCGTATATTCCGGATTTTGCCATAAGTTCTGATGGTTTACCGCTTTCTGCTACTTTACCATTTTTTAATACTACTATTTTGTCGGCGTCTGCTACTGTTCTCATTCTATGAGCTATTATCATTACTGTCTTATTCTTTATAAGCTGTGATAATGATTCCTGTATCATTGTTTCATTATCAACATCTAAAGGAAGCTGTTGCCTCGTCAAGAAGTATTACTGGTGCATCTTTTAAGAACGCTCTTGCTATGGATATTCTCTGTCTTTCACCACCTGAAAGCTCACAGCCATTCTCTCCAATCATTGTGTTCCAGCCGTTTGATAATTTTTCAGCAAATTCATCACAATGTGCAAGTTTTGCTGCTGCGATAACTTCTTCGTCCGTTGCATCCATTTTTCCTATCCTGATGTTCTCGATAACTGTATTATTAAACAGTGTAACATCCTGAAATACTATAGAGTAAAGCGACATTAGTGTCTCTGGGTCAATCATTGATATGTCCATTCCACCAACTGTTATCTTTCCCTTATCAGCGTCCCAGAAACGGGCTGCAAGTCGTGAAACTGTTGTCTTTCCTCCGCCTGACGGACCGATAAAGCTGTTACCTCCCCCTGCTTTGCAGTAAAGATACATCATTTAATACAACATCACCTGTATCATATGAGAATCCTACATTAGAAAACTCTATGTCATACCCCTTGTTATCAAGCTTCTCCGAACCTTCCTGCACATCATGTGAAAGTATCTCGTCTAATCTTGCACTCTGTACATCTGATGCGATAATTGCCGCAAGATTCTGTAAAGATACCTGCATTGGATCATATATTCTTGATACAACCATAAGAAACATGAAAAATGTGATAACATCTAACTTTCCACTGGCTAATAATGCTCCGCCTACCAAAGCAACTGTTGCAATACCAAGCTTGAGAATCATCTGTGCACTTCCAACAAACACAGCAGTTCCAAGTTCTGTAGCTACAGCATGCTTCTCAACTGCCTTAATTTTCTCATCAAGTCCCTTCATATACTCTTCCTGAGTATTATATGCCCGAATATCTCTGACACTTTCAAGGCACTCCTGAATACCATCTGCACACGTCATTTTCAGTGCCACCTGCTTTTCGTTAAGCTTTCTCTGAACCTTTCCAGAGCAGCTGACTATAATGAATGATATCGGAAGTACCCACAGTGCTGCTATTGCCATTCTCCAGTCAAAGAAGAATAGTCCTATTGCTACAAATGCTGTAGATATGCACGCTCCGACAAGCTCCGGTATAAAATGTGATGATGCAGTCTCCATCTGTGCGCAGTCAGCCATGATAGTACTTGTAAGGTCAGACAAATCCTTCTTTCCAAAGAATGAAAGCGGAATTTTCCTTAATTTCTCAGCAAGTGTAATTCGTCTTACACCACTCTCTACATATGTTGATAAAAATGTTGCATTATACTGGATATATGTTGATACCGCAATCAATGCAAGTGTGATAATAACTCCGGCAATATAGAATCCGCCTCTTCCTGCCAGATTTCCTTCCGTATAATCTTTAACAAGAAAATACAATAAAGACACAGGTATCATCAGTATCAAATCAGATATTGTAACTGATATGAATGCCTTAATCATATCCTGAGCGCCCTGACTTGAAAGGGCATATTTATGCATAAGCTTTTCTTTCATATTACACACCCACTTTCCAGTTTACTGATTTATTATATTCCTCCCACATATGTGCATACAATCCGCCTGACTCTGCCAGTTCATTATGCTTTCCACTCTGGTTAATCTGACCATTCTTTAATACATATACACGGTCAACACCAGTAACTGACGACAATCTGTGGGCAATCATAATAACTGTCTTTCCCTGTGAAAGCCTTTCAAATGCTGCCTGAACCTTTGCCTCGTTATCAGGGTCAGCAAATGCAGTTGCTTCATCAAGTATAAGTATAGGAGAATTCTTTAACATTGCCCTTGCAATAGCAATTCTCTGAGCTTCGCCGCCTGACAGGTAAGTTCCTTTAGAACCGATTACAGTGTCTATTCCGTCCGGAAGCTTCTCAATAATATCATCGCACTGTGCATTCTTTAACGCTTCCATAACCTCCTGTCTTGTAGCATTTTTATTACCCATACGGACATTATCCAGTATAGACATCTTAAGCAGGTGGCTGTCCTGAAATACGAAAGATACTGTATCCATAAGCTCTTTCTCATCAATGTTCTTAACATTTACACCGCCGATTAATATATTGCCCTCTGTGACATCTGCAAATCTTGCGATAAGCCTTGCAAGTGTTGTCTTTCCACCACCGGAAGGTCCGACAAATGCGACCTGCTCACCCGCATTTATCTTAAGACTGACATCATGCAGCGCGTCATTTGCTGCACCCTGATATCTGAATGAAACATTTTCAAATGTGATAGATGTATCTGCAGGGTGCTTCTTATCAGCGGTCTGCTCTAACGGCTTTCTTTCTATAATACTGTTAATTCGCGAAAGTGCGTCCTCAACAACCATTGTATTCTCGCCTGCATACATCATCTTTGTAAGTGTGACTGTAATAATAGGCGTAATAATTATATAAAACATCAGATTCAGTAAAAATGTGTTGTTTACCGTGCCGCTCTTAACTCCGCCGAAAAGGAATGTTCCCGCAATAAGTATTGCAAATACTGCATTAATGGCTGCAGTATAACCCATCATCGGGATTCTTAAATCCTTTGTGTAAGATACAGTCCACTTCTCATATTTCTTGATGGAATCCCTGAATCTCTTGAACGAAAATACTGACTGTCCAAATGTCTTGACAACAGGAATTCCTCTCACATACTCAACCGCCTCGCTCGACATTTCCTCCAATGCATTCTGGTACTCTGCCATTTTCTTTTTCATGTTGTCGCCCATCATGCAGCTCATTACTGCAAATGCGATTACAACCGGAATAAGGCACAGAAGTCCAAGTCGCCAGTCAAACACTAAAAGAAGAAGCACAAGCCCGACTGGTGTGGCTGTTGCAACACATTTGTCAGGAAGCTGGTGTGCAATATAGGTTTCTGTCGCAGCGCTTGATTCATTGACAATCTTTCTTACCTTACCGCTTCCCTCTTCCTCCATGAATCCAAGCGGAAGTGTAAGTATATGGCTCATAAGCTTAGAGCGCATATTGGCCTGAATCCTGAATGCTGACAGATGCGAACACATCAATGCACCTATGTATATAAGCATTGCTCCTATTGCAAATGCAACGGCACTCCAGCCATATACAGACAGGTTCTGCGCATTGCCATAATCAGGTGCAACACGAAGCACCTCTTTAATTAATCTCCATATAAAATAAAATGGTACAAGTGCAACGAAAGCACTTATCGTAGCAAGTACCCATGACGCAATTGTCAGATACCTGTAATTACCGGCATATTCAAACAACTGCTTAATTGTATCTGGCTTTTCCTCTTTCTTTGCCATAATTATCCTCCTTGCTTTACTGCTTCGTTATATAACACTATTCAGAGTAAGATATTGCTAACCTGTGCCTTTAAATAAAGGCTGCCATTACTGACAGCCATATATTATTATTTACATTCATCGTATATTACGCTCCAGCCTGCACTGTGATACTTTTCAAGCAGATCAATATACTCCATTGCCTCTTCCTTAGACATATTATGTCTTACCACCTCGAAAAAAACTCTCAAAAGTGCGGTATTCATAATATGCATGAAATCCTTTGTCAAAGGTCTGCCCTCCTTGAACTTAAGACCGACTGCTTCCATATATTTGTATGTATAATCTGTCTCAATATCAACCAGATGTTCAACAAAATTCTGAAACTTCGTACCGTGAGAACAATTCACCAGAAGATTAAACTCCTCAAAATGGTTATACATATACTCAACAAGCTGTATCATCCCATTTCTTGAATATTCATCAAGGCTTTCTGTCTGCATCTCACTCTCCATCGCATGAAATTTCTTCTGGACATCTTCAAAGATTTCCGTAAATTCCCTTGCTGCCGGCTCAACCAATGCTGAAAAAAGGCCTTCTTTTTCCGCCATATCGTGAATATATTGAACCAGTTGTAGTTCCGCTTCCATCGCAATTGTTCTTAACGAAGCATCAACATAACCTTTGCTCTTAAATTCTTTTTCGGGCATATTCTTCTATCTTTTCAGTAACACCTTCAACCGCCTTAGACACTTACTCCTCCTATCTATAACAGTGTTATATAACATCGTTATTAGTATATTATCTTTATATTTTCATGTCAATATTTCACATCACAAAACTCATTTATTGATATATTTTTATCATTAACCATCATGCTTTGCCTTATCTTTTCTGTCACACCAGATATAGAATACCACATTTAACACAATTCCAAAAATAGTTGCAACCGGAGCAGCCAGACCAATCTTAGTAAGACTCGCATCAGGCTGGATACTCATATAATATGCAAACGGCAGACGGACAAGCAGTGTCTGTGTAAGGCCCTGAATCATTACCCATACCGTCTTGTCATGACCGTTAAAATATCCAATCATACTGAATAATATTGCTGTAACAATCGTCTCTAACGCAAATCCCTTTAAGGTAATCATATCCATTCTGTATAACAGCCTCGTCAGTTGTAAATATTGCTGTGAGAAGGTCACCCTTAAACATCACGAACAGGAATACTATACAGCCTATCACAAGTCCAACACCAATACCGGCAAACATCGTCCTCTTTGCTCTCTTTTCATTGCCTGCACCAACATTCTGTGAAACAAATGACGCAATTGACTGAATAAGTGAGCTTGGTATGAGCATTGCAAAATTAACTATTTTACATGCAACACCATATCCTGACGATGCCTGTAATCCCAGTCTGTTAACGAATGCACATAAAGCAAGGAATGAAATCTGTGTAAGAAATTCCTGTAATGCAAGTGGAAGTCCGACCTTTAATGCTCTCCTGCAATGTCTGTTAATTGAGAAATCTTTCTTAGTTATCTTAAACGGAAGTTTTCTCTTAAAAAGTAATACAAGTGCAAATACAACACTTACCGCCTGTGCTGCGACTGTCGCAATAGCAGCTCCGGCAGCATTCATGTTAAACCCTGCAACAAGAACAAGGTCACCTACAATATTAATAACACATGCAACTGCAACGAATATAAGAGGTGATTTGCTGTCTCCAAGTCCCCTGAATATTGCTGAAAGAAGATTATATGCAACTATAAAGAATATTCTGAGCCACATATTTTTACATATACAGATGTAAGACCTACTGCTTCTTTCGGTGCCTGCATTATAACTGCAATCTGTCTTGAAAAATAATCATAACAACGAAAAGCACCACTGAAATCATTGTAAACACAACAATAGCTCCGCCTATAAGAGCGCCTATCTGCTCCGGTCTTTTCTCACCAATATATCTTGCAATAAGCACTGTAACACCCATTGCAAACTGTGTTATAACAAATGTAACTAAATTAAGTACCTGGCTTCCTGTCGATACTGCTGAAAGGCCTTCAGTAGTTCCAAATCTTCCAACAACAAGCAAGTCAACTGCACCATATGCTGCCTGTAATATTAATGCCCCAAGTATTGGCATCATAAAAGGAATCAGCTTCCTAATATACTTCCCTGTGTAAAATCTGATTTTGAATTATTCAATGTCAACTTTCCTTTCGCTCATCACCTTGTAGAATTTGTTAATAGTTTCGATCATAGAATCAGCCTCTTCATCACTAATATCCGTAAGATATTTGCTAAGCCGGCTGTAATAGTCAGCATCATATTTCTTAGACAACTCTTCACCCTTATCTGTAACCGTAATATAAGTTATCCTTGCATCTTCCTGTGAAGTAGTCTTCTTAAGATATCCCTTAGCTTCCATTTCCTTGACAGTACGGGTAACACTGGTCTTGGCAGATTAAGCCAGTCACTGATGTCCGAAACCTTGACACAATCATTAGTCTCCAACAGATGATGAATCACATCAATATACTGGATATAAGCAGGTGCAACCCCATCTGGCAGCTCCGGCAGCAGTTCCCTAATCCTTTTAGCCAGATAACAGGCATCCAACATTCTCTTAATCTTGTCTGGTTTCATAATACATTCGTCTCCTTAAGCTATATAATTATATAATTGATTATCTTTGTTAATTATCATAGGTAATTATATATGCATATTCTTGTGGCGTCAACATGATTTCTATATAGAGATTCCTGCTTATCATTGTGAAATAAGCTTAATTTTGCTTATAACCTCTTGGTTTATGCCTCTTTTATTTTCATGCGGATTCTTTTATGTGATTTTTATTTTCGTAGAGATTTATTCATGTGGAATTGCCGTTCCTATATATATCATTTTTCATAAGCATATATAGGTACTTTTCACTCATTCAATAATTTCCAACAAAAAACACCTATAAGACGAGTCCTATGAACTGTCTTATAGGTGTTTACAGAATAATTATCAAAATAATACATGATTTTTTCTTATTTCTACCTATAAATCCGCCGATAATACGACTACCTATAGGTATCACATCAAAAATCATACATAAGCCACTATCAGCTTATAACTTTTCATTATATTATTTTACTCCAAGCCCCTTCTCAAGATCCTTAAGCATCATATCAAGTGCCTGAATTCCACCCTCTGCTGTATACCATACATTAGGATTTTCAAGATAAATAATATGATTATTCTTATATGCAGGAGTTGATTTTACAAGATCATTTTCAACTATTTCCTTAGCAGATGCTGCACCTGCTTTTCCTATAGCCTTATCTCTGTCCATAACAAATATATATTCTGGATTCTTTGCAACTACTGTTTCAAAAGAAGCCTCATTTCCATGTGTTGAAGTATTTCCTGTTGCTCCAAGATTGTTAAAGCCAATCTCATTACCCATAATTGAGCATCTTCCATCATTGCCAAGAATATTAAAGCTTCCGCTTGTTGTCATTCCTACAAGAGCATTCTTTCCGGATGCAATATTCTTTAAATTGTTAATTCTGTCATTATACTGATTAACCTTATCTTCAACTTCGTTTTCTTTGCCAAATATAGATGCTATTGTTTTTGCATTTTTCAAAGTACTTTCAACAAGTCCAATACTGTTGTCTGTTGCAAGATATACAACAGGAGCTATTTCACTTAATTTATCATATGAAGCTGACAGTCTTCCACCGATAAATATTATATCCGGCTCGCATTCCATAACTGCTTCAATATCAGCTTCTTTTATTGTACCAAGATTCTTTATGCTCTTGTTTTCTGAATAATGAGAAAGATAATCAATGCTTGTCTGTGCCATTCCAACAACTTTGTCACCAACACCAATACTATCTATTATATCAAGAGCAGCAAGGTTGCAATTCTTTCAGGATTATATGGAACCTCAAGCTGTGTCTGCTCTTTCTGTCCATTTAATGTTGTTATTGTTACGCTTGTTGGTTCTGTACTTCCCTCTGAACCATTATTATCCTTACCTGTCTGGTTACCACACGCAGTAAGTGAAAGAACCATAAGTGCCATTAATAATATAGCTGTGATTTTTTTCATTATATGTTATCCTCTTCTATTTTTATTTTTCTGTACAATGCTTCGCGACTGACATCATACATATATGCTAAAGCCCGCATGCAAGGCCTGAAGCCATAATAAATTAATAATATATTGACAATGGTCTGCCCTGTATATTCATTATTTCAAAATCGACATTATATATCTCTGATAATACTTCTTTGGTCATAACCTCATCAACTGTACCAAATTTGGCAACCCTGCCATCTTTAAATGCACATATATAATCAGAATAAAATGCCGCATAATTAATTTCATGTAAAACTGTGACAACCGTTTTCCAAGTTCATCACTTAGTTTTCTTATAATTTTCATAAGATTAGTTGCATGATATATGTCAAGATTATTCGTAGGCTCATCAAGAAGAATAAATTCTGTATCCTGTGCTATAACCATCGCAATATATGCACGCTGTCTCTGTCCTCCAGACAGCTCATCTATAAATCTGTTTCTGAATTCATTAAGTTCCATGTATTCAATTGACTTATTAATTATATCTTTATCCTTATCAGTAAGCCTTCCACCTGAATGAGGAAACCTTCCAAACGCCACAAGTTCTTCAACTGTAAGCTTCATTTGTATGTTATTACTCTGGGTAAGTATTGCCAGATGCTTTGCAAGCTCCTTGTCTTTTCCAGTCATGCATTGACTTTCCTGAAATTCAATAATACCTGCATCATTAGCAATAAGCCTTGATATCATTCCCATAACTGTAGATTTTCCCGCTCCATTAGGTCCAATAAATGATGTAACCTTACCTTTTGGTATAGAAAAGCTTACTGAATCTACAACTACTTTTTTGTCATATTTTTTCAACAATTTATCTACAACCATTATTGTTCTCCTTCTAAGTATTAAGCTCTCTTTCCTGCAAGCAGCAGATACAGGAAATATATTCCTCCTCCAACCGTAATAAACACACTTACAGGAATTGCATAGACAAATATTCTTTCAACTATAAGCTGTCCAAATATAAGTCCTATCATCCCAAATAATGCAGAACCAAGTATCAGCTGTGTATGACGGTATGTTTTTAACATCTGTCTTGACAGATTAGCAATTATCAGACCAAGAAATGATATTGGTCCAACCATTGCTGTAGCAACCGATATACATAATGTCACAGCTAGCAGAAGTCTTCTTATACATCTGTCATAATCAACTCCAAGATTAACAGCCTGCTCTTTTCCAAGTGTAAGTACATCAAGCATTGCAAGTTCTTTTCGAATATCACAATAATTGCTGCAATAATAATCAATGAAAAAATTATTATTTCTGAATTAACATTGCTGAAGCTTGCTACTAATGAAGTAAGAAGTGTGTCATACTCATTGGGATCCATTATTCTTGTCAGTGTGCTTTGTATGCTCGAAAAGAATGATGTAAGAACTGTTCCAATAAGTAAAACATAAAGCACATTATGATTAGTCGCTTTAAACAGATAACTATATATAAATGTTGCTACAAAACCCATTATCACAAGGTCAAGTGCAAAGCTCATATTTGCATTAATAACAAGCATGCTGCCCGATCCTAAGAAAACACTACTGCTGTATGTATTAATGTATAAAGCGAATTCATTCCTAAAAGACACGGTGTAACAATAGTATTATTTATAACTGACTGAAACACTATTGATGCCCCACCTATCGTAAATGCAGTTATTACCATTGCAATAAGCTTGGGATATCTTATTTTGAATGCAAATCTCATAAGTCTTTCATTATGAAATTTAACACCAATTGTCATATAAGCTGCCATTGCAAGCAGAACGATAACAGCAAGAATTATCAGTTTATATATATTTCTTTTCCTGTTCATTATTCACCTCTTTCTGCTCATTAAATAATTTAATATTCACACTTTTTCTTCCATGCTTAAGTCTGTATATTAACAGTGCTACAAATATCAGACTTCCAAGTATTCCTACTATAAGTTCAATTGGAAGCTCATACGGCATAATAATAACTCTTCCGATAATATCACATACCAGAACAAACAAAGCTCCAAAAAGCGCAGTGTCAACAAGAGTTCCTCTTATCTTGTCGCCCTTGAACATTGCAACCACATTAGGAACAATCAGTCCTATATAAGAAATCGAACCAACAACCACTATTATTGATGCTGTAATCATCGCTGCTATTGTAAGTCCTGCAAAAGGACCAAATTATATGGAACTCCAAGATTCTTTGAGAAATCTTTTTCCCATACCCACAATGTTAAAATGATTAGCAAATATGAATGCCAATATTACTAGTGGCACGGTCAGATAAACTATTTCGTATCTTCCCTTTAATACCATTGAAAAATGTCCTACCAGCCATGTTGACAATGCCTGTGTAACTTCATACTTGTAAGCAAGGAAGTTCGTAACTCCCCCGATAACATTTCCAAACATTATTCCGACAAGCGGAACCATGACACTGTCCTTATACTGTATCCGCTGTGTAAACCAGACAAAAATCCATGTACCAAGTATTGCGCTGATAAATGTAAATATCGCCCTGCCCCATATCGTGGCATCCGGCACAAATATAAGTGCCAGAAGAATTCCAAACTGAGCTGATGAAATTGTTGCTCCGGTTGTTGGCGAAACAAATTTATTCATGCACAGCTGCTGCATTATAAGTCCTGCTACACTCATTCCTACTCCTGTACACAAAATTGCCAGAAGTCTTGGAAGTCTTGATATCACAAAGACTTCCATTGACTGTGAATCCAAAAAAAGATTTTTTATATTAATATCAATTACCCCTATAAAAAGCGACACAACAGACAACACAAGTAGAAGTATCGCCAGAGTCAATGTAATTATATTTTTCTTAATAAATGTCTTTATCATAATTACCATTATTCTCCTTTTTCACTTACTATTGTTAGAATGCACTAACTCGCATCCTTTAAAAAACAGCATTAGTAAATGCTGTGAACAACGGTGATTATAAATAAGCTAATCTTTATTGACAAGAACTTACTTTTTTTTGTAAGTATGTCAATATTATTCTTAGTGCCATACATTCTGGAAAATGAATGGGCAATATTAACTATTTCACATATACCTGAATATTCAGGATTTATCTCATAAACAACAACTTTAGGTGGTGTACTTACTAATACATGTTTTAATATCAGACCACTTTCTTCCATTTCATTAAGCTGTGACATTAAAACCTTTGGCGTTATACTGTCAATAGTTTTTTCGAGCATAGAAAATCTGTTATCTCCATTCATAATATGCCATAAAATTCTTAATTTCCATTTTCCACCAATAAGATCATTCATCATAACAAGATTGCAGTCGTACTGTTTTTTCAGTTTCATTGTTACCTCCTTTTCCTACTGCAATGGTGTTTTTGCATAAAAAAATACAGTGAGTCCCATTACAGTCGGATTTATGCTGTAATGCTACTCACTGTTTGTTAGTATATTATTAAATTATTTTTGTATTGTCAAGAAGTAAATTTTGGTTTTATTCTATGGTTTTACTCTACATTTTTCAATGCATCCGTCTTAGGAATCTTAGAAATCTTCACAAGCTGAAGCACAGCAACAACCGCATAGCATACAATTCCAAGAATAACCATCTCAACAAAACAGCTTCTTCTTACCATATAAGGAATATATCCAGTCATCGAAGTGTACAGATATGATGAAAATGCCCATTTAAGCAAAGCATTTACTATAGGTACAGAAACAACCAGTGATATAACTACCATAATTGAAGTAGCTACAATATACAGTCCGCCTATCTCTCCATTCTTAAAACCAAGAATCTTAGTCATTGAAATTGACTGTGCATTCTTTTCAATAATCTGTTTAGATAACAGATACATAAGAAGCACGAACATTATAATTCCAAAATACTTCAGTATATACATCATCTCGCCCATTGAAACCTTCATCTGGTTAGACACTTTTATAAGGTCTTCATATGTAACTATTGAAGCAACATATTTATCATCAATATCTGTCAGCTTCTTGTCTGTTAAGTATCCAGTGAAGTAATCATCAGCCTTGTCAAATGTATCAATAAAGTTTTTTTCTTGTCATGAATACTGCAAGTGCAGCATCATATTTATAACTTCCTGCTATTGTGAATTCATACTCATTATCTGAATACGGATCTTTTAGTTTAAATGTATCACCCTTTTTTAGTCCGTATTTGACCATTACACCATTAGATACAAGTATCTCATCATCCTTGATATCCACATCAACATACCTGCTGTTATCCTGAATACCATATATCATAATATCATCTGTCATGTATTTTTCATCAGTTGTATCAAGCGATGTCACACAGTACTTTTCTGCACCAGAAACATCAGTTTCTGCCTGACTTTTAACACATACTGATAATCACATATCTGTGACTTCTTAACAACATCAGCATAATCATCAATAAGCGGCTCGAACATGATGCTGAATACAACAAGTGCACCTGCAATCAGTATTCCTAAGAACAATGTCAGATAATTAGGTATATTCTGGAACATTATCCTTAATCTGAATCTTGTCATGAAAGGAAGCTTGTGGCTTAACTTTATAAGCTTCTTTCTCTTTCTGTTAGTAAGCTCATGTCTTAAAAACTTAAGCGGAGAAAGCCGGAGCTTCTTTTCAAGTACAATAAGATTAACAACAAAAATAATAATAATTGGAACAACTGTCGTATCAACAAATGCTTCTGCATTAAGCAGTGTCGTGTAAGTACACCGGCTGTAGCTGTTATAATACACATTTACAAAAAACTTCTCCAGAAGAGTGTAGCCAAGTATATTACCAACAACAGCAGCGAACAGTGTTACAGCAACAGGAAGGACCATGTAATGTCTTACAATCTCACTTCTCTTATAACCTGATGCGCGGAGAGTTCCGATAACACCTGCCTCCTGACTGATTGTGTTAGATGTTGTAACAGCAAATACAAATGCAATTACAACCATTACAATATAGTCAAAAAGCATAATTGTTGCCTTATCTGAACCCATATCATCACCAGTAAAATTAACCGCCTTGTTAGTGTATCTTGGAAGATAATCAGAAACACTGATAATATCCGTATTACCACTCATTATAAGCTTTGTATCATATTCTTTGATAATATCGCCAAGATTTTCAAGAAAATCTTCAGAAGCCTCTTTTTCAGCCTTATCTCCTATAACCTCTTTGTTATATTTCCATGCATAATTATATTTGACATGATTACTTGAAACATTTTCAAAGCCCTTATCAGTCATAACAGCAATAGAAAAATTAGTTGCGTCAAACATCATATCTGAATTATTTTCGAAAAGGCAGCTGTAATCAGGAACTGCAACAAAACCGGTAACCTTTAATTCCTTTCCTGCGAGCTTAATTGTGTCGCCTATCTTAATCTTGGCATTCTGTGCATACATACGGTCAAGTGCTATTTCATTATCGGCAGCAGGCATTTCGCCTTCCATAACACACTCAAGATTAACCTTTGTCCTGTCTTTATACACTCTGATTGTATCACCGCTGTCAGCCTCATCTTCCTCAAAATATCTTAAGTCGTAAAGCTTGCTGTCAGTCTTATTCTCAATATCTCTTATAAGAGAACTGTCAGGCTCTTTATCTAATGTAAAATGTCCATCTTCAAGATTATATTTTTCAAAGCCCTCATCATATGAGTGCTTAACACTGTTGTCTGCTACAAGGAATCCGCTTACTAACGAAATCATCATAACCATAAATAAGAATATAACAAGATATTTACCAAAGTCATGCTTTAATTCTCTTGGCAGACGCTTATTTAAAGGATTTCTCATACTTAACTCCTCTCTTACCATTCAAGGTCTGCTGCTGCAATCTTATTATCATTAACATAGTTCTTACGGATTCTGCCATCTCTTAATGTAATAACCCTGTCTGCCATATTTTTGATAGCGTCATTATGTGTAACTATTATTATAGTATTACCGTACTTCTTATTAACGTCTTCAATAAGCTTTAATATATCCTTAGATGTGTTGTAATCAAGTGCTCCTGTAGGCTCATCACACAACAGGATATCCGGATTTTTATAATAGCTCTTCCAATTGAAGTTCTCTGCTGCTGGCCGCCTGACAACTGATTAGGCTTCTTATCGGCGTGATCTGAAAGTCCTAATGTATTAAGAATCTCATCTGTATCAAGTGCCTTATCACTTAGGTAAGCACCAACCTCAATATTCTCTCTTACAGTAAGGTTAGGTATAAGATTATACATCTGAAAAACATATCCGAGATGCTTTCTTCTGTACTGTGTAAGACGCTTCTCATTCATATCTGCTGTCTTTTCGCCATCTATTGATATGTAACCCTCGTCTGCATCGTCAATGCCACCAATTATATTAAGCAGTGTTGACTTACCAGAACCTGATGGACCAAGTAATACAACGATTTCCCTTTATTAACTTCTATGTCAATACCATTCAGCACTTCCACCCGGCTCTCGCCTTCTCCATAATGCTTTTTGATTCCCTTAATCTCTAAAAAAACATATATACCTCCTTCGGGCATGCCCTCTTATATTATTATATGAACACTTATTCATATATTCATTATATTAGCACTTATTAATTTTGTGTCAATATATAATAATTCATCATCAATAGGCACAAAAAAGTAAGCATTGGTTAGAACGCCCCTAACCACGCTTACTTTATCATATTTTACTATATAATTCACCGCTTCTTATTGATAAAAGTTATCAATAGTTTCGCAGCATTTTATTTATCTTTATCAGCCAGCTCATCAATAAGCCTTATTGATTCCATAATCATACTGTCACAATGCGCCTTTTTTTCGCCACCCTTTAAAGCATTATCTCTTAAAAGATCCGCACAGTTAGTCATTCCATCGTGGTTATCCCTGATAGTGCTCTGAAATGCACCAACAACAGCCTTACTGCTTACTCCCAATGCTCCAAGCACCATAAGCCCTCCGGTAATTGCACCACATGTTCCACCACATTTCATACCTCCGCCGAAATTACATCCAAGGCATTCTGCCTGTGTCTCACTCAATCCCAGATCATCAGCATAAGCCATCATAATAGTTTCTGCACAGTTATAACATTTTTCAGGTGAACGGAGTTCTTTAGCTTTTTCTATATGTCTGTTCATATCTTATCCTCATCTTTCTGAATTATATCCGTTACTGTTCCATAAATGCGAACTTCTTCTTTCTTACCCTGATAAAGAAGAATACACTTAACGCGACTGAAGCAAGCTCTGCAATAGGCCATGCCCACCATACAAGATTAACATTCCCTGTTTCGAAAAATATAAGCACATGGCACAAGGAATATAATCTGTCTTACAAATGATACAAGCATGCTGTATATGCTGCTTCCAAGTGCCTGAAAGAACGAACTGCATATAATACATATTCCTGCAAATATAAAACTTATTGATATAGTCCTTAAAGCAGGAACTCCCATTCGTATCATATCTGACGATGCACTAAATATTGACAGCATTGGAACCGGGAATATCTGAACTGCAATCATAAAAAGTATCATTATTATCTCTGCATACATTACTGCAAGCTTAAGTGTCTGTATAACTCTGTCTTCTCTCTTGGCCCCATAATTAAAAGCTATTATAGGAACCATTCCACTGTTCATACCAAATATTGGCATAAATGCAAAGCTCTGCAGTTTAAAATACACACCAAATACAGCAACCGCTGTTGATGTAAATACAACCAGAATCTTATTCATGCAGAATGTCATAACAGAACCAATTGCCATCATAATAACTGATGGAATTCCTATGAATAAGATATTGCAAATTCTTTTTTCCTGATGGTCTGAATCCTTAAAAGTAATATGTATCTCTTTATTAACCTTAATATTAAATATCACTGCCATAACGGCTGCAACAATCTGGCCCGCAACCGTAGCTACTGCTGCACCTACAATACCAAGCTTTGGTGCACCAAACAGACCAAATATAAGTATCGGGTCAAGAATAATATTAATTATTGCACCTGTACCCTGTGTAATCATGCTGTAAAATGTTCTTCCTGTAGCCTGTAATAACCTCTCAAATATCATCTGGAACAGACAACCAAAGCTGACTATAAGAATAACTGAAAGATAATCATAACCATAGTCAGCTATCACTTCATTAGCACCCTGAATAACAAAAAACTCTCTGGCAAAAGAAAAGCCCTATGGCAAGAAATATTATATAGCTGCAAGCCGTTATGAATATACCATGCACAGCCATTTTATCAGCTTCTTCATGCCTTCCTTCTCCTAATGCCCTTGAGCAGCGCATTAGTACCTACACCCACGCCGCCTGCAACACCAATCATAAGATTCTGCATTGGAAATGCCATTGAAACCGCTGTAAGTGCTTCCTCACTTATTCTTGCAACAAATATACTGTCAACAATATTATACAGTGCCTGTACAAGCATTGATATCATCATTGGCAGCGCCATATTAATAAGCAGCTTATTAACAGGCATTGTACCCATTTTATTTTCTTTCATTGTATTACTCATAAAAATTCTTCTCCCTTATTCTCCTCGTCAAAATATTCGTATTCTCTCATATTATCTTTGGTTTTATTCTGCTCATCAATAGCATTGCCAAGACCCTTCAATGCTGAGAAAGGCAGGAATATCTTAGCTCTGCTTTCCATATCCATTCTTGGTCTTTTTACTCGGTACCGGCCATTTCATATTAATTATATCATCATATTTTCCCATAAGCTATGCCCTGTGACCTCCAATCTGACCGTTTCTTTCAATTGCGGTTGCCTTGCTCTGCAGGTTATTAGCTTTCATTACCGCATTCTTACCATATTTTTTCTTAATATCAAGCATTGCGTGCTGCATCTTTTTTCGCGTTCAAGCTGAGTCTGGTCTGTAAACATGTCAAACTGCTGAAAGCCCTCATTAGTAAGATTGGCAACTGTAAGATTTAACTTTCTGATATACAGCTTTCTGTCAGTGTATTTATCATATATATCAAGAAAAGCTTCTCTTAACTGTTTTGATGAAGATGTACATGTCGTAAGTGAAACAGATTTGTTAAGTCCCTGTGGAACTTCTCTTCCATATCTGTCTACATGGATTTCACCCTTGTAGGTTCCTTTATCAACATTTACCCTGTCATAAGTTACATTTAACGCAATCGAATCCGTCACAAAGCCTTTATCTACTAAATCAAGTGCAAGCTCATCTGCCATCTCTCCAACTACAATCCTTGCATCTTCAAATGTGTATGGTTCTTTTTAACACCTGTCCTGAACACAGGCTGCTCGCCTTGGGTTTATATTTCTTAATATCTGCAATTGTACATGGTTCATATCCCCATGCGTGGTCTATAAGAATCTCCGCATCTACGCCAAACTGCTTATACAGCCAGTCTTCATCTTCAAGGGACATTCTCGCAATATCCCCCATAGTCTTTATTCCGTGTTTTTCAAGCTGTCTTGATATACCTGGTCCAACTCTCCAGAAGTCTGTAAGAGGCGTATGACTCCATAACATTTTTCTGTAATCATTAACACTTAATTCTGCGATACGCACACCCTTGCTGTCTGCCTGTATATGCTTTGCAACTATATCCATTGCTATCTTGCACAGATACAGATTCGGTGCAATTCCTGCAGTAGCCGTTATTCCTGTCGTATCATACACATCCTCAATAACTTTTGCGGTAAGCTGTCTTGCCGTCATATTATACAGCTTCATATAATCCGTTGCATCAATAAATACTTCATCAATACTGTATACAGTTATGTCATCCTTGCTGAAATATTTAAGATATATAGAATATATCCTCGTCGAATATTCTATATAAAGTCCCATTCTTGGAACTGCTACAGTATATTCAAGCTTCTTTCCTGTGCGTTCTTCAATTTCTTTTTGCCTTCTGTTCTAGCTCAAAAAAGCCTGCTTCGTCCGGAAAGTCCATATTTCTTAAGAGAAGGAGTAACTGCAAGACATATTGTTTTGGCTGTTCTAGATTCATCAGCTACAACGAGATTAGTGGTAAGCGGGTCTGACTCTCGTTCAACACACTCAACACTTGCATAGAATGATTTTAGATCAATTGCAATATATACTCTTTCCATCACATCCTCCTTCCCGAATTTCAGAAAGACACACCAGTTATTACGATACCAGTGTGTCTTTAAAATATATATTTTATTCTTTTATTACATTGTTATAAGCTGCTTCATTATATCAACGGAACATAATAACTTACTCCTAAAGGATTAATAACTATCCCTGAAGCACCCAATTCCTTTACTGTCTTAAGAAGTTCCATATATGTGTAAAGCATATCCTCATGCTTACCTGCATAACATTTTTCCATCTCTAAACCATCTGTAAATACTGGAAGTGCAAGAATTTTCTCACCTTCTTTGTGGCTTACTTTATCAGTAATATCAACATATGGATGTGAAATTGATACCTCTTCATCTGTCTCTTCCTTAGTACAAGGAACCATGTAATCCGCATTACGTATAGCTTTCTTAAGTTCTGCTTCTTTATCTCTTAAAATCGCTGCCTTAGCTGTTGAATCCCTGACTTTCTGTACTCCTGGAAGAACTTGATAAGTGCGTTCTGAAGTCCTGGATTAGTCACAAAATCTTCTCTTATATACTGGTCATATGCTCCAATCTCTTCTCTTGAAACAATAAGCTCATTATCCTTGCCATCTGTGAATCTGATATTTCTGCATCCGTTACGATATAAATGTGCTATCTCATACTGCATTGAATCCTTATCCTCAATACCATATGAAATTTCATATCCATATTTTCCAAGCTGTTCTTCTACTCTGGCATGATTAGTATAATCATATAATACAACTATATCATCATCAACCATATATGGATAACCTGTACTGTCACAATATATTGTCCATAAGTGGTCAGCATTAAGAAGCTTATCAACAATAATCCTTCTGTACACATTAGCTATTTCATTAAAATATCCTTCATCATTGACATTATTCTTTTCCTGAGCTTTCTTGATAAGCTCTGGAAGAACTTTAGTAAGAACTTCTACTCCGTCTGTAATTGAAAGTCCGGTTACATACGCAACACCCTTGTCTTCATCCTTAAAAATGTGTCTTATTATGTCCTGTGCTTTAATTGAATCCATTAAACTCTCCTCCTGGTAAAAGCATTTTTAAATGTGCCCGAATCACTTTTATTATCTAACAATAATACCAGCATAATTCTCGCTTTAGTAGGCGACATGTCTGTATAGAAGATATTATCTCCACAGTCTGCAAAATCACCTTCATATATACATCTTCACTACATGATACTACTACAATACCAGCATTCTTTCCTGATACAGCTTCTGAAAGTTCTTCCGAAAGTTCTCCATCGGCAGTTGAAGAAACTATAACTATAGCATCATTAAGATACATATTCTTGTATAATGCATCTGCATCAATTCCAACATAATCATATACAATATCTATATTGTCTAATTTCTTAGTGTCCGCAATGTCAAATATCATATAATCATTAACATTAACAAAAATCCTTCTGGTAACTGATTATTGGCATTATCTGTCTTATCAAAGTCTTTATTAATATACTCCTTCGCCTGTGTTACCTTATAATCCGGACTGCCGTTGTTATAATCATATGGTATTATTACAAGAGGTTTATCATCCTTAACTGTAAGTGACAGAAAATATCTGACATCTTCTGAGTATTTCTTATTAAGAACAAGAACAACTCCTTTAACATCTTTATTATTCATATCTGAATTAATGTCTTTAGCTATTGCCAGCATTCCATTAATGGAATAATCTGTATTATCTTCTGTTCCATATACACGTATATCAGGCTCACTGTTACTGTCATCTTTGTTATCATCTGCAGATTCTGATGCTGCTTCATTATCTTTATCTGAATTATCCTGTCTGGTTTCGTCCTGAGAAAGAATATATTTCATCGGATTCTTTAACATAGTGCTGCATCCGGTCAGTGTCAGAATTGATATAAGTGTAACCATTGCGATTATACAACATTTTTTACTAATCATACAAAAACCCTCTTGTTAACCTCTGACGTAATATCTTACATATCAGATTATAGTAAGAATTCCAAGTGATTTAAGAAGAAGAAGGAATAAAAGAATTGGAGCAACCCACTTTACCATAACTGTATAAAGGCCCTTTCTTCCCATCTTAATTCCTGATTTCTCAACTTCAGCTATAACAGTCTTTGGCTTAAGTATCCATCCAATAAGTATACATGTTCCTATAGAAACTATTGGCATAAGTACATTATTGCTGACATAATCCATAATATCAAGCACCTGTGCATGTACTCCGTTAGGAAGCTTAATATCAAAGAGCAGCTTATTATATCCTAAGCATACGATAACTGCAACAGCTATACCAATTACAGTTTCTATTGCTGTAGCCTTGTTTCTGTTTAACTTAAATTCATCCATAAAGCTTGAAACAATAGCTTCCATAATTGAAACTGCACTTGTAAGGGCTGCAAAGAATACCATTGCAAAGAATATTGCACCAATTACATTTCCTGCAAATCCCATAGAATCAAATACTTTAGGAAGCGAAACAAACATAAGACTTGGACCTGATGCTGTCATTCCGTCTCTTCCCATGAATACAAATACAGCAGGAATAATCATTACACCTGCAAGAAATGCAACCATTGTGTCAAATATCTCAATCTGATTAATTGACTTTCCAAGGTTAGCATCATCACTTACATATGAACCATATGCAATCATAATACCCATAGCAACACTTAAACTGTAGAAAAGCTGTCCCATTGCGTCCATAAGAACTGTACAGAACTGCTTAACAGTAATTCCTTTCATGTTAGGAATTACATAAGCACCTAATCCCTGTAAACCTGTTCTTGTTGTGCCATCAATGTCTGTATATGAAATTGTAAGTGAATATACAGATACACCAAGAACAAGCACAATAAGTAATGGCATGATAATCTTTGATGATGATTCAATACCACTGTTAACACCACGGAATATAATAAATGCAACAATTATTGTAAACACAAGCATCATTATGATTGGCTCTGCTGTCTGACCGATAAATCCTGAGAAATATCCGTCCTGTGCTGCTGCATGTCCATTACCCGTAATATAAACAAGAAGATACTTAAGTACCCATCCACCGATTGTTACATAGTATGGAAATATCATTATAGGTACAATACACGCAATAATACCCAGTGGCTTCCACTTACTCTTTAACTTGCTGTAAGCTGTAAGCGGACTCTGCTTTGTCTTTCGTCCAATAGCAATTTCTGTTGTGAGTAGAGTAAAACCAAATGTTAATGCTAAAACAATGTAAATAACGAGGAATAATCCGCCTCCATCTTTAGCTGCCAGATAAGGAAATCTCCATATGTTACCAAGTCCTACAGCACTACCCGCTGCTGCAAGGACGAACCCTATAGAGCCCTTGAATGAATTACGATTTTCGTTCATTTCATAACCTTCCCTTTTTTTAAAATATACTTATAAATTATACCTAATAATCTATATAAGGTCAAGGAAAGCGTTACATCATATTAGTCTTCTCTACATACAATACATACATTGGAATAACATTATTTTGGATAATATACTTAGCCTCAAATGCTTGTAAAGTGCTCTTTTGCAAACTGCATATCCTGTACCACTTCTACAGTTCCAAGATAAATACCTTTTTGTCTCTCACTGCATAATAAGTTACTAAAAATGGTTTTCCTTGCTTTTCCATCCAGACCGGAACGCTATCCCTAGTATGATTTTAAAACTTTCTATAATGGAACGAACCATTGGCTCTATCTTAGGCGGATGACAAGAGAATACTTCTCTGTCAATTGCCATGCCAGTCGTTTGAACACTTTCGCTCCTTCGTTAAAGAAACGATTTATATTATTATCATCGATAAATGTAATCTCTATTGGCAATGTATTAAGCATAGCTTCCAGCTGTGCTACACTCATATGTCCACCTCCCATTACTATTTCACCTTCATTAATAGCCGCCTTATGACGATTCTTTTTATCCTGCACATATTTTTCTGCTTCTTCCCATCTATTCTCAATGCCATACACTAATGCATAGTCTTTGGCATCTTCATAGATTCCATACCATTCTTCGGCTGTAAAATTCATTGCGCAGATAGGGAACAGTATATTAGTCTCTTTATAAATCATTTCATCTGCTCTTGTTAAAACAGCCTGTACTCTTTTAATCCATTCTTCGTCATGATTGCTTTCTTTATCTATTGCTGCTAATTCATCTCTGATTTCATCATCAACAGTCCACATAACATACGATGGTCCTGAAATTTCATAGCGAACTTTAAGGAGTGGATAAATCAAATCACCCTTTTTTGCATAGTGTATTGCTATTTGTCTAAAATCTGATATTTTTTTGCTTACATCTTCGCCCTTTTCTAGTGCACCTCTAATATCTGATATTTCTTTACTAAACTTCTCATTTTCTTCTGTAAAAGAATAAAGAGGATGCCCCTTTGTTTCTCTGAGTGCTTTTGCAAGCTCATGTTTTCTGACATACGCATCCGGCATAATTTTCATTTCGGATCTTTCTTCTTTTTTAAAGATTCTTCGACTGCCTTTTCAGCATTTGCTATTTTTTTTCTTCTTTAGTTAAGCCATGAAACAATGCACTATGCACATCACACAGTTTCTGCACCTCTGTAATAGGTGTTCCCTCTTTTATAAGTTCCTGCTCTGCCTTCATGATTTCAGAAGCTTCTACATCAGAAAAATTTTGAACAAAATCTTTTTAACACTTTCTAAATCTTCTCCATTTCCAAGTCTCTTTAAATAATCCTTCAGCAATTCTGTATTGCTAGTCTCTTTGACTTGAAATTCTTTGCTTCTCATAGAAGAAATATCTGGCCTATTACCAGTAATTTCATCCACCGACCAGTTTAAATTCATTTTTTATTCATAATATTTTACCACCTTTCACCTATTTTGTTTGGTTCCCTCATGATTATTTATTTAATAACTTTTTTATATCCTCTTCAGGTGTACTAATTGGAGAAAGCCCATAATTCTCTACAAGGAAATTCAGCACATTTGGCGAAATGAATGCTGGTAATGTTGGTCCTATGTGAATGTTCTTTATTCCAAGATAAAGAAGCGTAAGTAGAATACATACAGCCTTCTGCTCGTACCATGAAAGTACCATCGATAGCGGAAGTTCATTCACATCACATTCAAATGCTTCTGCTAAAGCGATTGCGACCTTGATTGCACTATAAGCATCATTACACTGTCCCATATCCATGATTCTTGGAAGTCCTCCGATTGTTCCTAAATCTAAATCATTGAATCTGTATTTTCCACATGCAAGCGTCAAAATAATGCTGTCTGCAGGAGACTGTTTTACAAACTCTGTGTAGTAATTTCTTCCTACTCTGGCTCCATCACATCCACCAACCAAGAAGAAATGTTTAATATCTCCATTCTTTACCGCATCAATCACCTGATCTGCTACAGATAATACAGTTCCATGTGAGAAACCAGTTGTTACCTGTATTCCACCATTAATTCCAGTCATATGCTGGTCTTTGGTATATCCACCTAAGGCGAGTGCCTTTTCAATAACTGGTGTAAAATCCTTTTCTTCTCCTATGTGTACAATTTCTGGATAAGATACAACTTCTGTTGTAAATACTCTGTCTGCATAGCTTGGTTTTACAGGCATAAGACAGTTCGTTGTATACAGAATTGCTCCAGGAATATTATCAAACTCTTTCTGCTGATTCTGCCATGCTGTACCAAAGTTTCCCTTTAGATGAGAGTACTTCTTGAGTTCTGGATATGCATGCGCTGGGAGCATTTCACCATGTGTATAGATATTAATTCCCTTATCTTTTGTCTGCTCTAATAAAAGTTGTAAATCTTTTTAAATCATGACCTGTAATAATAATAAATGGTCCTTTTTCAATTGTAAGAGGTACCGTTGTTGGTACAGGAGTTCCATAAGTTGTAGTATTTGCTTGATCTAAAAGCTCCATACATCTTAAATTTACTTTTCCAACCTCTAATACGATAGGAAGTAGTTTATCCATTCCCCAATCTTTCATTCCGATTGCAAAAAGTGCCTTATAGAAGAATTTGCTGATTGTTTCATCGGTATATCCAAGCACACTTGCATGATATGCATATGCAGCCATTCCACGAATTCCAAAAAGTATTAAGGATTTTAAGGAACGAACATCTTCATCAGTAGTCCAGAGAGTATTCATATCAAAATTATCGTTCTTCCACATGAGCCGGAACATGTAAAGCAATTTGGTACTAATTTCTTTTTTGTATCTTCTATCTTATTAATTAAAAGTTTTAATATCTCATCATTAAAATTTACATTTGTAATAGTTGTAAATAATCCCTCAAGAACTAATTGATTCATCTCTTCAGTTACAAGTTGCTCATTACCCTCAGTTGCACGAGCAAGTCCAATTAATGCTCCTGTAAGCTCATCCTGTAATCTTGCAGTATTGGCAGACTTTCCGCATACTCCTGTATTTCCGGTACATCCTGTGCATCCTGCTGTCTGTTCACATTGATAACAAAACATCTTATTATCCATGTCTTTCTCCTTTTCTATTGCTTTATTCATCATTTCTTGTTGTTTAATGGTACTATATCAAACTCACAACAATTATTCCGTTGTCCAGACAACATTTTTGTATTATTTTCAACTTTTGTGATATACTAAGGAAAAGATTAAAAGAAGGATGAAAAATCTCATGGAAAAATATATTAACATTTTAAAGAATACACCTTTGTTTCAAGGAATTTCAGAAGCAGAAATTCTTCCAATGCTTAAATGTCTATCTGTCAGCATTAAAAATTATTCAAAAGGTGAATACCTGCTAAGAAGTGGCGATAAGGTACAAACTATCGGCATGATTCTATCTGGCCAGGCTCTCATAATAAATGATGATGTTTGGGGAAATCGCAATATTATTACAGAGCTGTCATCAGGAATGCTCTATGGCGAAAGCTATGCCTGCATCAGCAGTGTTCCTGCTCAAATCAGTGTCATTGCCAATGAAAATCTCACCGTCATGCTTTTCAATATAAATCATATTATTACAACCTGTTCTTCATCTTGCAGTTTCCATACAAGATTGATTCATAACCTTTTAGAGATAATAGCACGAAAAATGTAAGATTGATGAACAAAATAGATCATGTTTCTAAGAAAAATTTACGTGACAAGATACTTAATTACTTGTCTGGCGAATCTATGCATGCCGGCTCTAACACATTTACAATCCCTTACGATAGGCAAGGGCTGGCAGATTATCTGAATGCAGACCGAAGTGCTCTATCTAGTGAATTGAGTAAATTACAAAAAGAAGGTGTACTCTCTTACAAGAAAAACACCTTCTCTTTGAGGGTATAAAACCCTTCTGGGAAAGGGAATGGATGTGGATTGGTCAAAAACAAATCAGGGGCGCAAATACTATAACAGACAGTCGGCTGTGGATTTTGCGGCGGCGGGGATTTCGCATGTAAGAATCCGTATTGCGGACAAAGTGGACCAAGAACTGTTGGAGGGACTTGACCGGCAGATTCGGGACTGCCTTGATAATGGGATTATTCCCATTATAGCTTATCAGGCGGATGCATTCAAAAATGACCCAAGTGATAAAAATATAGAAAAGGTTGTTGCGTGGTGGTCGGAAGTGGCCAAACACTATCAGGATAAATCTCTGATACCATCTCCAGCCACAATAAAATGAAGAGCAGCCAATATTATACCGATAACTATCAATATAATTCCATACACAGAATACACTCTGTTCCATTTTCTCTTTTACGGGAATTATCTGTTACATCAACATTCATCGGACATACTCGCTTGCACTTTCCACAGGAAACACATCTTTCCTTATCACACTTCACACGAAGTAGGCTAAAATAACTCATAGGCTTTAAGCATACGGTAATTGGGCAGATATATTTACAGAATGCCCTATTATCCCGAAACGCAAATGCCAGAATGATTCCAATGGCATAATACAGGATATTGCCAACAAGAAATGCCCAGAACATAATTTGCTCGATATTCTCCACGTGGCATAAAAACAGTGCTCCCACAAAAACAAGTGATGCGGTAAAGGTGATATATCGAATAAAACCGATTCTTCTGGCATGTCTATAGTTTAACTGAAAAAAGTAACAGCCCTAACGCTATTGCCAAGCCTATATAACTGAAATTCAGAAGATAAAACAGATTATCCTTGTTCAGCCATAATGTAACTGCAACAATTTCAAATACAAGCCACATTCCAAGTGGAATCAGTCATTTTTTCTTTGTATTCAATTTCTGTTTCCTCCGTAACTTTTATACAAAAATTTTTTCTTCCCCTTATTGCTCCTGTTCTATCCTTCGCAATTATCTTATCCAGTAATCAACCATGTTTTTATTTTACAGTTTTTCTTTCAAATATATATTCTCTATCCGATGATATATCATCTCTGAACACATATCCAAGATGGTCAAATTCCTTAATGTCATCTGGATTTTCAATATGATTTTCTGCCATATATCGTACCATTTCACCACGAGCCATCTTGGCATATGTGCCTTTTGTGATAAGCCTGCCACCAGACTGCTCACAAAATGAAATAGTTATATACCTGTCATCAGGTGTCAGATATTTTTCAATACATTTAGAGTATTCTTTTGAAGCCAGATTAATAATAATCCTGCTGTCATCTATAACTTCCCAATACAAATTATCTCCCCAGAAATCATACAGATTCGTGGAATCACCTATCGCTGCCTTTGCCTGCATTTCAAGCCTATATGGTGTGATACCATCCATAGGTTTTAATACTCCATAAAATGCTGATAATATCCTCAGGTGTTCCTGCACATAATCAAAATGCCCATCTTCAAATACAGCTGGTGCCATATATTGATAAGCAATCCCTTCATATGCCAATACTGCCGGAGTAAGCTGCTTTTGAAAATTCATTGTCTTAATCCGTTCAATATTCTCTGTCGTAATTTTATCATTGCATTTCCACAATTTCTTTAATTCTTCTTCCGTTCTTCCCTGCATCCACCCAAGAATTTCTTCTGTTTTCTCTAAAAATACCGGACTACTCATGGTATCTATGCTGTCAGTATCCACTTTCATCTTCTTTGCAGGTGATAATATTATCTTCATCAGCTTAATTCCTGTAACATTTTTTCCGGATCATCTGCAGCTTTTACTTTCTCATTTGCCTTTATTATGATACCATTCTCATCAATAAGATATGTTGTTCTGACAACTCCCATTGACACTTTTCCATAATTCTTCTTTTCTTTCCATACATCATAAGCCTCAATCACTTTGCGCTCAGTGTCAGATAAAAGTGTAAATGCAAGTCCATATTTTTCCTCAAACTTCTTGTGGGATGCAACAGAATCCTTGCTCACCCCGAGTACAACAGCTCCCTTTTCGCAAATCTGCGGATATCTTTCTGAGAAACCACAAGCCTGCTTTGTACATCCAGATGTATTATCCTTTGGATAAAAATACAGAATTACCTTCTTTCCAAGATATTCGCTTAATTTATGCAATTCTCCATTCTGATCTGGTAATTCAAAATCCGGTGCCTTTGTTCCTACTTCTAACATAACGTTTCCTCCAATCTACACATAAGCTGGTATATTATCTACTCTTACTACAGCTCTAAAGTTTCAATTATATTCTTTAATGCGTCTGCTGATTCTTTTAGCTTCAATGCTTCTTCTCCACTAAGATTAATCGGTATATCAGATTCAATTCCGTCTGCACCAACAATAACAGGCATACTTAATACAACATCATCAATCTCATATACTCCATGTATCATGTGCGATACAGGAAGTATTGATTTTTCGTCACGCATAATTACTTCACAGATACGTTTTACTGACATTGCAATTCCATAATATGTCGCATGCTTCTTATTGATAATCTCATAGGCACTGTTTTTGACAGCATCTGCGATTTCCTTCGTGTTTTTTCCTTATGGTTATAATGTCCTCTCATCTCACACATGTCACTAAGCGGAACACCGGATACATTGGCAGATGACCATGCCACAACTTCACTGTCTCCATGCTCTCCTACTATAAATGCATGCACACTTCGGCTGTCCACTGATAAATGCTGTCCAAGCTTGCTTCTAAGTCTTGCACTGTCAAGAACTGTTCCTGAGCCGATAACTCTTTCCTCCGGAAGTCCTGACAGTTTGATTGCAACCTGTGTCAGAATATCCACAGGATTTGCTACAACCAGAAGGATTCCTCCAAAATCTCTTTTGGTAATTTCCGGAATAATGGACTTAAATATTGCCACATTCTTATTTACCAGATCAAGTCTTGTTTCTCCTGGCTTTTGTCCTGCACCTGCTGATATAATTACAATTGCAGCATCTGCCACATCATCATAATCACCAGCATATATTTTCATAGGGCTGGCAAATGGTATTCCATGACTGATATCCATAGCCTCTCCCTCTGCCTTATTCTTATCCGCATCTATCAAGGCAATTTCAGTGAATAATCCACTCTGCATAAGCGCAAATACAGATGCTGAGCCTACGAATCCGCAGCCTATCATAACTGCCTTTTTGGGATTTGATTTTTTCTTATTCATGCAATCATCCCTTCCTTTTGTTATTCTACAATTCTTTCAAATATGTATTCATTACCTGACGAAATTTCGTCTCTGAATACATAACCAAAACAGCAGGTGTAAGTAGTTTATACAGATTCATAGAATTAATTCTCACTATGTTCTGTGCGGGTGATACTATAATCTTCATCAATAATGAAATATCTTTTTAAGTTAAAGATTATTGATTGCCCCAGCCAGTTCTTTTGTCTGACTGGGGCATACTTTATTAAAATATAATTGCGTAACAAACAGTTCTATAATCTTTCAGGATTATCATATATATTTATATATTCAGCTACAGATCTGTCAAATGTCTTGATATGACCAAACAGCCAGTCAATAACATTGATTTTTACCTGCTCCATAAACTTTTCATCTGGTCCTCATTTTCATCCAGATAATCATAGAGTTCCTTAACAGTATGCCTGAACTCCTCATGCTTCGTTATATGTTCCTCCAAGCCTGGGTAATCAACGTCTTTCTGCAGTTTTTCTTCTTCTTTGAAATGAAATTCTGTATATTCATCAAGATAATCAAGCATTTTAATTGCCTTTACTCTTGCATCTTCTGATTCACATGCACTCACAAACTGCTGAATACGATCAATCAGCTCCTTATGCTGCTCGTCTATTGTCTTATTGCCTGTTATTAAATTATCATCAAATGTAATTACTGTCATAAAAAACCTCCTTACAATCCACCTCATATATGTTAAAATAAATGTTACTATAATAGAAAGCTGGTACTTATATGCAAATCAAAGACCTGTCTATTTTCCATAATCTGGATGACGCTGAATTTAAGAAAAGTCTCGTTTGTACTCAGTCCGTCATTCATGAATATAAGAAAAACGATTATATATTCTTTCAGGGTGATGTTCCCAATAAGCTCTACCTCATTCTCAATGGTGAAGTAGAACTTGGCTCCATCAATGTTAATGGTAAAGTTCTTCGTATTACCAACATTTCCGAAGGGGAAGATTTTGGCGAAGTTGAACTTTTTCTTAATAAAGACCGCTATAGCGGATATGCAAAAGCAAAAACTGATGTAAAGCTTCTTGAGATTGCAAAGGACTTCTTTGGTGGCAGGTGTGAAAAAACTGCTCTCATCACAGCAAAGTAGTTTTTAATATGCTGGAACTCTTTGCCAAAAGAACTGATGAAAATAACCAACAGCTTGAAGTCCTTACCAGCGGTAATCTCAAACAGCGCATTGCCACATACCTATTAGAGCATGCAGATAACAACAATCTTGTATCATTATCCATGAATAGAGAAGAACTGGCTCTGTATCTGAATACAACCAGACCTTCCCTTTCAAGGACGCTTTTATCACTTCAGGAGGACGGATTTATTCATCTGTCTTCAAGGAAATCAATCAAAATTCTTGATGCTGAGGCTTTACTCTATATCGAATAAACTAGTCTTCTTATTCGCTTAGTTCTTCAAAAACATCTTTACCCAATCCACAGATTGGACATACCCAATCATCTGGAATATCTTCAAATGGTGTTCCAGGTGCAATTCCTCCATCTGGATCTCCTACCTCTGGATCGTACACATAACCACATGGTCCACATACATATTTCTTCATAATAAAAAATCTCCTTTCAGATTCTGTTTTATTTATCTTATGTATGTATTATAGTATTTAGGCAAACCATATTCCGTAACATATGTTACCAAATTGCATAAATATTCTAATTTTTTCTACTTCTTCACTTTTCTTACTGCACCTTTGACCGAAATATACATGCTAATGCACCCACTGCCAAATATTTATGAGTTTTCACGATTTCACCTCCAAATTCATTCTTATCTCTTATATCTGTGACGCATGATATACTTCGTGCTGTCCTTGGCAAACTCAGTATTTAATTGGTCTCGTATGTTTTGTAAATCCATATATATGCTCCTAATCCAATTTGTGCAGACGGTCTGCATAAATTCATTTTATTTAATCTAGTGATTACGAATGTCCGATAGGTGGTCACTTTTAAATAAAATGACCAGCACTGACCACTATCTCTATTCCAATATTGTATAAATGGTATTTGTATTCTCTCCAACTTTTTCAATCTTGCCGGATTTTATTAATTTCTCTAATAAATTTCTTGCACCTGTTCTAGACTTGTAATTGCACAAATCCATAACCTTCTGCGTTGAAATATTTCCATTCTGTCTGATATACTCTAATATTCTTTCTTCTTTCGACATTGACTTTAGTTCCGCTTGGTCTGTATTTTCATTTCTAATATCTGCCGCACCCGGAATATAAACAACCTATCCAACTTCCAGTTTTAATGTCACTCTATCTGAACGCTCTGAAAAATCAAACTCCGGTTCTTTCCAGTTACCTGCCATACTTACCAGTCCTCATCAAGCTCTTCCATCGCATCATCTACACCATCAGCATAGTCCTTATCTTTCTGATATCTGTCCCAGTCATAATCTCCATCATCATAGATAGAATCATATCCGCTATCATAAGAAGCATATGGATTGCTCTTATTGCTAGAAGAATGACTCTTTGTCGAATAACTGCTGCCAGATGCTTGTTTGTTGTCACATTCTGCTTTAATACACTTTGGTTCACTTGCTTCACCGATTGCACCAATGATGTAAAGCGACAAAAAGGACGCAGGATTTTCTCCCACATCCTCACATCTATCTGGCTTTATCTGTCTTTCTCTTTATGTTATGACTTTACTTTATCTGTGTAATTCCAGAATAATATATGTTTTATAATTATATTCACCCAGCTTTTTTCCTATATAGATATCTCTTTTCAAACTCGTTAACATCAATAGCTTTAGAAAAATAATACCCCTGAAATACATCACATCCCAGCTTTGTCAGATTATCAACCTGCTCTTCTGTTTCAACCCCCTCTGTAATAATCAAAAGATTAAGCTCCTTTGCCATTTTTATCACAGAAGCAAGTATTATGCGGCTTTTCTTAACATTCTTAGTCTCTTTTATAAAGCCCATATCAACCTTTAATACATCAACATTAATATCCTTTAATGTATTAAGCGATGAATAACCGCTTCCAAAATCATCCATTTCAAGTGTGAATCCTGCTTTTCTTAGTTCTTCCAGCTCTCCCATCAGATTAGGTACATCTGACATAATCGTAGTTTCTGTGATTTCAATTTTTAGATTAGATGGTTCTATATCATATTTCTTTATAAGACCTGCAAATGTGTTAAATATATCAATATAATAAAAATCCTTAGGAGATATATTTACCGATATGCTCATATTGATACCAGCTTTCTTCCACTCTCCTAACTTAGCCGCTGCCTGCTCCCAGATATATCTGTCAAGTCTGCTTATGAGCCCAGACTTCTCATATACAGGTATAAAGTCTATTGGTGAAATAATCGTTCCATCTGGCTTTATTCTTCTTACTAAAGCTTCTGCACCTGTAAGCCTCCTTGTTTTTGCAGAAATCTGTGGCTGAAGATACATCTTGAACTCACCGGCTTTTATAGCATCATCAAATTCATCAACTATTGTCTTATATTTAATAGCAGCTTCAAGCATTGTGTCATCATAATAAGCAATAAAGCTATGTGTATCATCCTTAATCGAGGCTACTGCAAATGAAGCCTTGTCACACATAAATGATAATGATTCATTCATATTATCAGTCCTGTATATCCCAAAACAGACTCTGACATTATATACTGAATCAGAAAGCACATTCTGTAATGTCTCCCTGCATTCATAAAGATATTCTTCATTAAATGTAGCTTCATTTGCAATCACTACGAAATGATCTTCACCAACTCTTCCGTATAAATATCCATCTACCGCATTTTTTTTATTATATCTGCCTGCTTAAGCAATATTTCATTACCTTTTTCTATTCCAAATATTTCATTAATAAGCTTGAATTCTGCTATATCTGAATAAATGATAAGTCTGTTCTTTTTTTCTTATCTGGCAGTTCTTTCATTTTCTGCATAAGATGCTCGGGATTGCATAATCCAGTAAGCTTATCATGTCCGGCCTCATGTCTTTTATCCTTGTCTATTTTTATAATCATATACTGAAACACTATTACTGCTAATAATAATGCTACTACAATTCCTGTTATCATACGTTTAACCTTCTGCCATCCAATCTTTTTTCCCTTCATTAACCGCTTGTTTTCGTACATGCGGCTGTCTGCACGCTTAGTAAGCTCTTCCATAAGATAATAATGCTCTCTTGTGCTTATTTCATATCCCTTGGCATATGAAATCTTAATATTGTTTTTTTCATTGTAAACATTTATTTTTCTTTCAAGACTATCCAGAATCTGGTGTATCTCTACTGCATTTGTCTTCTCCAGAATAACGCAGAATTCATCACCACCTATACGGTACGCACTAATACGTTCATTCTGCATGCCTGCAAGTATAGTTGAAAAGCTCTCAATATATCTGTCCCCCATCTCGTGTCCAAGAGTATCATTAACTCTTTTCAGATTATTAAGATCAAACATTATAACTCCCACTAAAAATGTATCATCTGCATTATTAAGTCTGATTATATGATTCTGGTATGCCAGCTTGTTATTAATCCCTGTTACATCTGTATAAGCCATACTGTCAACATCTGCGTTTATCCTTGAACTGACAAAGAATACAGCAAGAATGATTATATCAAGAATCAGTGCTGTACACGAAAGAATTCTCGGAAGCATTTCGTTATGTTTTAGCACATAAACAGTAATATATATCTGTATAGCTATCAATATAGTCATCATGACACTCATTCCAAGGAGTAAGCTTTTTAATATATTTCCTATTAGACATAACTCTCTCCTTTACATCAGGCAACTATAATACGCTTAACATACTCCTTAGCAAGCCCTATTTTAATATCCTTAATAACTACTACATAATTTCCATTGATTTCAGATAGTACACTTATCTTACTACCCACAACAAATCCAAGACTTTGAAGCCTGTGTACCATATCTTTGTTTCCAACAATTCTCTGAATTATATATATTTTGTTTTTATCTGCAAGATTTAGTGGCATAATCAAAAATCTCCTGTTTAATATGTCAATAAGTTAGCACCTGCTAACTTCGCAGATAGAATTATATCATCCTCTTTTTATCTGTCAATAAAAACACCATACCTTTTTCCTATGTTTTTATTAAAATACACCCGTTTGATTCACTTATCCCGTTGTTGAAATATCTTTGTAAAGTAAGAGCATGATAACAGATAACTCTGCAACTAATGCAAATAACATGCTATATTATTCCATAAAAAATAAGAGATATCATATCAAAATGATATGATATCCCTTATTTTCATTACATTATTTAATTATTATCAGATTAGTTATTACCACGATTATCAATCTGGGCAATATCAACTATAGATAATTCCTGATTATTGAATGCATGCTCAAGACTTGATATAAGTGCATGGGCTGTATCAAGACTTGTAAGGCAGTGAACGCCTGTCTCAATAGCATATCTTCTGATAAGGAATCCGTCCTTGGCTCTCTCAATTCCATTCTCTGGTGTATCAATTACAAGGTCAATCTTATGCTCTAAGATAAGGTCAAGAAGTGTAGGTGCTTCCTGTCCAATCTTATTAACCTGGATTGCATGTACTCCATTTTCCTTGAGAACCTTTGCAGTTCCTCTTGAAGCATATATCTTATAACCTAATGCTTCGAATCTTTGTGCAATATCAATACCATCCTGCTTATCCTTATCTGCAAGAGTCATGATAATCTGCTTATGCTTTGGAAGTCTGATTCCAGCTCCTTCGAACGCCTTATAAAGTGCCTCATCAAAGCTCTTAGATATACCAAGACACTCACCAGTAGACTTCATCTCTGGTCCTAGGCTGATGTCGGCTCCTCTGATCTTCTCAAATGAGAATACAGGCATCTTAATTGCATAGTAATCTGCTGCCTTCTGAAGTCCCGGCTCATATCCTAATTCCTTAATTGTCTTACCGATAATAACCTGTGTTGCAAGCTTAACAATAGGAATACCTGTAACCTTACTGATATATGGTACTGTACGGCTTGAACGAGGGTTAACCTCAATTACATATACCTGGTCATTATATACGATAAACTGAATGTTAATCATACCCTTTACATGAAGTGCTCTTGCAAGTCTTCCTGTATAATCTTCAATCATATCTACAATCTTAGGTGATATAGACTTAGCCGGATATACTGAAATACTGTCACCTGAGTGAATTCCGGCTCTCTCGATATGCTCCATGATACCAGGAATGAGAATATCCTGACCATCGCATACAGCATCAACTTCGATTTCCTTACCCATAAGGTACTTATCAACAAGGATTGGGTGATCCTGCTTAATTCTATTGATGATATTCATGAATTCAACTACATCTTCATCAGATACAGCAATCTGCATACCCTGTCCACCAAGTACATATGAAGGTCTTACAAGTACAGGATATCCAAGCTCATTGGCTGCCTTAAGAGCTTCATCAACTGTAAATACAGTCTGTCCCTTAGCTCTTGGAATCTGTGTCTGCTCAAGAATCTCATCGAAAAGTTCTCTATCCTCAGCGGCATCAACATCTTCTGCCTTAGTTCCAAGAATAGGAACCCCCATCTTCATAAGTGCTTCTGTAAGCTTGATAGCTGTCTGTCCACCAAACTGTACAACTGCACCATCCGGTTTCTCAAAATCTACGATTGATTCAACATCTTCTGCTGTAAGCGGCTCAAAGTAAAGCTTATCAGCAATATCAAAGTCAGTAGAAACTGTCTCCGGGTTATTATTTACAATAATTGTCTCAAAGCCCTCTTTCTTGAATGCCCATGTACAATGAACTGAACAGAAGTCGAACTCGATACCTTGTCCGATTCTGATTGGACCAGAACCAAGTACAAGAACCTTCTTCTTATCCTTAGTCTCTACCGCTTCGTTCTCACTGCCATATACTGAATAATAGTATGGTGTTGTAGCTGCAAACTCTGCTGCACATGTATCAACCATCTTAAATGCTGCATGTATATTATACTGGTCTCTTAATTCCTTGATTTCTCTTTCTGTGTGACCTGTTAAATCGCCGATAACATTGTCAGGGAATTCAATTCTCTTAGCTTCTCTTAAAAGGCTCTCTGTAAGAGGTCCTCTCTTAAGAGCATTCTCCATATCAACAATAATCTGGAGCTTATCAATAAACCATAAGTCTATCTTAGTAATATCATGCATCTTGGCTGCAGAAATGTGTCTTCTTAAACCTTCAGCTATCTTCCAGATTCTTCTGTCATCTACAATTGCAAGTTCTTCGAGAAGTTCTTCATCTGTAAGCTTTGTAAAATCATATGACATCAGACTGTCAACATGCTGTTCAAGTGAACGGATAGCCTTCATAAGACCACCCTCGAAGTTATCAGAAATACTCATAACCTCACCTGTAGCCTTCATCTGTGTTGTAAGTGTTCTCTTAGCTGAGATAAACTTATCAAATGGAAGTCTTGGAATCTTAACTACACAATAGTCAAGTGTTGGTTCAAAACTTGCATATGTCTTTCCTGTAACTGCATTCTTAATCTCATCAAGTGTATAACCAAGTGCAATCTTAGCTGCAACCTTAGCAATAGGATAACCTGTAGCCTTAGAAGCTAATGCTGATGAACGGCTTACACGAGGGTTAACCTCGATTACACAGTACTCAAAGCTGTCTGGATGAAGTGCATACTGTACATTACATCCACCTGTAATGCCTAATTCATCAATAATTCTTAATGCAGATGTTCTTAACATCTGGTATTCCTTATCAGAAAGTGTCTGTGACGGAGCAACTACAATACTGTCACCTGTATGAACACCAACAGGATCAATATTTTCCATGTTACAGATAGTAATACATGTTCCGTTGCTGTCACGCATTACTTCGTATTCAATTTCTTTCCAGCCGGCGATACAACGCTCAACTAAAACTTCGCCAACTCTTGAAAGTCTTAATCCATTCTCAAGAATTTCTCTTAATTCCTGCACATTGTTAGCGATACCACCGCCGCTACCACCTAATGTGTAAGCTGGACGAAGAACTACCGGGTAACCAATCTTAGCGGCAAATGCTTCGCCATCCTCAACGTTGTTAACAACAAGTGATGGTGCACATGGCTCACCAATCTTTTCCATAGTTTCCTTGAACATAAGGCGGTCTTCTGCCTTCTTGATTGTAAGTGCAGTTGTACCGATAAGCTTTACATTATGCTCCTCAAGGAAGCCTGTCTCTGCGATTTCCATTGCAAGGTTAAGTCCAGCCTGTCCACCAAGTGTAGGTAAGATGCTGTCTGGCTTTTCCTTTAAGATAATCTGCTTTAATGCTTCAACTGTAAGAGGCTCAATATATACCTCATCAGCAATATCTTTATCTGTCATGATAGTAGCAGGGTTCGAGTTAACCAGTACTACCTCAATTCCTTCCTCTTTAAGAGAACGGCATGCCTGTGTTCCGGCATAGTCAAATTCTGCTGCCTGACCAATAACGATTGGACCAGAACCTATAACTAATACTTTCTTAATACTCTCAATCTTTGGCATGTTCTTAGTCCTCCTTCTTCATCATATCCATAAATCTGTCAAACAGGTACGCTGTATCCTGTGGACCTGCGCAGGCTTCTGGATGGAACTGTACTGTGAATATATTCTTACCTACATATTCAAGACCCTCATTAGTCTTATCATTAACATTTTCAAATGCAGGTACTGCAACCTTACTGTCTAATGTGCTTTCATCTACAACATAACCATGGTTCTGTGATGATATATAACATTTGCCAGTCTTTAAATCCTTAACAGGATGGTTAGCACCCCTGTGTCCGTACTTAAGTCTGTGAGTATCAGCTCCTGTAGCAAGTGCCATAAGCTGATGTCCAAGACAGATTGCAAATATTGGTACATTGCTGTTATACAGCTTCTTAATCTCTTCAATTATCTCTACACATTCCTTAGGATCTCCGGGACCGTTAGATAACATAATTCCATCAGGATTAGATTCAAGAATCTCTTCTGCCTTAGTATATGCAGGATATACTGTAACTTCACAGCCTCTGTTATTAAGTGATCTTGCAATATTCTTCTTTGCACCAAAGTCCATAAGAGCAACCTTAGGTCCTTTTCCTGGAAGAACATACTTTTCTGAACATGTAACCTTTCTTACAACGCCCTTAACACTGTACTCCTTAATCTTAGGAAGTACCTCATTAAGATTGTAATTCTCATTAGTTGTAATCATACCGTTCATAGTACCCTTTTCTCTTAATATCTTAGTAAGGGCTCTTGTGTCAATCCCACAAATACCTGGGATATCATTATCAAGAAGGAATTTCTGGATAGGATCTTCATTTCTGAAGTTGCTTGCCATTCTGGAAAGCTCACGTACAATATATCCATCTGGCCATGCTTTCTGGGATTCCATATCCTTATAGCACACTCCGTAATTACCGATAAGAGGATATGTCATTGTTACTGCCTGTCCTGCGTATGAAGGATCAGTCAGCACCTCCAGATATCCTGTCATAGATGTGTTAAAGACAATCTCACTAATAACTTCACGGGTCGAACCTATGCTGGTTCCTTCAAAGACCGTTCCATCTTCAAGTATCAAAAATGCTTTCATGAATGCCACCTTAATTCCTTTCGTTTATTTAATTTAATCATATGCCAAGAGGCGCTAAAATGACTTTTGCGCAAAAAAAAGACACAAAAATGCCTTTTTTCTCTCAAACTTTACAATATGTTACCATAATTAAATGTAATTTTCAAGCAAATATTTATCTATATATTGCATAAAAATACATACCTTAAAAACAGCCCCCCAAAACAGGAGGCTGTCATCTATAATCTTCTGTTATATCATCTCGTTCTTGAGATTCCTTCTCTGCTTACTGACCACACCTGAACACAGTCTTTATCAGACTTATTCATCATATTTTCCACCAATGTATTATTATTCTTTCCAAACCAGTTCTTTGCAAGAGCTTCTGCTGCGGGATTAATCAATGATTTAAGATATGAAATAGAAGAAACTTTAAGACACAACTTTTTTTCTTCTTCTTCCATTGAGCATATATTGTCATATTACCGCCATCATCTTCAACAAGCTTCGAAACTACATCTTTATTTTCGTACTTTGTCCCTTTTCCATCTTCTTCAGTGTTCCATGAATCAAAATCATATCCAGGTCTTAGTGGCGGATCCGGAAGTTCATTCTCTTTCTCATATCCTGTGATAATTGTAGAACCGGCATCATATCCACCATTAGAATCAATATTAATATTGTATATATTCTCTTTCCACACAGCTGACATATCAACAACTGCACCAAGCCTATCAGCCAGATTAAGCTTTCCATGCACGCCGCCTTCAACATATGTGCCGTCTTCTGTCTCCCAGCCTAAACCTGTCCAACCGGTAAGACTATATAGCTGCGATACACACGGAAGTTCATCTTCTTCATCATATGTATAGAATCTGCTGTAATAACCTTCATCCTCACTTCATAAAAAAATCGGCTGCCATATCGCATACAGAACAGCCTTTCCGCTATCATCAGGCGTCAGGTCAACAACAGACATAGTTGAATAAAACTTTCCTGTATCATCACTTTTCGTATTCCAGCCAGACAAATAATACCCTTTTCTTGACAGACTGCTTCCTTTAAGTCTGATTCTGCTGCCAAGCTTTGATGTAATATTCTCCATATAACCGGTAACCTCTGCGTCTGTGTTATTATCAAATGTAATTATATAATCCCATATAGCATAGACAGTCACATCTTTGTTATAATCACTCAGATCTTCCGGTTCTAATATGCCAGAGTCACCATATCTGTCAAAGGACCATCCGGTAAATATAAGTCCATTATCAGCAGATGCACCCTCAGTAAAACCTGTCAGTTCATCCCTCTTCCATAATAAGCATCCTCATCATCTGGAAGATAAGCTTTAATGCCTCTGTCAGCTGCAACTCCTGCGCTATAATGAACTGTAAATGTCTGTCTTTCCCATATTGCTTTGATAACAATATCTTCTTCCGTATAAGCCCCTATTTCAACCCGAATGCCATTCTTTCCATAATCAGTATGCCATCCTTTGTCTCCTGAAACTTCCCAGCCTTTCAGAATATATCCATCCCTGCTTACCGCACCAATTCTTACATATGGTGTAACTCCTACACAGTCATAATAATTAGATGTTACCGCATCTGCTTTGGGCACAGATGCCTTATAATCAATAATAGTATGGTATTCTCCATAACGGTCAGCAAGATATTCCCCAATTCTCAGATCATCATTCCATTGTCCGGCATTATCTCCATTATCAATCTGCGACTGATAATATATCTTATCACATGTTCCTCCACCAAGATCAATAGTAATATTATGATGAACCTTATACTCGTCTTCTGCTGCATATGATATCACCGCCCAGCCAATAACCAGTATACCTAATAGTACAGCTGCTGCGATCAGGCGCTTTTTCTTTCCATGTCTGCTTTTCATATTACAATCTCCTTATGAATAATCCTCATTCACGTCCAGCGTCCATAAGAAAATGCATACATCAAAAAAACATGCGTGGTATTATAATTCCTTTTGCTATAATTATGATACCATGCATGTTTATATTATTCAAACATTTTTACACTTTAATAAATATTTAATCTTTTATCTCAACCTGGCCAATATATTTCCATGTACTTCCTTTATCAGATGACTGATATTTTGCCGCCGTTTTTCCATCATTATAAACAGCATTTTTGCCCTGGGTAAGATATATTGTTATAATTCCGGTAGAATCTACAACTGGTGTAAGAGCTTCCTTATATACATCGCTCCATCTTAACTGTTCTGAAGAATCTATACCGTTTTTCCGGAATCAGTCTTAGTTTCGGTCTCCTGCCCCTGTGGATTCGCAGCTGAACTATCAAGTTCCTGCTCCTCAAGCATTACCTTTGCAAAGGTTTTACCACCATCATCTGTCTTGTAAAGATTACTATCCATACCTTCAACGTAATCATAACAGAAAAAGCCAACATCTGATGATACATAAACAACACCCTTAATTATATTAGTAGCCGGTCCGCTTCCAACTATATCCCAGCTTTCTCCACCATTACTTGTACTGTATATCCTTGATGATTCATTAGTATCATTACTCTTTGCATATCCGCAGACAATCACACCATTGTCAGAATCAAAGAATTTTACATAATAATAATCAGCCGTATATATCTTATCAAGTTCACATGTTGTCCAGTTTTCACCTTTATCATCCGAATAAACAACAGTAACCGGAATTTTAGTGTTATTAACTGTCTTTCCTCCATACACAAAAGCAGTTTTTTCTGTGGTTATCATATAACTGCCTTCTTTAAGTGTTGTTGAACTGTTAGGCTCATACAACAGATAAGAATAAGATACAGGAACCGAAATATATTTTTCTCTATCATAAGTGACAAGAAGTGAATTATCCTTTATTGAATAATTAGCAAGCTGATCCTTGTTAGAATTACTTGTAATCTCTGTATCTCCGCCTGAATCAATTCCCTGCTGTGCATAATACTGTTTCAGTCCATAGTCTTCTGAACTCATGACTGAAGTAACATAAAGCTTCGCAGTATTATCATAGTTGTTATCAAGATAAAATGAAACCACCCACTCGCATTTTATTCTTCCATCATCCTGAATACCTTCCCATGAAGAAAAATAATCCGAATTAAGATTCTGCGGAATAACCCAGAAGGACAGAAGAACTGTATTGCTTGAAAGGTCAAGCACACTTACCGAATCAACACCTGATTTTACAATATACTTTGAATATGGCACATATTTCTGTCTGTACTGTGAGATATATTTTTCAAGCCATTTAGTTCCAAGCCCAACCATATCCGGATTAGTAAAATTAGAAACCTTATCATTATCATAATCAGATACATAATCATCAGATACAACATTCCATTGATCATCAATTCTTATTGAAAATGTATAACGTGATTTGATATCCAGCTTATTTTCCTGATATTTAGATACATAGCTGTATACAAACACTCCTATAACAAGAAGACTGAATATAACCAGAGCTGCATATGTAATTATTTTTGTCTGAAATCTTCTGCTTTTCTGATACATAATCGTCCTCCTGCTTTAATTAAAATTCTCTTTTATTATGCATTGCCTCTCTTATTATCACACGATAATACTTATACCACCACAGAAAATACATTGCGCCTGCTCCAACAAGAAACATAACACAGACAACAAACGGATGTATTGCATATATCCAGCTTGCTGCAATTCTGCCATTAAGCACAGGCAGTCCATATGCAAGTATTACACATATAGCCATTATTGTGCCATTAAGGACACTTCTGTTTTCGTACACACCTCTGAAATGGTCAAATGTTATAATTGCCATCATCTCACCCACAGGTCTTGCACATGCTGTAACAATGCACAACATAAGTGCATTAAATACCGGTTCTCCAAGTATTATAAGTATAATAAAATAGAATACAAATTCTGTTACTATCTTATATATAAATTTCCCCAGAAAATTCATATACGGACTAACAAGCATTACACGAATCATAAGATAATCCCTGTCACCCATTGCAAATATTGTTGTATTAGCAAGACTTCCACATATAGTTGAAAGCATTATAAACAGATATATTATAGAAATATCCTGATGAATCCTTATTAGTGGGAAGAAATATGCAAGTATTGTATAGGGAACATATATAAGAAGAATTACATACATGAACTTTCTTATAAATTCCCATGCAAGCATAAATATCTGTGCCATAGTTCCAACGATAGCCCTGCTTTTTGATTTTTCACCAAAAGCATCATCCTTCACCAGTTTCCTTATTACAGGAAAACTCTTTATCATCTTAATTCCTGCCTCTGTTCCCTCATAATATCGTAATATTTTCTCAGCAAACAGCTTTCTAAATAATTTCATTGTCTGCCTCCCCCCAAGTATGTCTAATACAGCTTCTTTTATCTCTGGAATCTGCATAGTTTCATGTGATATAGGATTGAGTTCACCATTGTTAAGAACCAGCACATCCTTTGATATTCTATGTGCAATATCCAACAAACCTGTTGATATAAGAATTATATGGTCATTCTTATATTCATTAAGAACTGAAAGCATATCATCAATATATTCATCAGTACAATAATCAAGTGTCTCATCAAACATCATTACATATGGTTTCTGAATAAGAAAAGCTGCTAACTGAAGCCTCTTCTTCTCCTCAAAACTGTAATCTGCAATATGTCTGTCTCTTATCAGCCCTGTAAGCTTCACTTTATCAAGATAATATTCAGGCTTTTCGCTGTTCTTATTCATATCACAGAGCATACTGATAAACTGATATCCTGTAATAAGCATAGGCAGAACACTCTGCTTTGCAGCAAAGAAAAGCGTGCACTTCTCCTTAGTCTCAACAGTGCCTGAGTCTACAGCAATATCTCCTGCGATACACTCAAACAGAGTTGTTCTTCCTGCTCCTGCACCGCCAAGAACCGGATATATATTTCCTTCTTCAAATGTATATTCAATATCAGTAAGAATTTCGTTCTTACCAAAACTTTTCTTCAAATGATTCAAATGTAACATTTATAAATCTCCTGCATCCAATGTGTCATATCATTATATTACATATTTATTTGGTTTGTAAACCTTCAAAACCTTATTATATTGCATTTATTCAGCAACAATGATATAATCTTGAAATATTTTGCTAATAATATAAAAAAAAATGTAGAGGTGTACAGTATTGAAAGATTTTTTTAAAAGAAAAGGCTGGAGAATATGCTTTGCAGCATATATATTTATATACCTTCCATGGTTTTCAACTCTTGAAAAAGTAATTAACAGTGATTATCCCGGGCTTCATATCATCAATATTCCTTTTGATAATATGATACCTTTCTGTGAATACTTTATAATTCCATATGTATTATGGTTTTTATATGTGGTTGCAGCTTGCATATATATGTATTTTAAGGCAGATAATAAAGAATTCATACAGTTTGCGTTATCACTCATAATCGGTATGTCACTCTCTCTTACTATATGCATGATATATCCTAATGGTCTTACATTAAGACCTGATTATATCCCTGATAACTTCTGTGGAAAGATAATCAATGCACTATATACAATAGATACTTCAACAAATGTATTCCCAAGTATACATGTATACAACTCACTGGCAGTTAATTTTGCATTACTGCGTTGCAAAGCTTTAAAAGGACATATAATAACAAAGACATTATCTTCCATTCTTTGCATCCTTATATGCCTTGCAACCGTATTTTTTAAAGCAGCATTCTGTAGTCGATGTAATCGGAGCAATAATTCTTTATATCGTTCTTTACATTTTCATATATGTTATTGACTACAGCTGTTTAAAGAAAGCTTAGTGGATTCTCTTTAAACATTTTGAAAGAAGTTCTATAAGAAGAACTACAACAAACAATACAATAAGAATTGAGCCAACGGCGTCCCATCTGTAATTGTTCATGTAGACAATCAGTGGGGCGCCGATTCCGCCTGCTCCAACAAGTCCTAATGTACTTGCCGACCGCACATTCACATCCAGTCTGTACATCACAGCATCCTTAAACTGGAACTTAAGCTCAGGTACCGCCACATGCCGTAATCTTGCTATAAATCCCGTTCCTGCACATTTGCACGCATTCCATGCCGCCATATTCCAGTTGTCTACTGCAACTGTGAATCTCTTTGTCAGAAGTCCGATACTGCACATCATCATTGTAAGCACTCCGGCAAAGCTGCCAGGTCCCGTAACCCTTATGAATATAAGTCCATACACATACACAGGTACAGTTATTATTGCCATAACAACAAGCCTGCCAATAAAAGCCATAGGTGCTGGAATGAATTTTCTCGAATTAATCAATGTAAGTATTACTGCAAACACTGCTCCGGCACATGTTCCCGCAACTGCGATTGCAATAGTTTCAAGCATAAGATACATAACGCCACTCTTTCCGGTCATAAACATGTATTCCCAGTCCGGATGTGTAATTCCGTGCATAATCGCACCAACAACCTTAATACCAAGCTTTGATGTTGATACATCTTTAACTGCACTGAGACTGTATACAAAAAATACCATGATGCATGCACTTATAATCACATTTGCAGTTGTATTTCTCTTAATACGTCCATCAAGATATGCTTTCAGGAATGTACTTATTCCCTCAATCACAAGCACTGCGACAAAAAGCATAACAAGAATCATTCCAACCCTGCTGTATTCACGCCAGCTTATCTTTTCATTAAGCAGTAGTCCTATTCCACCTGCACCTACATAGCCAAGTATTGCCGCATGTCTTATATTAGCTTCCAGTACATAAAGCGAATTGCTAAGATATCCCGGCAGCAGTTCAATAATAACTGTCCGTGAAAATGCTTTAAATTTTCCTGCTCCTATAGCTGTAACTGCTTCATATGGCTTTAGTGTCAAGCCTTCAATATCCTCACCACCAATTCTTGCCATTACAGCCCATGTCGATACAGCTATTGCAATAGTTCCTGCTGCCGCACCAAGCCCCCATATAAATGTTGCTACAAGTGCAAGTATAAGCACAGGTATTGTTCTTACACACTGTACAATAACTCTCACCACAATCCTTACATATGATTTCTTAATAAGATTGCCTGCATATAAAAATGCAGTAAAAAGTCCAAACACAGCACCTATAAATGTACCCGCAATTGACATCTGCACAGTCTTAATAAGTGGTTCAATAACCTTACCACAATATCCTGTATCCGGTGGGAACATTCTTTTTTTATGAATAATACAGCCTGACTACCTCTATTTATAATCACATTCATATCAAAGCCTGTTACAGCAAAACAGAATATTATTATAAAAAGCATTACCAGTGTAGTAATTCTTCTTATAGCCTTCATTCTATTCATACTTTTCATACGCACCACCATATATGAATTCAATATTCTCATCTGTTACCTCTGACGACTTTTTATCAAGTACAAGTCTGCCGTCAGCAATCCCTATAATTCTGTCTGATTTCTTCAATGCAAGCTCTACCGAATGACTGTTCATAATAACCGTTATATTGTACTGTCTGTTAAGCTGTACAAGAATATCAGTAATCTGTTCTGCACTATATGGGTCTAGAGAAGCAACCGGTTCATCCGCAAGAATAATATCAGGCTTCTGCATTAGTGCCCTTGCAATTGCAACTCTCTGTTTCTGTCCTCCCGAAAGTTTTCCCGCATATGAATACATTTTTTCAGATAACCCCACTGCTTCAAGCTGCTTCCTTGCATATTCCTTCTGTTCCTTAGTAAATATACCAAAAGTGCCTGAACAGCATTTCTGTCTGCCAATGCCCCATTAAGCACATTGTCTAAGCAGGTAATTGTATCAACAAGGCAGAAATCCTGATATATAGTGCCTATTGTTTTCTGAATATCTCTTTTCTTTCTTCCCTTAAGCTTTGTAAAATCCTGGTTCTTAATAATAATACGGCCTGCAGTTGGCTTAATCATTCCATTAAGCAAGCGAAAAGAGTGGTCTTTCCAGCACCACTCTTTCCAATTACTGATATGAATTCGCCCTGTTCTACTGAAAAACTAATGTTATCAAGGGCTTTGTCTCCACCTTTATATAATTTACTCACACTGTCTATCTGTAACATGTATATTGTCCTCCCAGACAGCTTAAAGGTGAATTATTTCTTTAACATATTCTGCGCCGCACGCTCTGCATCATAGTCAGAGCTTTGGGCATACTGATATCCAATATGGCTTAATACATTCAAAACTTTAAGTCCGTCTTCACTTTTTCCTATATTAATACAAGCATCTGCAAATGCTTTCTTAAAGCCTTCTGACATAATATCTGAATTCTTACTAACACATATTGTATCATCCATTATCTGATCTGTCACTGCCAAAACTGCAGTCTGTTTATAACAATCATCTGTACCACCGAATTTGCTCATCCAGTTAGCTGCATATTTTGCTCTCATATGTGCAAATCCAACGATAACATCAACCTGTCCTGCTGCAAGTCTTGACATAGATGTTGTATATGAATCAGACTGTACGACATTGGCAAGGTCACTTATCTGCTTCCCATAATTATTGTAAAGCCACAGACTTGGGTATATATAACCTGATGCCGATGAAGCACCCATTACAGCCCATGTTGCACCATTCAAATCATCCCATGTAAGCTTCTGTCCTGCATTAACCTTGGCAGCAAGCTCCTGTCCCTTAGTACTTGGTCCTGCAAGAATTATTGAACGGTAATATGTTGTAAGATTATCTGTAAACGCTTCCTCCGTTCCGTCATTCCAGTCCTTGGCATTAAGAGAATCCTTGTTAATAGCTTTTTTCTCTGTGCAGTAAGCAGAACATCACAGTCATCATCATATGTAACATAAGTTCCGCCAGAAATAAATCCTGCATCTGCTGTTCCGGCACTTAAAGCTTCTCCTACTGCACTGTAAGAAGTTCCTACTGTAATCTCAACATTGCCTACATTATACCCCTGTGTAGCAAGTTCATCTTTAATCATGCCGCCAAGAGGCTCAAGTCCTGTAAGCAGCGTATCAGCATCCTGATACGGTGCAATCATTATTCTGAATGTATCAATATCCTTAGAATCTTCTTTAGTTGTATCTTTTCCACAGCCTGTCAGCCCTGCTGATAATCCCATGCAAAATGTCGCTGTAAGTAACACAGCCATTCCTTTTTTTTTCAAATATTTTGTTAATTTCATTATTTTGTCTCTCTTCCAATTTCCTTTAACATATTCTTATCGCTTCTAATTGTAGCACATGCAACAGTAGTAAGCATATTACCTGTAATAGTAGCAGACGCACCAGACTGAAATGCCTTGATTCCGTCTCCTGTAAGAAGTGCTCTTCCTGCACCAAGTCTTATATCAGCCTCCGGGTTAATATATCTAAAGAATGCTATTGTTCTTAATATCTCAGGCTCAGTAAGTCTTCTCTCATTCTCAAGAGGTGTACCCTTAATTGGCATAAGTGCATTAAGAGGAATAGAGTCAACTCCGACTTCCGCAAGACTTATTGCCATATCAAGTCTGTCTTCCCAGTCTTCGCCCATTCCTATTATACCACCTGAACATGCCCACATACCTTCTGCTTTTACAAGCTTTAAAGTTTCAATCTTCATATCGTATGTATGTGTAGTGCATATATTAGGAAATTTCTTCTTGAAGTCTCAATATTATGGTGATAACTTGTAACACCTGCTTCATGAAGTCTGTGAAGCTGCTCAGCATTAAGAAATCCCATAGATGCACACAGCTCAATATCACATTCTTTATTCATAGTCTCATAAGCATGAACAGCCTTTTTCAAATTCCTCACCGGTAAGAGCTTTTCCAGCTGTAACAATCGAAAAACGGTCAACACCTTCTGACTCATTCAGCTTACACGCCTTTACAATATCCTCTTCTGGAAGAAAATCATATACCTCACAGTCAGTGTGATTGTGTGCAGACTGTGCACAGTACTTACAATCCTCTGGACATTTGCCGCTTCTTCCATTAATTATAGAACATAAGTCAACCTTATCTCCAACAAAATGTTTTCTTATCCTGTCTGCCCCTTCACAAAGTTCATCCAAATCGCAATTCAGAAAAAATGTCAAATCATCCTGTCTTTTAATTCTTCTTCCGTTAATAATCTCTTCTGCCAATTCTAATGGTGTCATATATACATACCTCTTTTGAAAAATATTTATTAGATTATAGAACTGAAAAAGGCGAATGTCAACAAATTGTGCCTTGCAGTTGACATTCGCCATATGTAATTACCCGCTGGTATTCTTTATCTCTTACCTATATCTGCCATATCATGTATAACATCAGATATATTCTCTACAGTTGAGGTTATTCTGTTATTAAGATCTGTACAGCTCTTAGCAAGCTTTCCTACCTCTAATGCTACAACTGAAAAGCCTTTTTCCCGCCTCACCGGCTCTTGCAGCCTCAATAGATGCATTAAGTGCAAGAATATTCTGCTTTCTCTGTATGCCATCAAGCTGCTTGGTATTCTCCTTGATATCTCTCACATACTCTTCACAGCTCTTAACACCACCTGTAAGCTTTGTAATCAATTGTCCATTGTACTTAGAATTATATTCTGAATTAATAAAATTATTAAGTACTGCTCCTAGCAGGTTAGCTGCCGCATTAATCTCTGCCTCTGTTCTTACTGTAACTTTTCCTAACGCCTCAATATACTCATCCTCATTAATACCCAGTTCTCTTGCAACACCTCTGAATTTCTCTTCATCCGGATGCTCAGGTAAAACCTGACCTCCGATTACAGAGCCAAGCACTGTACCATCGCTTAACTTAAGCGGAATACCAAAATCCACAAGTCCAGCATGACAATGATATACACCTTGTCCCTCAGCGTCACATTTCTCACATCTTCTGCATCCTTCCTTACTTCCTCTGGTAAGCTTTATACAGAAATCTGTAAAGTTGTAACATTCGGAAATATACTTTCCATCAGCTCCAACTGCAACCGTGGCTAATCCTGTTGCCACAGCCCAGTCAGACATAATTGATTCAAATTTCTCCATATCAGCAAAATCTTGAATCTTCATGCTTAAACCACCTCTTTTTCAATTGTCACATGTATTGATTGAGTAAATTTTAACAAATAAGACCTCTAAAGTCAATGAATATGAGTAATTATCAACATTTTTATGTACTGGCTCTGTATTAATGATGGAACAATCTCATTCCTGTAAAGCACATAGCCATTCCTCGCTTATTGGCTGTTTCTATAACCTGATTATCTCTTACAGAACCACCAGGCTGTGCTACATACTTAACACCAGACTTATAAGCTCTTTCTATATTATCTCCGAATGGGAAGAATGCATCTGAACCGATTGTTACATCAGTATTGCCTGCAAGCCATTCCTTCTTTTCCTCTGTTGTAAATACAGATGGTTTCTCTGTGAATACTCTCTCCCAGTCATTGAGAATATCTTCATACTCATCACCAATATAAAGGTCAATTGCATTGTCTCTGTCAGCACGGCCTACGCCTTCCTTAAATGGAAGATTAAGGACCTTTAGATTCTGGCGGAGATACCAGTTATCAGCCTTCTGACCTGCAAGTCTTGTACAGTGGATTCTTGACTGCTGTCCTGCTCCGATACCGATTGCCTGTCCATTCTTTACATAGCATACAGAATTAGACTGTGTATACTTAAGTGTTATAAGTGCAATAATCATATCAATCTTAGCAGACTCTGGAATATCCTTATTCTCTGTTACAACATTTGATAAAAGTTCCTTATCAATAACAAACTCATTTCTTCCCTGTTCAAATGTAACACCATAAACCTGCTTTCTTTCAATTGGTTCAGGCTTATACTCAGGGTCAATCTTAATGATATTGTAGTTACCCTTCTTCGTAGCCTTTAATATCTCAAATGCCTCCGGCTCATAGCCAGTGCAACAATACCATCTGAAACCTCATGCTGGATAAGCTTTGCTGTAGCAACATCACATACATCTGATAATGATATGAAATCACCGAAAGATGACATTCTGTCTGCACCTCTTGCTCTTGCATATGCACATGCGATTGGGCTTAATTCTCCGATTGCTTCGTCAACCCAGTAAATCTTCTTCTCAACATCTGTAAGAGGAAGTCCTACTGCAGCACCTGCTGGAGATACATGCTTGAAAGATGTAGCTGCTGGAAGTCCTGTAGCTTTCTTTAACTCCTTAACAAGCTGGTATCCGTTAAATGCATCAAGAAAATTAATATATCCTGGTCTGCCGTTAAGAATCTCTACAGGAAGGTCACTTCCGTCTTCCATAAATATTCTTGAAGGCTTCTGATTAGGGTTGCATCCGTATTTTAACTGAAATTCGTTCATATTCTTTCTCCTTAATTATTTTACATTCTTGTTAATAATTCTTGTTTCGTATTCACCTGTAGCAATATCAATATATCTTACAAAAAGTGAAACCTTATTATCTGCATTAAGATTATCCCAGATCATCTGTGTGAATTCTTCAATATCGCCAGATATCTTAACCCAAGTAGGTTCTCCCTCATAGCTTGGAAGTGGATTGCCATCACCCATATATGTATGGATATAATGCCCCTCTCCTGCAAATGCTGCATCATATGTATATGTGTGTCTTTCACATATGTCAGGATTACCATTATGGCTCTTTAATATAGACATTGCATATGAATATTCATTATTCTCAATATGAAGCACACTTGAAATTCTTGGTGTATAGTTAGGTGCATCATGCTCATATTTTCTTACTCTTAAAGATTCTTCAAATGTTTTTCCTTCTGAAAGACCATCATAAACCGTATCAGTCTGATCTCCATTAGTAACTATAGTATTATTGCCAAGTACTCTTACAGGGGCATAGATAATAAGCTCTGGTGCAACTAAAAGTGTTGATGGGTCAAAAGCTTCTGTTCTGATACCCTCTCCGTCCTGTACAAATACACGGTTACGGCTGCTCTCGCTTCTTCCCATAATAAAGTAAGCTGAAACTGCCTTCTTACCATCCTCTGACATACCGGCAACAATTCCTCTGCCCGGATAAGCACATCCTGATAATTCCTCTGAAAGGTTCTTAATTGTCATAACTGACCTCCTGTTAAATGTGATGACTGCGTTCACTCCTCATGGTTCTTTTTCGCGAGTAGCGAAGATGCCAGAATTTCATTCTGGCATTGTCGTGGCTCCTCGAATATCCGTGAAAAATCCCCAATCCATGCAAGCATGATTGTGAATTTTCACTCCTATCCTCATCGCTACTCGCGCAAAAAAACCGACTATCTGGGAACGCAGCTTATAGCTTAACGTTGCCCAGGCGGTCGGCTTTTTCTTAATATAAACTGTACTCCCTGTGGGTTATCCCACAATGCCTATAAGGCATCTTCCGCCAGTTGTACAGCGCTTATTAATAACATACAACAAAATATGTTAAATTGCAACACCATTCTTCTTAAGAAGTTCTCTTGCTGATTCAACCGAATCAATACCTGTTGCATTCTTAATTGGTGCAAATTCTTTTTTTCTCTTACTACCTCGAATGGCAGACAGCTGTCAAGCTCATGAATCATATCAAGAACAAGACCCTCAAACTTATATCCATTAGGCTTTTCAGGCTTAACAAGATTACCATTCTCGTCAATATATGGAATCTTCTTCTCAACAATATGTAATGGAAGATTCTTTCCAACAATTCTTTCAAGATCAGAAACCCTGAACAGATAATTAAGAATAACTCCAAAATTATATGCAGGGTCGCCCTTTGCATTCTTAGCATCCATCATCTCTTTAGTAAGTTCATAATACTCAACAATGGAAGGCTTTCCATCTTCAAGACACATAACGCCAACCTTCTCATCAGGAGCTGCCTTTCTTACAACCTTAGAACCAACTGCACAGTGCTTTTCAATTGTAGCACCGATAAATACAGGGTCTGCAATTCTCTGAAGGACATTGTCAACAGCGAATACATTCAGCCACTCAATTCCGTTCTTCTCAAGAACCTCTGTTAATCCAGCCTTCTTTAAAGAGATATACCATCCACCATTACCATTAGGTGATGTTGCCATCCTTCCCTTCTCTTCAAGGTATATCTTACCATCATAATCAGTAGCTGCTGCCATCTCCTGTTTGAAGAAATGTACATATTCACTCTTATATCCGAAGAAATTCTTCTCTTCAAAGAAAGAAACTGTAGCATCATTATTCTTCTCACTAGTCATAACGAATAAATGTATATATGTTCCTGTCTCTTTAACAACATCCATAAGATTATTAATAAGGCACTCGAATATATAAAGTTCCTTGTTAACACCTACATTATACATTCCCTTAGGATTATCCGAGCCAAGTCTTGTTCCCATTCCGCCTGCAAGAAGAATTGCTCCAACCTTGCCAGCCTTAATTGCCTCTACACCTGTATTCTTAAATGTATCATAGTCAGCTTCTATCTCATCAAGTTCCATTGCACCAAGAGGTGTAATTTCACCTTTCTTAACAAGCTCAGACTTATGTTCAATTGCCGATAAAACTTCCATATCAATCTTATCGATCTGTTCAAGAAGTGCTACCTTCTCATCATCTGATAATTCATCATAATATCTTAATATCTGTTCCTGACCATACTTAGAAAGCTTAAGCTTTGCTTCTTCTAAATTCACTCTAATTCCCTCACTTATCTAATGGCTTATTGTCTGACGACATCTTTATAATTCTAACACATTAATAGTTTCCAAGCAACTTAATAGATTCAGCTTCTTCTTCAATACCTCTTAATGCGTTCATAACTCTTGGATCATCAATGTTACCAGCAAAATCAACAAAGAACCGGAAATTCCATCTCTTTCCTTCAACATTCCCTTCAATAGGTCTTGATTCAATCTTATTCATATTAAGTCCATTATATATAATATGACTTAAAAGATTATATAGAGTGCCTGCTTCATTAGCTGTTTCAAACACAATACTCATCTTCTGTGCATTCTTAACAAACTTTCTTGTATTAGTAACAATAACGAATCTTGTTGTATTGCCTTCCTGGTCTGTAATTCCAGACTTTAAGATATCAAGACCATAAAGCTCTGCAGCTTCCTTACTTGCAATGGCAACATGAGTCTTATTATGCTCCTGAAAAATCATCTTTGCCGCAAGTGCTGTATTAGCCTGACTGATTCTCTGCCAGTCCTTGTGAGTATCTAAGAATCTGTCACACTGCATAAGTCCCTGTGGATGTGAATATACAGCAGTTACGTTTTCAAGGTCAGTTCCTGGAAGTCCAAGTAACAAATGTTCAATCTTAACATAAGTTTCTGCTATTATGTAATTATTATATTCCTGTAACAGATCATACACATCAGCAACAATTCCAGCATTGGAATTTTCTATAGGAAGTACAGCATAATCAGCCTTCCCCTGCTTAACTGCCTCCATGCACTCTCTCCATGTAGGAACATTGAAATTATCAACATCCTTGCCAAAGAAATTAATCATGGCAGCATATGAATATGCCCCCGGTACCCCCTGATATACAACCTTACAGTTCTTTTTATTAATCTCATCAATTGCCTCATATGGTTCTCTCAAAGTCTGTCCCATTTTTTCAAGCAACATATACTGGTTTTTTCTTGAGTTAGCCATAATCTGTGCAAACAAATCATCAATAGCATGCACATTATCAGGATTCTTGACAAGCTTCTTTACAGATTCTAACTTAGCTTTTCTCTTGCTGGATCAAGAACTTTCTTTCCTGTCTCAATTTTATATTCTGCAACCTCAGTTGTCAGTTTCATTCTCTCTTCAAACAGTTCTACAAGCTGACTGTCGATTTTATCAATATTATTTCGTATCTCATTAAGATCTAACATATACTTCTCCTCTTTAAAGCGATGTATTGTTCTTATTGTATCACATTTTTAATGATATGCAATAAATGTACTTTATGTTATACTTAAGAAAACGTTCTTAAATAATGTTCATAAGGGAGTAGTGATAACATATGAAAAAAAGCCATCACAATAAGTGTAATAACTATAATAGGATTATTACTCGCAGTATTAATATTTTTATCTATACGAAGCAGCCGAATCGTATACAACAACGATAATGCTATTGGCAATTCGGCAGGTAACCTCAATAACGGAGGTTTGTTCTGCTATGAATACAATGACAAAATATATTTTGCCAATCCATACGATTATAACAAATTATATGTAATGAATTCAGACTGCACTAATGCCATGAAATTAAATGATGACAGTGTTGCATCCATCAATGTCTGTGGCAGTTACATATATTATGTCAAGAATAATTTCAAGCAGGAAACAATTGGAACAATATTCAGGGGACAGCTATTCGGTGTTTACCGCTGTAACTTAAACGGCGAGTCATTGAAAGCATTATACGACAGTCTTTCCGGAACAATAGCCTTATCTGGTAACTCGTTATATTACCAGCATTATAGTGATACAACGCCTCTGGCTTTCCATAAAGTAGACATTGCAGGAAAGAAGGATACCAAAATTTCCGACACACCTTACTCACCTGCGTGCGTCCATAACGGAACAATATATTTTTTTGATCTTGTCGCAAAACACAACATATTAAGTTACGATACCAAAACTGATAAAACCTCTGTATTATATGATTGCAATTCATATCTTGCAGATGTTGAGAACGGCTATGCATATTATATTGACTTAAGTAAGAACTATTCACTTGTAAGACTTAATACATCTAACAAAACTCTTGAATTATTGTATGGAGAAAAAGGAAACAAAGTCGTTAATTATAATGTGTATGGAAACAAAATATTTTTCCAGGTGGAAAGCACAGATGGAATGACAGGCCTTTACAGGATGAATATTGATGGAACGCAGATTGAAACTATTGCTAGGCAATATTACCAACATTCACTGCACATCAAAATACACATTTTTCCAGTATTATGAAGATCAGGAGTCCTTTACAGAGTAAGCACAAGTGGTGCTGATACATCTGTTGAACAGATTACTATCAAATAACATTTTTATAAATATCATATAAAATAATGCGCCGCACTTTCAAATCAGTGCAGGGCATTTATTATATCTTACTCTTCAGTTTTCTCTTCTTCAATCTTAATTGAAAGCTCATCAAGCTGCTTAGCATCTACAACATCAGGTGCATTAGTAAGGAGACAAGATGCATCCTTTCTTAGGGAAAGACCTGATTATCTCTTTGCCATAATCATAACAAGTCTGTCAAGACCATATGCAAGACCTGCGTGTGGTGGTACTCCATACTTGAACGCATCAAGAAGGAATCCAAACTTTTCATTAGCAACTTCATCTGTAAGTCCAAGTGCCTTGAACATTCTTGACTGTACATCAGCCTGATGGATTCTTACTGAACCACCACCTATCTCTGTACCGTTAAGTACAATATCATAAGCCTTGGCACGTACTGCACCAGGGTCTGACTCAAGCTTATCAAGATCCTCATCCATAGGCATAGTAAATGGATGATGCATAGCTACGAATCTCTCTTCTTCATCTGACCACTCAAACTGTGGGAATTCTGTTACCCATAGGAACTTATAATCATTCTTATCAAGAAGTCCCATCTGTCCAGCAAGTTCAACTCTTAATGCTCCAAGTACATTCCATACAATCTTATTGCGGTCAGCAGCAAATAAAAGAAGGTCCCCGGCTTCACCTTCCATAGCCTCAACAAGTGCGTTCATCTCATCCTCAGTCATAAACTTAGAGAATGAAGACTTAAGTGAACCATCTTCATTTATAGCTATATAAGCAAGACCCTTTGCACCATATCCCTTTGCAAAGTCGACAAGTGCATCAATCTTCTTACGAGGCATACTTCCCTGTCCCTTTGCGTTGATTCCTCTTACAGAACCGCCATTCTCAAGTGCTCCCGTAAATACTCCAAATCCACAATCCTTTAACAATATCTGATACATTCTGTAATTCCATGCCAAATCTCAAATCAGGCTTATCTGAACCAAATCTATCCATAGCTTCCTGCCATGTCATACGCTGGATTGGAAGCTGTACATCAATATCTAATACCTCCTTGAAAAGATATGCTAAAAGTCTTTCATTAACATCAATTACATCATCAACGTCAACAAATGACAATTCCATATCTATCTGAGTGAATTCCGGCTGTCTGTCAGCTCTTAAATCCTCATCACGGAAACATCTTGCAATCTGCATATATCTGTCATAGCCAGAGCACATAAGCATCTGCTTAAAGAGCTGTGGTGACTGTGGAAGTGCATAGAACTTACCTGGATGAACCCTGCTTGGCACAAGATAATCTCTTGCTCCTTCCGGAGTTCTCTTAGTAAGCATTGGTGTCTCTATTTCAAGGAAACCTTCATTAGCAAGAAATGCTCTTGTAAGAGTGGCAACCTTGCTTCTCATAATGATATTAGACTGAATATCAGGACGTCTAAGATCAAGGCATCTATATTTAAGTCTTATATCTTCTTTAGTATTAATATTATCCTCAATTGGAAATGGAGGTGTCTCTGACTCAGAAAGTATTCTTAATGATTCAGCCGCAATCTCAATATCACCGGTCTTAAGATTGTCATTAACTGCTCCACTTCTCTTAATAACTTCACCCTCAACAGCGATTACGAATTCATTACGAAGTGCATATGCCTTGTCAAATCCTTCTTTGCCGATAATATTCTCATCAAAAAGAATCTGGAGAATTCCACTTCCTGTCTCTTAAATCCACAAATATAAGTGAACCAAGATTTCTTCTCTTGGCAACCCAACCCATTACAGTAACCTTCTTACCAATATCAGCCGATGAAACTTCTGTGCATCTGTGTGTTCTCTTTAAGCCAACCATTGACTCTGCCATCTTACTTTACCTCATTTTCCTGTAATTTAATACTAATCTGCGAAGGATAGAATATCTTCAAGACTAAGACTATCTAAATCTATCTTACTATTTCTTATTATCTCAAATGTTTCTTCCTCGTGAATCATTCGCTGAAACTCAATAAATACTCTCATATCAAGATTCTTAATCTCTTCAATAAGAATATTCACAGCCGTATCAATGTCAAATGCTTTCCTATACGGCCGGTCAGATATCAGCGCAGCAAATTCATCTGTCACCTTAAGAATTCTTGCACCCAATGGAATATCTGTTCCTTTAAGATTATCAGGATAACCACTTCCATCGAAACACTCATGGTGATAGAGAACAACTTTCATTATATTATCTGAATAATCATAATTTTTCAATACATCAAAGCTGATTTTAGAGTGCATTCTCATATATTTCATCTCTTCGACTGATAATTCACCCGAATTTCTGCCATATAAGTATTCTGATAATTTAAGTTTTCCAATATCATGCATCATTCCGGCAATCTTGAGTTCATAGCATTCCCGTTCATCAAGCTTAAGTCTCTTAGCAAGCTCATATGTAAGGTTAGCAACAAGAATCCCATGTTCTATACCACTCTTATAATCATTAAAAATATATTGCAAATGTTCATTCTCATTAATGTCCGTACTATGTCCCATAAGTAATCTCCCTGCTGCCAGTCTAATATTTATCAACAAATTCATTAGCAGGAAGTGGTCTGTCAAAATAAAATCCCTGTATAACATCACAACCATAAGAAACAACTGTGTCGAGATCCTCTTTAGTCTCAACTCCCTCAAATACAAGTTCATATTCTACCATCTTAAGCATCTTAATCAGTGACTTTATAACTTGTCTTCCTTTATCGCTCTTTAATGACCTGCTCGCAAATACTCTGTCAAACTTAATAATATCAGCAGGAATATTGGCAATCTGGTTAAGTGATGAATATCCTGAGCCAAAATCATCAACATTAATCTTAAATCCATTTACCCTTAATGCATTAATAACACCAATCATAGCATCCAGTGCATCAATAAATGTCGTTTCAAGTATCTCAAGTTCAATAAGTGCTGAATCAATCTGATACTTATCCTGCAACTGAAGCATATATTTTAACAAATTTTCACTTGTAAATCTCTGCCTTGATATATTAACCGAGACAGGAACAGGCTTAATTCCCTTATCAATGCATTGTCTCTGGAAAGCAAAGGTTTTATCAAGCATAATATCATCAAGCTTTCCAATCATTCCTGTATGTTCAAGCACCGGAACAAATCTGGCTGGTGAAACAAGCTCACCTGCTCTTGTCTTCATTCTTACAAGCGCCTCTGCACCTGCAACACAATTATGCGATACTGATATCTTAGGCTGAAGGAAAATTTCTATTCTTTCTTCCTCGCACGCTCTCACAAATTCATTAGACATATCCATATGTTCAAGATATTCATTGCAATTATCCGCTGAATATACACAACATGGAATATCAAATCTTCCTTTTGTTGATTTCTTTGCAAGATTAGCACGGTCAACTGCCATACGTACATCAAGTGACGGATCGTCATAAAAATACAATCCAACATAAACATGCTGATACACAAGCGGATATCTTTCTGACAATTCTTTCTCAAAAATGCGATTCTTTCTTGCAATATATCCCACCACATCTTCATTCGTCATATTATCAACTTTATAAGCACCCCTGAACTGGTCAAACCCGATTCCATGTGAAGCAAGGCACAATGGTTCATTAACAAAATAAAAGTCTGCAATATCCTGCATAACCTTATCACCTTCATCCATGCCGTAAAAATCATTAATATACTTAAAATTACTTATATCCAGAGCTAATAGAACAACCCTGTGTTCATTAGTGTTCACAATCTCCCGCACTTTATTGTTAAACACATCATGCCCTGCCATTCCAAGATAACAGCCTCCCATAACGATTCCACTCCTCATATATATATCCGTACTTCCAATATAATAAAATTATATCACAATACCAATAGCAAATCCACCAGTTATTAATATATATAATTCTAGTCACTTTAAAATCAATTGTTAATGCCATGATGTGACATCGGCGTTGTTGATGTTATCGGTAAAAATGTGTATCCTTCCGATAACCCCCACTGTATTATCTGCTCAACTGCATCAACACTAAAATTCTTTATATCATGCTGTAAAACTACTGATACATTATTACTTTTAATCCCTGCTATAACATTAGCCACAACCTGTGATGTGCTTGTTGTTCCACCTGCATCTCCACTAGAAACATTCCAGTCACAATATCTAAATCCACGTTCTTCAACAGCACATACAAGCTGGCTCATTATGCCATAGCAGTACGTTTTACTTATTGTGTTACTAGAACCACCTGGAAATCTTACAAGATCTGCTGCTTTTCCAGTCTGTGCAGTTATAATACTGTTCATCTCATCAAAATCTGCAAAATATGCGTCTACACTCTGATATATCTTTGCATAATCATGTGATGCTGAATGTATTGCAACAGTATGCCCCCGCTGTGCTTCCTGGGCAATAAGATTCTGATAGTCCGGTTTTCCATTAGTAACAAAAAATGTTGCCTTAACATTATATCTGTCAAGAATATCAAGCAGCTTTTCTGTATATGGTCCGGGGCCATCATCAAAAGTCAGATAAACAACTTTATCACCCGGATTAACTGCATCATCTGACATTGGTGCAACTACCTTCACAGTTCTTTGCACTTCAGATTCGTTACCACAATTATCAGATACATTGTATGGTACTGTATATTTTCCTGCATTAGCTGTATCAACATTCCCAGATACTGATACCTTGTCAGTTACTTCTCAATCACCCATATCCACAGCTATATACCCCTGGTTCACTATATGTATCTCCCATCCTGATATAATACACCTCACCACCAGTAAGTGATATCTGTGGTGCTGTAGTATCTTCTACATGTATAACACGTTCTGTAAATGCTTCATTACCAGAAGAATCCTTAACTGAATATACAATTGTAGTATCCCCTGTTGTATATGTGTCAACCTCCGCAGAAGTCTCCACTTTATCTGTAATATCACCATCATAATTATCAACTGCAGAAAATCCTGCTTCTTCATAATTACTTCCAGCTTCTAAGGTAATCTCTGTATCTCCTGAAAGACTGATAACAGGTGCCTGGGTATCCACAACTTTTACTGCTACTTTTCTAGAAATATGTTTCTTCTTTCTTGACGCAACAATCTTAATGTCATACTTTCCAAGCTTTGTGACATCAACATTTCCCTCAATCTCTATATTTGTCTTATTATCTTTCTTTCTAAGTACATTCTTTTTAATAGTTTCATTAATATCCGCTTCATCATCAGTACTTCCATACTCAACAACTAAAGTATCAGGGCATGACACCGCCAGACTGTTCTCCTTAACAGATCTGATGATAAATATTATCACCAGCACCATAAGAACTGTAACAGAACCTGCCATTAAATATTTAACCCATCTATTATTCATAAAACATACCAACTTTCTCATTTGAACATAATATTGTATGGGTATTATACTTCTTTAATGCATAATGAGCCAGAGAAACATTAATAAAATTAAACTATTTCTATAATTCTTCCCGTTTTTGCATTAGTTCTGTGAGATATTGATATAACAGTCCTGTTCTTGCTTACCCTGTTTAATGCATCAAGCACATTTTTCTCAGTATCAGCATCAAGATTAGCTGTTATCTCATCTAGCAGAAGCAGTTCAGGCTTTGCTGCTGCAGCCCTTGCAATTGACAATAACTGCCACTGTCCCTGTGAGAAATCTTCTGGCTTGCATATAGTATCATATCCATTGTCAAGTTCCATAATTGCATCATGAATACCTGCTGCCTTAGCTGCTTCAATTACATCTTCATCAGTAATTGATACATCATTCAGTGTTATCTGGTCTTTGACAGTTCCTGGAACCATATGAAAAGTCTGCTCAACATATCCATATATTCTCCTCTTTTCACTATCCGGAATAGCCGTAGCCTTCTGACCTGCAATTGATACGCTTCCTTTATCCGGCTCGTAAAGCCCAAGAAGGAGTTGAATATTGTACTCTTTCCTGTTCCTGTTCTTCCCGAAAGAGTAACCTGCTCGCCCTCCTTAACAGAAAAACTTAAGTTCTCCACAACATTTTTATCATCATATGCAAATGTTACATTATTGAAATCGACAATCACATCACTGTCAGCTTCCATGGCTGTATTCTCTGCAATGTATGAATCCTTCTTAACTGATAATTCATCCATCTCGAAAAATTCATTTATTCTATGTACTCCGGCTATTGCTGACTGTATAGTCTGAATCTCCATACCTAGGCTCTCAACAGGAGCAAATATCTGTGAAATATAATTAATTACCGCAACTGCTGTACCTGCTGACATGCCAAAAATGCAAGCACTGTCTGGTTACCTGATGCTGAAAAAAGCATTACCACAGCAACAACAATTGCATTGAGAGTAAGAATTACAGGTGAATATACTGCATCATAGAAATTAGTTTTCTCAACTGCTGCGTAACTTTCACATATATATTCATCGTACCTTTCTGCCATATAATTTTCCTTGCCAAGTGTATGTATTGTTCTTATGTTGTGAAGAGTTTCCGGCACATGTCCTGATGCTCTTCCTACAGCTCTTCTGTTCTCAATCTGTGCTGCCAGCATATTCTTCTGTACAATTCTTGTGAATACGAACAGGAATGGAAGAATAACAAGAAGCACAATGGCAAGTCCCTTATTCTTAAACCATATAACAGCAACTATACTTATTATCTTACAGGCATCAGCAAACATACTGACAATTCCTGATGTAAACAGATTCTCAACTGTATCAGCATCACCAACAAATCTTGAAACAACAGTTCCAGGTTCCTGACTTGTAAGACCACTTGTTGTAAGACAGCTGTACTTATACATCAACGCACTTCTTAATGAGTGTGTAATCTTTTGTCCGAATACTGTAAGAAAAGTCTCTCTTGCGCTCTCCATAAGACCTGTTATAAGAAGAAATCCGAAATACATAATAATCATATAAAATGCCGGCATTGTACCTGATGCAATTGTATCAATAATCTTTGCAAGAATAAGTGGTGGAAACAGTGCCATTACAATTGCGCCAACAACAGTAATTACAATTCCTGCTGTAAGCAGCCACTTTTCTTTTATTGTGTTCAATATAACTCTGCCAACACTTTTATTCTTCATCAGATGCGCCTCCCTTCTGTTCATTATAAAGAACCGCATACTGTGGGCATTTATTCATAATCTCATCATGTGTACCGGCTATGGTTTTTCCGTTCTCCATCCATATAACCTTATCCATCTGTGGAAACAGATATAATCTGTGTGAAATAAGAATCACAATACAATCCTTGGTGTATTCTTTAATATTAGCAAATGCCTCTCTTTCAGTGTCCTTATCAAGTGCTGAAAATGGATCATCTAATATAATTAACGGCTTCTTATGGCAGAGTGTTCTTGCAAGTGCAAGTCTCTGTGCCTGTCCTCCTGACAGTCTCACACCTGTATTCCCAACATAAGTGTCCTGTCCGTTTTCCATATCATTTACTTCTTTGTCAAAGCACTCTGCCTTAAGAAGCTTAGCCACATCCTCATCATCACCCATAAGAATATTGTTTCTAATTGTATCATTAAACAATTCCGGATCATGTCCCAGATATGCTGCAAGTCCTGCCTTTTTCGCATCATCAAGTTCTGAAAGTTCATTGCCTGCAATCTTAATGCTCCCCTTATATGGATATTCACATAAAAACACCTTTCCAAGAGTTGACTTGCCACAGGCAATAGAACCCGTTACTCCGATTATGTCACCTTTTTCTGCTTCAAATGTTACATTTTCGAATATATCATGGCCTCCCGGATAAGCAAATGTAACTCCTTTTACTTCAAGTGAGTCACACTTTACACTGTTATCCTCATTTTTATAATTCTCATACTTCATAAGCGGTTTAATTCTCTTCCACGACACCTGTGCCTTATGTACTGCATTAAACAGCTTTGCTGCATGTGAGGACTTTTAGAAAGTTTTGCAAAGCATGATACATATGTAGCTAAAATAGCAATATCCCATTCTTTCCAGCCTGTTCCCAGAACATTTCTGCTTCCAAAATATAATATAAATATAACTCCGGCAAGTGCTATAACCTTGTATATCGGAGGAAATGCTGTTCCCCATATATTAGCCCTTACTGCCGACTTTTCATAGGCTGTAAGATTATCTTCATACGCCTGTTTTCTTTCCTGCTCACAGCCATATACACGATATGTAACCGCATTTTCTGCTCTTTCAAGCGTTGCTTCACTAAGCCTTCCTGACTGTACCTTATATTCTTCACCTGTCTTTTGTACAACAGCCTTCATCTTCTCTGCAATGATATAAGATATTGGCGGGAATATCATACATATAAGCCCAAGTCTCCAGTCATAGAAAAGAAGCATTCCTGCATATGCTGCAAGTGCAACACCCGTATCAAATATCTCAGTCGTGAACTTTCTCATCCCTTCAGCACAATCATCAACATCAGGATAGCCTTGGTAAGAATATCTCCCGCTCCTTCTTCCTGTAACTGTGGTCTGCTTTTATGTACAAGGCTGTCATACAAAACCTCTTTCATGTTCTTATTAACATTATTAGCGAATCTTCTTACATAAAATCTCTTGATATACCTTGATATCTGCACTACTGCAATTGCAATCACATAACATATTACAAGAATAAGCATATCTGTAAATGTTGATTTTCCACCAAGTATATTAACAAGACAGCCTGTCATTCTTCCTTCAAACCACGGACCTGCAAGAAGTCCGAGATTGTATATAAGGCCAGATATCGTTATTATCAGAAGTATATTCCACTGGGATTTAAAATAATATGACACCCTGTCGGTCATGATATTATTCCTTCCTGTGTTACTCATCTTCATCATCCTCTGTTTATCTTCGTTATCTTTCTTTTAAAGTCAATTACATTAACACATTATTGTGACAGTCCGTTACTAATATATATATTTTTTACATTTTCAAGTGCTTCCTTAAACAGCACATTATTAAACTGTGCATTATCTATATCTTTAACCACCTGTTCTGCTTTCTCATTTTCTCCATTATTCACATACACCCTGTAATCAACAGCTTTTTTATATGCAATGGCAATTGTATAGTAGTCCTGCGTATCTTTATCAATATCTTTGCCTATGCCTGTGTTATATTCTGTCTTTTCAAGAAGCCCTTCATAATTATTCTCTATAAAATCATTATAAAGACTGTCTTCTTCATAGCCCGACATTCTTCCTTTACTCCTGAATACATCACCTGATATATCAGCAATACATGGGATTATAATAATAATCATAATTACACACAGCACATAAGCCAGAAGTGATATATTAAATTTCTTCTTTTTTCTCATTCAAAGCTCCTCCTTGTAATGAGTGTAAGTATATCTGCCTGTGACATATCAGGAAGTCCGGCTATGTCCTCATCTGTCAGATTGCAGTATGCCTTTAACAGTTCATGTGATTTTTCATATATATCATCTATATACTTAATACTTTCTTTCGATACACTATGATACGATAAATTTAAACGTCTGCTGACAATATCTTCCATGTCCGCAACAGCCCTTGAAATCGTATTCATATATTCGTCGCCATAATATGATGAATTATTCCTTTCCATCATACTTATTATACCTTTTCTTATATACACATAATCACCTGCGACATTGTAAAAATCATTCCATGCATATTTATCATCATTATCCTTTATTGAACAATCTCCCACATAATCCATACTGTACAGAGTTGCATAGTCTCCTGCTTCTAACAGAAGCTTTAGTTTTGTCTGGATTTCATCACTATGGGATGAATAATATTTCTGCTGATTTTTTTTTTTGCAATATCATATCCAATCATTGAATTTTTACCAATAATAGCCAGTGTAAGTGCAGTCATTGTTATAACAAGAGCTGTTATTGGTGCAATATAATTCACAAACCATTTGCTGTTACCAATTACTTTGGAACGCGTGCTGTTAAACTTTTTATTATATTGTTGCATATCATCAATATGCTTCTTAAATTCCACATTTGGTGAGCCGCAATTAGGACAGAACTTCTGATTCATCTGTATAGGTGCGCCGCAATTATTACATTTCATCAGTTGTTCCCTCCCTCATTATATTTTTTATAAAATGACTCTTCGTAGCTCTTTCCAAGCTTGTAATCATAATAGCCATTCTGATACAATTCATTAAGCATATCATTTATTTCTTTGTCCGTCGCCTTTGCAACATTCTTAAGATAATTCTGTGCTTCTGCAACCCAGCCGTCCACAGTTTCTTTTTTCTTCTGCCGTACAACCCTCATACCTACGGTAATTATATCCGTTTTTATTATTAATGAAATATATCATGTCAAGTGACTCTTCAAAGCCTGTTCCAAACTGATAATCACTTAGTTTTTCGCCTTTATGAACCATAATGTAGATATCTGCCACCCTTTTATAATAATAATCATAAATATTAATAAAATTGTAATGACTCCACTTTTCCAAAACACTTGAACTGCCCTTATAACTATCTGTCAGTTCTGAAATGCCTGCATAGTCCCGCTTTTCATATAATGAATTAAGTTCACCTATATTATTATTGTACCAATCTAATGACTGGTGTATCTCTTTCCTGTTGTGTGAAGAATTATACATACTCTTATATGAACCATATCCAAACATACTTCCGGCAAGAACTGCTGTCGCTATTGCTGCACATACTATACTTACACTTTTCATTGTACTTTTTATGATGTATTTTCTGGTATTCTTATCCAGCTTCTCCATTCCTTCATTCAGATTGTACAGGTCTTTCATGTACTTCTGTTCAGAATTCTCATACTGCATAGCACCACAATATGGGCATGCAGTCTCGTTATCTCCTATATCTGCTCCACAATTACTACATATCATAGCTATCCCCTTTTATCAGTTATTGTATTATGCAGAAACTCCTTTATCCTGCATAATCATCTTTTATAATACTGTGCAATTGTACCAACTACAACATCCATCTGTAAAGGTTTTGACAGATGAGCATTCATTCCGGCTTCAACACATTTTCTGGCATCCTCCTCAAATGCATTGGCTGTCATTGCAATTATCGGAATCTCCACAGCATCAGGTCTTTCCATATCTCTTATAGCTTTTGTTGCGGCAATTCCGTCAAGCTTTGGCATCATAATATCCATAAGAATCACATCATATGTATGTGGTGCACACCTTGTAAATTCCCTGACAGCCTGCTCACCATCACTGACAACAGTAACATTAGCGCCTTCGTCCACCAGAAGAGTCTGTGCAATCTCAGCATTAAGTTCATTATCCTCTGCTAGCAGAATCTTAATTCCCGAAATATCATTACTGCTCTTTTCCTTATCATCCGTTATTTCTTCAACTTTGCTTGCAATCTCGAAAGGAATTCTGATTACAAATGTTGAGCCTTCCCCTTCCTTGCTTGTGACACTAATTGTTCCATTCATTTTGTCAACCAGACTCTTAACAATAGCCATACCAAGTCCTGTTCCCTGATAAACACTTCTGGCATCTGTCTTTTCCTGTACAAATGGTTCAAATATATGTTCAAGAAATTCTTCACTCATGCCAATTCCCGTATCAGTAACAGTCCATTCATATGTAACAATTCCATCCTGTGTTCCAATGCATTTAAAATATGTTGAAACCATTCCTCCTGCTTTATTATATTTGATGCAGTTAGCGTATATATTTAGAAATAACTGGCGTAAATGCAGAGGACTTCCGTATACATATGGATACATAACTTTTCCTGCCACCTTGTCATACTTAAGATTGACACCTGAATCTGAGGCACGCTGTTCAACTATAGTTATAATATCCTTTGCAAGCTTGTTAAGATCCACAATCTCTCTTGAAAGCTCAATCTGGCCATCCTCTAACTTACTCATCTGGAGAATGTCATTAATAAGTGATAAAAGATGATTAGCAGCTATTGACATTTTCTTTCTGTTAGTATTAATCATATCTGTATCTTCTTTATGGCTCTCATCAATTCTTAACAATCCGATTATGCCATTAAGCGGCGTCCTTATATCATGTGTCATTCTTGATAAGAAATCAGTCTTGGCAGCATTAGCCTTTTCCTCTCGGCGTACTGCCTCCTGTAGCTGTTCATTTTTTTCCTGCAGTGTCTTTGCATACTGCTGCTGCATTTCATACTGTTCACGCTCATATCCCTGAACCGTTTTCCAGCGCATCATATTAAGTACAAGTACAGCAAACATATAGGCAACAAATGTATACTGCATATTTCTTGGTGTTGTCTTAAAAACATTTCTTTCCGGCATATAAACATACACATAATAATCTCTCCCACGTTCCATAAGACCATAATTATGTGAACCCCACCTTCTGTTACTATCAGCATGTACTATTTTGCCACTTGCACCAGTCTCCTTTATCTTCTTAATAACATTATATTTATCAACATCTTCGCCAACCATACTGTCATCATTAGACGCTATTATCTGATTCCCCTTTGTAACAACAATCTTTCCATCTTCCCTGTCATCATAACCTGATAATATATGTGTAAATGATAGATTGTAATTATCAACATATTCTGCCGGTGTGTGGTAATAAACAACAACTATCCCACTTGAATCCGGCATACCACATGCTGCAAGGTCAACATATGAACCATCTTCACAGTCAATTCTTGTTGCGTATGTTTTTTCAGTATTATCAACAACATCAATAAGTGCAGCACTGTCAAGATATTCGTTAAGCTCATCTGCACCATATTCATCTGTATATTCCTGTGCTATAAGATTACCTTTTGAATCCATGATTATAACTGCCGTCAGATAACATTCCTGCATATTCTCTTTGATAAATTCTTCTGTAAATATATCTTTATCTGAAAGACTACGTTCATATGTGATATTATGTTTTATCTGCTGCGCGCTTTCAATTACCCTAATCAGGCTCTTGGTTTCTGATGCAAGATTAAGTCTTGTAAAGCTGTTGCACTGTTCATTAATATAATGCGCAGTATCTGAAAGTGTTTCCTGTGTAGTTTTTATATCAACATTTACAGCAATAAAAAACACAATCATCATTATAAACAGACCGGATATAATCTCAATCGGCCATATTCTTTTTCTTTTCTTTCTGGTAATGGTATTATTTTCCATAGCTGTCCACCTCCAGATATTTATCCGCATCAGAAATATATCTGCTGATTATCTTCTTCTCTGTACCATCATTCCTCATCTGATTAAGAATTTCTGTAAGCTGCTTCTCAATACCACGGTCATCATTTTTGTCAAATGCTACTCCCAGGCCTACTGTCTCTAATGGTTCATCAAGAATCCTGAACTTAATATTATAATCTTCCATGTACTGGCATATTGCAGTTTCATGAGCTGCCAGAGCATCTGCATAGCCTTTGCTTAAAAAAGGATATATAAGTTCTCTCTTCTGCAAAGCTATTAATGACCTTATAGCCGGAATACGCTCATCTGTCTTGTTAAGAAATATCTTCTCAGGTCTCGTAGTAGTCTGCACTGCAATTGTCTTTCCTTCTAGATCTTCAAGAGAATATATATCACTTTCCATATCCACAGCAACAACCTGACGGCTGGTCATATAAGGTCCTGCCCATCTGTATTCATTCTCCCTGCCGTTCATGCTAAAGCTTCCCCATGCACAATCAATTGTTCTGTCAGCAAGAAGATTCTTCTTATCTTCCCAGTCAATATATATGAATCTGGCCTTGTAACCCATTCTTTTTAAATGCTTCCGTAGCAAGCTCAACATCAATTCCAGTAGCATTGCCATCTGTATCAACATAATTATATGGCGGATAGTTGTCACTTCCTATGACTATTTCCGGCAATCCAGCCTCATTATTGTGACTGTCTGACCATTCTTTTTTTCCCACAGCCATAAAAAGAAGCTGCATATATGCTTAGCATACATATTATAATCAAAAGCTTTTAATCCTACGCACTTACTTTCCATCTCCTACATATTTATAAAATATGTTCTATTATAATACAAAAAGCTGCTGATTACTAATCAGACTGACAGTTTTCGTTCGACATAATTCGACAATTTTTTTATAGTCAGTTTTCATCTGACCATATTCCTGATTTATTCTGACCTTATTCTGGCATGTGACATTTTTATTAAATTGGATATTTCTTTATGACCAGTTGTGCAATATTATATGTAAAAATCAATTCATAAAATTCATTTTCAAGGAGGTCAGTTATGACAACAAATTCACAATATGAATTAAACAAAGGACTTGCACAGATGTTAAAGGGTGGCGTAATCATGGATGTTACTACTCCTGAGCAGGCTAAGATTGCAGAGGCTGCTGGTGCATGTGCTGTTATGGCACTTGAGAGAATCCCTGCCGATATCAGGGCTGCAGGTGGTGTTTCGCGTATGAGCGACCCTAAGATGATTAAAGGTATTCAGGATGCTGTAAGTATTCCTGTTATGGCAAAATGCCGTATTGGTCATTTCGTTGAAGCACAGATTTTACAGGCAGTTGAGATCGACTATATTGATGAATCTGAAGTATTATCTCCTGCTGATGATATATATCATATTGATAAAACCCAGTTCAAAGTACCTTTCGTATGTGGTGCAAGAGATTTAGGAGAAGCATTAAGAAGAATCAATGAGGGTGCATCCATGATAAGAACAAAGGGTGAACCTGGTACGGGAGATGTTGTTCAGGCTGTACGACACATGAGAAAGATGAATTCTGAAATCAGAAAAATAACATCTATGCAAAAGGACGAGCTTTTTCGAGGAAGCTAAACAGTTACAGGTTCCATATGACCTTGTCCTCTATGTACATGATAATGGAAAGCTTCCTGTTGTAAACTTTGCTGCCGGCGGTGTTGCAACTCCTGCTGATGCTGCTCTTATGATGCAGTTAGGTGCTGAAGGTGTATTTGTAGGTTCTGGTATATTCAAGTCTGGAAATCCTGCTAAGAGAGCTTCTGCCATAGTTCAGGCTGTCACTAACTACACAGATGCTGCACTTATTGCTAAATTATCAGAAGATTTGGGCGAAGCCATGGTTGGTATTAATCCTAGCGAAATACAGATAATCATGGAAGAAAGAGGCAGATAATATGAAAATAGGCGTACTTGCTGTGCAGGGTGCATTCATTGAGCATGAACATATCATTGAAAAAATCGGACATGAAGTAATTGAAATACGTCAAAGAAAAGACCTTGAAGGAATTGACGGAATTATCCTTCCAGGTGGTGAAAGCACAGTTCAGGGACAGCTTCTAAGAAAGCTGGATATGCTTGATACAATTAAGTCTTTAATAGCAGATGGTCTTCCAACACTTGCAACCTGTGCCGGTCTGATTCTTTTTAGCCGGACGCATTGACAATGACGACAGTATACATATTGGAACTCTGCCTGTCACTGTAAAAAGAAATGCATATGGAAGACAGTTAGGCAGCTTTGCAAGAACTGCTCCTATGAAGGGCTTTGATGAATTTCCAATGACATTTATCCGTGCGCCATACATTTCATCAATCAAGGATAATGTTGATGTTCTTGCAGCTGTTGATGACAGAACCGTTGCTGTTCAATATAATAACCAGATTGGTCTTGCATTTCACCCTGAGCTTTCAGGTGACACAAGAATTCATGAGTATTTTATATCACTCTGTGAAAAATAATCTGAATTATAATATTTAATTGACACATTTACACATATATATTAGTATAATATCTATAAGAGGGAGTAGTTAGCATCGTATCCGGTGCAATAGTAATCGTCATCACGCTGAACAGCCGGTTATTATTACAATTAACGAGACTTTTATCAATTCATTTTTGATGCGATAAAGGTCTCTTTTTATATTATTCCATTCCTTTATCGCAAGAAAGGAGCTTATTATGGAATATTTGTTACTACTCATCGGTTTCGTGCTATTAATAAAAGGTGCAGATTTTTTCGTGGAGGGAAGTTCTTCTCTCGCAAAAATCATGAAAGTGCCGAGCGTCATCATTGGTCTTACCATTGTTGCGATGGGAACCAGTGCCCCGGAGGCATCTGTTAGTATTAACGCTGCCCTTTCTGGCAGTAATGACATTGCAATCAGCAATGTTGTTGGTTCTAACATATTTAATGGTCTTGTCGTTGTAGGTATCTGTGCATTTATCGCAGGATTTTCTACTAACCGTGACATTCTCAAGCGTGATATGCCTGTTAATATCATAATAACTGCTATTCTTTGCTTTATGTTTATTGATGGCAGACTTTCAAGAATTGAAGGCATTATTCTCCTTGCCGGAATGGCAGCTTACATCACATGCATGATAATATCAGCACTTAAAAACAGGGAAGAAGCTGAGGATTGTAAAATAATGCCTCTGCCTAAGAGTCTTCTTTATATTGCCGGTGGTCTTATAGCAGTAATATTCGGTGGTAATCTTGTTGTAGATAAAGCCTGTATCATAGCTGCCAACTTTGGTGTAAGCCAGAATTTCATAGGTCTTACAATAGTCGCAATCGGAACATCCCTGCCTGAGCTTGTAACTTCTATAGTTGCCACAAGGAAAGGTGACAGCGGACTCGCACTTGGCAATGCAATCGGCTCTAACATATTTAATATATTATTTATCTTAGGAATGTCTGCTGCGATACAGCCTCTTCACGTTCTTTCTGAATCACTTATTGACTGTATCATACTTCTTGCCAGTGGAATTGTATTATTTCTCTTCGCATTTACCAAGAAGACAATGAGCAGATGGGAAGGTGCTGCATGTATTCTTATGTATGTGGGATATACGGCATATCTTTTTTGTACGCTAAAGGTATTTTAAATTAATTATGCATAAATAAATGCACCGTAAGTATATCTCTAACATACTTACGGTGCATTTGTGTTAAATATTATGTTCTTTTCTTCTTTTTGACGCTTCTTTATAAACCTGCTCATCAGTACGCTGAAATAACAATTATTTTCATAACCTCATCGACATACTCTATCTTGTATACCACTCTTATTCCTATATCCCTAAACTTAATCTTCATCAAGTTAGTAAGATTAGTATTTTCTTTATTCCCTAATGGCTTTCCATAACCGCCTTGACTTACAGGCAATGGATTCTTACTCACCTTTTTTATCCCCTTAAGAACCTGAATCTGAACGGAATGGTCGAGCCTTTTCATATCCTTCTCTGCTTCCTGTAAAAAACTCAATCCCCCATATCATTCGATATCAATATCCTCCGCATTTTCAAGCTCTTTTCATCTATCCCAAGATTTCTCATATCATACTCCATAGAAACCGTTTCCTTATTGCCATTATCTTCAATACGCTTAGTAGCTTTAATCAGAAGATAATAATCCTCTTCAATCTCCGTTAGTCTTGTATATTCCTCTGGTGACAGAATAACTGCTGATGGCTGATTATTCTTCAAAACAATCAGCTCCTTTTCATCATGAAGTCTGTCAAATATCTTTGAAGCCTGACCTTTATTAAATTGAGAAATTGGAATCAGACATTGTAAAATATTAGTTGCTATTGCCACATTTACCACCTCCATATATTTTCTATATATAGAGTATTCTTTTTTTGTAAATATGTCAATAAATTTGTTGTAAAATTAATTGTTATTTCTTCTTTTAACAATCAGCCACGCAACCATTAACACAACTCCTGCAGCACTAACTAAAGCCCCCTGCCACAGATACGGGTATCTCATCTTAATAACAGTTGTTCCCTTATTCACATACATAAGATTATTCCTATGTGTTATATCCGATGAAGAGCTGAATATATCGTGATATGCAAGTGTTGTATTAACATTATCATTATTAGATGTAATTGTAATCTCATTGTTTCCGTATTCCACCTTTAAAGGAACTATCTTTCTGTCTAGAAGTTCCTCTGATGATATACCACTCATATTACTAAGCAACTGTCCAACAGATACGTCATCAGTCAGACTATAGAAATATGTAAGATTAAGACCAGTCATTATAATATTATCGTTATTAACAGTCCCATAAAAATCGAGATTCAATCCATTATCATAAAAAGTTCCCCACACAGTATCAAGTCCATCAATATACACTGTATTCCATGTAGTATGTCCCTGAGGAAACATATCTGGATATATCGTTCCAATTCTTGTATCCATATCCGGATATCCATTGTGAAATGTTATCAAACTGCATGTTACGCCAAGGAAATTCTGGCTATGTGTACGCTTATCCTTTGGTATGCCATCGGCATATATAATCACCTTAACTCCTGCTCTGCTTAGACGCAGTACAAGGTCTTCTGCTGTTTCTTTATCATCATATGTAAAACCATTCAGAAACACCTCTTTATATCCCGACAATTCCTCATATGTGTAATCATTAAGATTAGCAGAATCTGCTGTTTCAACCGCAGGAAACTGCATTGATATTGCTGCTGCCCCAGAGCCTATCGCAACTGCCCTGTAACTGCTGATAACTCCCCAGTTGTCAGGTGTTTCAATATGGTAAAGAATGTAATCACTGTTTTGTTCCACTTTCTTATATCCAACCGTATTCGCAGCTGCTTCAAGATCATCTAAAGAATTATTATATTGTTTAAGCAATGATTTTTTCACAAGTACAGAATCATCACCCAGTTCTAAGCATCTGTCGAAGACATACAGGAAATCTCCTGTGCAAATGCTTTGTTAAGATTAACTATATTAGCAGATGTATTAGCAGCTTCTCTTCCTGCACCAAATGTAGCATCAACCGGATTGCCATAATCAGAAACCAGCCATGAACCGGTTGCCCCCAGTATGCTCTCGTCCATCAGGGCAAGTCTCTGCTTTGTGACTGCCTGAGCACTTGAAATAAGAGTACTGTCCTGTCTTGCTGCCATTCTTTCCTGAACAGATATATCATTATGTTCACCAACAATAAGGCTTAAAGATGGTATAGTATCTACCACCAGTAAAACGCAAAGCATCAAGACCAGAGTCTTCTTTAACCTGTCCCACATAAGAAAGCTCATAAGAATCATACATAATGCAATGGATATGAATCTTAACATCCATAAATACTGGCTTCCTGGCAAGTGCTTCAAAACGGCATATGCTGATTTAGTTGTCATAAGCAGTATAATGAATCCTGTTACAAAGCCTGTTCTCGATTTCTTATATCCAAATAAAATGCCAAATACAATAACAACCAAAGTTGCAAATCCGAAATAAAAATATTCAAAACCTCTTGTTAATCTTTCAAAAGGATTAATTGTTATCCATAAATTCTGGAAGAAATTAGCCATATTTTCAGAATTATCAAGTGAAGTTATTCCACCTCTTAAGGACGCAACCAGCCATATTCCAAGCAGCATAAATCCAAAAATCGTTGATATTACAACATCAAGTACTGCCTTCTTTCTGCCCTTCTGTATAATATAAACAATTCCATATATAATCACAGCTATAGCCACCATTCCAGCATATCCAAGATGACACAATTCCATAAGTAAAAATGTAAATACCATAAGCGGTATGTATCTTAATTTAGGATTGTATAGATATTTATATACAGAATATATGAATACCGGCAAAAATATCATACTGAGACTTCTGGCAAGATTTCCTTCTATAAATATTGCACACAGATTATTAGGCATAAAGAACCAGAGGAGTCCGATAAATGCTCCCAGATAAGGTCTGTTAAAGCCTCTTCCGATAAATGGCCATACACATGCACCTAAAAAACACACTCCTCCTATATAAAAAAGATATGCACCAAACTGGCTTCCACCCGCAAGATACTGACAAAACGCCATAACATAAGCAGGAAATGGAGACCAATACCTTAAAATCTCCACGCCGTTATACCATGCAGGATCATATAAAGGATACCAGTTGCCCGATTTAATCGCATTATATACATAATCTCCTCTGTAGACATGATACATAGTATCTGAACCTGAAGGATATATTCCACTTGTCTTTACCAGCCAGACAACAAAACATGCTGTTGCAAAATACACGAATGGCATAAGAAACAGCAGGTAAATTGCTTTTATTTTTCTTTTTCAACTTCTTCTCCAATCCGTCTTAACAACATCACTGCTTAACAATATCGTCCAGCACTGCGTCCATAACCTCTGATATTATCTTTTCATCAGCTTTCTTATTCAATATTGAATTACGTTCCTGCTCTGCCATATTAACAATATAACTTCTTGTAGGAGTTTCACTAGCCTCAACTCTTGTGAGCATGCCACCTGTCTTATATATAATCTTAAAAAATTCTTCTGCAAAATAATCAGTTACATTCTCAAGTGTCGGCATCATTGAATCAAACGGCTCTGCTTCATTAAGAATCTTATTCTGATACTGTTCAAGGAACTGCGAAATTCCATGTTCAAATATATTGAATTCAACAAATAAATTTCTTGAAAACTTAATATCCAGAGCGAACTCCCATGTGTGTGGGTGAGTTTCACCTTTAACCTCATTAATGATAATATAATGCCTCATATTAAGGTAAAATTTAATTCTATATTCCCTGTACAACTTAACTGCCATAATTCCGCCTCCCTTATATTACCTGTCCATTCTATCTGACTTCATACTTAACTCTTAACTTATCTGCATCCGCTTTGCTCTTAATAGTAATTGCATACATTATCTGCATTGAATTTTCCATTAAAAGCTGAAGGCTCTGCTTAGAATGCTTTCTGTTCATTCCAACAAATATAAGAACAATGTCATTATCTTCATATGTGAATCTCAAAACATTTTTATCAAGAATATAATTAGCTCTTGATATAAACTTTGCCCGTTCTTTATTATCAGCACATGCAATATGCATAAATGTTACGGGATAAATATCTCTTGCCACTAATTTATCAAGAAAAGGCATGATTGCCGTATTATCCCAGACATTATTGCGCGTATCATGCAAATCCTTCTCTAAAAGTTTCTTATTCATCAGAAACCATACTGTTAAGCTCCGCAACCGTCTTATCAGATTCACTAATCGACTTCTGCATCCGTCTTAGCTTATGTGCAAGCAGCATAGCTGTTATTATAAGCACAAAAGCAGAATCACCACATAAGTCTCCATCTGAATCTTAATCTGCATATAACTGTTATTATCCATAATTGCATTCCTGCCTGTAAGCAGGCACAGCTTATATGACTGGTTCTTATATTCAAATGTAACACCTGATGCTACATAATTATTCCCATCAATTTCTATGAAATCATGAGTAACTCTGTTATTCTGAAGATTATTAAGAAATTTCGTGGCACTCTCTGACTCATAATATGTAGCTGTGGTAACACCTTTATACCTGTTAGTTTCAAGAACATCTTTTACAAAAAGGATTGACTGATTCTTAGAAAATGTCCAGTATTTATTAGAAGATGAATTCATCGTCCCAAGAATATCATTAATAATCTGTTCATCATCACGATTGCTTTTAAGATTAATCTGGTCTAAAACAAGCTGCACATAAGCGTCCTGCTGTGTTGCACACACCTCAAGGACTCCTTCTTCGTACTTATTAATCCTTGTATATGCAAATACTCCGGCAATAACCGAGAAACATATTACATAAATAGTTGTGATAACAAGCACATTTTTCGGCTTTTTATTCTTCTTAACACGCTTCTTATTAAGCTTCTTTTCCATGTTATTCCCTCTGATTATTGTTATTATTATCTTCTACAACATCATAATTAAGTGCATTTCTTACTTTCTTTATTGCATTAACAGGCTTACTGAAATCACTTTTAACCACATCTGCAAATGCCCTGCATTCCTCTGACAGATTCATTGTTTTCCATGTGCTGTCAGTTTCAATACTGTTAATAATTCCTGCAAGTCTTATAAAGAATACAGCAAAATTAAAAAATGGCAGAAACAGTATGCACCACCAGTGCCTCGTGTAATATCTTCTTATATCCTTATTAATTCTTAGGAAATATGCTACAACAATAAAATACAGATATCCGATAAGCGTATATAAACCAAATATTATTGCTGTAGATAGAATAACAGTTTTCCCAGAATAACCCACAACAATCAGACATATAAGTGCCAGATACCATATCATTCTTGGAAACGCAAATGTGTGGTCATACAAAAGAGTTTTGACACTTATATTAGTAAAAAGGTTCTTTACCTTAAAGGACTTGTCCATAAACATCTTGGCTACTTCAAGGCTTCCTCTCTGCCATCTCTGTCTTTGTGTATATAGTTTATTAACATTTTCAATCGGATCAACAAAAAACAGAGCATCCTCACACACTTCAACCCGTTCTTTCTGAAGATACCTCATCTGAAATGTAATATGTGTATCCTCACAGATAGTATCAGTATTGTACATCCATGATTTCAGAACAGCTGATTTTCTGAAAGCTGAAAATGCACCTGACAATGTATACACGGAGTTAAGCTCTGATGCATAACTTCTTCCCGCAAGGAAAGCCTGTGCATATTCCATAAATTCCAGATTACGGAGCAGTCTTGATGGTCCTGCTTTGTATTTTTAATCTGTTCAGGCACTGTAAGAATAGATCCTGTCATACAGTTAATAGCCGTATCATTCTCAAATCTTGTAATCATATTTACAAGTGCATTCTTCTCAAGCATTCCATCACTATCCAGATTGATAATATACTTGCCGTCACTGTTATACAAGGCCAGGTTAAGTGCTCTTGACTTGCCCTGTTCAGAATTCATCCACTGCATCAGAAGTTCTGGAAATTCCTGCTGACACTGTGCATATATATCAAAACTGTTATCTTTTCCTTTATTATTAACCAGAAAAATTCTTATCCTGTCATTCGGATAAGTACTGTCATTAATTGATCTGATACATCCATATAGTGTATCTGCCGAATTATATACCGGTATTATAAGCGTAATCTCTGGATAAACCTCAAATTCCTTTTTATGGATTTTGTGTCTCAGATTCCTTCTTATATAAGAAGAAAAACACTTCCTAACGCAGGAACAATCTCCATAATAAATGGAATGATTATCCAGCCGCCCCAGAAAAGAAATGAGTTAAGAATTATTATTACCATATGAGAAGCTGCCTACTTTCATCTTTATAACCTGAGGTTTCGTAAATACATAAAAATACAGATACACACTGAGTACATAGAAGAATATTCTTCCTATAAATGTATGAAATACATAATATGCATTCATGCCTAAAAAATGTACCGCAAGACATATCATTACTATTCTTAAAACATTACATAACATAATGTAACAGAAGCCACCAATTCCTATCATCAGCTTCTCACTCCAGTTATACACATTAAAGAATATTAGTAATGACAGAAATGCCATAATCTCAATAATTCCTGAACACTCAAAATCTATCAGCAGTGTCATTGACGATGCACCCGTATGTATAAATATAATTCCGTATTTAAAGTATGCTGTAAATGCACCTGTTATATCCCCCACAATACCTGCCATTGCTGCAACACATCTTGCAAGAGGCATTGTAAGCAATGGCTGTACCGTCATCATCATAATTACAAACAGTCCAAGACTTCCCCACATGAAGCTCCATGCATGAAGCTTTGCTCTCTTCGTTACAGAAAGTATATAAAGCCATATTATTATAATTGCAATTACTATAATAGGATTCATTCTGCTTATACCTGTATGCTGCCTTTCTTTTTCTTATATACAACTACTCCACATGTTCCAGCTATACATATGAAAAGTCCAAGCCATGCTCCAGACGATGCACCTGCTGTATTAATCCATTCCTGTCCCAGTCTACCAAACTGTGCACTAATCTGCTTGAAATCACTTACATCACAGCCAAGTTTCTGAGCAACCTTGTCAAGATCAAAATAAAACTCACATTCATCCCTGTTGCTTCCAACTGTAACTATCATCTTTCCATAACATATATCCGCATCATTAAGTTCATTAATATTCTTAGATGTTCCCCATGCACTTGTGTCAAACATATAGAATTCATATGTACCATCACTAAGTCCGTCACGTTTAGGGTTCCAGTTAATATTCCCCTGTTCGTCAACTGTTACAAATCTTGGATATAGTACCTGATTATAGCTGTCATTAAACTTAAATGTCACTGCCTGTGTAAACTCTCCTCCAGCTTCATTAAGATGCTCCGGCATAGTTGTATACACATGTCCAAGAACAGTACTTCCATTACTGAATAATGCTCCCGCAGAATCCACCATATTATGATGTGCTCCGGCTGTAGAATACTGAATAGTTGTGTGTGGATAATATTCCCAGTCACCATACAATCCATCATACCTGATATCGTATATTATCTTATCATCCGAAGATCCATCATCTTTAATATTAGCAGTTCCTGATATAAAAGGCTCGGATCTGTATAATCCAAATGATATTGTCTTGTTATAAGCCGGCAGGGCACTCTTAGGAACTGCTATCTCCCACTGATTACCAACATGCCTGCAGTCAACACCGTCTACACCATTAACATATCCTTTGCTGTCAAGCTGAAAAACAAGTTCGTAACCCAGATCAGTAGTTATCGAATACCTGCCATTACTATGAGTTCCGGCTCCTGAAGCATCACCGCCAGTTCCATCCTTCACATACACATATACATAATCACCGTCAAACATCATAGCTGTCTTAGATATACATTCATTATGTGCATCATTAGGACATACTGCATCATACTTCTTAACAGCATCCCAGTCAGCAAACTCACCATCTATAACAATGCCATTATACACAGCTTCTGTATCATCTTTTTCAACCTTCTGTCCGTCTAATACTTCAATATCCTTAATATCTACAGTTGTTCCTGCAAATGTAATCTTAAAATCCGAATTGGCAAAAAAATCAAAAGGAATAGCTGTCTCAACCACATAAGGTCCGGCTGTATTACCATGTGCATTATTAACAGTTACAGTCTCCGAATTCTCTATATCCCCATACCATGAATTCTTTGCCTGTGCACTGTCTTTCCATCCAGTAAACTGAATCTTATCTGATATTCCCGTTGTTCCGTCAGCATAAGTAATACTCACAGGATTACTTCCCATATAGCTGTAGTCCCATTCGGTCTGAACAGTTCCTTCATACATAAAATAAAGCTTTGAATAATCTGATGAAACCGCTGCTTTCCACAGCTTAACACCAGCAGCATCTGCTGTTCTTGATGTAATATCATCCCAGTCATCTGTATCAGAATCGACCACAATATCACTTCCCTTAACAACTGGATTTCCCTTCAAAGCAGATACATCAACACTCCCCAAAACATTTGATAGATTAGCAGTATATGTGTTCCTTATCTGTCCTGCATATACTGATACCGGCATTGAAACAAGCAACGCTGTCATACCAGCTAATGCAGTAATTCTCTTATAATTGTGTTTCATGGCAACTTCCTCCCGTCTTTAGCAATTATAATAAATAGCCGCATCCATTTAATCATTATCGTTCAAATGTATTCAAAATTATCCATATCATTAGTATATTAAATCTTCTTATGTACATTTTAATTCATCGGCATATCTGTGTCAATTATTTAACAGATTTTTCACAAATGTATTGAATGTCTGGGGTCGGCTGGCTCAATGGCCTGTCGTTCCTATAAATTTTATTTTTTGCTTCTTTTATAGGCATATTTCCTAAAAAAAATCACCTAAACTAATAAAAGCAACTCAAAAATACCCATAAAACAACATTTACATGCTATCTTATGGGTATTTCATAATAAAATCCACTTATAATATCAAAAATCGCTGAAATTCAACCTATAAATCTATCATCAATTCGACTACCTATAGGTATCACGTCAAATCCTGCCTTATACAAACAGTTTATTGATGACCATCGGTTTATCTCCGGCAGGCAGTTTATCGATGACAGGCGGCTTATCAGCCATGAAGTCCAGCTGACTGACGAATCATATCCTCAACAACAATATCGTATATCTCCCCGATAGTACTGCAATACTCAAGTACCTTCCAAGGCTCATTAGTATGGAAATGAATCTTGATAAGATCCTCATCACCTGCTGCAATCAGGCAGTTTCCTTCAAAATGCTCTGTAATATAATCTGCAATAACGTCTTCATCTAAATCTTCATCTCTTCTGTCAATAAGAAGCTGTGTATCATAACGATATGCAAACTGATCATCTTCAACATCTACACTATGTATATCTGACATAAAACATTCCTCCATAATCTGTCTTTATGTGTGGCAGCCAATTTGTTTCACCTGACTAACCCGGCACATTATCTCACATATCAGCAATAACTTCAAGTATCAGAATATTCTTCTGATAAAATTGTATAATCCATTATTCCATACACTGACCTCATGCGCTCCCGGTCTTATATAGAAAATGTGGTTAATTCCATGACTTGACATATAATCTGAATAGTTAATAGCAGATTCCTTGCAGTAAGGATCACTGTCGCCAGTTACAATAAGAGTAACCAAAGGCTGCTGCCCTCCATCCTTAACAAGTTCAGGCAGAAGAAATCCTCTGTTTCCATAAACTCTTTCTCCACTTCCTGTATCAACCACTCCTCCTACCGGGGCAAATGCACCTACATATCCAAACACATCAGGATGTGCAAAACACAGGAAAAGCGATTCTCTTCCGCCAAGTGAATATCCTGCTATTGCAGTATTCTCTCTTCCGTTCTGGTAGAATAATGCTCGTTAATATATGGAATCAATGCATTAATAACATCATACTCACACGCATCATATTTTGCTGTAAGTTCAGAGAAATCATAGTCTGACTCCTGACCACCATCAGCATCTGTGAATACAGTAAAGCTCACCATAATCACAGGATTCCTGTTATAATCATCAACTGCATTCTGTGCAACATACAAAGCCACAATTCTGTTATATTCAGAATAACTTCCGCTCATTCCATGCAAAAGATACACAACCGGATAACGCTGTGACTCATCATAATCTCTCGGAAGATATACACAAGCCTTGCGTTCACTTCCGGTTGTCGGTGAATAATAGCTTATCTCATCAACATTTCCATATGTTACCCCTGGTCGTTCATCATTATAATCATCTGGTGTGTCATAATCTGCCGTCACTTCATTAGGCACCGTTCTGCTCTTACAGCCCGACAATCCTGTCACTGTAAATGCTGCTACCAGTGCCATTAACACAGAAACCGCCTTGTATATATTTCTTGAAATCATAATCCGGTACCTCTTACAAACCTTCTTACAATCTCTAATCCACCAACCGGTGCACAGAATTTCTGATTATGCTTTCTGCACTCTTCATAGACATATTCTAGGTTGAACCACTCAACGCCGTCCAATTCTTCCTTCTGCAATGTAAGTTCATCTATATTGACTGGCTTTGTGTATACATAGACAAATGCAATCTCACTGTCCTTAAACATCTTGCCATAAAATTCTTTTTTCATATTGGATTACAAATGTATCAACAAACTGTAAATCATCAACAGAAGCCTTAATTCCAAGTTCCTCATGCAGTTCTCTTATAGCAGATTCCTCCGGTTCGTCACCGGCCTGAATATGTCCCGCCGAAGAAGTATCATATCTTCCAGGAAATGAGTCCTTATTCATAGCCCTTTTCTGCAGCAGTACCTCTGCTCCCTCATCAGACTTTCTTACAATCCACACATGCGCCGTTCTATGCCTGATTCCCTCACTATGTGCAGTCTTACGCTCAACAGTCTCGCCTGTTGGTTTTCCATTCTCATCAACGATATCAAGTAATTCCATGTCAAATCCGTACTCCATCATAATAAAAAAGCCACCAGCTATCGCGAGTTCTACGGGAAAAATAAAGTGATTGAACCTAGACTCCGATAGTACCGCTTTCGCAGCACCCCTCCCAGGACTGGTGGCTTACATATTATATTACTATGTGATTGAAAATTCCATAGGGATAATATCACATTTTAAAAAGTCGCACTAAGCAGGAAGAACAATACATATATTGCAAATGTTTCTCCAACTGTATATAATGCGGTCTTTACCCATACATTAGGCTTCTCCACATGCTGTACAGTTCCAGCATTTGCAGTAATCTTTTTCTGATATTCCTTAATAATCATGATTCCCACAACCGCACCTATAACGCAAGCAATTATGTACAAATAATATGAAAACATCGGTTTTGCCTGAACATAGCCACCATATTCGTCGTTCATTGTATTAGTAATAACAAAATACAGACTTATCAACGCAAGTGCAGATGAGCCAAATGCAGCAACTGCCTCCTTTCCCCAGCCTTTTCCTTCATTCTTTACCATGCATATGCAAAATGCTGAAATAGGTGCAAGCAGGAATACAATCATTCCTACAGTGCCATTATCTTCTTCATCATCTGAACCATAATAGTCATAGTAGCTGTTCTGGGTTGTATCTTCAGTTTCAAACGTTAAATCAGCCATACTTACATTTCCAACATTAACCCCTGCACATGAAACTGTGAACATTGGGAAAAAGAAGCATGCCGCAGCCACTATTGCAGCAATCTTCATTATAAGTCTGCCCTTAATCTTATGACCTGCAATATTAATTGATACATCTTCTTCTACTGGCTGTTCGCCTGTTGCCTGAACTGGTTGCTGTGGCATAACATATTCATAATTATATTGCTGTCCACCCGCATTGGCATAATTGTTATCTGGTTTATTATTGCCAACCGCCTCATTAAAATCAACAACCTTGCTCTCTACTTCCGCCCCACAATAATTACAGAAACGGACATTATCTTCCAGTTCCTTTCCACATTTTTTACAAAACATAGCTTTGTCCTCCTTCATATATGTTTAAGTTCTTTTGATTACACATATATGGTAACATTTAGGTTGGACACGATATGTCAGTCTCTAAATTATATTTTATTTATTATCACACACCTCATCAGTCCAGGTATTATACTTTCCGCCGTTGCTTTTCCTGATGTCCTTCTCATTGTAATTATCGAGCTGCTCTTTAAGCAACTCAATCTGTAATTGTGTCTTCCTGTTAAGCTCGTACAATTCATTAATCTTGTATTTAAAAAAGATCATAATAGTCAGGCTAAACCCAACCCAGTATATAAGAAATAAGGTGGTAAATTTTCTTAACTTATGTTCCCTGCGCTGCCGCCTTTTACGTTCATTTATATAACGCATTTTTCGCTCCGTATCCATCATTCCTCCTCAATTTTTATATAATCATTGTATTAATCCGGACTGACATGCTGTGTCACAGCAAAATATTCATTAATAAATTTACTGTGACAGGCTTTGTCGCTAATCTGATATAACATATTGTCTATAAAATATAGTATAATCAATATCAGGAGGCATCGGATATGGATAATGAATATAAGAATTATAAAGCTGACAGAGTCCTTAAACTGCTGTTTCGGGCTTTAAAGGGTGAGTCCCTCTCGGTAGCCGCACTCGCCGACGAAAGTAATGTGTCAACAAGAAGCATAACAAGAGATATTAACGATTTGAAAGCATTTCTTGCCGACTATCGCGATATCCTTGGCAATGCCGAGTTAAAATACTCTGCTTCAGACCATTGCTACACATTAGAGATGGACAATCTGTTTTCTAATAAAGAACTTTTCGCCATAGCTAAAGTGCTTATCGGAAGCAGGGCGTTCAGCCACGAAGAACTGCTCACAATAATCGGAAAACTGAAAACGCATACAAGCTATTCAGACAAAAAACGCCTTGAACAGCTTATTGCCAAAGAAATGTTTAATTATGAGGAAGTCGGCTCAGACTGCGACAGCGTAATTGATAATGTCTGGAAGCTTTCCAACTACATTCAGGAACAGCGTGCAATCACAATCAGCTATTACAAAATGAACCGTGACAGGGTCAAGCACAGAATCATACCAGTATCAATAATGTTTAGTGAATACTACTTCTATCTGATTGCATACAAATGTGAAGACACATTATCTGATACACCTACATATTTCAGAATCGACAGAATCTGTGATATGACTGTCCACAGGGAAAAGCTTGAACTTCCTAAAAATGTTGAATTTGATGAGGGACTGCTCCGCAAACGAAGCCAGTTCATGTGGCCGGGACCACTCAGAAAAATCAGATTTGAATTCACCGGACCATCACTCCAGGCTATTCTTGACCGTCTGCCAACCGCTAAAGTAATTGACCGCTATGACAACAAATATCTCATCGAGGCGGAAGTCTACGGCAACGGAATCAAAATGTTCCTGTTAAGTCAGGGCTCATGGGTAAAAGTAATTGCCCCTGATGAATTTGTTAAAGAAATGAAAGATGAGATTAAAAAAATGCAGTTGCTTTATTAAAAAATATTTAAACAACAACTCCCCATAAGCAGTCAACGCTTATGGGGAGATTATTATTACTATTCAGTTATTATTCACATCAGATCTTACTTAACAAATCTGCTTTCTTCGCAGCGAATTCCTCTTCCGAAATAATTCCTGCATCCTTTAACTGTGCAAGCTTCTGCAACTGCTCCAATGCGTCAGGCTGCGCCGGAGCTGCCTGAACCTGAATAGGCTGTGCTGCGGCTTTCTTAGCATTTTTTCTCATTTCATGATAGATTGCAATAATTCGTGTTGCCTCGGCAAGATACAGGGTATTGATAACCTCTTTAGAACCAGCAACTGAAACCTCCAAATCGCATAGCTTAAATGCAGCTGTAAGTGCAGTATCAATAACCGCTGTCAGAAAATCACTTGATGTAGAATTCTGAATAGTTGACATGCTTGTCACATCTTCAAAATAAAACTGCTTGACATTAGCCGTTGCTCCAAGCATTTCCCTGTTCACAAATATCAGCTGATTATCAGTGCACGCAACATAATCCACCGCTGTAAGCGAGTCTACGCCTCCTGCATAGAAAAAGAAGCTGCTCATCATCGTCAATAAAGTACTTCTTAACCTGCGCATATATCTTATCACCAATCTTGGCTCTTATCTGGTCATTGACCTCCTGCCTGTCAATCGTGAAATCCTGCTTTCCAAGGCACTCAAAATAATAATTAAGTGACATAAAATCCTGTCTGTAAGAGCCTTTAATGCTGATTGTAGTCAGCTTAACTCCGTTAACCATCACATTTGCAGCAGAATCATTAATCTCCATTACAAATGTATTGATACTGGCTGTCGGAATCTTGCCCTTAACCCAGAAACTGCTGTCCTTCTCATATCTGAACTTAAATGCAATGAAATCCTCGGTGATAACTATACCGGCATCATTGCCATCTTTAATAAAAATGTGTGGAACTGCGCCCTGCAAATTGACACCACCCTTATCAGCAAACTTCTTCATCGCTTTTTCATCAATGTATGGTGACATTGTAAGGCATGAAATGTTAGGTCTGCTGCCAGGAAGCACAAGCATTTCATAATAATCCTTAGTAAACTTGTCAATCGCAGCCCTGTTGCCTTCGCCCCAGAACTTCGCACCTCCTTCAGCATACTCTGCAGTAATACTCTCAATCAGCTTCGCTGAGTATTCATTCACTTCCTGTTCCATAGCTGCTGTATAAGCCTGCTTCTCAGCTTTCTTCTGCTCATTAGCCTCTTTCATCTTGCCATAAGTATCCATTGCTGAATCCTTCATCGCACCAGCTTTCTCTGCAGCCTTTCCTGCTGTTTCCTTTAACTTGTCCATAAATCCCATAGTCATATCCTCCTTTGGTTGTTCACTTTATTTGATGTCTAAAGTGTACCGCCAGAGGGTGACAGGATGTGGCAGAGTAAAATAAATCAATTATACTGCATCAATCCATCATATACATTAAGTTGTCTCTTTACTCATAATATAATCAGATAAAGAATCATATATTTTTTTTTACTTGATTATTAGGAGATGTTTCATATATCTCGCCTTTTTCATTTTGCCAAACAATAATACCTTCAATTCCTAAATTTTCGATCACATAAAAATCATCTGGAACTTCCTTGTTGATTCTTCTTTCTTCAAGTGTAACAGCTACAACATCTCGTGCCTTTGATTTTTTGCTATACCTGTCAATTCTACGCCTTCTGCAATTATTGCACCACATACCATTAAATACTCTCTATATTCTTTGGCAAACTTTAAATTTAATGCCTTTTCAGCAGCATTGATTTGGTCATCGCTAGCAGCATTTAATTTAATTAAATCTTGTAGTTTTTCTATAATTTCGATTATTTTTGACATTTACAATCTCCTCCTAGCTCATCGCTCTATTCTTCCAATGTTCTTTTCTTTCTTTTGCAAATTCATTTCTGTCAATTTCTGATTCTTTCTGTTTATCATGAAGAATAGTATCATTTCCAGCACCTCTATGTTCTTCTGTTGTTAATTCAGCAAGTGGTGAATCCGGCTTTTGTCCTATATGATGCAATTCAACTTTTTCACCATTCTTTGTAATTGGCGGTAAACCTCTCTCCATTCTCTCTCTATTTGTGATTCCATCCTCATCCTTTTGATCCATATCAATGTCACTTCTAATCAAACATTTTTTTCCATTAATTTCTGCTTCTTTAAGACCTGCCTTTATATATATTTCAGCTTCTCTCATGGAACCAATACTATTTATTATTTCATCTGACCAACCAGTTCGTTTTTTTTATATCATTTTTTGTTCCTCTGTTAAACCTTGTTTTTCGACATTATCATCTGTGTCATTTGTTTTTTCTATTTCCTTATTAAACAGTCCACCCTTACTAAATAATTCATTTAACTTTTCTTTTATTTCTTCTATGGTAAACTCTTTCAATTCTTTAGGATTATTCACTTCCTCAAGTTTATCATATCCCATTAACCTATCATATTTTTCTAATGTTTCTTTATTTATTTCTTTTTTATCATTTTCTTTAATATCATAAGATTCTGTAGTTTCACTAGATTCACTAAAGCCCTCCATATCTATTTCCCTCCTATATTTTTTCTACATATCTGGTAAATAAATTAATGTTGTCAATACTATCATTCAATCTAGCATGCTCTCGCGTTAACATTGCAACTATTTTTGTTGATTTATCTTTTCTAAGCCCATAATATCTGGAGTCAATGCATCTTTAAAACACTCACACCAACTATCAATATCCGCTTCCTTATCCTTTGCTATATCAAATGCCTTTTCAGAATTAAACAAACTGTACACCACTATATTTTTTAACTCATCGAAGTCTTTCTTATTTTTTGCTGAAGAATATTTCAAAAATGAAATTTTTGCTTCGGAAGTTATTGGCAAACTAAATACGCCTTTCTTAAGTTCGTCTACATATTCATTATCCAATTTATCTATCATATGTACAGGCAGAAGCAAATACTCAAGATATTTCATTTTATCATTCTTTCTTACGACTTCATTCTTATATGAATATTCTGGTAAATCCTTAAAATTAGTATCAATATTACATAGTACAGGCTCTAACCAATTATTTTGATAAACTGAGGCAACAAATGTCTTTAATCTGGATAATTCAATTATCTGTTCATCATTCAAATTTGCAGCTCTACCTACCAATTCTCTATCTTCTTCATCAGGTAATCCAAAAATAATCTTTGTATTAGTATTCCTGATGACCGATTTATCCATAAGCCCCTGGAGCCTGATCCGCAATTATAAATCCTTCTCCATATGTTCTCATTTCCGCAATTGAATTTGCTAACATTTCTACTGATTTTCCAATAAGGTTTGAGCCTTCACTTGTTTGTTCTGTACTGGTTCGTTTCAAAATATTATGTGCTTCCTCTAAAACAGTTACATGCTTAAGAGGCTCATTCCCCTTTCTTGCATTCGACATTCTATATTCCTGTAATTTCATTACTAACAATCCCATAATAAGGGATTTTGTTTCACTCGAACCTGTCCTGCTAAGATCAACAACAACATTCTCATCAAATAATTCTTCACAACTCAATTCTTCATTTGTAAATATTTGACCATATAATCCATTTGTCAAAGACCTTACTCTTGTGCAAAGCGCACCCTTATAATTACCTTTATTTTCATCTGAATATTCTGATTCATTCATTACTCTGTTAATCTGCTTCAATACATCTTTAAACGATGGATACAAAGGCGTTCCATTATAATCTTTGTATTTACACTCTGATTGTTCCAAATCCCAACCCGATACTTCATAAGCTTTTTCAATTGCATCTTTTAATACCGCTGGCATAGCTGCATACATAGGCCAACATACATTAAAGATTTCTATCAGTCTATCTATATGTTCCAGCACATGAATATCATCTGGAAAACTGAAAGGATTAATTCTTAATAAGGGCATTTTTTTTAAAATTAGTACCATACACATATACATTTTCATAACTGCCAAATCTATCCTTATATTCTCCTTTTGCTGGCTCTATTACCATGAACTTTATTTTCTCATTACGCCCTTTAACATTCTGTGAAATAAGTTTATCAAGAATAGAATATATAGCAGTTGATTTTCCCTTTCCAGTAGAACCAGTAATAAATGTATGCATTGAAAGGCTCTCTATATCTATACCAACATTTCGTCCCTTTCCATCATTATGTCCCATATGATACAACTTTCCTAACTTCAACACATCATCTTTGTTTTCCAGAACATTTCTACCAAATGGGGCCATAGGAATGACAGTCATTCCTGCTACAGATTTCTTTGGCAAGCCAATCTGAATAGCAATTTCATTTCCACTAACTATAGATGACGGTGTAACTATTATTCCTTTATCTTTACTCTGCAAAAATCTTGGATGTACTAAAGAAGCAATATATTTCCCTAGTATCTGAGTTTCCTCTGGTTTGAACCAGCAATTAATATGTGCTGATTGAACATTTGAATTCTGTCCTCTCATAAGTGCACTATAATTGCTTGCAACAGCAAGTGATGTTTCTCTGTCATCTGTAATTACATATGTTGCACAGTCAAATGCGCCAAAACTATCACAAAGATCAAGTCTCTCCAGATTCTTATCTATTTTATCTATAATGTTTTTACAGAACGATTTTCATAATTTAACTGCAGGCTCTTTCCTTCCGTCTTAGATGAAGAGGATGTATCTGTGACAGATTTGCTTCTCTGATTTGATTCTGTTGTTGAACTAGTCTTGCCAATAGTATTTGCAATACCACTATTCCTGTTATAATTAACTCCTGCGCTTATAATAAAACTTATTCCCGCATTTAATCCATAGCTTTTCCCTTTTGATTTTGTTTTGCTCTGCGTTAATGAAATGCCTTTCGAAATGCCTTCTGATATTCCTTCTGTACGAGCCTTTGACAAAGACAATGTATCACTTTCATTAATTGTTACTGTACTCTTTGCAAATGTAGACAATTGAGTGTGTAACATTTCATAGCCTTGTTTTATCGTTTGAATTTTAGAAGATGACAACGGATCTGCAATCATTACTATTGTGTATTTTTGTCCTTTTAGAGAATCAACCAGATTCTCTATACCCTGTACATATCCCTCTACACTTTTATCTTCTTCATCCCTCAATGCAACTATCCCAGAGACAGAAGCATATGATTTATTTCCGCCTTTAATTATACCTTCTTTAAAAGTCTTTACTTCCTCATCTGACAATTCTGTTAAATCAGAACCAGCTAAATTTCCGTCCAAAGCACCCTTAAAAGCTGCTGCATCTGCCAAACGTCTTTTTTACACTTACTTCTTTATAATCTCGTGCATTTTTGATACAATTCCAAAATAATATTCTATTTTTATACCATCAGACTTAATTACTGTAGTTATGCTGCAATCAATTGAAGATGCTACATTAACAATTGTTGTAAGTTTATTCAAAAATTTTCTTCTTTGTTTACAACTAATTTTGACAATTTATAAAACTTGCCACATTCTACAATATCAATATCTGTATCTTCTGCAGAAGGAACTATAATATCTAATGCTTCAAGTCTATCCAAATAATTTTTTGTAATAATTGAAGCAGCATTATTAATAGACTCATTTAATTCACTATTCATCTCTGCTTGTGTAATTTCTAGTTCATTTGCCATATTATTTTCTCCTAATATATACCTATCTTCTCAATAAATATCTCTACCTAATGTTTGTAAACTTTACTTCAGAATCTTAATTTCATTTTCAAGAATTGTCTCATATTCTCTAAATGCAGTAATTTCTTTTTCCTTGTTATCGCATTCAACCTTTAATTCCTCAAATTCTTTCAAAATGTTCGTTAAAAGTGTATCTTCAATTTTCTTCTCAATTTCAGATATATCGTCCTTTAATTTCTTTACAGAACTTTCAAATTTCTTACATATCACATCATATATTGCGGATATAGCTTTTGATAATGCTATAGACAACTCATTTTTTTGATCAGCAGAAGTAAGTTCCCCATTAAATTTACCGGCTATAGAACTCATGTCAGATGAGATATCTATATTAAAAACTGGTATTTCTATATCATTTACAGTATTTTCCAGCATTATTTTGAATAATTGCGAATCAAACTTTTCACTTCCCAAGTCAAAGTTATTTACTACAACGTTCATTAACTTTCTTTTCAATTCTTTAATATGTATTGCTTCTATAAATCGTTCTTCAACTTCATTAGATGCTTCAAGTGAATATTTCTGCAAATTTTCTATCGCATCGGCAGCAATACAATATGAATAATGCTCTTCATAGTTGTACTCGCGTGTTTTCTTCCACCATAAATGTCCAGTTGTGTATGAACCAGTCCTTGTAATACTTCCTGTTCTCTCTTTGACATTTAAATAATCTTTACTTGTATCTCTTAATTCTCTAATTCCTGCCGATTTTTCTAATTCAATATTACTTTTAAGTTCCCCAAATACAGTAGCAATTTCAGCCTTGACAGCTCCTATCTGATTTTCGATTATCTTTCTTTGTTCTTCCAATTGATTTTTATCATTATTCTGTAAAATCTGTATTCTGCCTTTTGTCTTCTCCAAATATCCAGACAATATATCTTTTAATTCTTCATGTGCAGGTATAAAACTTTTTGCTTTTGCCTCAAGAATTTCCTCTTTTTTCTCTAACAACTTCATTAAATAAGCATTTAACTTCATCAAAATTCCCAAGCAGAGTAAGGTCTTTTTCCATATCGTCTGAAAATTGTTTCAATGCCGAATATATATTCTTTTCTTCTGATGTATACTCTTCCTGACTTTTATTAGTCATATTATATACAAGAGATGAAACCATTATTGATCAGAGCATTGTTTTATAACCTCTATTAATTCACTCGAACTATCCCTTGATTCAAGATCCTTAACGAATTCATCAACCTTGCTCTTTGCTCGTTTTCTAAGTTTCTTCTTTATAATCTTACAAGCTTTTGGAATATTATCTGCTGTGTTATCATCGTCACCGAATATATCATCTTCATCCTGCACTCTTAACACATCCCTTATTCCGCTGTCATACTTACTTGCTATTAGCACAAGTTTCTTAACGCCCTTTTGCGGAAGCTGACTTGATAATAAATTCCAATCACTTTTATCCAAAAACTTCCAGCCTGACTCAAAAAGAATACAACATCACATACTTCCATAAATTCCTTGGTTCGAATCGTTCTTGATGGAATTGGATCGTTTAATCCAGAGTATCCACAATAGATAGTCCTCTAAAATCTTCTTTATTAAGATATAAGGTTACTGCTTTAATTATAGGCGTATATTTTCCGTCTTCACCTACATAATCGTTTAATCTTTCAATTAAATCATCATATGTATCAAATTTTATTCTATCTGTTTTCTTTTCAAAATAAGGATGTGGATCAAATCCTTTCTTCTTTACCAATTCAACAATCTCTCTTGCTGATGTATATACTTCATCATCCAAATCAATAACAGCATTATCTTCAAGTACTTTCCATTCTTCTGCTGAATAATATTCTATCTGAATTACATTTTCTTCTGAATACTCCATTTTGGTAAGTGTTGCCGTCTTAGGAGTTGATGCTTTAGGAAGAATTTCTTTTCCATCAAAAAGAAGAGTATTTAAAAATGAAGATTTACCTGCTTTAACCTGCCCAACTACACCTATATTAAGTTTCCTGTTTTCACGATAGAAATCATCTGTTTTAATCTTGAAATTAGATACAAATTTTTCAAGGCCATCAACATCTTTTTCTTTAGCATGCCCTTTAACATCTGATATTATTGATTGTACTTTATCTGTAAAATCACCAAATTCCTCAATATCCTTTGTAAATATTTCCATTAATGTACCTCTTTTCTTAAAAAATTCTAATTGTAACGTTGTTTATTATATTCTAAATTCTTATGCTTTTCCCATACCAGCTATGAAAATCATCATAATCATCAAAATATGAGACTATATATATCGATATATATTTATCAGTATTATCTTTTGATTCACCACATTTTTCATCATTAATATAAAATACAATTCCATTACATGGTGCGATTATTGTTTTTTCTGTTATTTTATAATCTGAATCATCTACCTGCTCATCATCTACCAATCTTTGTTGATGTAATATCATAGTCACTTCTGTCTTGTGACTCATATATGTATTCTTTGTATGTACAGATCACATCACCTTTCTTAACAATATCTCCCACCTGTGCCATTTTTATTATTTCACATGCTTTTTCTTTTTATATCTTCTTTCACTGAATGCCAAAAGAATCCTCTATACGCCTTTACATATTTTTCTACACAAAGTCTTTCACACAATTTTCTATTATTTTTTATCCATTTCTGAGACAAATAGTTTCTTAATTTGCCACTCCATATATTTTCACTAGGTACAGGCATATTCAACATATTATCCATATTTCCTATGAGTACACTCTTTGCAGCCATACCCAAAACACGTAATTCTTCTTTTGATATACCAAACATATCTGCAATATCTGCTATTATTGAAAGCATATCAGATGATGCATTTTCTGAAATATTAACTGTAATAAGAGATTCTATTATATATGTATACTTATATTCATCAGCATCCTGAATAGATTATCAATATCTTTTAATTCAAATTCTAAACCGTATCTATAAATATCTTCAGCAGAGACATTAAATTCACTACCTTTAGCTAATCTGGTAAGATATAAAATTCTATTATAAAAATCATTCTTATCCTGCAAAATAATATAAGCCAAACTGAAATCACTAATTTTTTTGTTTGTTCTGACATCATCTTTATATCATCATTAACAACTATATTCTTGTCAGCCAGAATAGTAATCTGATTGAAATCTATTATCTTTTGTTCTTCAGTTTTAGGTTTCATATTTTCTATTTCATTATGTAAACCTGCAATATGTTCCTCAATTAATCTTAATTCCACCTGTAAATCTGTAAGATTCATATTTCTATCGCCTCTTTTCCCTAACCCAAGCCTTTATTAAATCTTTATTATCATTTTTGTATGATATAACTCCATAAAAAGTATTATTATCTCTAAATTGAAATAATGTTCCGGATACAGTGGTTCTTATTAAATCATACTTTGAAAACTGGCTTGACGATTTTTTCTGAATTTTTTCATATGTAGCTATAACAGTATCTTTTTTGACAATCTGCATTTGTTTAGCATTCCACTTAAAATTTCTAACCTGTCCATCACTTAATTGAACTACAATAGTTCTTAACGCTATAATTCCTTCTCTAATGATTCCAGCATCTATATAGTGTTTATATTTTCCAGCATTATCAAGCAATATCTCAATATTCTCTCTTTCCATACATGAAAAGCATTTACTCAAAGCTACTTTTGAAATAATAGCTAGTTCCTTTGTTTTTTTCTTCATTAAAACCAAACAAAGATATAATTCCTGATATGTATCTATATATTTCCTCGTTTGGTTTTCCAACAATATTAGCCACTATAAGAGCATCAACAACAAATGATTCCTGAAATTTTCTAGAAAATAATTGTATCATTTCGTATAACATTTCTTTGTTAGTTTCGAAACAGTCCTTATATAAATCTTGTAATGATCTGTCTATATGTGATTGTTTCTGAAGCCACTGAATAAATATCATTCTATTAATTACATTATGATCATCCGGATCAAGTCTTATAATATTAAGAAGCATTTCTAAATATACCAGACAAGCATATCCATCTTCTAAGCCCGCCAAAGGATGTTTTTTAAAACTGATTTGATTAGTCAATAGTTCAATCTTTTCAAAATCAACACTGACACCCTCTGTCGAATTTCTGAGTGTTTCTATATCAGAATTAATATTTCCCAAACATTCTTTAATACCTTGAATACTTCTTTCTAATTGTCTTACATCTTTTTGTATATCTAATAATCTTTTCATAATAAGCACCTTTTTACACTATCTATAACGAATACCAGTCATCTCCATACTCATCATCTTCATATCTATCATTTGTATGTATAATATCATCGCTTTTTTCTTTTTGTTTCTGCATCATTATCAAAAAATGTCGACCCTGAACCTACATTTACAATATCTGATTCTGCATGTGCTGACACCTGCAGGTATTGTCCTAAAACATTGAAAAATCCCTTAAATGCACCCTCTATAATACCTGTTGTATTTTGTTCTTTAGCATTCATTAACAACTCATTCCAACCTGAAATTTCACTCAAGTAATATCCATAACGCTCATCTGCTTTGATTATTAAAAATTTGCTCATTTCTAGCCTGATAGACATAACATCCTGTTTTAATATTGCCATGGCAATTTGTGATAAGTGTGTCATAGTATCATTATCTATTCCAAATAAAGCTGCTATATCTGAAATAATTTCGTATATTTTCCTTGATTTTACCAAACTAAGATTTGCAATTATTAACATATCAAGCATAAGTCTATCACTCATATTCTCTTTTATTTCATCTTTAATCTTAAAAATAACATTCTCCGGGCTAATACTTCCTATACCTGCCATATACAAATCAATTGACGTTCTCTGTTTGTCAGCCATCACCATTCTCTGCAAGAATAGCAACTGATTATCATTTATACTAACTTCACAGGTTGCTATAAGAATCAAAATTGCAAAATAATTATTTCTTATACTATGATCATAATTAATTATAGGATGCTCTATAATTGGCATAGTTTCAGCAATTTCATATATTTTCTTATATGCAGATTCACTTTTAAAAGTATCTTTATATTTCAACAATTCATTATCAACATCTGTTAAGTGCTCACTGATATTAATTAATTCTTTCTGCATATTTCTTATTTCTTGTTGTAATTCTGATATTGTTTTCATAAATTCTTTATCCTCTGACAAGCTGTAAACTATCTATTACCTCATTGTTTTTACAGATACTTCCTTTTGCAAACAAAAAAGCATTTTCATTTACACTCATACTTGTATCTAGTACATAATATCTGCAATTAATAAATTTGCTATTAGTCACTTCACATAAATCATTTGAAAAAATTCTATATCCTTCCCCAGAATTAGAATTCCTTGCACCGCAATCTAAAAACCTACAATTATCTATTTTGATTTTAATATCATTTTCATTATCATTATCGATATCCTCTGTATGAATAACACCCCCCACTTGCAGGTTATGCCAATTGTTATATTTATATACACAATTTATAAACTCAGAGTTTATAAACATAAGTTCATTTACCATCTTACTAACAAAAGCATATGTCGTGAATCCAGAAATCTTGCAATTCTTAAATGTAACAGATTTACATACTTCTAATATAATTGAATATGACTTTCCATAAATCTCACAATTCTCAAACAAAACACTTTCACATCTTTTTTATGTTCCATTCATCATTTATACATATAATCAAATTTTTAAATATAACCCTCTTAGCCGAATATTCATTTCTAAGTGTTATGCCCATTTCTTTATCAGGTGCTGAATAGCATATAACATATTGATTGTCTATAATTGCTCCTGCATAATAATTCTCAATATATGGTTTAAAATTCAATTGCAAGCAATTCTCTGTTATTATTTCCTTTGCCTGGTTATAATACATTGAGTCTTGTTGGAGAATCGACTTAGCTACTAGAGATAAATATTCCAAATCAGCCTTTGTTACTCCACATAGTTCCATAAGTTCGGCAACAAACTCCATATTCTGCTCATTAGAATCTCCCATATTAACTAACAATATGCTTTCCAAAGCGAAGTAGAATTTAACATTATTTGTTTTTGCAAACTCAATAAAATTAATAACATCATCAACTGATAACTCTAATGCTTTTTTCATATAATCTTCGATAGACTTTTCAGTCTCTATGCCTTTAACAATTCTTTTTAAGATATAAGATTTGCATATCTGAAGGATTATTGTCATACTGTACGACTGTAGCTAATAACTTAAGATATAAATCCTTATTATATTCATCTAATATAACTAAATCTGGATTTTTTATCGCATATAATTCTGCTTTCATTTCATTCATTGATGAACGAATTCCAGATATTTTTTATTGAAATCATCCATTATACTATTCTCCCTGTACTTTAGATATCAACTCAGCATATTCCTTAGAATTTTTATAAACATCATTTATATGAATTTCTTCTGGTGTAACACTACAAGCGTTCTTTATTATCTCAATTAATTCTTCTCTATACTCGCTTCCCCCTGCTACTTTATTAATAACAGGTTCTACACCATCAAACATATTCTGCAACATATCAACTATAGAGTCGTCTGTTTTAATGCCTTTTTCTTTTTTATATTCTTCAATCAACTGTAAAGGGTTTTGAACTTTATCATGTAAAAGATCTATCTCTGATGGCTCTGGCATATCAATATTCACAATATCCGAAATAAATTTTATCTCAGTAAAGAATTCATCTTGTAAATCTTCGAGCTTTCGATTAATGTCTTTTAGTTCATTTACATTTTTTGTGCATCTTTAACCATTAATTCTAATGGTTCCAATATATCAGATTGAATATTTTCTGCAGCTAATTTAGTTATAGAAGTATTAAGACGTGTTAATTTCTTACTTTCTTCATCTATTTCATCTTCATAGAATTCCTTACATCTGACAAATATTTTCTTAAAATTAATTGCAAAATTAGATGCATATTTCTGACGATTCCAACTTTCAATCTGATTACGGATACAATCTGTATTTTTCTTGATGAATTTTTTCAAATTATCATCTTCAACCTGCTCTATTTTGCTTGTAAAAGCAAATACATTAATATAATGTACACCTTTAATATCTAAAGTTGATTTTATCTTTCTAATGATTTCCTCAAGATCAGCCAGGTTCTTTTTATCCGCCTTATTAACAATTATCAGCTTTGGAATATCCTGTCTAAGAGTTTTTATAAACTTAATATCTTCTTCTGTAATTGTTCCGGCATCAGCTTGAACAAACCACAATATATAATTACTTGAATTCAACTGTCCTCTTGATATCTGTTCATCCGTCTTTGCAGAATATTTTTTTCTGAATCAGGTTTTGAATAACCTGGAGTATCTAGAAATGCTATATTAGCATATTGATGCAATGGAGTTGAAAAAGATACTTTCAAGTACATGACCTAATTTTACTGATTGTGTTACTTTTTTCATCATCATTCTCTAATTCGCCAAAACCATGTGCAATTTTTTTGATATCTCTAGGCTGCATCTTAACCTTAGAATCAAATACATTAATTCCTTCAACTTCATGCTTCTCGCCTTTGACAATGTATGTAGGAACCGATGTAGATGGGTCAATATCCGCTGGCAAGACAGATTTCCCCATTAATGCATTTAAGAAACTTGATTTCCCGCTTGAGAATCCGCCCCTAACGCAATAATATTTTTTCCTATTAATTTGTCATATAAAATGAAATCTCTGAATTTTTCATATTCTGACTTAAAATCAATATATAGTTCATAAAAATCTTCTGGAGCATTCTTTTTTAATGTTTCTGGTATTTTATTATTAATTATATTTTCAATTTTTGAAAGGTCTACTTTCATTTCATTGCCAGAACTATTTTGCTTTATAATTTCGCAAAGAAGTCCGAAATTATAAAACAATTTATCGTATACTTCCTCATCGTAAGTCATCTTCTATCCTCTCTATTCTTGCCAGATCTTCTTTAATATCCACTGCTAGATTTTCTTTCTTCGACTGCTCATCTTTCTTCTGCTGCCTTAAATCTGCCATAGCTTTTTTCCAAAGTTTCTCTCTGATTTGTAAAATCTTCTTCTATAGATGTATTAATAAGTTTAACCTGCTTAGTAATTTCCATTTCTATATTATTTCCAACCTCTCTAAGTACTTGTGGAAATACTTCTGTATTTAATTTTTCTGTAACTTCCTGTTTAGCCTTCTCTCTCCTTTTATCATTTATTTTTTTACTATAAATCCTACTATTAATCCCGCAATTCCAGATGTACTCAACAATGCAGTAGCAACACCAGCCACAATACTTCCTGTCATACCCCTACTTAATTTATATGTATCAAAAACAAATGAAAAATTGATATCACCTACCGATTCACTTTTAAATACATTTTCTATTTTCTTATATATTTCTCTACTCTTGGGATAAATCTTTTCTTTACACTTGCAGTTACAGCATTTTCTGACTACAGAATTAAGTTGCTGATCAATCTTTTGATTATTTAATACCATTGCTACAAATGTTGATTCTTCTGCTTCCAAAGCAAACTGAACATCAGATTTTATTTCCTCGATACATTCAGCAATTTCAATATCGAAATTTTCTTTCTCCTTAGTAAATTTATCCTCTAATGATACCTTTTGTCTTTCTAATTTTTCTTCTTTTTCATCCAATTCTGATTCTGACAGATCACTTCCCTTTAATGTTGTAATTAAATAATTACGTGTATTTTCAACTAGAGGAAGTGCTAACTTTTTATATTTGTGTGCAAGAATATCTTGTGACTCTTCTTGTATCTTTATTAAAAACTCTTCTAACTCCTCAGCATCTCCTGTAAAACTACTTGTTTTGCAATATGTAATCTCACTATCTCCTACAAATCGTTTCAAACTTTCTTTCATTTTCTGAAATGTTGACTCGAAATCATCATTTCTTTTATCATACTTTGTAATTACCACACATAATGGGACATCATTAAGATGTAATTCTTTTAAAATATTACCCACACTACTTCTAATAATCATATCATCTGCTGGTATTGCAATAATATATGCCAGACTTTGTGGCAAATAATTATCTATTGCCTTATTATGTATTTCAAAGCCTGATTCAAACCCTGGCATATCAACAATCATTACATCTGGTATTTTCTCAAGGAAACTATTTCTGAGCTTTATTCTCGCACTTTTAACAGTATTTGCATCGGCTTCAAATGTTCTATATTCATCAACATCCAATTGTTTATATGAGCCATCATTTTTTATAATTGATATAGAATCTTCTGATTCCGAATAAACTATTTCTGCCGGTATCGCTGTTTCAGGAGTAATATCTTCTCTCAAGATTTTTCTACTGTATCCTAATATTGTATTAACAAGTGCACTCTTTCCAGAACTAAATTTTCCAATAATAGGTGTACATACTTTTTGCTTCTGACATCTCTGCCTGCAACCTACTAATTCCATCTGTGTCTATTCCATATGCTGTATTGATACCCTTCAATTCTTCTAATACTGTGTATACTTCTTTCATAACTTACATCCTCCGTTTCTTATATCACTTCCACCATATCTCCCTGACTCCTCAGCCACATATCAATGCCCTTTCCGAACACCTCTGCAGATATCGTGTATACGCCATCTTTTTCTTTCAGAATCTTCGCAGTTGGCAGTCTGTCAAGAACTGCTTCCACGCTTGAACCCTTATATCTGAACTTGACCTTTTGAAGCTTTCCACCATACATGAACTGGATTCTTTTTCTGAATTCGCCTTCTTTAAAACGATTTCCATAAGGAATCTTGAATTGCTTGTCAAGAACATTATAGCCTGCAATCCTGTCGATTCGGTATATTGTTGGAAATGCATCATCTATCACATCAAAGTCAGCTTTAACATCTTCATCCTCAATAAATGCCGTCAGGTAGAAATAATACTCTGAAAACATTATTGCCACTGGCTTTACCCTTCGTTTTACAATTGCTCCGTCTTTAGTCCTTTTGTAATCCATTTCAAGATAACGGTTCTGATGGATTGCCTGCCCGATATCCCACATCTTATCAACGAACTCTGATTTATGTGTCAGTTCTATGTAATGAAATTCTTCATTCTTAATAAGGTCCTGTACTATTGCCTTTCCTTCTGCCGGTGTGCAGCGGTCAACCAGTATATCGAGAATGTGCTCCATCCTTTCTCTGGTAAATGCCCTGCTGTCCAGCAGTATCTTGCATATTGCAAGTATCTCACTATTGGTCAGCCTTGTCCTGTATATCTGGCTGAGATAATGTCCGCCCCTTTTCTTATCGTATTCAATTGAATTAATTACCCCGCTCTTTTCAGTCTCCTGTTCAAAAAAATTATTAATTGCACTTATATCACGCTGGATTGACTGGCAGATACGCCATATCTGGCAGCTTCCGCCTCTTTGTCAACCACTTCCCCTTCCATCAGGCGCTGATACAGGCTTAATACCCGACTTACCTTGTCATTGTAGTCATTTGCCATAAGTAGTTTTTCTCCTTTAAGTCGTTTGTAAGATTGCACTCATCAATTCACGATTTAATCTGTTAATATTTTAGCACTTTATCATAATAAATGCTAATATAAAATCATATTTTCTGCATTTTTATACATCATTTTCACAAAATTATGTTTGAATAATTATACATCACACAAATAATGAAAATATGTTAAAGCCTGTAAACATGTATATGATATAAAGTATCATTGCTGACATTGCAAACAGATACACCACCGCAAGTATCGGATACCCTATACTTCTTAGCCTTATAAGCCTGTATTCTTCGTAAAATTCTTCATAATTAATATACGGAGCCTTGTCCTCCTCCGTCATCTTGTTCCATATTTCTCTTGAATTGTATCTGATATTGAACAGAAATGGTCTTTTCAAATACACATAAACTTCACTGCTATCATCTTCAATATTGTTGTCCTGCATAACTGCCTCCTTCGTTTTGTTTATTATTATGATAGCAGACAGGTCGGACATTATATGTCTTAGCGTCATATTTTGTCATAACATTTTTAATTCTTATAATCCGAACCTAAACATATCGTATGATTATTTAACGAAATCTTTTTTAAATGTGTGTCCGTGACTAATTTTATTTTAGTTGTAGATAATTATATCATCAGCTAATCAATATTACAATTATGTGTATTGTATTTATCATCTTTATAGTGGGGATTTCATGAAAGATATTGATTTTGAAAGTATTGGAAAGAAGTTAAAAGAAATACGCTTATCAAAAGGATTGCCACAGGACGCTGTTGCCAGTGCCGCTGAGGTCAATACTTCTCATATAAGCAATATTGAGAATAACCGCGTGAAAGTTTCCCTGCCTACACTTATCTATATATGTAATGCACTAGGTGTAACTGTGGATTATGTTTTATCCGGTGAATATACTGGCGATTATTCTTCTATCGACAGGGAAATCATGAAAGAAATCCAGTCTCTTTCTGATGAAGAAAAGGAACGTGTCTTAAGGGTTGTGCGTGCGCTCAAGTAATCTCACTGCATAGTTAAACCCTGCCATGAAGCTTTCTTTTTCGCAACTTCGGCAACTGCCATGTATTTATCACGTTCACATTCATAATCGCTCCATGTTGCCAGTTCTTTGAACTGCATCAGCTCATGGGCAATCTGCTTTTCTACTAATTCATCCACATTTTTCATTATATCTGTCTGACTCACAAGCATGTTATATAATCCTTCTAATTCGTTCTGCATAATTATTCCATCCTGTATATAATTTATGGTGTTCCAGCTGCCTACATAATTACTCCCAGCCTATTTCCTTTAAATAATACCAGTTATGTCAGACACTTATTGTCATATTATTTTATTTTATAAAAAATCAGGCTTTGGATTTCTCCTCCGCCTGATGCATCATCCATTTAATTAATCTTCACTACATATTGAGCATCCATATATTCAGCAATTGCATTTGATAATAACTCTGCAAATCTTTTTCTGTACATATTTTACATTCGTATTATGCTCTTGTTCGTTATCATCAGGATTTCTAAAAGATAAATTCAAAATATTATCTTCCACATTTTCTACCCTGAGTGGTTTAATCCATGTACTCATCTGTATATCCTGAATATTATATTCTGTCTGAAGAACTAATAATATTGATTTCCAGTTATTTTGGATATTAGCAACAGGACTATCTTCTATGCTGTCCGTATCATATTCCTCCTGCACCTCATTATAATCTTCTTCCTCGTCTTCATCTTCATCATAGTCGTCGCTCCTCAGCTTTTCCTCATAGTAATGCATTTTTGCATTTGCAACTGCTCCTTCAATATTAGCTTTCACATTAGCCCAGAAAAATCCCATAATAAATGTCTCCTTTCATCTGTACATAAATCGACTGTAAATACAGGTTGTTTGTATATTAAGAATAGCATTCAAGTCAGACATATTGTGTCTATACAATTTTTTATGCTTACAAATTATAAAAAATCAGGCTTTGGATTTCTCCGCCGCCTGATTACAACTCTATTAATTCAATTCAATTTCATCGCTAAACCCACTAATCAGCCTTTTTCTCTTGCCACCTCAAACTCCTGCTTTATCTGTGCAAGAAGCTCAGGATTAACAAGAACATCGCATATTGAATCAGCCATTATCTTTGCTGCGTATACTATAGCATTATGCGCGGCATCACTCTTTCCAGCTTTAAGGTAGGCTTCTGAATGTGGCTGTGCATCCTTATCTGTGAATGCAATTCTTATACATGAGCCTGGAACTTCATATAACACATTGCCGAAATCTGTTGAGCCAGTCCTTTCGCGTGGTGGCGCAATCGATGGGGCATTCTCATATGCTGCATTTGCCATAAGCAGGTCATTGACCTTATGGCACACAACCTTACTCTTGAATGGAAGGTCTCTCTGAACCTCATATGTTGTTCCAGTCATAAGCGCAGCACCTTTTAAAATGTTGTAGAATCTCTCTACAACTTCATCAAGGTATTTCGTGCTGTATGAACGGAGTGTATATTCTGCAACAGTAAGGTCCGGAACTACATTTGGAGGACCACCTGCATTACGGATTGTGTAATGCATTCTTGTGTCATCTTTAACATGCTCTCTTAACATCTCAATTGCATGGAATGATAATAACGCTGCATCAAGTGCGCTTCGTCCTTCTTCTGGACTTATTGCAGCATGGCTTTTTACTCCGTGGAATGTTACCACGAAATTCTCGAGTGCCATACATTTTTCATCTACTGATGTATTAGGCGAACCATGCGACATAAATGCAAGATCAAGTTCTTTCATATATCCTTTATCAAGCATAACTATCTTTCCGCCAAGAGTTTCTTCTGCCGGAGTTCCATACACAACAAGCTTGCATGGATAATCCTGAAGGCAGTTCTTTACTGCAATTGCTGCCCCTATTCCGGCGGGTCCCTGAAGATGATGCCCACATGCATGTCCGATTTTTTCAAGTGCATCATATTCAACAAGGATTCCAATCACCGGGCCGTCACTTCCATTATCCCATGTTGCCCTGAATGCTGTTTCAAGTCCTGTTCCACGTTCTACCTTAAATCCTTCTTTTTCAAGATAACTGCACAATATATCAGATGTCCTGTACTCTTCCCCGCTTATCTCCGCAAGGTCGAATATCTCATCTGCCATCTGGCATAAATCTTCTTTATAGCTGTCAATAACCGCTCCAAGCTGCTTCTTAATATCGTCTGACATAATATCTGCTCCTAATCAATTCTAATATCCAATCATTAATGCACCAAGCATAAACAGGCATCCAAGTGCTGTCCATATAAGGAACAGTGGCATCATGAACTTAAGCCACTTGCTATAAGGAATCTTTGATACAGCAAGATATCCCATAAGTGATGATGACATTGGAAGTACTGAGTTAGAGAATCCGTCTCCTAACTGGAACGCAAGTACTGATGTCTGTCTTGATATTCCTACAAGGTCTGAAACCGGCACCATAAGTGGCATTGTAACTGCTGCCTGACCTGTTCCTGACACGATTACGCAGTTAATAAGTGACTGACATAAGAACATGCCGACAGCCTTAATTGAATCTGGCATAACATTTACAATATTAACAATTCCGTACACGATAGTATCAAGAATATTGGCATCACTTAAGATTACCTCAACTGTACGGGCAATTCCTATTATAAGACATCCTACGATAATGCCCTTTGCACCTTCTCCGAATTCCCTTGCAATTCTGCTAGGACCGTAACCGCTGATAAATCCGCATATTACACCCATAAATATGAACAGACCTGACATTTCGTCAAAGTACCAGCCCTTCTTTGAAAGGCCATATATAAGTATTCCAAAGCCAAGGGCCATAACAACAAGAACTGCAATCTGTCTTACCGTAATTGTGTCTGTTGCATTGTCAAATGTGTACTCCTGGTCTTCAGGAATTCCATATATTACACTTTTTTCAGGCTGTGCTGCAACCTTTCTTGCATAGCAGATTATGTATGCACTTGTAGCAACAAGAAGCACAACAAGAATAAATACTCTGTAAGCCATTCCTGAGAACAACTGCACTTCTGCTATATCCTGCGCAACTCCTACATTGAACGGATTAAGTAATCCGGCTGTGAATCCAACCGCTGCACCTAGTGCAATCATTGCTGTTCCTGTAACCTTATCAAGTCCTAAGAATAACGCAAGTGTAATTCCGATAGGAACGAATATCATAACCTCTGATGACATTCCCATTGTGAATCCGAATATAGAAAACAATGTTAAAAACACAGGAATTACAACATATTTGTGCTTAGAAAATGTCTTAGATAACTTCTTGCATAACGCTGTAAGTGCACCTGTTGATGTAATTACCTGAAAAGCTCCGCCGATTATCAGCATAAATGTAATTGTTGACGCTGATTTCACAATTCCGGTATAGATTGCTGAAGGAATCTTTAACGGATTAAGCGGACTTGATGCTATTCTGTGATAACTTCCAGCTTCAACTAAAGTCTTGCCTGTTGCTGCATCTTTAAATCTTGTAAACTCGCCTGCCGGCACAATATATGTTGCCGCTGCAGCAATAAGAATAATTACCACAAGTATTACAAATGTATGTGGCGTTTTCCATTTTTCTTTGCTTTTGTTTCCATGAAATTTTCTCCCATAACAAATTTATATTTTTATACATTTTAATATAAATCATACTAAAAAATAAAATTGTATGTTTTTATCGAAAGTATAAATCTAATTTATAGTTTCGATTGATTGATACATTTTAATTATGTATAATTATTACATTATTATTGAAACATGCACTATTTTAGAAAGGGAATTCATATGATTACTGAAAAAGACATGCAATATGTTCTTACAATTGCTAATTACGGAAATCTTACCAAGGCCGCCAATGCTCTGTTCTTGTCGCAGCCGGCTTTGAGCATACATCTTAAACAGCTTGAAACTTCACTTGGCATACAGCTTTTTTGAAAGAAAAGGTCGCCGCATGATTCTTACATATGCAGGCGAGGAATTCGTGAAATCTGCCAGAGATATTACTATGAAATGCTTTGAACTTGAGGACCGCATGATTGATATTGGCAAAAATGTGGCTGTTAAACTCCGCATTGGTTACATGGTACGTCAGGTTGAGTCTCTCTTTCCTTCTGTTATGACTGCATTTAACAGACTGTATCCACAGTCAGTTGTATATGCCATTGACGGACATCTCTCAGACCATGAAGAGCAGCTTCTTGTCGGTGACCTTGATATGTTCTTTGGATATAACAGCGTGAGCAACACCAGACTTTCCTATGAAACCATATATGAAGACTGTCTTGTTGCCATTCTTCCCAAAAGCCACCCTGCTGTATCTTTCGCAGAGTCTAAAGAATCATGCATCTATCCATGGCTTGATCTTGCGCATGTAAGAAAAGAAAGATTCATCCTGCAGCACAGCAACCAGAGTATAAGACAGCTTGAAGAGGACGCCCTTTTCTATGCTGATGTCCTGCCAGAGCTTACCTATAAGATAAGCAGTATTGACGCAGGAATCCGACTTGCTGAACATGGATATGGAATTGCATTTACACTAAACAGTTATCTTACTTCAATGAAGCTTTCACCTGATTCAGTTGTATTACAGGTTGGCGACCCAGACATGCGTATACCATTCTCCGCCGCCTTCAGAAAAGAAGATGAAAACCGGAAAGAACTGAAAGAATGGATACGGTTGACTAAAGAGCTTGTTTCCAGACAATAAAATAACCGGCTGATACTGCATTTAGATGTATCAGCCGGTATCTTAATATTATTCAATTATAATACTTCAACAAGCTCTATCCTGAAATTCAGTTCTTTTCCTGCCATCTCATGATTAGCGTCAAATGTGATATCTGTATCAGTTAAAGCAGCAACCCTTGCTGGGAATGGCTGTCCATACATATTCTGAAGATATACTTTATCATCAACTTTAAGTTCTTCTGCCCCAGGAAGCTCGCTTATAGGCAACGTTATGAAAGCTCTTGGATCAGCTTCGCCATACGCCTCCTCTGGCATAAGATGAACATCAATAACATCTCCGACATTCATTGTAGCAACAGCCTTATCAAAGCCAAGTATCATCATACCTGCACCACAGGTGAATTCAAGCGGTTCTCCTCTGTCGTAAGAAGAATCAAACTGTGTTCCATCGTTAAGTGTTCCTTTATAATGAACCTTTACCTTCTTTCCTACATTAGGTCCTTCAAATGATGGTGTAAATGTACCACAGCCACCGCTGCAGCCGCCACAACCACTACCACAGTCTGATTCACCTTCATCACTTCCACAATGTCCGCAACCTGACTCTTCATCTTCATGGCTTCCACAGTGTCCGCAGCCATGACCTTCTTCATGATCGTGATGATGGTCGCAATTAACTCCTGCTGATGTTAAATCGCCATTAAGATATGCCTCAACTGCTGCATCTGCTTCTCCATCTGCTCCTGAATATACATCAATTCCAGCTTCTGAAAGTGCTGTGACTGCACCGTTACCGATTCCGCCACATATAAGAACATCTACACCTTTATCCTTAAGAACAGCTGCCAATGCGCTATGACCAGCTCCATCAGTGCCAATTACCTCTGCACGGACAATATTCTTTCCTTCTGCCTCATAAACCTTAAAGCTCTCAGAATGTCCGAAATGCTGAAAAATCTGACCATTCTCGTATGTTACTGCTATTTTCATTAATAATCCTCCTGATTAATATTTATTCTCATACAACGTATGAAAAATCATTTCAAAATCTTAAACAACTAAAACTCAATATTCACCGAACCATTTGCATATTTCATATAATCAAAAAGCTTAGACGCCGTAAGAAGTTCAAGCGGATCTCTTTCTATATCATCTTCCTCAAATATCTTTGCCACTTCCTGTATTTCCGGATTAGAAAGAGAATTCATATATTCTCTCAGTTCAACTATCGGCATATTAAAAAGTTCTTCTTTGCTCTTCATAAATTAAAATCTCCCTCCAATATCTATTCCGAACGGCCTGTGAATATTACCTTGCCGCTATTCCACAATTCTGCTGTTCTTTTAGCTGCATCAAGCCTGTCTTCATCATTTTCAAACCTAAATGATGCTGACTGACAGCCGCAATCCATACACATCACATAATAAGAGTGATCTTCCTCTTCTAATATAGAAGGTCCAAAACATCTTGGACAATCCTGCAGATCAATCATTTCATAAATTTCCATGCTGCAACTCCTTGTAATAATAATCTGATTATCATTTAATTTTATATTCTATTAGGGATAGAAATCAAGTGGAAATCATTATATATCTTACATATTTACACATATTTTATGAATTATACACCTTCAGCAGATTCATTAAATCATTAATCTCCTCCGCAATCTGCTTTCCGTTATCAGTATCCTTTACAAACACCCGCTGCTTTTCCACATAAACAACCTGTGATTCAGACTCAATATCCCTATTACTATTAATTGCCATATTAATACTCATAAACGGATGATGTTCTTTAATCTTCATTCCATGCGAATTATAAATAAGTGTATAACCCGCTATTCCTGTGGCAGCATGATATCCTTCGCAGAAACCGCCATCTATAACAATCAGTTTTCCACCAGCCCTTACAGGGTGCTGCCCCTCTTTTGTCCTGACAGGAGTATGTCCATTAATAATGTGTGCATTCTCATTATAAAGATTAAACTCCCTTAAAATCATTTTACAGATTCTTTCATTTTCATACTGAACATAGTACGGATTCTTATCCTCTTCGATTGCCTTCTTATAGTCAGCATTTCTATCCTTGTCGAGGAACGTTCGTTCAAATGTTTTGATACACCTTCCAGTCACTGGTGATAATATATTACTCCACAGAAACCACATAAAATCAACTGCATCTGAATCACCGGTTCTTGCCTGCCTTACCATTGACTCGCAATAATCAAGATACTCACGACCTGAATACGACTTGCAATCCACAACAATTCCATCAAACACCCCTTGTTCATCAAGTGGCACACAACCATGAAACAGAAGATTTCCATTATGAATCTTATAAATGCTGCCTTTGTCATATAGAAAATTGATATGTCTCTCAAGCGCCATACTGTTAATGAAATCTGCCCTGAATCTTCCCATCAGAAACATTTCTTCCATAGTAAGCTCATATGGATTATTCATGTCAACAGTTGGAAATTCTGTAGTATTAAGGAAATATTCCTTATCCCCTATTCTTACTGTTCCTTTATCCAGATTCATCTTATCCAGCAGAAGTCTTCCTTCCATTCTGTATTCCGGGTGTCTCTTAATAAGCTGCCCTTCAAGCTTGAATAGAATCACAGAAATAGCTTTATAGACTGCGTCATCAACATTTTTATCTGAATATGTATTAACTGCAAACTGTAGAAGAAACCTTAGGCTTATTCCATAACCATTCTCAAGAATTGACATAGTTTTGTACTTAATATTATTCCTGACCACAAGTGCCATACACACCGGATTGCCGCAAAAGCTCCCATCCACAATATGTCATGATTTCCCCACTGGATATCAACGCTGTGATGTTCCATCAGAAGATCTAATATCTTATCTGCATGTGCTCCTCTGTCATATATGTCCCCAAGTATATGAAGATGGTCCACAGCCAGTCTTTTAATCAGATCAGTAAGAGCAACAAGAAATTCATCGCCATTATGAAGGCTCAGAATTGTTTCCATAATCTGTCTGTGGTACACACTCCTGTTGTCATCTTCATCTTTCTGCGCATGAATAAGTTCATCAATGATATATGCAAAATCCACAGGCATTGCTTTTCGCACCTTAGATCTTGTGTACTTAGAAGACAGAAGCTTTGCAATCTGAATCAGCTGGTTAAGTACATTTCTGTACCATTCATCATTCACCTTATTCTCATCCATAAGAATAGAAAGCTTCTCTCTCGGATAATATATCAGAGTGCACAGCTCCTGCTGCTCATATACAGTAAGTTCATCTCCATACAGCATCGCTACCTTCTCTCTAATTACTCCCGAACAATTATTAATTATATGGTAAAATGCATCATATTCCCCATGAAGGTCACTCATAAAATGCTCTGTTCCCTTTGGCAGATTCATAATTGCATTCAGGTTAATAAGTTCGCGGTAAACTGACTGTTTTGTGGGATATTTTTCCTTTAAAAGCTTCAGATATTTGTCATACTCCTTCATATATATTCCTCTTATCTTCTGGTTTATTCACTACTTTTAATATTTCCTGACAACCTTGCCCCTTTTATTATCAAAACTCATTCTCCCCAAAGAACTTCCGCTTTCTCTCAATCATCTCATCAATTCTCTCGACATAGCTTCTGACATCTTTGACATTCTCGATTCGCTCAATACGCACAGAATGGTTTTCATCTCCTTCATTATGGAACACAACCTTAGTTGAAGCACCTGCGCCGCACGCAATTATCGTCTGCTTTTCTTCCATAATAAGAATATTATATATGCATTCAAGTCCAGCAACTGCATAACCTACATTCTCAAAATTACCAGCCATATTCTTCTGGCGGTACATATAATAAGGCTGCATGTTAAGATCTCTTGCTGTCTGCTCAGTCATTGCGATAATGCTGTCTGTGTTCTTAATTGAAAGCTCTGTGTACTGTTGACGCAATATGTTAAGTCTTGAAGCTCTCTTGATTGCAAGTGAATGAACGGTAAGACTCTCCGGCCGCATCTCCTTAATTTCATTAAGTGTATGGTAAACCTCGTCTACACCCTCTCCCGGAAGTCCAAGAATCATATCCATGTTGATATTATCAAGTCCTGCTTCTCTTGCCATTGCATAAGCATTCTTAATATCTTCAACCGTATGCTTTCTTCCGATTAAATCAAGTGTTTTCTGATTCATCGTCTGCGGATTAATAGATATTCTTCCAACATTATGAGCTTTAAGAACCTTAAATTTATCTGGTGTCACGCTGTCCGGTCTGCCGGCTTCTACAGTAAGTTCACGGCATCTGCTCAAGTCAAATGCTTCTTCAACCACTGTCAGTACTTTATCTAACTGTGCTGCACTTAAAGTTGTAGGTGTTCCGCCACCCATATACACTGTATCAAGTCTTCTGCCTTTCATTGATTCAGCGACGAATCTTATCTCCTTAATAAGCGCATCCACATAATTATCTACATAATCTTTGTATGCACCAAGTGCATATGATGAAAAGGAACAGTACAGGCAGATACTTGGGCAGAACGGAATTCCAATATACAGGCTGTAGCCTGTCTTATAATCCATATCTGTAAGTATATCCAGTTCTTTCCTTTGCTACTGTGAGCGCAAGTTCAGCTTTATCTTCACTTGCATAATGCTTGTCCATAAAATGTTTCTTAATCTGTTCCTTGGTTGCACCCTCTTCAAGCATTGTATACGCAATCTTACTTGGTCTTACTCCTGTAAGATATCCCCACGGAAGCTTCTTGCCTGTCTTTTCTGAAAGCTTCTTATATAAGCTGTCCTTAAACACTTCGTGGGCATTCTTCTTATCAAGCCCTGTGACATCAGGAACTTCTATTGAAAGAATCTCATCTTTCTCTTCCGGTTTGGAATCTGCCTTTAGTGCCATAACCTCAGTTCTTGGATAAAATGAACGGACAAGCACAACCGCATCATCATAAAATACATCATTATCAATCTTAATATATATCATCGTTGCTTCCTTTTTCGCGTCAGTTTTTTTCGCCTGCTGATTCCATACTCGCAAACCCGCACTATCGTGCTTCTCCGCCTGCTTCGCAGGCTGTTTGCTCGTTGATGCCCCGCGAAAGTAAATAACGCTTCGCGTTGCTTCCTTTTCGCTTGCGAACATCACATCACATAAACGGATTGTTCTGCTTTTCATATCCAATCGTTGTGAACTCTCCATGTCCGGGATATACATCTGTATCATCAGGAAGCTTGCAGAGCTTGTCATGAAGTGACTACATCATTGCAGCAGAGCTTGCTGTAGGGTAATCTGTTCTTCCGACTGAACCGGCAAAAAGTGTATCACCTGACATAAGTGTCTTGTCTGATTCGATATAATAGCATGTTCCGCCTGCTGTATATCCCGGTGTATGGATTGCTTTTATCTTAAGTCCTGCAAGTTCAAGAATATCTCCATCATTATGAAGTACATCTGCTGTAACCCTAAGACTCATGCCGTATGCATTCGACAGATTTCTTGCAGGTGAAGCAAGAAGCTTTTCCTCGTCACATGATGCATATATCTTAATTCCATAATGCTCACGCACCTCATTAGCCGCACCTATATGGTCAAAATGTCCATGTGTAAGAAGTATTGCCTGTGGCCTGCTTGCTGAACGCACAACCATATCATATATAGACTCCCGGGTCAACAATAATGCTCTCGTTGTTATCTAAGTTAATTATAAGATAGCAGTTAGTAGCTACCGGTCCCAATACTCTTGATTCTATCTTAATCATAATCTGCAAACCTTTCTTAGCCGGCAGTTCTTGTTATATCAGTAACTCCGTCTATCTTTCTTAATTTATCTATAATTCTGTTAAGCTCTTCCTTGCCATGAATATCAAAACCGACACTTATGGTAGCAAATTCTTTCTTATTAAGACGGCAGTTCATAGACTTTACATCAATCTCTGCTTCTGTGAACATCCTTGATATATCAACAATAAGTCCGGTTCTGTTGTTGGCAAATATGTTGATTTCAACCTCATAGGTATCGCCTGCTGTCTGTCCCTGCTCCCATTCAGCCTCTATAAGACGAGCACGTTCATTAGCTGGGAAATTAAGAATATTAACACAGTCTGTTCTGTGAATTGATATTCCTCTTCCTCTTGTAACAAACCCAACAATCTCATCACCCGGCACTGGATTACAGCACTTAGAGAAACGGACAGCAACATCATGTATTCCTCTTAACGACAATTCCACCCTTGCCTTCCTTCTTCTTTTGCCTTTTCCTTAGACTCAGCGGCAACGATTTCCTCAAGCACATCTTTGTCTGTAACTTCTGCCTTCTTGGTCTTTAAATGCTCCTCATTAAGCCTGTTTACTATCTGACTCTCTTTAAGTGCACCATGTCCAACGGCTGCAAGAATAGAATCCCAGTCTTTAAAGCCATATTTGTTAAGACATTTTTCAACATATTCAGGCTTGGTAATATCAGAAAGAACAATTCCCTTACTCTTACAGTAATTAGATATAAGTTCCTTGCCCTTTATAATATTGTCTTCTTTAAGCTCCTGCTTAAACCACTGGTTAATCTTATTTTTGCCTGTGTGCTCTTTACAATTGAAAGCCAGTCACGGCTTGGCCCTTTGGAATTCTGTGATGTTATAATCTCAATTCTGTCACCATTCTTAATCTCATAATCAATATTAACAAGCTTGCTATTGACCCTTGCACCAACCATCTTGTTACCTACAGCACTATGTATGCTGTATGCAAAATCTATAGGGCATGAGCCTGCCGGAAGGTTCTTGACATCACCCGTAGGTGTAAAGCAGTATACGCTGTCTGAGAAAAGGTTAAGGTCATTCTTAATTGATGATAAGAATTCCTTGTTATCAGACATATCTCTCTGCCATTCAAGAATCTGTCTTAGCCAGCTAAGCTTAGCTTCCTCACTCTTATCAGACTCTCCTGTCTTGCCTTCTTTATACTTCCAGTGGGCAGCAATACCATATTCAGCAATTCTGTGCATTTCATAAGTTCTTATCTGTACCTCGAATGGCTGTCCGTTAGAAGCAATAAGTGTTGTATGAAGCGACTGGTACATATTAGGCTTAGGCATTGCTATATAATCCTTGAAACGTCCCGGTATAGGCTTATACATTTCGTGTATTACACCAAGTGCCGCATAACAATCCTTGACTGTATCAACCTTTATGCTTACGGCAAATATATCATATATCTGGTCAAGCGTCTTATTCTGGTTAACCATCTTTCTATATATTGAGAAGAAATGCTTAACTCTTCCGTCTATCTCAGCCTCAATTCCAGCATTGCTAATGTGCATGCCTACTTCTTTGATAATGCTCTTTATAAATGCCTCCCTGCCTGGTCTGTTAATATCAACCTGCTTTACAAGGTCATTATAAGTATCCGGCATAAGATACTTCATTGATAAATCATCAAGCTCTACCTTAATCTTGGAAATACCTAACCTGTGGGCAATAGGTGCATATATATCCATAGTTTCTCTTGACTTTTCTACCTGCTTGGCTGGTGACTGGTACTGCATTGTACGCATATTATGAAGCCTGTCGGCAAGCTTTATCATAATAACCCGTATATCCTTTGCCATTGCAAGGAACATTTTTCTTAAGTTCTCAGCCTGAACTTCAATCTTGTCGTGCTGGTAATTAAGCTGTGTGAGCTTTGTTACACCATCTACCAAAAGTGCTACTTCATCGCCAAATTCCCTAGCAACATCTTCACTTGTCATAACTGTATCTTCCACAACATCGTGCAAAAGACCTGCAATAATAGATTCCTTATCAAGCTCTAAGTCCGCCAGAATAATAGCAACACAAAGCGGGTGGATAATATATGGCTCACCCGATTTTCTGAACTGTCCCTCATGTGCCTTTCTTGCGGTCTCGTATGCCTTCTCGATATCAGACAGATCTGTAGATGGGTGGTATTTCTTTATAGCCGCAATAAGATCCTTATATAATTCCTCAGGACTTGTAAAATCTGCTGGTGTATCCACCGCTCTTTCAACCTGATTAGTTTTGTTATGGCTTGCGCCTGGTAACTCTATATTCTCTGGCATACGTGCCTCCATTCTCTGGTAATTGTCCAGCGTTATAGTTTTCTTAAGCCCATTATTTATACACTGGCATATGTTCTTTCCATAAATTCTCTTGTTGCTACTGCATTTTCTGGTACAGTATTCTCAAGTGTGCAATGAACATATGGCTTATGTTCCTTAATCTTCTTAAGAAGAAGAGGATAATTAAGACCTCCTCCGGTCACCGGATTACCCTTTCCTGTACCTGCTGCCACTGACTTAAGCTCACTGCCTTCAACAATATAATCCTTGCAGTGAACAACAGCAATATCCTTTAATAACAGGTCAAATGCTTTCTCAATAATCTCATCCTGCTGTGCAAGATTATCAACACATAACAGGTTAACTGGATCAAATATAATCTGAAGATTAGGTGAGTCTATAGCATCAAGAACCTTTCTTGCACGTTCGACAGTGTATACAATGTGCTTCCATACAGGCTCAATTGCTACAATGACACCAAACTGTTCAGCATATTTAACTATTGGTCTTAAATTATCTATAAAGCACAGAAGTGCCTCCTCACTGTGATTAGCCGGCTCATACTTGTACTCCTCATTAACCGCACCAGTCTCTGTACCAACAACGCCACAGCCAAGAATACTTGCAAATCTTATATGTGCCTTATACTTCTCAACAATCTCCTTATGCTTCTCAGGATTAGGATTGCAAAGGTTAAGATAACAGCCAAGTACTGCAACATCAACCTTATTCTCTGTACATAATTCCTTAATATACATAGCGAGTCCCGGAGTCATAGTCTCCACGCCCGGCTTAAACTCCTTAATAGACTTACTGAGTGCAATATGCATACAGTGAAAACCCTGTGCATGTATATTAGGTATAAGCTCCTCTAATGGAGCGTATGCAACATCATGTGCTCTTATTCCGATTCTCATAAAAACCACCTTTCCGTCAATTACAAACACTTTTGAAAGATTATACTATATATTACATAAAAAACCAGTAAATATCTGCGACTTTTCCAAGCTGTGAGGGCGTTAATGCTGCTATATACAAAAGAACGGTGAGAGAAAGCCCGCCCAAGCGAAACGCGTTTGCTTTCTCTCACCGTATTAAACTCTGTATGCACCTTTATCTCAATTATCAATACAGCTTTACATTATTAATTAATCCTGTATCTCCAAGTGCCTTATAATATGTAACAAGTGGTATGAAACTCTGTGCAAATCCTTTCGTACTGTCACCAGAAACAATAACAGCATCATCTATAACCTTTTTTAGAACCAACTCCTGCCCTGCCTGTGTTATTAATATTAGTTTCAAATGTTTTGAAACCATACTCAAGATATTTCTTATCACCTGTAAGTTCATAGGCAATTGCCAGTGATTCCAGAAGAAGTGTGTTATTTCCATTCCTTGAAAGTGAAGGAAGCTCCTTATAATAGAATAATCCATTATCAAGAGTACAATTCTCTACAATATCATCAATTGCTCTTATAAGCATCTGCTTAATATCTTCTCTTGGGAATATTCTGTAATATCTCATAACGCTTCCTACCGCTATTGATATCATAAAGCCTACTCTTATAAGAGTATTGTCCGTATATGGAGCAAGCCAGTTGCCATACTCCTCTTCCCATATCTTAAAGCTGTCAATAATCCACTCACATTTTGCAAGCCATTTTTCATCTCTTGTCTCCACATATAATGCAACAAGTGCTCGTAAAGCCCAGCCAGTTTCTCTCGCATTGGCTTCTCCCGGTTTTGCATACATTGGTGTATCCAGAAGTCTTAATATGTTATCACCTATACTTATAGCTGTCTCAAGACCTCTCTCATCACCTGTAAAATGATAGTAATCAATCACTCCTTCAACCCATTCATGTGAGCATACCATTATTCCATTCTTACAATGACCTGCTGTATGTTCCCACTGTCCACCTATTCTTAATGGATTCTTGCTGTAATGGCATACATCAACATCCATCTGATGCTTTGCTGAAACTATTAAATAGTCAAGGAATCTTCTGATTCCAGTTCTTGCATACATAAGAGCACATGAATGCGGATAATCATATTCATTATTACTCCATACAGGTTTTCCGCCGCCTCTTCCCTGTAAAGTATATCCCATATCAATAGAATCGCCCCAATTCAGCATGCCGTAGCATCTTGAATGATTATCAGCCCTTGCAATAAGTGCGATTTCAACTTCATTCACAAGATGTTCAGGGAATACATCCATACACACTTCTGCCTTCTTGAATTCCTCTGGTGCTATGCATGGTCTGTCAGGCATCTGGTATATTGTACTTCTGTTATCAAGCTCCCACATCTGCATATCCGGTTCATGGAAATGCATCAGGAATCTCTGTTCCTTTGCCATACCAGACTGCATAACAACATTTCCAATATCCTCTGGAGCAAGCATAACAGCTACTCCGCCGTCATATGCCTTAACTGCCTTCGGATAATTCTGCTGTGCCTGATATACAGTTATACACAATCCATCATTTCCATCAGTATAATCTGCAAGAAATGTACCATAGAATACCTCTGCAAAATGTTCATTCGCTTCCTTTACAAGATATGCATCATCGATAATCTTATTAACCTGCACTCCATCTCTTCCAATATAGAAATCAGTCTTATAATTAGAGCTTCCAACAAGTGTTCTTACATTGGAAACAGGTGCTTTACCAGATATCATCTCTAATTCCCCGGTTCCTCTTGTGTGATACACAGGTCCATTCTCTTTAGAATTATCCGTAAGTACATCTCCACATCCGGTAGAATCATTACCCATATTAATGTGCATATCAAACAAATCATCACTTGCAGTGACTGTCTCATCAGGCTTTGCATAAAATACCAGTGATTTGATATGAAGTTCATCATAAGTCGTATTAATAATTCTGTATGAAACATCAATCCATGACTTAGCTGCATATGATGTAAGTGTTATCTCAAAATCAACTTTTTATTATTAAGAATGTTACTTCCTTTAGCTCTGATTACACATTTTACAGGACCTGCGTCTATAATCTTCCATTCACCAATATTAATGTCGTATAATCCCATATCATCTTTCAGATATGGTCCTTCAAAATTCTGAGCGGTATAATGTTTTCTTCCATCATCAAGTGTTTCAAATATATTCTGAGAATTATTCTTTACTGTAAATGTAACACAGCCTGTGTCAACACACAGCCCCTGTCCAGTCTGAGTAACAGATACTCCCTTTTCTTCGCAGCTTCCATCAGACTCTTTTTCAAACTCAAGCACTGCGCCCTTATTAGCCGGAATATCAGCAAGAAAATCCACATACAGGTATCTTATGCTTCCATCTGCATGCTTCGATGTAACCTTCGGCTGAACCATGCATTTTCTGCCATTCTGTGTAATAGCTATCCTGTCAGCAGTCTTTAACTCTCCTTCCTTAAAAGGAAGTGCTATGCCTGCCGGTTCCTGCAATCTGTCATACCTGTAAAGCTTGTCAAAATAAATTTTCATTATATGTACCCTCCATTGTTTGTCACGAGCAAATCTGCTATAATTGTACAACAGATTTAAATCATTTGCTATAGTCTTAATATAGCATTCATAATTCTGTAATTCATGTGATAAGATGTCATTATTTATCAATAATACAGATTTATTGCAACTTTTAGAAAGAAGGTTTATATTATGCATTATGCCGAGATAAAAACCTGTGATATTGCTAACGGACCAGGGGTGCGTACATCTCTTTTGTAAGTGGATGCACACACCGATGCAAAGGTTGTTTTAACGAAATTGCATGGGACTTTAATTATGGCAGGGACTTCACAGACGATACAATCAAAGAAATCATTGATTCTCTTGCCCCAGACTATGTTACAGGGCTCACACTTCTGGGAGGTGAACCATTTGAACACAGCAACCAGCAGGGACTCCTTCCATTGCTGAGGGAAGTACGCAGAATATATCCTGACCTGAGTATATGGTGCTTTACAGGATATCTGTTTGACAAGGATATTGTTGGAAGGATGTGCAATGAATGGAAAGAAACTAAAGAAATGCTTCAATACATTGACGTCATAGTTGACGGCAAATATGAAGAAGACAAGAAGGATATGATGCTTCAGTTCAAGGGTTCATCTAATCAGAGGACAATCCTTGTAAAAGAATCTCTCGAATCAGGTAATATCGTACTTCTGTACGATTAATAATAAAAAGGAGTTTACACAATGTCACAGAAAGTTAATATTAAGAAATTAAATCCTAACGCCTGTATCCCAACATACGGAACAGAATTCTCAGCCGGAGCAGACCTCTACTCAGGAATGTCCGAAGCCGTAACAGTTATGCCAGGCACAACTGAATTCATCAAAACAGGAATAGCAATGGAGATACCAACAGGACTCGTAGGCCTCATCTATGCAAGAAGCGGAATGGCATGCAAAAAGGTCTCGCCCCAGCCAACAAAGTAGGTGTAATAGATTCTGACTACAGAGGTGAAATCATAGTAGCCCTCCACAACCATTCAGATAAACCTGTAACCATAGAACCAAAAGACAGAATCGCTCAGATAGTCTTAGCACCATACATCACAGCATCATTCAACGAAGTAGAAGAGCTTGACGACACAGAAAGAGGCGAAGGCGGCTTCGGCTCAACAGGCACAAAGTAAAAAAATCCATCTTGCAACATGCCAAAGGCATAAGCAAGATGGATTTTTATCCCACCACATTTCATAGCCACCCCAGTCACACATCAACAGCCCACCTTGCAACATGCCGAAGGCATAAGCAAGATGGATTTTTTATCCCACCACATTTCATAGCCACCCCGGTCACACATCAACAATCCGCCTTGCAACATGCCGAAGGCATAAGCAAGGCAAGAAAGAATTAACGTAGATTGGAACCGGCAGCATATTATTGTGCGAGTCCGATTTAAGGCGCGAACCGTGTGGGAGTTATGCCGCTCTATACAAAGAGCGGTGAGAGAAAACTCGTTCAAGCGAAGCGCGTTTGTTTTCTCTCACCGTAATAAACTCTGTATAGAGCGGCATTTACTCCCACTAGGTGCAGCCGCCATGAGGACTCGCAATGCTGCCGGTTCCCACACACAACCTAAATTCTTTCTTGCCTTACTTATACGCAATATTGGCATGCTCAATAACATAATCCTGTGCCTTCTGCACAAGCATAGCCTTAACTACACTATCTTTTCCGAATTTCTCAACAAATGCATTCTCATCAGAATATCCATTGTCTCCTGCGAATTCATCAAGATCTCCCTTGTAATCATATTCTCTCATAGAGAACTTCTGATCTTTCACGATTGCTTCCATAATAAGCTGCTGTGCCGCTGATTTCTTGATGAAATCATCATATGACATTCCATATAACTGCTGGCAATACTCTTCCTTTGACTGGTTAGTAAAATCAGCATAGAATCCGACAGACTGGTCATATCTGTCTCGTAATGTACTGAGCAGTGTATCTGGATAACCACTTACCTTACATGTATCCTGAAGTGTTGAAAGAACCTGTTTCTGAATCTCATCATCAACCTTAGAATCAATTGTAGATGCTAATGAATCTTTAACAGAAGCTCTATATTCTTCGATTGTATCATATCCAAATGTTTCCTTAACATATGCATTAGTAAGCATTGGCACATTAGGCTGTGAAACCGTCTGCACTGTAAGCTCAAACACTACTTTAGTTCCTGCATATACGGTATTGCTATATGTTTCCGGCAAGTCGATTACCATAACCTTAGTCTCTCCAGCCTTCATTCCATAGAGTGCTTCATCAAGCTCTTCTATATCAAGTCCAAGTTTATCTTTGCCAAGTATCATTGTAACACCATCTGTATTAGACAGCCCTGTTGACTGTGAACCCGAACTTGTAGCAACATAAGTAACCAGTATCTGATCTCCATCAACAGCACCTCTGCTGACTTCTGAATAAGTAGTATTATTCTCTATATCTTCAGCAATCTTATCATCAACAAGCTGATTCTCTATAGATGTTTTATCAACAGTTACAGCTATATCCTCATATTTCCCAAGCTGTACATAATCATTAACATTATAATCGTATTTTACTTCAATCTCTTTATTACATGCAGTTGCCATAAGCATTGTTGCTGATAATAAAACTATTGATGCTTTTCTTAAAAAACTTTTTCTCACAATAAACCTCCGCTCTTACTTCTTTATACAGAAGTAAAAAAATTGACTTTCATACTATATCACATAAAAGAGATTTTATCCATATCTGTTCATATTAGTTCACAGAAATATCATACATTTTAAAAAGAAAAGACTGCCGCTTTCACGACAGCCTATTATCTCTGATATATAATATATAATCAATTATGCAAGCTTAGACTTAGCAACCTCTGCGAGCTTTGCAAATCCTTCTGCATCATTTACAGCCATCTCTGACAATACTTTTCTGTTAAGATCGATATTAGCTAACTTAAGACCATACATGAACTTGCTGTATGAAAGTCCGTTAATTCTTGCAGCAGCATTGATTCTGGCAATCCATAACTGTCTGAACTGTCTCTTCTTCTGCTTTCTGCCCTTATAACTCTCTGTAAGAGCTCTCATAACTGACTGCTTAGCAACTCTGTACTGCTTAGATCTTGCTCCTCTATAACCCTTAGCGAGCTTTAATACTCTGTTATGCTTCTTCTTTGCGTTCATTCCGCCTTTAATTCTTGCCATTTTATAAATTCCTCCTTAAACTATATCTCTAAATAAATGTTGCTATACCGTTTATCTTAGAGATAAGGCATAATCTTCTTCATTGTCTTAACATTAGTTGCGTCAGTCATAGCTGCCTGTCTAAGATTTTCTTTCTCTTAGCTGACTTCTTTGTAAGAATATGGCTCTTGTATGCCTTCATTCTCTTTAACTTACCTGTTCCAGTTACTTTAAAACGCTTTGCAGCTGCTCTTTTTGTCTTTACCTTTGGCATAATAATCCTCCTAAAAATGTCTGTTAGTTGTTATTTATTTTAACGTTTTTCAGTTAAAAACATCATCATGCTCCTGCCTTCCATCTTAGGAGCCTTCTCAATTACAGCTATATCGCTAAGCTTTTCTGCAAAATCCTCTAATATATGCTTAGTAGAGTCGATATGAGCCATTTCTCTTCCTCTGAATCTTAATGATACTTTAACCTTGTTACCTTTCTCAATGAACTTTCTTGCTGAGTTACACTTAGTATTAAGGTCATTGACATCGATGTTAGGTGATAAACGAACTTCCTTAACTTCTACTGTCTTCTGTTTCTTCTTAGCTTCCTTTTCCCTGCGGAGCTGTTCGTACTTGAACTTGCCATAATCTACAATTCTGCATACAGGTGGATTAGCTGATGGCGAAACCATTACCAAATCTACTCCTGCATCCTTAGCCATGTTTAAAGCATCTCTTAATGCCATAACTCCAAGCTGCTGTCCTTCTTCTCCAATAACACGAACCTCTTTGCATCTGATCTGTTCGTTAATCATTAACTCGTTAATAGCGGTACACCCCATATAAAAATTAAAGTGAATAGCACAGCTATCCACTTTCTTTAATCAAAACACAATCCTATATTATGTGTAATTCTTAAATATCAACCCGAGTCGCCCTATGCGCTGAGGTGAGAGTGGACACTCTGCTTTGTTTTGCAACTATTGTATGATATCATCCTAAACAATATATGTCAACCCCATTATTAAAATTTATTTGCAAAATTTATTACAATGCAATTAATCTTATATCTTGGAATATCACTTCATTAATGATATTATAATACAGAAAATAAATCAAGAAAGGATCTGACATTTATGAAAGATTTTCTTATATCAACTGACACAACTGCCGATTTACCTGCAAGTTATGTTAAAGAAAACAACATTGATATCCACACTCTTTTTTATGCATTTGGTGAAGTAATCTACGGAACAGATAACATTATGCCTGAGAAGGAATTCTTTGACCGCATGCGTAATGGCGATATGCCAACAACTATGGCATGTAATCCACAGGATTGTAAGACAATATTTGAAAAGCGTGTCAATGAGGGCTTTGATATTCTTCACATTGCATTTTCATCTGCACTTTCAAGCAGTTACAATAACGCCTGCATAGCAGCCAATGAAGTTATGGAAGAACATCCAGGAGCTAGAATCGTTGTAGTAGATTCATTAGCTGCTTCAATGGGTGAAGGTCTTATCGTGTATAAAGCTGTTGAGATGAAGAAATCAGGAAAATCTATGGACGAAATAATAGATTTTATCAACAATCATAAGCTTAATGTAGTACATAATTTTACGGTTGATGACCTTAACCACTTATACAGAGGAGGTCGTGTTTCTAAGACTACTGCCATTATCGGTACGCTTGCCAACATCAAGCCAATCCTTCATGTAGATGATGAAGGCAGACTTATTAATATAGGAAAAGTCCGTGGCAGAAAGAAATCACTTATTGCTTTAGTTGACCGTATGGAGGAACATATTGGTTCATACAAGGATAAGAATGATGTTGTATTCATCAGTCATGGTGACTGCTTACAAGATGCACAGTTCGTAGCAGGTCTTGTTAAAGAAAGATTCGGCATAGATAACATATGGATTAATTATATATGTCCTACAATCGGAACACATTCCGGTCCTGGAACAGTTGCACTCTTCTTTATGGGTGAATCAAGATAATATACACGCAAAACTGGCAGAGTGTTTACCACCCTGCCAGTTTTGTTATATGTTCTACCAATGTATTCACATCCACAGGCTTAGATATAAGTCCGTTCATGCCTGCCTTTTGCAGCATACCTATATCTGTTTCAAAACCATCTGCTGTCATTGCAATTATTGGCACTTCCATACATTTTCTATTCTTAGTCCTTATAATCTTAGTGGTCTCTATGCCATTCATTCCCGGCATTCTCATGTCCATAAGAACTACATCTATGTCGTCCGCCTGTTCACTTTCAAGCAGTTCAATCGCCGAACTGCCATCCTCTGCCTCATAAACTGTTATATCCTCGTCTTCAAGAATATCTTTTACAAGTTCCCTGTTAAAATCGTTATCATCAACTATCAGGACACATTTATCCATTCTGTTCTCTCTAATTTAACACTTACTAAAGTACGTTATTCTCTCTTATTTCTGAAACAAGCTTTCTTCTGTATGCCCTGCAGCCATTTTCATTCCAATATTTTCTCTTTTCAACCTTAATAACTTCAAATGTTGTATGGAATATATCTGTCTTATAGCTTGTATAAGGCTCTCTTCCCGGATAAAATACTGTTATAGAATCAGCGCATTCATCTATCTTAAGGCCGTAATCCTTAGCAAACTTTCGTGATTCATAAGGGCTTCTTATCATCTTGATATGCGCATAATAACCCACAAGATAAGCAAAATAGTTCATATCAAATTTATCAAGCCATCTGCCATCACTTGCCATAAATACTATAACAGGGAATGTTCTTTCTTCATCTGCAATCAACGTTGTAAGATCATCGTAATCCTTGCTGTCCTCAACGTATCTTACAGACTCCCTCATTCTTTCCACATCAACAATTCCTATATTATCCGCAATCTCTCCAAAGAAATTAGGTCTTGAAAACAGAACATTTTCATTATCTCTGTATCTGTCTGCTGGTTCTGCATATCTGTTAGATACCGTGAATTTGAGTCTGTCACCTTCCCTGCATATAACCGCTTCAGATATCCATACTCTTGTTGGTATCTTAGTATCAAGATGTGTAGTTTTTTCAGAAAAATACACATTTTCTGCATCATACGAAAGATTAACTGAATATCCAGGCTCTGCATTAACATAATTTTCTGCACTCTCAGGTAAATCTGTGAATACATCCTCATATCTTGACTTAACCCATGAATATATGTACCCTGTGGCTTTTCTGAAAGCATCAGGCATTGCAAGATTGCTTAAGTCGATATATGTATCAGCCTTAAATACCATAAAAGAGCCAAGCTGTTTAAACGGCTCAAACCTTCTTCTCTTGGCAACGCTTTCTGTCTCCTGCTTCTTCTCATGTTCTATCTTTACAAATGCTTCTTTGAGTCTCTCATCCTCAGGTCCTATCTGATTAACTATCTTAACAATATTATTAACAGTAATCTCCGGACCTTTATCTCCTGTATTATCCCATAGTTGTCTTAGTAACGGTTCTCTTTTAAATTTATAAAACTTCTTGGCAAGCTCTGTATCTTCATCAAATATCTCTTCAATATATGGATGCAGCGGTTCTCTTGTAAACTTCAGTCTGTAATGACATCTTAACATATAGTTCCATTTTCTGTCTTTGTAATGCTGATGTCCTAAATCTGCAATCAGACCCACAACTGAATCATCACATAACTCCAGTGTCGCAAGAATACTGTTCATCTTTCTTGCAAGTGCTTCATTACCCGTGCCAAAGGCTGAACCTTTATATCTCATATCATGTTCAATCTCATGCCAGCCCTCAAAAGAATTAGTTCTTACCTGTATCTCAAATGTATCATCCACATAATCTCCAAGCTCCGGATTAACAATGGTCTTGCTAAGATATCCCGGCAGCTTGAATATTCCGTTAATCTTCATTGCCCTGAACTCATATTCATTAGCCTCTGTTGTATTCCACACGCCCGGCATAGAGAATATTGTATCAAGAAAATTCTTAACAATTTCAACATCATCCGCATAATACAGAATAATCCTTATTCCTATAAGATCCTGCATCTTTTTTGTCCTGATTCTCTGTCCCCGGTCTTCTGTAATCCTTTAATATAAGTTTATCAAGCATTGAATCAGGAGCTTTCACCCTGTATGCAACCCTGTAATAAAATCCCGCTTTCTTAAGCTTTTTCTTCTATAATACTTAGCAGATCATCCTTAACAATATCAGGAACATATATCTTTTCTACATTTTCTTTAGTAAATAACTCATTAACTTCATTCATACCCTAACCTCTGATTCCAGCCACTTTGGCAAACTGTGTCTCCACTCTTGCCCTTAAGCGGTTTTTTATTCCCTCTGTTGTAAATGCAGCTTCAACACCATTCATTATCAGCTTCTTAACATCTTTCTTCTCCATATTGAATGTATCTGCAACCAATGCAAGTTCCCTCGCCTCTGTTGTGTTAGAAACCATCATATTATCCGTATTAACAGTAACTCTTATCCCCTTATTCATAAGCTTCTGTATCGGATAATTCTCTATTGTCTCGTATATTTTAGTATTCAGATTGCTTGTCGGACATAATTCTAATGCAGTCTCTCTGTCTGCAAGCTCCTGCATAATTAAAGGATTCTCTGTACTTCTTACGCCATGTCCTATTCTTACAGCCTGAAAATTCAATGCACATTCAACACTTTCTGCTCCGGCCGCCTCACCTGCGTGAATAGTAAACGGAACGCCTCTCTGAACGGCATCTCTGAATACATCTGCAAATGTATCTGTTGCATAAAGTCCTTCTGCACCTGCAAGGTCTGCCGCCACAACACCTCTTCCCCTTTCGGCATATAATGCAGCAAGTCTTACTGTTTCCATATTAGCATCCTTATTATCATCCGAACGCATACAACATAATATAAGATTGTGACAGGAATATGACTTCCAGTACTTTCTTGATTCATCAAGTCCCTCACATGCTGCTTCAACAATCTCCTGCTGTGACAATCCTTTTCTTGTATGAAGCTGTGGTGCAAATCTTATCTCGCTGTATATTACCCCCTGTTCTTCCTGCTCCTTAACAAGCTGACACACACTATATTTAACAGCCTCTCGCGTCTGCAAAAGATGAAGTGGGAATTCGAACTTTTCAAGGTATTCATTAAGATTCTTACAATCTGATGACACACTCAGCTTCGCTGGCAATTCTGCATCATCACCTGTTTCTATATTCTGCATACCACAAAGATGTCTTACAGATTCAAGCGACAGTGAACCATCAAGATGTACATGCAAGTCTGTAAGGCAATTCAGTTTTTCTATCCATTCTATATTGCTTATATTCAAAAAACACCCTCTAACATAATAATATCTTACATACACTTTCTACATTTTAAACTGCATTCAGTTTATTTGCAACAGTGATAAGCCTTTACATCCATATTTTACCAAGTATTATGATAAATTTTATGATTAATTTATATTCAGCACATTTGCATTAAATATACATGCGTGTTATAATTCATATATCAATATCGTTATAAGTAATCGGGGGATATAATTATGTCAGTTATTCATGAATCAGCAGAAAACTATCTTGAGTCAATATTAATGTTAAGTAAAAAGCTTCCTGTGGTTCGTTCAATAGATGTTGCCAATGAGTTAGGTTTCAAGAAATCAAGCGTCAGTATTGCAATGAAGAATCTGAGGGAATCTAATCATATAACGGTAACTAAAGAAGGTTACATATATCTTACAGAATCAGTTAAAGAGATTGCTGAGATGATATATGAGCGTCACCAGCTCCTTACATCATGGCTCATAAGACTTGGTGTTGATCCTAAGGTTGCTGAAGAAGATGCCTGCCGTATCGAACATGATATAAGCAAGGAATCATTCAACGCTATTAAGAAAGCTATATCTTAATTTTTCTCATATAATTTCCTTCTCGGAAAGAGCCATACCGGATTATCCGGCATGGCTCTTTCTATTTTACATATTCTTTTTATCCAGCAAATTCCTGTGCCCAGTAATGACTGTACCTTCCTGCTCCACAGCCTGAATTACTATAACCCAGCCCCATTTTTGTATATATAGGATCTAATATATTCTCTTTATGTGCAGGAGAATTCATCCAACTTTTTACCAATTCTTCTGGTGTCATTTCGTAAGTTGCTCCTGCGATATTCTCACCACACTCTTCCCATGAGACTCCGCATTCATCCAAAGCTGATCCCGACATATTATCATTTTGAGGTCTGTTAGGTCTACTATGGCTCAATTTTCCTGTGTAATCTAACTCAACCGCTCTTATACCAGCCGCCTTACACATTGCTGCATCTAATTCAAGCGGTTCAATACCGCACTTTTGCCTTTCAGCGTTCACAAGTTTTATAACATCTATGTCATATTGTCTAAAAAAACTTGTATTATAATTTTCTTCACAGGAATTTCCCAATTCAGCTTTATTGTTCTCATTCTTTTCTCCTAAATGTTCCACATCTCCCGAATCACTGTCTTCCCATGATTCCTGTCCGAATTATTCTCATAACCACCTGCCTGTGACAAATCATCAAAAGCCTGTTGTTCTGATGCCTCTGTATTACCAGCAATATCATTATCTGTCAGGTTATTCTCTTCACTGGTTACTTCCTGTGTAAAATCCCCGGTTTCTTTATCTGCTGTCTTAACATTATTACCATCAGTTTTGGTTTCTCCATTGACAACGGTTCTTACTGTAGTCTGTGTCTCTACAGTATTGTCAGAATTCTTCCCATTAGCATTATTGTATGCACTGCCACAGCTTGTAAGCAGTCCTCCAATAATGACTGCCGTCATTAATACAGCTGCATTTTTCTTCTCATAATTGTATACCCCTGTTTCCTCTCTACAACAGCAATGCTGCTATTTAGAATAATAACACAATGTCATATATTTTACCATATATCTTTTTTACCATTTATTACCATATCAACCTATATAATTACCATATTTTACCATTACAACCACTAATATCAGACTTATAAAATGTTATTTTTCTTATAGTGGATTTGCAATCAGATAAACTATGGAGGAATACCAGATGCAGGAATATCATAACAGAATCCGTGAATTACGCGAGGAAAAACATATAACACAGGTAAGATTAAGCACCGAGCTTGGAGTTGCCCAGGAAACAATAAGTGCATACGAACAAGGAAGGCATCTTCCAAGTGTCTCATCTCTTATGAAATTAAGCAGTATATTAGATGCAAGCATGGATTACATAATGATGAAATCTGATGTCAGAAATATGATTCAGGTTCAGTCTTTATCCGACAACGAGACAAGATTATTAGGCTACTATAAGAAGCTTAATGCTTCAGGAAAGGAAAAGGCTCTTTCATATATTGAAGGCCTTAATGACGGTTTAAGGTCAGGCTGCAAATAATTTCATTAAACACATTAAGCCCCCGGACGCAATCTTGTCCGAGGGCTTATTATTTCTGTTCCAATATCTTATTTTTCAAGATATCCTGTGTATTCTGCTGTTCTTAATATATCATTAGCTCTTGCTATCTGTTCCTTATCAGGTGGCATTACATCAGAAAGTGTATACGGAATTCCTAATTCCTCCCACTTAAATACACCAAGTGTATGATATGGAAGAATTTCAAATCTCTTAACAGTCTTTAAACTGGCAACAAAATCCCTTAACTGTTCAAGGTCTTCCTGTGCGTCTGTCACTCCTGGAACAAGAACATTTCTTATCCACATATCCTTATCATGGTCAGAAAGATACTTTGCAAGGTCAAGGATGTTCTTATTAGTCCAACCTGTAAGGTCCTTGTGCTTCTCATCATTAATCTCCTTAATATCAAGAAGAAAAAGGTCTGTAACAGCCATCAGCCTGTCAAACTTTTCCAGATATTCCGGCTCCATCTTAAAAGGATTACCTGACGTATCAAGAGTTGTATGCACACCATTCTTTTTCGCAATTTCAAAGAGTTCTGTCACAAATTCCATCTGAAGAAGCGCCTCTCCACCACTTACAGTGATTCCGCCACCATTCTTCCAGTAATTTCTGTAACGATAAGCTTTATCGAACACTTCCTGCGCTGTTTCTAATGTTCCGCCTTCTTCTTTCCATGTCTCAGGATTATGACAATATCTGCATCTCATATGGCAGCCCTTAAGAAATACAATATATCTTACCCCTGGTCCTTCAACCGAACCAAAGCTTTCTACCTGATGAATTCTACCTTTAATACTTTCACTCATAGCATTTTCCTCTTCCAATAATTATTACTTTATAATGTATTATCACTTAATAACGATAATTTACTCCAAAGCTGTCTACATTTTATAAAAACATATATTTGGTGCATTAAATATAACATATCCCCTATATATTGTCAGTTCGAATTGCTTATGTTCGCATAAAAAAGCAAAATGTAGACCTTTTTATCTCCATTTATCTGCTTTATAGCGCATTCTTTCCAGCTTATTTATCTCGTAACATTTTTCACACATGCCAAATCTATGATTCCATTCCAGTCTCTTCCCACAACGTTTACATTTGTTGAAGAATTCACCATTAGTAAGTTCTCTTACTATGCATTCTGATATCTCCTCTTTAAGCATTCTGATACGCTCATCATATTCTGATATATTAAGAGCATTACAGTATGAATTAAGCAGATCCATCTTCTTATACAACTGTTCAAGGTCATCCAGCTTCATGGCTTCTATATCTTCAGATTCAGTATCTACATAATACCACATCCTGCTTACAGGCTCACCGTCAGCTGTCATATCAACAAGATCCTGCCACAAATATTTAAGTTTTCGCTATTCTCATCAAATGGGATGTTAATAAGACTGTATTCAAGATCTTTATTAATCTTCTCGCCATTTTTTCTCAATATATTCAGCAAGTTTAATCCTGTTCTTTAAGTCAGCAACTGAAAAGCATTTCTTTTCAATCGTCTTTAACCATATCTTAAATATCTCCGAAAGACTGTATGGCATATCCAGAACTTTTCTTGGCGGCTGTATAACGCAGCTTGTTATCTGCTCATATCTTCCATGAAGCAGTTCACCTATCTGGTCCCTGTCCTCTATTGAGTTGACATACCCCTGGTCATACATCCCCTTTCTTCCTGCTCTTCCGGCAATCTGCTTAACCTCACTCATGTTAAGAAATCTTTTGGATTTGCCATCGAATTTTTTCGACTCAGTAAATATTATTCTTCTTATAGGAAGATTTACTCCCATTCCAATAGCATCTGTACATACTACAATTCTGCTCTCTCCATTTAAGAATCTGGCAACCTCTGCTTTTCGCACACTGTATGGAAGTGAACCGTATATAACACTTACTTTATACCCTTCCTTCTTTAGAAGGGTTGCAAGCATAAGAACTTTTCTACGTGAAAATGCTACTAAAGCATCTCCATCCCGTATATCATCCGGAAATATGAAATCATGGTCTTCAACTATAAGTCTTGAATTCCTTTTATGTCTTATATCCGTATATGTATCTCCACACATTTTTATAAGCATTTTAACAATACGTATTGCATTCGGCGACATACATACATGTACAACATCAGCATTAACGCCAAGAATTGCCTCTGTCCACGCCCAGCCTCTGTCTGAGTCGGCTACCATCTGTGCCTCATCTATTACACAGACATCAAAGTGTCTGCTCATATCCATTTTCTCAACTGTACAGGATAAATGCTTTGCACCATCTCTTATATCCTTCTCCTCACCTGTCGTCAACGAACAGTTAATTCCTCTTGCAAGACTCATCTCCTGAATCTCAAGTGCAAGAAGTCTCAGGGGTGCAAGATACATTCCTGAACCGGCATTATAAAAATCTTCTAGTGCATCATGTGTCTTTCCTGTATTAGTCTCTCCTATATGAAGTATGAAATGTCTCTTTACATTTCTGGCTTCAGGATACAGCTGTGTTATATCCTCAGGAATGCTCTCCATTAATGCGGTCTTTATCTTAAGTTCCTTAAGACTTTCCAAATCTTTAGGTACGAATTTCTTCTTTTTCTTTTTATAGTAATATCTTGCCATTTATTTTCCTATTGTTTTCTGAAATATAAACAAGAAGCATGACAATACATAAAACATTACATATTGTCACGCTTCTTTCTGTAAGGTCAGTCTGATTATTTAGCTGCTGCAGGATTATTCTTCTTAGTAGCAATCTCATCCTTAAGCATTGCAACAAATTCGTCCTTAGATACTGTAGTTGACTTCTGCTCTCCGTGAAGTCTGTAACTTACGGTTCCGTCAGCTGCTTCGTTCTTACCAAGTACAATAAGGTAAGGAATCTTCTTAACCTGAGCTTCTCTTACTCTGTATCCAAGCTTTTCTGCTCTCTCATCAATCTCAACTCTGATTCCATTATCTGCAAGATAATCATAGAGACCATGAGCATAAGCATTTAACTCTTCATCTTCATTCTTAACTGGAAGAATTATAGCCTGTACAGGAGCAAGCCATAATGGAAGGTTACCCTTTGTCTCCTCAAGTATATAAGCCATGAATCTGTCAAGAGAACCAAGGATAGCTCTGTGAAGAACTACAGGTGTCTTTCTCTGTCCATCTTTATCAATGTATGTTAAGTTGAACTTAGATGGAAGACAGAAATCAAGCTGGCATGTTGATAATGTATATTCATTACCGATAGCAGGCTTAACATTTACATCAAGCTTAGGTCCGTAGAATGCAGCCTCTCCGATTTCCTCTGTGTACTCAATTCCGATATCATTAAGAACCTTTCTTAATGCGTTCTCAGCATTGTTCCACATTTCATCATCATCATGATACTTTTACCTTATCCTCTGGATCTCTTAATGAGAGAACACAGCGGTAATCTGTAATATTGAAATCCTTGTATGTCTCAAATATAAGGTCTACAACCTTGGCAAATTCTGACTCAATCTGCTCTGGTGTTACGAAAAGATGTGCATCATTCTGGCAGAAATGTCTTCCTCTCTCAATACCCTTTAATGTTCCACTTGCCTCAAATCTGAAGTCATGTGCAATCTCACCGATTCTTATAGGAAGATCCTTGTAAGAATGCATTTTGTTAGCATATATCATCATGTGATGAGGGCAGTTCATTGGTCTTAAGACAAATGATTCGCCTTCAACTTCCATAGCTGGGAACATGTTTTCCTTGTAGTGATCCCAGTGGCCTGATGTCTTGTAACGATTAACTGTACCAACACATGGTGTCATTACATGAAGGTATCCAAGCTTTCTTTCCTTGTCCTTAATGTAATTCTCAAGCTCCTGCCATACTGTATATCCCTTTGGTAAGAACATTGGAAGTCCACGGCCGATTAAGTCATCTGACATGAAAAGTTCCATTTCTTTGCCAATCTTTCTGTGGTCACGTTCCTTTGCTTCCTCAAGAAGCTTAAGATGTTCTTCAAGCTCCTCAGCTGTTGGGAAACATACACCATAGATTCTCTGCATTACATGATTGTTAGCATCGCCCTTCCAGTATACACCAGAATATTTAACAAGCTTGAAATTCTTACAGAGCTTAGTATTATCGACATGAGGTCCACGACAGAGGTCTGTGAAATCGCCCTGGTCATATACTGTAATGTTGCCATCTTCAAGACCGCTTATAAGGTCAAGCTTTATACATATCATCCTTGAACATCTCAAGGGCTTCTTTCTTAGAAACTTCTCTTCTGTATATCTTCTTGCCTTCCTTGCAGATTTTCTTCATTTCTTTTTCGATAGCTTCAATAGCATCGTCATTGATTACATTATCTCCAAGGTCTATATCATAATAGAATCCCTCTTTTACTACTGGTCCAACCCAGAACTTAGCATCTGGATATAAATGCTTAACTGCCTGTGCCATAACATGTGCACATGAATGATTAAGTATTCAGTCTTTCATCTTCCTTAAAATTAACCATGATAAATCTCCTTTTGTGTTAATATTTTTGTTGCTATTCTCATCGCTGCTTGTGCTCGTAGCTCATGTTCCATAGCTTCGCTCTGTCACTGTCGCGGTGCTCCTCGAATATCCATGCAAAGTCCACACCCTGTGCAAGCACAGATGTTGACTTTCCCTGTATATTCTCATCCTACTCGCACAAAAAGCCCCTTATACAGTGGCTTTCCAGCTTGCTGTATAAGGGGCGAATATTCAATCCGCGGTTCCACCCTTATTATTCTCTCAATCAGGAGAACATCTCATTATGATTATAACGGAATCACCGTGCCGTATTGGGGCCGCTCGGAGGTGGTTTTCCCATATCCGTATTCTAAAGCACTTCCACCATATATGCTTCTCTCTGTAGAACCGTAACATAGTACTCTTCTCGTCAACACTTTAGTAAGAAGTATATTTCAAATTTTACATAATGTCAACCTGTTAATCATTGATTTTTGTATTTAAAAATGCTATTATTTCTATATTAATTTTCGAACAATTTAATATTATTTTTAGGGAGGAACTAATGGATAAATTACATTCACACAACTATCTTATTGTTTTAGTTGGAACAATTGCTTTATCAGTTATGACATTTTTTCAGAAGGGATTAATATCCGTGCATTTATCGGAATTGGCATAATGCTTGCCAGTCTTATTGCTGCCGGTATTGGTAAGTTCTTAATTCAGAATCATTTTATTAAAGCTTTGCTCATTAATCTTACACCTTCAATTGCTACATTTGTATATGCTTTTTGTTTTAGGCGGCAACTCAGTTGCATTTCTTGCCAACTTTGTATTTCTATCAATGATGGCATTATATTTTGATAAGAAGTACATTATATATTACTCTGTTCCTGTTGCTAATATTGCACTTATATGTGCCATATTTTTCCCATTCGTTATTGATGGGGCTAATTACGACAGAGTAGATGCCTTTACAAAGGTATTTCTTTTTTGACCTTGTTGCTGTTGTTTTATACAAAGCTGTTGACAGAGGACGCGAGCTCCTTTCTCAGAGCGAAGAAACACTATCTACTATTAACAACAACTCACATGCAGCCAATGACATAGCCATTAATCTTAATTCAGCTATCGAAAATTGTAAAAACGGTCTTGATAACTTATCTGAACAGGCAACTAAGGTAAATGAAGCTGCTTCTCAGATGAATACCGTTATTGACGATACAACCAATGCAACTATATCTGTTACTGAGAAAATTCAGGATGCAACCGATGAAATCAATAAGAATTATGAGCTTTCCAAAGAGCTTGATGCTGGCTTCGAAAAAGTTGATACATCAGTCAGAGCCGGTAATAACGAAGTAAATGTTGTTAAAAACACTCTTTCGGAGATGGCAGAAACTGTTGGCTCTGCCAGAGGAGCTATGTCTGAGCTTATGAACGAGATGTCTAAGATTACTTCTATTCTTGAAGAAATCAATGCAATTGCAGCCCAGACTAATCTTCTTTCTCTTAATGCCTCAATTGAAGCCGCAAGAGCCGGTGAACATGGTAAAGGATTTGCTGTAGTTGCAGATGAAATCCGTCATCTTTCTGAACAAAGTTCAGAAGCTGCAGACAATATCCACAAAATCATTAACGGTCTTTCAGGTATGACAGATGAAGTTTCTAACCGCGTGAATGCAGGTGCTGAATCAGCTAATGATGTTGTTTCCAAGATGGACACTCTTGTCAATGTCCTCACCGGAATCAATGATTCAACAGAAGTTGCACACGATCTTGTAAGGGAACAGTATAAGGTAATCGAATCTGTCAGGACAGCTTTTGACAGCGTTAACTCAGACATTCAGACGCTTGTTGCTACCTCTGAAGAGAACGCTGCAATGATATCTAATATTTCAGAGAGCATCCGCCAGCAGGAAGAAGCCGTTTCGAATGTTGACGATGGCATCGAGCATGTCTTAAAGCTTTCTGGTGAATTGAAAGAACATTTTAATTAATATGCATATAAAAAGTGGCAGTCTTTAGAAATACCTGAAGTCCTGCCACTATTTTTAATATAAACCTATCTTTTTATCCAATCTAGTTTCTCCAATTAAGTTTCCCCAATCAAGAAAGTTTCATATCTCCATCTTTTACCCAGCCAATTTCTTTAAGAAGCATATTAATAAGTGGACATATCACTGCCGGAAGAATGAATGATATAAGTATCAATCCAGCCCAGTCAAATCCTGTAATTGCAGTCTTTGTTCCATTAGCAATATCAGCTACCCAACCAGAATATACACCAATCTGTCCGACAAGACCACAAGTTCCCATACCAGATGATACCGGAGTGCCATTCATCTGCAGCTTAAACAGGCATGTTGCCATAGGACCTGTAATTGCAGACGTAACTATCGGTGCTATCCATATTCTAGGATTCTTGATTATGTTGCCCATCTGTAACATAGAAGTTCCTATTCCCTGCGATACAAGTCCGCCCCAGCGGTTTTCCTTAAATGACATTACAGCAAAGCCAACCATCTGCGCACAGCAGCCTGCAACTGCTGCTCCGCCTGCAAGACCAGTAAGTCCAAATGCGGCACATATGGCAGCAGATGATATAGGAAGTGTAAGTGCAATTCCAACAAGAACTGATACTGCAATTCCCATAAGGAAAGGCTGTAAGTTAGTTGCAAGCATTATAAGTTCGCCGATTTTCATTGCAGCTTTTCCAAGGGCAGGTGCAATAAGTGCGGCAACGCCTGTTCCAACACCTATAGTTATTAGAGGTGTTACAAGAATATCTATCTTAGTTTCTTTAGAAATCATCTTACCTGCTTCTGCTGCAATAATGGCAACAAAATATACTGCAAGCGGACCACCTGCACCGCCAAGTGCATTGGAGGCAAAACCAACTGTTATAAGCGAGAACAGTACAAGAGGTGGGCATTTGAGTGCATAACCGATTGCCACTGCCATTGCCGGTCCGCTCATTGCTGACGCAAGCCCTCCAACTGTATAATTGACACCGCTCACTGTTGCCACAGTATTAGTAAGAAAACCAATATGCAGCTGTGTTCCCAATGTATTAAGAATTGTTCCTATAAGAAGTGAGCAGAACAATCCCTGCGCCATCGCTCCCAGTGCATCAATTCCATACCTTTTAACTGAAACTTCAATATCCTTCCGCTTCAGGAAAGATTTAAATTTCTCCCACATAAATAGACCTCACTTTATAAATTTTCATTATGATAGCATATTATAGGGGATTGTGAATATAGCGATTTTTACTCACCCTATATCATCCAAATTGGTATGATATAGTTATCCTTATCAATTGCACCAAGTGAAGGCTTCATACAGACAACTGCTCCTTTAGAGCGCGGTGTTGATGCCTTGTCAAGCAGTCCAAATAACTTAATTAATTCTGTTCCTGGATTTGAAGTTTTCTTAATTTCTATCGGATTCAATATTCCATCATGTTCTAATACAATATCAATTTCTTTGACATCCTTATCGCGGTAATAATACCGAAACCAAACACTACAGTTGTAACTTACCATCTGTCTTTATAAATTAATATGAAGTTATCATTGGTTTTATCTTTAAGTCAACCTGGCACCACACTTATTCAAATCAAATATCTATCAAATTTTCTGTGTAAAAAAAAATATATATTTTTCTGTCATATATATAATGTCCATTTTAAAAGTATCAGATTACTGAAGGAGGAACTGACATTAGAATGGGTATTATAAAAGAAAGAGAGAGGAATAAAATTATGAAAAAATACATAATTATTGATGAACATGGCATCTTACAAGAAAAGTTTATTGATGAAACCTTTGTGTGTATAACTGAAAAACAAGTTTTATCAGGAAAAACCCCAAAAAATGATTTCAGTATTAAGGCAAAAATATCTAAAATTAAAAAAAATCAAATTAAACGAGGACGCTGCATCATTATCTCTGACAACCTGTTTGTTATAGAATATGTTGATCAATTTATTTGTCAAATAAAATGCATTGATGGAAACAAGAATGGCATTACACGCGATGTACCTACGGTTATGCTTTGTGAATATCTAAGAATTATTGAAAAATATTCTTAAAACACTGCAAGATATACGGCGTGAAATTTCAAAAACTGTCAAATTATATGTCAAAGTCAGAGAAAAGGTGTATGACATATTACACTTATTTAGTGTGTTACACTTTTCTCTCAAAAATATAGAGCAGCACTATTCTTTAAAGAAAAGTGCCTGCTCTATATAACAATTATCTTATATTACAACCCCATTACAATGGTCAATCTCATGCTGGATTATCTGCGCTGTCCAACCTGAATATTTTCTGTGCTGTTTCTTAAAATTCTGGTCAAGATAATCCACTTCAATATCCTGATATCTCGTACATGGACGCACACCTTCTAATGACAGGCATCCTTCCTCCGTCTGGTATTCTCCTGACTTATTAGTTATTACCGGGTTAATCATTGGAAACTGAAATGGTCCTGCTGCCACCACAATAATTTTCTTTTTGACCCCAATCATATTAGCAGCCATCCCGACACAGTGGTCAAGATTGGCTCTTAATGTATCAAGTAAATCTGTAACCACCTGTTTATCCGACTCTGTTGCATCCACTGATTTCTGTGCCAGAAAGAATGGATCTTTCACTATTTTCTTTACCATTAACTGATTCTCCTTATTATGATACCTATCAATAGTCGCATTTTTACAACACTTATAGGTTTATTTTATATATGTCTGCTATCTTTGTCTTGTTTTTAATTAAAAAACCTATAAGATGTCTCAAGTTGACCGCTCTTATAGGCTTTTTATTCCATATTTTTCAATTTTATTGATGAATTAACCTATCAATGCTTAATAAATATGTTTCTTATAGGAAAATTGCAAATGCACGCCCAGAACGCTCACTAACCAAAGAACTCTCAACAATACCCACTCGAAAAAGCTCGCCCGACGCAGATCCTATATACATCCTGCCTCATACCATACGACGTACTCTTACAACAGTTCTCCTAAGAAATCCTCGTCTCACGAATCACCTTCCTCACAGCCAGCACCTTGCCTGCTGAAACTGAAAGCTCATCGACACCCATCTTAAGAAATTCTTCTGTGAGTGTTGTGTCTGCACCGAGTTCACCACAGATACCTGCCCAGATGCCCTCTGCATGTGCATTCTCAACAACCATTCTTATCATGGCAAGAATGGCTGGATGATGAGCATCATAGAAATCATCAAGCTTTGTATTCTGACGGTCAATCGCAAGCGTGTACTGTGTCAGGTCATTAGTTCCGATACTGAAGAAATCCACCTTCTTAGCAAGCTGGCGACTCATAATTACAGCAGCTGGAGTCTCAATCATAATTCCACTCTTAGGATTACCGAATTCAATTCCCTGCTCTGTAAGCTCAGCCTTAACTTCATTCTCAATAACCTTAATCTTATCAACTTCCTGTTCACTGATTATCATAGGATACATGATAGATATGTTTCCATACGCACTTGCTCTGTAAAGGGCGCGCAACTGTGTCTTGAATATCTCAGGTCTTGTAAGACATATTCTTATTGCACGAAGACCAAGAGCAGGATTATCCTCTTTATCCAGTCCGAAATAATCACACTGCTTATCAGCACCGATATCAAGAGTTCTTATAATTACCGGTTTTCCAGCCATGCTTTCAGCTACAGTACGATATATGTTGAACTGTTCTTCTTCTGTTGGAAATGTATCAGATTCAAGATATATGAATTCACTTCGAAACAGTCCGATTCCTGCTGCATCATTGGCAATAACATTTGCAAGATCCTTAATGTTACCAATATTAGAGTAAAGCTTAATCTTCTTGCCATCTAAAGTCACATCTTCCTTGCCTTTAAGTTCCTGCAAAAGAGCTTTCTTCTCATTGTCTTTGCGCTGTTCCTCCTGCATTGCTGACAGGGTTGCCTCATCAGGTTCAATATATACGACACCGTTAGTTCCATCGACAACGCCAAGCTTGCCATTAAGAGATTCATCAATAACAATATCTGAACCAATTAAAGCCGGAATTCCCATTGTTCTTGCAAGAATCGCAGTATGTGAATTAACTGAACCCTTCTGTGTAACAAATGATAATATCTTGCTCTTATCCATCTGGACTGTCTCTGATGGTGCCAGATCCTCTGCCACCATAATAACAGGCTCGTCTACATCTACACCGCTTCCTGTATTGCCAGAAAGTATTCCTAACAGTCTTTCTGTAATATCTTTGACATCTGCTGCTCTTCCACGCATATATTCATCGTCCATGGCTGCAAACATCTGTGAAAAATTATCCCCCTGTCTGGGCTATGGCATATTCTGCATTCACCATCTGACTCTCGATAATATGCTCAACAGATTCCTTATAATCGTCATCCTCAAGCATCATCTGATGAATCTCAAATATTGCCGCATTAGCCTCGCCAACTTCGCGAAGTGCTTTATCATGAAGTTCCCCAGTTGTTTTAAAGGCTATTTCTACAGCTTCATAATAACGGTTCTTCTCTGCTTCTGCATCAGTAATCTTTACACGCTTAACCTGATGTTCACCTTTCTCATACACCATTATCTTACCTATAGCAATGCCTCCAAATACACTTTTTCCAGTATATTTATTCATGTGCACCTCCTGACTGCTACATATTGCTCTTCATGAATTCTTCAATCTTAGCTGCTGCAGCCTCTTCATCTTCACCTTCTACAGTAATTGTAACTTCATTTCCACATTTTACTGCAAGTGCCATAACACCGAAGATTTTCTTGCAGTCTCCTGACTTGCCATCCTTAGTAATTGTAATCTTACTGCTAAATTCCTTAGCAGCCTTTACAAGCTCTCCTGCTGGACGAGCATGTATGCCTTCTGCATCTGTAATAACGTACTTAAATTCCTTCATAATTAAAACCACCTTTCTTAGGCTGCTTTCTTCTTAAAGAGCCCTAAACATATTGTTGAAATGATAGTTCCTGCCACAAGTGCAATCACATAATATATTGCATTGCCTACTACAGGAATACGAAAATGCCGCCATGTGGTGCCATTAAAGTACATTTGAAAAACATACTGACAGCACCTGCTGCACCTGAACCTATGATACATGCTGGTATTACATGTAAAGGATCTGCTGCCGCATATGGTATTGCACCTTCTGTGATAAATGCAAGTCCCATAATAAAGTTAGTTGGACCAGCATCTCTTTCTTCCTTAGTAAACTTATTCTTAAAAAAGTATTGTTGCAAGTGCAATAGCACAAGGTGGAACCATACCACCAATCATAACTGCTGCCATAATATCGTAATTACCATATGCAATTGAAGCTGTTCCAAATACATATGCTGCTTTATTGAACGGACCACCCATATCAATTGCCATCATGGCTGCAAGTATGAATCCAAGAAGAACCCTGCTTGTACTTCCCATTCCTGCAAGGAAGCTGTTAAGTCCTGTGTTAATCCCCATTACAGGCTCTACAATAAATGTCATTCCAAGTCCTATTACCAGAATACCCACTACCGGATATATAAGTACAGGTGCTATCTTTTCCAATGCCTCTGGTAACTTATCACATATTTTTTCTTAAAAGAACTATAATATATCCTGCTGCAAAACCTGCTACCAGAGCGCCTAAAAATCCAGACTTTCCATTAGCTGCAATATATCCTCCGACAAAACCCAGTGCCAGTGCCGGTCTGTCACCTATTGCCATTGCAATATATCCTGCAAGCACAGGAAGCATAAATCCAAATGCTGCTCCACCGATAGACTTAAACAGTGCCGCAACAGGTGTTATCGTACCAAAGTTGCTTCGTTCTGCCTCTGACAGTGCATTCATATCAACATTAAGTCCATCAATAAGAAATGCTATGGCAATCAGAATACCTCCGCCTACAACGAAATGGTAACATATGTGATACACCATTCATAAGCTGTGTATATATCTTATGTCCAATTCCGCCGCCTTTCTTTGCTGATGTGCTTTCCTTCTTTTCAGAAGTTCCTGCCTTATATACAGGTGCATCTCCTGCAAGAGCTTTCTTTATAAGTTCATCTGCTTTATTAATTCCATCTGATACCTGACACTCAATTACTTTCTTTCCATCAAATCTCTCCATTGGAACCTGTGCATCTGCCGCAACAATAATACACTCTGCTGATTCAATATCTGCATCTGTCAGTACATTCTTAGCTCCGCCAGAACCTCTTGTCTCTATCTTAATTGCACATCCAGCCTTAGCTGCTGCCTTCTCAAGTCCTTCTGCTGCCATATACGTATGTGCAATTCCTGTAGGGCAGGATGTAACTGCAAGAATCTTAGCCGGCTTATTGTCTTCCTTTTCAAGTCTTTCATCTATACTCTTGGCTTCTTCGTCAGCCCCATCTATGATTTCAATGAATTCCTCAGGGCTTCCAGCTTTCATAAGCTTTGCTACGAAATTCTCATCCATAAGAAGCACTGATAACTTACTTAATACATCAAGATGTACGTTATCCTTAGTATCCGGCGCTGCAATAAGGAAAAAGAACCTTTACCGGCTCATCATCAAGCGATTCAAAATCAACTCCATCCTTAATAATCATTGCTGCAAGTCCTGGTGCATTAACAGCACTGCATTTGCCATGAGGAATTGCTATTCCTTCTCCTACACCTGTTGTACTTTCTTCTTCTCTTGCATATACTTTAGCCCTGTAGCTTTCAATATCATCAATCTTTCCGCTCTTTGCCATAAGTTCTACAGCCATATCAAGAGCCTCACTCTTTGTCTTAGGAGCAGCATTAAGATTAATGCTTCTCTTATCAAGTAAATCTGTAATTCTCATAAAATACCTCCTTTACATTATCTCTTGCAGGTAACCTCTACCCGCTTTAATACCTCTGAAATCTCTCTTTTTGTTGCAAGATTTTCTGAAAATGCACTGGCACTTCCTGTTGCAACGCCCATTCTGAATGCATCTTCATAATTGCCTGTCTGAAGATATCCCGCCATAAATCCTGCAACCATTGAATCACCTGCACCTACTGAATTCTTAAGCTCGCCCTTTGGTGCATCTGCTTCATATACGTTTCCATGTTCATCAATAAGAACTGCGCCTTTTCCACCCATCGATATAAGCACATTGACAGCTCCCATATCCTGCAGCTTCCTTGCATATGGAATAACCTCTTCCTTAGATTCAAGCTTAACACCAAATATATCTCCAAGTTCATGCTGATTAGGCTTGATAAGAAATGGGTGATATTCAAGGACATTAAGTAAAAAGCCTGCTTGTCGCATCAACTATAATCTTAACATCTCTTCCCTGTAGTCTTCCCATTATTCTTCTGTATATATCGTCTGATATACATGAGGGAATACTTCCTGCAAGCACAAGAACATCTCCACTTGAAAGTCTGTCAATCTTACTTACAAGAGAATGAAGATTATCTTCTGATATCTGAGGTCCCATTCCGTTAATCTCTGTTCCATCTATGTTCTTAATCTTCATGTTTATTCTTGAAAAACCATTATCAACCTGAATAAAATCTGTATTAATGCCATACTCTGATACCATGTCACATATCTGTTTTCCGGTAAACCCGGCTACAAAACCAAATGCTGTTGTATCAAATTCAAGATTATTAAGAACTATTGAAACATTAATTCCTTTACCCCCTGGAAGCATATGCTCATATGATGTTCTGTTCGTCATCCCCAGTTCAAAACTCTTAACTTCCACTATATAATCCAGTGACGGATTAAATGTTACTGTATATACCATTGTCTCTCCTTTCTGGCTTCACGACCTTTTTGATATAATTATAATACAATCACATTCATTCAAAATCAATCACATTCATTCACAAACTTTTAGATTATTTTTGTGCATTTTTCACAAATTATCATCAAAATACTTTCTCTAAATATGCATTGTGTATCAACTTCATAACTTTCAGTATCGGTCAAAAAAAAAAAATATGCCAGAACTTCAGACTCAGCAAAAGTTCCGGCATATTAGTATTATATATTATTATATTAATGTTTTCCCTTAAGAAGTGGTGATAATGGCTTATATATAAGCATTGATATCCCTACATCTATAAGACCTTTAACTATTGTAAAAGGAAGATTAAAGCATATCAGACACTGCATGATTGATTTCATAGATGGAATTATAGCCTGATACAGACTTAATATTACCACCTCTGGCATTGCCAGTTTATAATACACAGGATACACTATTAAATAATTCGAGAACGCACTGAATACCCCCATTGCCATGGCACCGCATAAACCGCCAAGCAATGCTCCTGTCTTAGACTTTTTCTTCTTATAAACAATTCCTGCTGTAAACACGAATACGGAACCGAGTATAAAGTTAGAAAGTTCGCCAACAAGCATACTCTGTGAAGCTGCCAGATGTACAACATTCTTAATGAGACATATTATAATGCCTGCCACTGGTCCGAGTGCATAAGCACCAAGTAACGCCGGAAGATCCGAAAAATCAAACTTGATAAATCCTGGCATAATAGGAATCGGTATCTCCAGATACATAAGAACTACTGCTACTGCTGAAAGCATACCCGTCACCGCTATCGTTCTCACATTATTCTTAGTATTAACATTACTCATTGCTTTTATTCTCCCTTATATTCTGTAATATTATTCTGCCTCCTTAAGGTGCATCTTTTTTTGATGCGTGCTCCATAGCTTCAACAAGAGTTCTCATATCACTAAGTATCTGTGTAGTTCTTTCTTCACCAAGTTCAGCAATAACATTACCATAATATTCTCTGTTATTGTCCTCTCTTTTTTCAAGAAATCCCTTCCGGCATCGGTGAATACGAGATATGTACCATCTGTTCCTTTGCCATCATGTTTCCATAAAGCATAGCCCATGTCCTTAAGACTGCTTGCGATTGCCGATGTCTGTGGAATTGATATTCTCATAAATGAAGACAAATCCTTAAGATATGTCTTATCCTTGCCATCAATACAATCTTTCTCCATTACCTTGAGCGCAATATAATCTGCCAGTTCAAGACCATTGTAAAAATTCTTTCTTCTCTCCTTATCCATCAGGAACCTCTGAAATATAAGTTCTGTAGATAATTCAAAGCTTTCAAAGCTATTGTTCATACCCCTATCTCCTCTCTGTCTTAAAATAATGATTCGATAGATTTATATTACCAGAAAAATCCTTATATGTCTGTATAACAATCATAAACAATTGTAAAAAGTTATAAACTATGGATTACAGCATTCCGCTGCCGTATATCCTGCTCCAATAAGTTCTTCTCTTTCTGCATAAGAATATATCTTATTCTTAGTTCCAATTCTTGATGCCTTTTCGCATTCAGGTTTATGAAATGTCATTGTTTTACTGTTAAGAATATAATTGAAATCCATTGATGAATCCTTCATCTGTGCAGCCATATCTAGGAATTCTCCTGTATATTCAGACTCTCCTGTTGAATATATGTAATTAATACCCGGCTGTACATTATATAAAAATATATTAAAGCATATTCCTTCTCCACTGTCCTCTACAGAATAAGCCTCCATAAGAACCCCCGGCACATAAGTTCTTCACCAACAAATACCGGAGTAGTCCTGTACATAACGTGATTAGAAGTTTTCTCAAGATATCTTGCAATCTTTACCACATATGCATTCATATAGTTCTTCATATATGGAGTTGCTGTTATATAATTCTTCTTATCAGTATCAGAACCTCCAAAGCACCATGCAATGCTCTGCGCTCTGCTCTGGCAGTATCCATCTCCCGCAATACTGTCATACTTGATATTATTCCATCCTGTAGGACAGATACTTTTTGATTCACCTTTCTTATCATCTTCAGATGGCATTGAATCATAATCTAAACATGCCATCGCAGAAGTAACCCTTTTGATACTGTCAGGCGGTCCATATTTTATATATGAATCCTTAACTATCTCAGAGCTTGTAAAATACGGCTTATTATCATTAACTACAACATATGGATTATCTCCATTATATGCCGGAATATCCTCATAGGAAAACTGTATACTGTTTGAATTAACATTATTAGCAGACACATTTGCAAAAAGTTTATATCCGCCAAACACAATCAACACAAGTAATATTATCCCTATTATTTTCTTTCTCATTTCGTATCACCCTTCTTCATTCCTGGTATCTGTGCCAGAATAACCGCTGTAAACACAAGTACACACCCCATTATCTCTTTTGGTTTTAACAATTCCCCAAGTACAATCCATCCGGCAAGCACCGCAAACACTGATTCAAGGCTCATGACAATAGATGCCACCGAAGGCTGTGCATATTTCTGTCCAACCATCTGAAGTGTATATGCTATACCGCCTGACAATACACCTGCATAAAGTATCGGAATAAGCGCAGCTTTAATTCCTGCAAATGTAACATTTTCCGTAAATATCATAGCAAATGTTGAAATAATTGCAATAGCCATAAATTGTATACAGGACATTTTCATGCTGTCAGCACTTGAAAATTTATCAATAACCAGAATGTGTATTGTAAAGCATATTGCTCCCCAGGAACACAAGGACATCTCCAAGATATATTCCTGATACACCACCAGACATGCATAAAAGATACATTCCGGCAACGCATCCTGCAACAGAAACGCCGGTTATCCAGTGCATTTTCTTACCCATAAAAACCGAAACTACCGAAACCATAACAACATAAGTTGCTGTAATAAAGCCCGACCTTCCTGATGCCGCGACCCCTTGTGGATATACACTTATTCCATACTGCTGGAAAGTCATCGCTGCAAATAGAACAATTCCACATATTATGCCTGCACCCAGTGGCCATGTCTGTAAACGGCTTCCATTCTCTGTACTAATCACTTTCCCTGAATTATTTCTTTTTATCCAATACATTTTTAATTATAATTACGACTGCCAGAAATAGTGCTCCGACTATAGACCTTGCAGCATTAAATGTAAATGTTCCCACTGCTCCTGCACCACTTGTCTGTGCAACAAATGCCGTTCCCCAGATAAATGCAACAAGAAGCAGTATCAGGCTTCCCTTTATATTATTCATTGCTCTTACCCTTATTAATATATTTGATACCTGTAAATGCACCTATAAGAATAACTAAACCTATAATAAGAGGAACAACAGGATTCTGTACAAATCCTGCAATAACATATGTCACACAAGAAATAACTGCAACTACAATTACATATGGAAGCTGTGTAGACACATGATTCATATGATTACACTGTGCTCCTGCCGAAGCCATAATTGTCGTGTCAGATATTGGTGAACAATGGTCTCCACAGACAGCTCCAGCCATACATGCTGAGATTGATATAATCATCATTGTATGGTTCGTTCCTGAAAATGTATTTACAACAATAGGAATAAGAATTCCAAATGTTCCCCACGATGTTCCTGTTGCAAAAGCAAGGAATACCGCAACCAGAAATATAACTGCCGGCAGAATATTTAACCAGCCGCCCGATACTCCTTTTTACAAGTCCGGCAACAAACTCCTTAGCGCCCAGACTGTCTGTCATTGCTTTGAGTGTCCATGCAAATGTAAGAATAAGGATTGCTGGTACCATTGCCTTGAATCCTTCCGGTATGCATGAGCATGATTCATTGAATGAAAGTACCCTTCTTACTGCATAGAACACAATTGTTATTATAAGTGCAAAGAAACTTCCAAGCATAAGTCCTACCGAAGCATCACTTCCTGAAAATGCATCAACAAAACCTACTCCCTTGAAAAAATCTCCTGAATATAGCATTCCAATTATGCAGCAAACTATAAGTGTAATAATTGGAAACAGCAGATCTAACACTCTTCCGCGTCCCTTAATTACATCTTCTGTTGCGTTAGCATATGGCCTGTCAGGAGTTGTATACAAGTCTCCCTTAGCTGCATTTGCTTCATGAACTGCCATTGAACCAAAGTCAACCTTTAACGCTACAATAAGAATCATTGCTGCAATAGTAAATAACGCATAATAATTGTAAGGAATAGCCTTAATAAATATTCCAAAACCATCTTCGCCCTCAACAAAACCTGTTACCGCTGCTGCCCATGAAGATATAGGCGCAATAATACAGATTGGTGCCGCTGTTGCATCAATAAGATATGCAAGCTTTGCTCTCGAAACATTATGCTTGTCTGTTACTGGACGCATAACACTTCCAACGGTCAGGCAGTTAAAGTAATCATCAATAAATATAAGAATTCCAAGAAGCACCGTAACAAGCTGTGCTCCAACTCTTGTCTTAATATGTCTTCCAGCCCATTCTCCAAATGCTGCAGAACCACCTGCTTTATTCATCATGCACACCATGATTCCCAGTACAACAAGGAACACCAGAATTCCTACATTGTAAGGATCTGACAATACTCCTACAAGACCATCTTCAAATATATGAAGAACTGATTTTTTCAAAACTGAACCCGCTCTGGAATATATTTCCATAGAACAGTCCTCCTATTACAATTCCTACAAAAAAGTGAACTGTAAACCTCTTTAGTAATTAATGCTAATATTATAGCAACCAGCGGTGGTATAAGTGCCCAGAAGGTTGCATACAGATTAGGTACATACTGAATAACTTCTTCCATTGTATCTCTCCTTAATAAATGTATATCCTACACTAATTGTGTATTCTGCTTTCACTGCAAGTAAAATATATAACCTGATAATTCTTTGCAATCTCGTCGAGAAGCTTCATAGCCCCCTTTAATATTATTATCATCAAGATTGACAAATGGGTCATCAAATATAAGAAATGGTTTCTCTTCTTTATACATTGCCTCAACAAGCGCCATTCGCATGCATACGCCAACCAGATCCTGCTTTCCTGCACTAAGATATCCAATATCTCTTGGCATATTCTGCTCCATGACAGTAAGCTTTGTATCTGCATCAAGATTGTATGCATCAGGCTCACATCCGGTAAGTATAGTATAATACTTCCTAAAGCCCGACATAACAGGTCCCATATATTCAGAAGTAAAAGACTGCTTTGAATCCTCCATAATCTGTTTTGTAAGCTTCAGCAATCTCTCTTTATTCTTTTCGCTTTCCTGAATATCTGTAAGCCGGTTAAGTTCCTGCCTGCAGTTTTCACACTCATCAGCCTGAATCTGAAGATTCTCTAACTGCTTATTGCACTGAGATATCTGTTGTGCATATTCTTCAATCATGTCGTCAATCCGTGTCATATCTGACGCTATCTCTTCCAGTGAAATCTTATCAGCATCATTTTGTGCCGCAAACATACTGATATCATTCTCTGACTCAAAATCAGCTTTAATCATCATTGCATTATCATACTCACTTTTAGCACAATAATATCCATCAAGCTTTTTGTCAAGGTTTCTAAGTGTTTCTCAATACTTTCCTCGCCATTAAAGCTTTTAATATATTTTTCCAGAAAGCATTTAATACCTGACATATTCTGCTCGTACTGGTTTCTATAGATATCTTGTTTAGACATTTCTTGATTAATTCTTTTTATAGTCAGCAATGTCATTTCTTATGCGTTCAATTGCCAGACTATAATTATTACCATTAGCGGCACAGTTATACCGTTTCAGAAATACATCCAGCCTGTTCTCAAGCTGTTTTATCTGTTCAGATAATTCGTTGTCCTGACCAGCCGCCCGTTTCTCAAGTTCACGATAATCTTCTATATCATGACATAAACCCGAAAGCTCCCATGCAATATTATCTCTGCTAAATGTAATCTCATATTCTTCACAGAACTGCCTTACAACATTCTCCGTTCCGCTGATAAAATTCTTATCATCATTAATATCCGCTTCAATTGCCTTAATCTTATTATCAGATTCAGCACTTATATTCATAAATTCACTATCATGCTGTTTCTTCTTCACAGTTCCAATCACTGAAAATACTACTGTCATACACAAGCCGACAATAATCATGGCAATTCCAACTTCCATTACAGGCACAACAAGCACACCGCCTATTACAGCCATTACGATTCCTGCTATAATTCCGGGCACACATGAATTTTTATATAACTTAGCTCTTTCAAGTCTTGTTTGTTCATTCTCTCTTGCAAGATCCAGCTTCATTTCCTTGCCAACAATAGAATTCTGCTTGTTCTGTGCTGAAATCCAGATATCATGAATCTTCCCGACTTTGTTTTCATCGGGAATTGCTCTTGCAAACCTTTTCTTATACCCTTCAAGCTTTTCCAGTTCATCATCAGACAAACGGTTCTTCGCAGCAGCTTCTTTAAGTTCATCTAATTGTCTGGCAGTATTCTGCCATTCATCAATAGTTTCACTATCAGGAACCCCCTGTTCAAACATACCTCTAAGTTGTTCAAGCCTTTTACTGTCATCATCATCAATGTGTGTGAATTTTCCACTTAATCTTCCTGCTTCATCAAAGATTTCAATCTGCTTGTGCACATCTTCCTTTTCAGGCAGTTCACCATTAAAGTAATGTTCATATTGTTCAAATGCGTTCTTCTTATTATTACATTCCTTATCAAGCAGCTGATACTTCTCTTTCAATGCCTGTATATCCTTCTGCACACTTAAATGCTTCTGCTGTTCCTGCATTTTCTTTCTGTCAGCTCTAAGTTCTTCTCTCTTAGCACACAGATTATCTCTTATATCTGTCTGCTCTTCAATAATTCTGTCTGTCTGTGAATAATTGTTAATCCTGGCAGCAAGCTCTGTTATTCTTGATTTCCTCTTAGATATAGATCCTGTAGACCTCGTACTTGTTATATTATTAAGCACCGCGGTCAGTCTTCCCACAGCAGTTTCAAAATTATTAATATCATCTGTATTATCTGCAAGATTTCCAATCTTAGCATTTATGCTGTCAGTAGTTGCCGTAACACAATCACTCTGACCTATAAACACAGTTCTCTCAAAAGACTGTGCATCTATCTTGAACAATTCTTCTCCAATATCACACGAAAAATCATCACATTCAACATTAGTATCTTTTCTTACAAGCAGGAATTCATCATCCACCTGCTTTTTTTCCAAAGGTTCTTCTAAGTGAATAAACCACTCCACCAGTTTCAAATACTATCTCACCACCATAAACACCCTTCTGCCACGGCATAAGACGATTTCTTTCCTTATCGACTAATTTCTTCTTGCTTTCATTCTTAAATCCATAAAACATAACACGGATAAAGGATGCAAGTGTACTCTTTCCCCAGCCATTATCCTCACATATCGTATTACATTCACCAGAGAAATCATATGTAACATTATTCAGTTTTCCAAAATTTTCGATTGTACAACTGATAAGTTTCATCAGACTATCTCCTCCCCTGCAATGCCTGTAATCCATATCGTATAATTACAGCTTTATCTTGTTCATTGATATCGTCTCTCCCCATAACATTTCTAATAAACTCTCCCTTAAGTGAAACATCATGCTCATAAGACATATAATCAACTCTATAAGCGGTGCAGTCCTTTATCTTAAATGCATAAAACCTGTTCTCAAACTGCTTACACAGATAGTCCGTATCTTTCTCACATTCAACATCCAATTCACCTGTAAGTTCAAGCTTAACCAGACTATCTTTCGTAAAACCTGCATTGTTAAGAAAACTGCTTAATTTCTGTTCAATTTCAAATGTGCTTTCACACCCTGTAACATCAACCTGTGCAACATAAATATTTCTTCTTGCAAATGGAACAAAATATGTATCATAACTTCCAGAAGTTTCATCAATATCAAGCACTACAAAGCCATGCTCTCCAGCCTCATCAAAGCCCCTTCCCTCAAGACATCCCGGATAACAATACACTCCTCTGGCATCCAGCCTGTCACTTGAATATTCATGCACATGTCCAAGTGCAAGATAATCAATTCCACGGTTTCTTAAATCCTTAAGACTTATTATCTGTGCGTTATTCTTAGAAACATGAGAAGCCTCCTGCCCATGCAGTACAACAATATTATAATTGCCTGCATTGAGAGAAAGGCTTCCATATATCTTACCCACATTATCACTGTCAAGTTCCACGCCGGTAATAACAATATCCTTTGTAATACTGCCATTATTGATTATACCGGCGTTATAACTTGTCCATTCTTTTCCAAACATACGAAGATTAGCAGGAATCTCATCCAGATACGACACAAAGCTTCCATTGTCATGATTACCCTGCAGATAATAAAATGTAATACCTGGATTGTTAATTATTATATTATATACTTCTTTCTTTGCTCCGACTGATATGTTCCTTGTATCAAACAAATCCCCCTGCAATTATAATAACCCCTGATACACTCCTTCACAGCATATCCAACCATATCCTTAAAAGATGCCAGCAGCTCACTCCTGCGTTCTCTTGCCTTATCTTTATCAAGATTAGCCGTCATCGCTGAATCCAGATGAATATCTGCACAATGCAAAATCTTCATATCTTCTCAACCTCAACTAATACATACTAATTAATGTGTAGAATACGCTCCTTCAACATGAACACTCTCTGTTGTTTCATTCTGGATATATATTCTGTATGATCCGCTCATTGTCAGCTCAAATACGTGTGAATCATTGCCATTGGCAATGATATATCTTTTTCGAACCATCAGGCTGTATAATTCCTGCTCTGACACTATGAAATGGTTCCACCGAAAATACACTTAAAACTATCCTCTGTCCAGAAGATGCATGAAAGCTTGATGTTGACCTCCTTACCCCGGCATACACATCCCATGAGATTGTACCATTTGAAGCGCATGGCATTATTTCATCAGGATTAACATCTTCTTCATACATGTCTGTAACAGCTGAATCTTCATAATCAGCAGCCTCATAATATTCTGTTTCTAATACCTGTAGCTCTCTTTTTTCATCAGCAGTTACCTCCGCAACCGTAACTGATGTTTCAGTTACGGTTGTAGCTGCTCCCGCCACCATAACAGAACTCATAGCAACAAATAAAATCAGTATACTGCTGCAACAGCCATTGGTCTTTTCTTAACATTATAACTCTTCATAACATGCTCCATTCTTTCTCTTAAACTGTTTTTATTTTCATACAGACTTGCAGACAGCATGTCATAAAGATTATTATTTCTCACAGCAAGATTAAATATTGTTTCATAATATTCATGTAGTCCATTCTCTGACATACATACAGAATAGTCACATGCATACTCAGCATATTTAATAAATCTTCTGTAAAAAATCCATATAATCGGATTAAAGAAATTAAGTATACTTGCCACCGCAAGAAGATATCTGAACCATATATCATTATGAACCACATGTGTAAGTTCATGTGCAAATACAACTCTCATCTCTTTCTCAGAAAAATGATCTGCATTAACAATAACACACGGTCTGTGTACTCCTGTCACATATGCAGTAGTTGTTCTGTATGACTGCCTTAATGTAATTTTACATTTTCCAAGTCCCATCTGTTCTTTTATCTCATAGAAAATCCTGTTCATCTCCTTATTACAGGCAAATGATTCTTTCCTTATTGATAAAATTCTGAATCTCTTAAACACATAAATCATTATTGCAACAGCCAGACCTATTATCCACACAATAGCAACAGCTCTTGTCACATTAATAATAAGCGGTGATGTATCAAATGCGTAACCATTCCACACGAACCTTAAGCGGTCAATCATTCTTATCGCGTAATACATTACCGGAATTATCCAGAACAATACAACAACTTTTCCAAGTCTGTATGACATATTAAGATATCCTGTCTTATCAAGTAAATATGAAGTTATAAGCCATGCAACAGTAAGTACGCTACCCGTAAATGTAGTTATGACAATCATGTAAAATAAATCTGTCCATAGCATAATCTGCTGCACTCCTAAGTTAAATATATTAATCCGACATATAAATAAATATATCACATTTTTATATAAAAACATAGAACTTCTTTGTATAAAATGGTATACTTAATTCATATTTATTGTTCGTATTAATCATATACACAGAAGGGAGTATTTATGCAATATAATGTCAAAAAATGGGGGCTTCTCCCCGATGGTACAATGTGTCATATTATTCAGCTTTCATATAATGACATATCGCTTTATGTTTCAGACTATGGTGCAACATTTCAGTCAATGTTCGTGACTGATTCATCCGGCACACAACACGACATAATCCTTGGTTATGATACCCCGGAAGAATATTATTATGACCAGCAGAACTTCGGTGGGACAATGGGACGATTCGCCAACAGAATTGCAGGGGCATGCATAACTCTTAATGGTAAAGACTGGCATCTTCCTGCCAACGAAGGTAATAACACTCTTCACAGCGGACACGGCTTCAACAAATGTATGTGGCAGTATGATGTTAATCCTGAGGCTCTCATCCTCACACTTAACAGCCCGCATCTGGAGAATGGATTCCCTGGAAATCTTAAAGTTACCCAGACAATTACTATTACTGACAGGAATTCAATACTTGTGCATTATGACGCAGTATCAGATATGGATACAGTATGTAGCTTCACCAATCATAGTTACTTTAATTTTTCCGAGTAAAGAATGTCTGTAATTATATAGTATCTATAGGAGCAGATTGCTACACCCCTATAGACAGCAGCAATATCCCCACAGGTGACATTCTGCCTGTTGAAGGAACAATGTATGATTTCCGTAGACCAAGAAGAGTTGGAACAGATTATATTGATATTAATTACGTTCTCTCTGATGCATATGAATATGCCGCTAAAGTAACAGATCCCGAAGCAGGTATAAGCATGTCTGTAAAGACCAGCTTCCCAGGATTGCAGCTATATAACGGTAATTATATAGGTAACTGTACTGGTAAACACAATTTACCATATAACAATCAGCATGGCATATGCTTTGAACCTCAGTTTTTTCCTGACTCAATGCATCATAATAACTTTCCATCACCTGTTCTTAAAGCCGGAGAGCATCTTGACAGATATATAGAATACATTTTCTAAACAGAAACTGCATTACCAAAGCGCTCGACGCAAAAAGAACCGCCCCTGAAATCAGGGCGGTTCTTTTTAATCTAAAAGCATATCTAACCTTTAACACCACCAAGTGTAACACCTCTTACAATGAACTTTGAAAGACAGATATATACTATAATTACCGGAACAATAGCAAATGCTATCATCATATATACCTGACCCATATCAAACTTCAGGAAATCTGCACTACGAAGCTGTGCTATCAACAAAGGAAGTGTTTTCTTACTTGCCTTGTTAATAAGGAGTGAAGGTATAAAATAATTATTCCATGATGATACGAAAGTAAATATCATCTGAACAGCCAATGCTGGCTTCATAAGAGGCAGAACAATCTGGTTAAATATTCTGAACTCTTTTGCACCATCAATTCTTGCCGCCTCTATAAGTTCCATTGGAAGCACACTGTCCATATACTGCTTAATAAAGAAGAATACAACAGGCGCTGCTACCGAAGGAACAATAAGTGGTATGTAAGAATTGAGAAGATTCCAGTCTCCCATCATCTTAACAAATCCAAGTGCTGACACCTGTGTTGGCACCATCATTACAAGAAGAATGAAAGTGAATGCAAACTTCTTTAACTTAAAGTTATATGCATGAATAGCAAATGCTGTAAGTGCTGAGAAATACACTGACAGAACTGCTGAACATGCTGCAACAAATAAACTGTTAAACATACCCTTGATAACAGGAATATTCTCATTAGCAAGAACATTCTTCATGTTGACTATAAACGACTTTCCCGGAAGGAATGAGAATCCTTTCTGGATATCGGGGTGTGATCTTGTTGTATTAATAATAAGTACATAGAATGAGAAAAGGCACAAAAATGTTATAAGAATAAGCACCATATAACATAACACTCTCTCCGTTGTAAGTATTATCCTGTCTTTCACTCCAGCATTAGTGCCTTTAATATCAGCACTTGCAGAGGCTTTACCTGAATTACTCATATTACTTCGCCTCCTTTGCTTTTTTTTCTTCTTAGCTTTTCTGATTCCTGCCGCTTCCATATCCTTAGTTATATAATTAAATACAAATATACTAAGTACTGCTGTTACAATAAACAGAATGACTGAAAGTGCACCTGCCATACCATAATTCTTACTATAAAGATGCTTATTAAGATACATGATAATCGTCATACTTGTTCTATCCGGATTACCATTACCATTAGTAAGAATCTGAGGAACATCGAACATCTGGATACCACCAATCAGTGATGTAATAAGTGTGTACGCCAGAATAGGCTTAATAAGCGGAAGTGTAATCTTTCCAAATATCTGTCTTGAATTAGCACCATCAATTCTTGCTGCTTCAAAAGACAAGGGTCAACGCCCATGATGGCAGACATAAGAATAATTGTTGTATTAACAAACCACATAAGGAAGTTCATAAGAGCAATCAGTCCTCTCGCTCCTGCTACCTCCGCAAGGAATCTATATGTAGGCAATCCCATACTGTTAAGCATGTTATTGATTGGTCCCTGATCCGCAAATATTGCGTAGAATAACATGGCAAATGCAGATGCCATAATTAAATTAGGCATATAGATTATAGTTTTGAAAAATCCTGTACATTTTAATCTTAATCTAAGATCTGTAAACCATGACGCCAGAAGCAATGATATAAGAATCTGGGGAATAAATCCCATCAGCCACATTATCATTGTATTCTTCAGATAGAGCAATGTATCACCGTTAAACAGTATGGCCTTGTAATTGTCAAATCCAACGAACTTAGGTCCGACCTGCATAAGTCCAACCATATAGTTCTCAAAAAAACTATTATAAAATGTAGATATCAGTGGTATTAATGAAAACACAATATATACTGCAAAGAACGGTATAAGAAATATGTATCCCCATTTTGCATAGCTTACAAACTTTTTCTTCTTTTTATTCATACATATCTCCATTCCTGCCATATAAAAAGGCACAGCCATATAACATACTTATTATAATGACTGTGCCTTAATGACTAGCAATTACTAATTACTTTGAAAGGTTTGGATATTTCTCAATAGCTGCTTTATAGAAGTTATCAAGAGCCTTATCCTTAGTTACATTGCCATCGAAGTAATCCTTCATAGCCTTCTGGAATTCTTCGTTAAGACCCTGGTCATAAGAAGAAATATTCTTCATGCTGATCTTAGGAGCTGACTTAGCAAATAACTTGATATGATTCTGACCACCAAGGAAATCTGACTTGAAGTTACTGCTAGCGATTTCATTCATACCTGATGTTGTATTAGTGTAATCCTGAGTATCTTCTGTAATCTTCTTCATTGTAGCCTTATCACAGCAAAGTGTCTTCATAACATCTTTTACAAGGTTAGCGTTATCTGTTCCTGCTGCTGCACAGATCCATGTACCACCCCAGTAGTAGCTCTGTGGACCTTCACATACTGCATAGTCGCCGTAGATACCGTTACCAACTTCTTCCTTACCACCTTCTTTAACAGGAGCAAGTGAGTTACCTAAAAGTGTAAAGTTAATTCCCCATGTTGAGTAGAAGAATCCGAATACCTTACCAGAAGGTCCCTGATCTGCTGCCCATGTTGAATCCCAAAGAGATGACTTATTATTATAGCCCTTATCTGTATATTTCTTAGTCTGATCAACCCACTTCATAATGTTATCATCAATAACAATCTTGTTATTAGAATCAACCCAAGGAGCTGATACATTGTTAGAGAATACTCTGTATGAATCATCATAACCTGAAAGCATCTTGTAACCCTTAGCAGCAGCCTGTTCAGCTACCTTATCAAACTTATCCCAAGTTGAAAGTGCTTCCTGAACCTTATCCGGATCATCTGTTCCAAGAACATCCTTAGCAATAGAACGTCTGTAAGCAAAGAGTCCTGGAGTTGCCTGCCATGTTGTAGCCTTAAGTTTTCCTTTGCTGTCAGTTGCGATATCCTTTGTGTACTGATACATATCCTTAAGGTCATCATCTGTAAGGCCTACATCTTTTACATCAAGTGTGTAATCACTATTAACATACTTTTAAAGCATAATCAGCTTCGATAAGGAACATATCAATCTTATCATCTGCTGCTGCATCCTTCTGCTTTAATAATGCAGCATCAAGAGCATTCTGATAAGCGTTGTTTTCGTTAGAGTAATTACCCAGTTTACCTTAACATCTGAAGGAACATTCTTATAATATCCTTCAAATCTGCTCTTAAACTCTTCGTTCCAGCAGTAAATGTTAAGTACCTTACCCTGTTCCTCAGGCTTAGTATTAACTGCTGCCGAACCACCATCCTTTGATCCACAACCTGCTAATGTGGAAAGCACCATCATTGTACCAAGTGCCAGACTTAATAATCTCTTTTTCATAAAAAACCCTCCATAAATCTTAGACGACACCTTTAGTTTCCTATCTTTCTTATTGTTTCCCCTTCGATTAGTTCCGCATCTACAACAACCCTCTTTACTATCGTTGCCCTGGGATTCTCTATAGCACTTATAAGCTCATCTGCGGCAATCCTGCCGATCTCCCTGGTGTTCTGACGAATTGTTGTAATCTTAGGATTTAACATCTGCGAGAATCTTGTTCCATCGTAACCTGCAACAGACACATTCTTCGGACTATGCAATTTCATATTCTTAATAGCATTCTTGCCTCCAACAACAGATAAATCATCTGGATAAAAAATACATGTTGGCGGTTCCTTTAATTTTAACAGCTCATATGTAAGCTTCTCAGCTTTTATCGAATCAAGATAGGTTGATTCTTTAATGTATTCATCTGGAACTTCTACCCCTAATTCACCCATTGTCTTATAAAAGGCTGCCAGACGTTCTTTCGTAACCTCTGATTCAACGTTTCCATAAATATAAGCTATCTTTCTGTGTCCCCTGCTGTACGCGTAACGTACTAATTCACTCATCCCTTTCACGTTGTTAGAATTGACCGATGTACTGCCATTGAAAATGTAGTCGATGGTCACAACTGGTAATCTCCCTGTTAACCATTTCATAGATTTCAGGATTGCTGAAATCCTCACAAGCTACAAGCACGCCATCAAAATTCCTGTATAAACAGTGTTCGTAGAAAGTCATCTTCTTAGAGTGATTGCTTACAAATGTAATATCATACCCCTTCTTCTCTGCTTCATTCTTAAAACTCTCAAGAACCTCGGCAAAATACTCATGTGCAAGACCATTATTAAGAAGAACTCCTATGTTATATGAACGGTTCGTCTTAAGTGCTCTGGCTGCTGAATTCGGATAATATCCAAGTCTGTTAGCTGCCTCTTTAACTTTCCTGCGTGTCTCTTCACTGATGTCACTATGGTCATTGAGAGCTTTACTTACTGTAGCAATTGAAACCCCACATTCTACAGCAACATCTTTCATAGATACCATAGATTCATTCCTTTCATGCATTACTTAATCGTTTTCGTAGCTTTACTATAACTCATATCAGATATAAATGCAAGTACTTTTGTAATTTTACTTATTTTCCTGTATATTATCGTATTTTTTTGTGCATTTCTACCAATTCTTATTCAAATTCAAAATAATCATTGATTTAATCCAAGCCTTAAAATATACTTATTACTATAAAATCAATATTAGAACTTGTACCTTAATGCACTTAATCGTTTTCTATAAATTATATGTGTACAGGAGGTATAATATGCAATTCGGTTTTTTTTGATGACATCAATAAAGAATATGTCATAACCACACCAGAAACTCCATTGCCATGGATTAATTACTTAGGCTGCGAGAATTTTTTCAGTCTTAAGAGCAATACCGGCGGAGGATACTGTTTCTATAAGGATGCCAAGCTGCTCCGACTCACAAGATATCGCTATAATAATTCTCCTTTAGATAACAACGGCCACTACATTTATATTAAAGATGAGGATACCATATGGAATCCTGGATGGCAGCCATCCCAGACACCAGTTGAGGATTATACATGTCGTCACGGACTTGGATATACAGTGATTTCTTCATCCAAGAATGACATTAAAGCTACACAGACTGCTCTCGTTCCTATTGGAGATAATTGTGAACTTGATAAACTTACTATTAAGAACACAGGAAATTCTGTTAAACATTTATCTGTATATTCTTATATAGAATTCTGTTTATGGAATGCAGTTGATGACTGCAACAACTTCCAGCGTAACTTCAGCACAGGCGAAGTTGAAGTTCAGCCAGAGATTAATATTGGCACCGCTGCCATGTCAGCAATATATCACAAGACAGAATACCGTGAGCGGCGTAACCATTATGCTGTTCATGCCGTCAGCACTGCTGCCAACGGTTTCGATACAAGCAGAGAAAGTTTCATCGGTACATACGGAAGTCCTGCAATGCCTAAAGCTGTTAAAGAAGGTACATCTTATAATTCTATTGCAAGCGGATGGTCACCTGTTGGATCTTTCAGAATCGATATCGACCTTGAGCCGGGCGAAGAGAAAGAATATGTATTCATTATAGGATATGCAGAGAACCCTGATGATAAGAAGTGGGAATCATTCGGAATCATTAACAAAGAACCTGCATATGCCCTTCTTGAAAAATATAACACTCCGGCAAAATTTGATACAGCTCTTGCTGCTTTAAAAAGATTACTGGACTCATCTTCTCTCGTCTTATATTGTTGACACAGAAGACAAGAAGCTCTGCCGCATGGTTAATATATGGAATCAGTATCAGTGCATGGTAACATTTAACATGTCAAGATCTGCTTCCTATTATGAGTCTGGAACCGGACGTGGTATGGGATTTAGAGATTCCTGCCAGGATTTACTTGGCTTCGTACATCTTATTCCTGATTCAGCAAGACAGAGAATTCTTGATATTGCTGCTACTCAATTTGAAGATGGAAGTGCTTATCACCAGTATCAGCCATTAACTAAGAAAGGTAATTCTGATATTGGTTCAGGCTTTAATGATGATCCCCTCTGGCTTATTGCAGGAACAGCTGCTTATCTTAAAGAAACCGGTGATTTCAGCATTCTTGATGAAAAGGTAGCATTTGACTGCGATACAAGTAAGGCACAGCCACTTATGGAACATTTAAGAAGATCATTCAATTATACAACTACTCATCTTGGACCGCATAAGCTACCACTTATCGGAAGAGCTGACTGGAATGACTGTCTCAACTTAAACTGCTTCTCTTCTGCTCCGGGTGAATCTTTCCAGACTACCGGACCATCAGAAGGACCTGTTGCTGAATCGGTATTTATCGCTGGAATGTATGTAAAATATGGCAATGAATATGCAGACATATGCCACATATCAGGTCTTACAGAGGAAGAAAATGCTGTACGTTCCCATGTTGATGACATGTATAAAACTGTTCTTGATGCAGGCTGGGATGGTGAATGGTTCCTTCGTGCATATGATGCCGAAAGCCGTAAGGTTGGTTCACATGAATGTGAAGATGGACAGATATACATTGAACCACAGGGCTTCTGTGTTATGGCAGGTATAGGTGTCAAAGAAGGACTCGCACAGAAAGCTATGGATTCAGTAGAAAAAATTCTTGATACAAAGTACGGAATTATGATTTTACAACCAGCTTACAGGTCATATCATCTTGAACTAGGTGAGGTATCTTCTTATCCACCTGGATACAAAGAAAATGCTGGAATATTCTGTCATAATAATCCGTGGGTATCTATTGCCGAAACCGTTATTGATGATAAAAACAGAGCATTCGAAACATACAAGAAAATATGTCCGGCATATCTTGAAGAGATAAGTGAGATACACAGGACTGAACCTTATGTATATTCACAGATGATTGCCGGCAAAGATGCCGCAAGCTTTGGTGAAGCCAAAAACAGCTGGCTTACAGGCACCGCTGCATGGACATTTACAAGTATATCTCAATATATACTTGGTGTAAGAGCTTCATTTGAAGGACTCACCATTGACCCTTGTCTGCCTGATTCCATTAAGAATCTGACAATTACAAGAAAATTCAGAGATGCTGTATATAACATTACTATCAGCAATGAGAAGCACGAAAGAGTTTCTTCTCTTATTGTCAATGGCAGTGAAATCAGTGGCAACACTGTTCCATATAATAAAGACACTAAAGTATATAATGTAACTGTTAACATCTGACAACTATAAAGAAAGGAATTATTATGTTTGATAAGAACTTTTTATGGGGTACCGCCTCTAGTTCCTATCAGATAGAGGGAGCCTTTACCGAAGATGGCAAAGGTCTTTCTATCTGGGACACATTCTCTAATAAACCGGGTAATATTGCACATGATGAGAATGGCAATAAAGCATGTGACCACTATCACCGCTATCGCGAGGATATTGCACTTATGAAAAATCTTGGTATTCAGGCATACCGCTTTTCAATTTCATGGTCACGAATATTTCCTGATGGAATTGTTAAGGATTCTGACGGCAATATCCGCTACAACAAAGCCGGACTTGATTTCTATGATAAGATTGTAAACTTATGCCTTGAAAATAATATCAAACCATTCATAACGATTTATCACTGGGATTTACCTCAGGCACTTGAAGATAAAGGTGGATGGCTCAACCGTGAGACTGCCTTCATATTTGCTGATTACGCTGAATTCATATGCGAACATTTTTCAGACCGTGTAACTAATATCGCCACCATCAATGAGCCACAGATTATATCCGGACTCGGATACATGCTTGGACTTCATGCTCCAGGTAAGAAGCTTGACGCAGTATCTGTCCTGTCTGTAATCCACCATCTTGCACTCGCTCACGGTCTTGCTGTTACTAAGATGCGTGCCGTTGCAAAACAGCCTGTAAAAACCGGTTTTTCCAGCACTGGTGACCTGTGCTATCCTTCAAAAGAATGTGATGAAGACATTGATGCTGCAAGAGCTGAATGTTTCAATATAGTTAAAGGCAACATGACTTTTAACCATACTATATTCTGTGACATGACATGCCTTGGCAGATATCCTGACATTGCTGGTACAGAATTACATCTTGAACCTGGTCTTGAAAAAATCGGACATTATGAAGAACTGCCATTCGTAAAAGATGGCGATATTGAACTGATACATCAGCCAATTGACTATCTTGGCATAAATGTATATAACGGACATGAAATAAATGCAGCCGGCCATATTAACAAAAAACCAGGCAGTCCACGAACAGCTCTTGGCTGGCCTGTAACTCCCGGTGTTATGAATTATGGTATAAGATATCTGTATGAAAGATATAATCTTCCAATATATATATTTGAGGATGGACTTGCCTGCAACGATATCATAAGTCTTGATGGCAAAGTCCACGACAGCAACCGTATCGACTTTCTGACAAGATATCTCACAGAGCTTGAGAAAGCCTACAAAGCCGGTGTTCCAATACTCGGCTACTTCCACTGGTCATTCACAGATAATTTCGAATGGCACAGCGGCTACGACCCAAGATTTGGCTTAATCTATGTCGATTACGAAACCCAGCAGAGAATTCCAAAAGATTCTGCGTACTGGTATTCTGATTTAATTAAGAAGTCATCCAACTAAATATTGGTATTCATAAGTGTGCATGACGCCGTGGCATCTGTATATATGACATGTTCTCATGGATTCCTGCATCTAGTGTGAGTAAATGCCGCCATCTATAGAGTTTATTACAGTGCTGGAAATCAAACGCGCTTCGCTTGAACGAGATTTCCAGCACTGAACTTTTTATAAATAGCGGCATTAACTCACACACGATTCGGAATAAATCGAACATATCATATATACAGACGCCACGGCTGTTATTCACTTTATATACGGCAATTCATTAGGATATGCACTATATAGAAGTACCTCGGCGGTTGTACGCCCTCATGCCCATAACCCAATTTAATCATTCCTACGATTATTAAAGTACACAAAATTATCAATTGCATCGAATATATCATCAAAATTCTCCCTTGGAGCTGCGTCTATGTACGCTCTTAATATTGCATTTTCTTTCTCACCCTTGTAACGTCCGTAGAATATGTCATATAGGTTGTGTCCTCTGACATATTTTCTGATATTCTCCATGTTGTCTATGATGTCCTGTCTTGTCTCAATTGCTATGTTCAGTTTTTCTAACATTTTCTTAGTGCTGACAAGGCGGTACAGGTATTCTTTATATTTGGCATATAATATATCATAGAACTGGTCTACACTTTTTACAACGCCTATCTTAGTCATTATCTCAGGGTCAAGAAAATAATTCTCAAATGAATAATATTTTAATATAAGCACATTACGGTCTGTTACTCTTGGCAGATTGCCATAATCCTGCTTTGCACGCTGCTTATAGTAATTGGTAAGCTGGTCTCTTAAACGGTCAGCATCCTTACCATCTCCATCTCTTATCATAAGGAACTCATCCTTAAGATATAATGTATTTATATATTTCAGATTGGCATAAGTCTTGATGTTTGTACAGCTGTTAGTTGCAATTATCGCTATACGATTGAGATTGCCATTCTCATCTATAACTTCTGAATAATATTTCTCAAGAAGTAGCGGCAGACGGCTTCTGTCCTGTTTTCCTTCCACTATAAATACAAAGCTCACATTCATAAGGTCATTAGCAGCATACCCAAGATCATCTAATATATCATCAATATCCGCCTCCGGAGTAGCAACTGTATTATTATCTCTGTCGTTAACCACCTGACGAATCTGTCTTGTAGTAAAGTTAAATAACATCTGCGGTGAATGCGTGCAGAATATAACCTGATTCTTTCTTGAAAGCTTGTACAGAATTTCACTTGCTATCTTCTGTAACTGAGGATGAAGATATATTTCCGGATCTTCAATCAGAATAATGTATGGCACAGTACTTCCATATTCCGCATAGGTTTCGAGCAGTGACAGGATGTAGATACTGTTCAGTCCATCAGAAAGGTCATTGACATCTCCATCAGTGTCACGCATTTCATTGTGAACAATTGTATCAACATGCATGAGTTTTTCTGCATCAAATGTAATCTGATAATGAATTCTTTCTCCAATGCCACCATTGTTTCTGAATTTTTCATTAAGTTTGTTCTCAAAATTAGCCAGATTAAAATTAAACAGCTTATACTGCATAAGTCTCGCTGTTTCTAATAAAGATAACTGTTCCGGTTTCTTGCGGTTAATAATTCCTATGCAATTAAAGCACTGATTACACATCTTATGCTTATCAAATATACACACGTTATCTTTAAGGTCTGCATATTCCGTTCCACCCTGCAGCATGATAAGATCTTCCTGAATTGATGACTTACGTCTCTCGTGGTCAACATAGAATATTCTGGGAAGGACTGTTTTTATATAAATATTGTTCTTCTTAATTCCGTCCCTGTACTTAATCTTACCATCACGGCTATATACATATTCAAATTCAAGAATACCATCCTTTAACGATGGAAGTTTATTGCAAAAATCCTTATACCACAAGTCATAATGCTTAAAAGAACTGACCTGTCCCTTCTGATACAATACAGCCAGATCCTCATCTTCAATACTGATGCGAACTGTAATGCTTATATTACCTTCGTTATCATTGAAATCTCTTAATGAAACTTCATAATCCCCGGTAACCGCTCTTATTGCGTCAAGAACCACACTCTTTCCTGCATTATTTCTGCCAACAAGAATCAGTACATCTTCAATATCATTAATCTCAAGTTCTCTGATAGATTTAAAATTTCTGATTAAAAGATATTCTATCCTCATACCTGTCCTCTGCCCCCTGATACATTTCTGCCAGCATATATTCTGGTGTATTATCATTAAATGTTGATATTCCTTTACCCGTATTAGGATTCTTTTTGGAATATACCATATCCACAATGAATGCAACTATCAATGCCGCACACACTGCACCAACAACCCTCAGTTTAATCTTTCTGAAGAAATTATCAAGAAGCGGTGCAATAATATATACGATTGCAACTCCTCCAAGTCCAAATACCAAAAGACCTTCTGCACATATTCTTCCATTAAGGTTAAGAAAATACCCGTTATAATTCCACCATCTTCTTCCGCAGCTGATTTCCAGATACAGCGATGTAAAATATTCAACAAATCCGCATAAAACTACTGATGCAAAGAATTCCACAACAGGCTTATTTCTTAATTTTTTTAAGACATATCAGTATGAGTATCCCACCTGAACCATATATAGGAAGCCATGGCCCATGAAGAACACCTCTGTTTACAAATGTATGTGACGATATCAGATGAAGCGTAACCTCCCATATCCATCCCACAAAACATAATGAAAAGAATATCAGTATAAGCGATGGTATTGAATAATTACGCATATACACTGTATTTTCAAGGTCAACTCTGTGTTCCTTAAGATTGAAAAGGCGGGCAGGATAGGCTTTTCCAACTGCTTCTGCTTTATTCTTACTCATACGAAGCATTTCCTTCTTTTTTCTTCAAATTCCAGCTCTGCCTTGCTGTTAATAAGTATTATGCCAAATGTGTTGGCTAAAAATACTCTTAATTTCTTCAATCTTCTTATTCTCGAATTGTGGTAATCATCAAAAATCCATCTGTGGCTGTGGGCTATCTATAAGTTTAAACACATCTGCATATGCATTTTTAAGCTGCTCTTCTGATGGTCTTTCATACAGATATGAATCATTAAGCCACTGAACCGCCTCTGGTTCTTTTTCAAGATATACTGCTCTTACATTTGCATAGAATTCTGCATAAAATGCAGCTTTATAAGGATTCACAAACAGCACTCCTACAACTCCTAATGTTGCCATTCCAATCACTGTCCAGCCAATGAATGATAATCCATACAGAAATGCCCTCCATTTGTAGCCTTTCATCATCTTTCTTGATAAGGTTATAGCCTCATTTGCCTTCATATCAGAATTCTCCGCGATAATGTATGGCACAAGCATGTAAGAAAAATGCTTCACAAATATACCTACAATTGTAAGTGACCATAATATTTCATATACATTATTGACAATAGCACCCACGATGCTTTCATCCATCTTTTACCCGGAGAAGAAACATGAACTTTCCAGGTGGAACAGCATCATATGTGCGCGTTTCAAGCACTATTCTTCTTGATATAACAAGATAAGTTTTCTTGATAAAAATGTTATAAACACATATACCATAAGTGCCGCTATAAGAAGTATAAGCACTACTGCTCTTCTTGAACTTATGACTGATGATAGTGAATCCACAAATGTAAATACAATTCCACCTGATGTTATAGCATTAACTAAAGATGCAAATACTCCTCTTGTTCTGCCCAATACCTTGGTTGAATTGTCTTTGGCCTCTGAAACCTTCGCATCAGACTGCGTCCTTCCAAAATCATCGTCACCCGTGATTACTGCGCCCATTGCCTGAACCACAGAACTTACAACCGAACTGTTAGCGACAGTATCAACATTTGCTTCAACCGATGCTGCACCCTGAATTTCATTGTTAACTGTTCCTAAACTTTTAAAGGCTTCCATCGTCTCTGTAAATTCAGAGCCAATGAAAGCCGCAAAAAGGCAGACTGCTACTAACAGCCAGTAATGTTTTTTAAGTTCTTCTTAGCATTTTTAGCAAGTTCTTTTCTCTTAAAATCCATATCCCAACAATCTTCTTTACTTATTAAGTACAGTCTTGCGTACTACTCCAAGCGGATCTTTAACCATAAGTATAACAATCCATATGATAAGTCCGAAAGCTACCACTGATAAACCCAAAAATGCGTCATTAAGCATATCTGATGATGCCGGAGTAAAATACTCTGCCCCCAGTTCAATATATTCCACAACTGCATCTACCATCCACATAAGTGATGCACCCCAGTACATAAGCGCAAGTGTTCCAAGTTTTAACTGCGAACGCTTGTCATTAGTATACCATATAATAGTAGTTATAACCGCTGCGAATACAGCTATAAGTAATGTCATAATTATCTCTCCAATCCTTTAACTTCTGCTTCCTTAGCTGCTTTCTTCTACTCCGGAAGCTATTGCTACCATGCCGACCCACACAGCTGTAACAACCACTGCCATGCCAACACCGGCAGTTGCCATCTCTTTAAGCATCTGCACAGCATCCTGAGCATTACCTGCTGCTGTTAAGAATGGAAAGAAAGGAGTAACTTCTCCATGCCATACATGCTCGAATGCAAGTAAAGCTGTTCCTCCCCAAAGCATATTATTAAGCCATCTTAGCTTTCTTGAAAATGGAAGCACCTTTTCTTCCTTAACTGCTTCTACAGCTCCTTCTGTCTCGCACGAACATATTTCCTTATTCTCTTTCTTTTCAACAATCTTAGTTATCGTTGTTGTAACGATAGCTTCAGTACCTGGTACTATAAAACATGCCATATTAAATTCCTCCTGATTCACGATGCATTTTCATGTCCCAAAATGCATATATTTATATGTATTTTACCTATTTCACATTGATTGTCAAACATTGTAAAATATACATTTTCACATATATTTTCTCTTATTCCCTCTGCTGAATATGATATAGTAAAGCAGATGAGATTCACTTTGGAAAGGAGATGTTCTTATGAAAAGAGCTTTAAAAGACTGTTAAGCTGCATATTTATAATAACTTTCTTCCTTGTTGGCATGTGCCTTGACAGAGCCAATGTATCTGTTCCTGAAGTGGACTCTTTTTCTGTATCAGAAGCTAAGGTATTCGCTACGCCTGAGCCTTCTGTCAGTGATACCATGCCATGTACAACTGAAATGCTTGGACTTGTGAGAACATCAATCACCAATCTTACAGCAGACAGAAGCAGTTCCCGCAATGTATTACGCATATTCCAATTCTTACTTTGCGGTCTGTGTGCAGCTATCGGTATCAGTATCTATTTCAAATCGACAGGCGTAATGCATGATTCTATCACATGCAGCACTACTGTCACTCTTAATTATATCCATCAGACTGACGGCAAAAAATAACAGATTATCATTAAATCAGAACATTTTCTGGTAATACATTATTTTTATATATTATTAGTAATATTAAACAACTATGTGAAGAGGCAATAAATATGAATATTTTAATGATAATCGGTATTATTCTGGGTGGAGGTGTATCTGTTGCATCCACCGTTGGAATAACTGTAGGTATTTTCGGGACCATTGTATATAAATTTTACAGAAAGCTTCGTTTCGGAATATCTATGTTTGACTAAGTTTGAAAGGATGAATAATAATATGTTAGGTAATATAACAGTAGGTATCGTCATTGTTCTTGCTGTTGCTGCCTGTGGACTTGGTGTGTGGCTTGACAGAGCCAAGTCAGACAGCCAGGACAACAACACAGATGCACAGCCTAAGAATTAAATGATAAAGGCGGTCACATCAGATTATGTTCTGATATGACCGCTTTTTTTCTTACCATTTTTACACGCTTTCACGGTATCTGTTTAGCAAATCTTCAATTCTCATATTAATATTTTCAGGAAATGTTGCATCATTTCCGATTTTAACCCACAAATCAATGTTCTTATATTTCTTCTCTCCCATTGTATTATGTCTGTCCTGCTTCGAAGATACTTCTATCTTTACCATTGCACGCTTCTGCTCAAGTATCGGAATAAGCACATAATATAATCTGTCATCTTTAAATGATATGTATCCCGCTTCTTTTCCCGAACGAGTCATTAAATACAGTCTGTGCTTTTTTATTCCTGCCGGAAACAGCTTCATTCCAGCTTTGATAAATCCAGATTCAGGTAACATTTCAAGCATTGCTCCGACATAAAATACATTTGCAGCATCATCAATTGATGTAAGAATATTTCCCAATGTATCTGATGTTGCAGTAAACTGCTGTGCTAACAGATATGCAAGTTCTGCCTGATATATGATTTTGTATTCTGAATCATGCACTCTTCCTGTTTCTTCATCAATTCTGTTAAGAAGTTCCTCACTACACTCATATATACTGCGCAGAAACAACCTAAAATCCTCATCTGGCATCCACATATATCTGCCTCGTGCAACCTTAAATCTTCCAATGTTGTTGCCATTGTAATCTTCAGCATAATGATACACATTGCGTTGGCAAAAGGCATGTTCATTCTCTGGAGCTGTAAAATCATATTCTTCATTTTCCTGATCAGTGCCATAATATTTCTCATCATATTCGGAATATTTATAATCATATTTATAGTTACTCTTCAATGATTCCTGCCCAGTCTGATTGAAAAGAACAGTATATGCTTCATTAATTTCATATGCACTGTATCTATATACATTTTCTTTGTTTGATTTATCTCTGTTTAGCACAGCATCCGGATGCACCATATGCATAAGCCGTCTGTACCGCTTCTTCAATTCCATCTTAGTAATATCTGATCTGACATCAAATATTTTATATGCCTGCTGAACCGTCATAAATACTGTATTCCTTCTACATTTTTTCTAAGTTATCATACACCATTTTTAAAAATTTTACTATTTTTATTATTCCTGTTGACAGTTATATTGTTATAGTGTACTATTGTGCTAGTGCACAGGTACGCGTCATGTGCACATTACCTATTACAGGAGGAGGGATTATGGACTATAAGGCTAATATACCAATTTATCTTCAGGTAATCGATGATATTAAAAAAGAATTCTTACCGGTGAGATTAAGCTTGGCGACAAGCTTCCATCAACCAGGGAACTTGCCGTACAGTACACGGTCAATCCTAACACTGCTGCAAGAATATACAATGAACTTGAACAGTGTGGTCTGTGCTATACCAAAAGAGGTCTTGGCACATTTGTATCAGAGGATGTGCATCTGATTGATACATTAAAGGCAGAACTTTCCAGTGAAATGATTGAGACTTTCATTTCCGGAATGACAAGCCTTGGTTTTTCTAAAGATGAGATTATTAATCTCATTAAGAATTATCACGAATAAAATATGGAGGGATTTAATTATGCTGCAATGTAAAAATGTTACTAAAAAGTATATGAAGATGACTGCCGTTAATGGTGTTTCCATCGACTTCATGCCTGGCAGAATATACGCTCTGCTCGGCTCTAACGGAAGCGGTAAAACAACTTTAATGAAGATGATAGCAGGTCTGGTAAAACCCACTTCCGGGGACATCACTCTTTCAGGTGTTCCAATAGGAGTAGAAACTAAGAAACACATAGCTTATATGCCTACTGAAAGTTATTTTTATAACTATATGAGCTGTGCTGATATTGGAAAATATTATGCTGATTTCTTTGAGGATTTCTCACTTGACCAGTACTACAACTATCTTAATGAGATGAAGCTTACGCCTGACATGAAAGCCAGCAAGATGTCATCAGGAATGATGGCTAAACTTAAGCTTGCTGTTAATCTTTCAAGAAATGCATCTGTTATTATGCTTGATGAACCACTTAACGGTGTTGATATTGTTGCAAGAGAGCAGGTTATCAATGCGGTAATCAGCAAGGCTTCACATGATAAGATTATCATCATGTCGAGCCACCTTGTTGATGAGCTTGAAGCTGTTATTGACTACGCAGTATTTATCAAAGACGGTGTGATTGTTTCACAGGGAGATGCTGAAAATTTACGAACAGCTTCGGGCATGTCAATCGTTGACCAGTACAAACGCATTTATGCATATTAAAAGGGGGAATCTTCAATGTTAAAATTAACAAAATACGAATTGAGAAAGAATCTTCTCGGTATAGGAATCGTGGCAGGTATTATCTGTGTACTTCAGGCTCTGTTTATGTTTTTCTGCATGACTGAAAATATTAACTATACAAGCCTTTTCGGAGGACTTTTAATAATAGCTGCCTCTGTAAGTTATTTTATTGTATTTATATTTGGAGTTGTAACATATTATAGAGAACTTTCAAGCAAAAGCAGTTACCTGATATTCATGACACCTAATTCATCTCTTAGCATAATTACATCAAAGCTGCTCTATACACTGATTATTGGAATAGGAATTTCAGCAATATTCATCGGCTTTGGAGTTCTTGATATATTCTTGATGGCTGGTGTCTTTGGTGATCTAGCTGACGCACTCAAGAATTTCTCAGAACCGTTAAAGATTCTGGGTATTGATGTTGTCAATATAATTATTAATATTGTAGCTGGAATAATATCATTCCTTATAGCTTTCTTCTTCCTTATATCACTTGCATACTTTGCCATAACACTATCTTCAACTGCCTTGCAGAACAATAAGATTAAAGGATTTATCTCAGTTATATTATTCTGTGTCCTTGCATATGCAACAATTAAGATTTCTTCTTTGTTGCCTGAACTTTATAAGAATCCAGACAGCTTATCCCAGGCATTAATGTCAAGCCTTCCAGCTACCATATTCCAGTTATTAATGGTGGTTGCATGCACATTCGGAAGTGCTGTGCTTCTTGATAAGAAGGTAAGTCTGTAATCATATTCTTATTGAATGAAATGTTGACTGTTTACATTTTTTGGGATGATACATTTCACTGTCTCTGGATAAGTGACAAAACCTACCAAAAGCTTCATGGTATTTAATTGTGTAGGTTTAATTCTTACAAATACATATGAATTTTACTTAAAAGACCTACCAACTTGATGTTCTCATCGAATATAGTAGGTCTTTTTATAATTATTCTATTGTTCAAAGACAGATTTCATCTCCAAAACACCTACTAAATTTCAGATATCATTCTATCTAGTAGGTTTCCAGACCTTACATGCCATACATCTCACATCCAATGGACCTACTAATATCCTAATATCTCTCTATCTAGTAGGTTTCCAGCTCTTACCAACAAAATATATCCTTAATTTTATCTATGCTCTTCATTCTTAATTGCCTCCCAGAGGTTTTTCTCAACTTTGCCTGCCATAACAGATAGTGTCTGCACCTCTTCTTCACTGAATCCATTATATATAACATTATCGATTCTGTTAAATATCCTGATAACTTCATCAGCCTTCTGGCTGCCATAATCAGTAAGTAACACATTCCACGACCTTCTGCTTACCGGATTATTTTCTCTCTTTAACAGACCATCCTTTTCCATTCTGTCTAATGTTCTTGACATCGTAGTTACATCCATAAGGCAAGCATCCGCCAGCTCTTTCTGATTCATAATCCCATGTTCTCTTAATTCCTTAAGAATTCTTGGCTGCCCCTGGCCAACTGTAAGCCCAAGTTCAATAAAAATGGCCTTATCAGCCGTCTTCGAAGCATTTCAATATCAAAGAACACATTTTTAATTTCATTATCCATAATTACATTTCCCTCTTAAGCACTGATTTCATGCGGTATACAACACTGTCTAATCAAGCTCAAACTGTCCTGTATACAACTGATAATATCTGCCCTTCTGCTCAAGCAGTTCATCGTGGCTGCCTCGTTCAATGACTTCACCCTTTTCAAGAACCATTATGGCATTAGAATTCCTTACTGTCGAAAGCCTGTGTGCAATAACAAATACGGTCCTTCCCTCCATTATTGCATCCATTCCCTTCTCTATAAGCCGCTCTGTTCTTGTATCAATTGAGCTTGTAGCCTCATCAAGAATAAGCACCGGCGGCTTGGCAATTGCAGCTCTCGCAATTGCGATAAGCTGTCTCTGTCCCTGCGAAAGATTGCTGCCATCAGCAGTAAGCATCGTGTCATAGCCTTGCGGAAGTCTTGTTATAAATGAATCAGCATTGGCAATCTTAGCTGCCTCCCTTACTTCCTCATCTGTTGCATCAAGCTTTCCATATCGTATATTGTCTGCAATAGTTCCTGTAAACAGATGTGTTTCCTGTATAACCATTGCAAGTGAACGCCTCAGGTCGTCTTTCTCAATATTCATTACATCAATGCCGTCATAAGTTATTGTTCCTGACTGGATATCATAAAATCTGTTAATAAGATTAACAATAGTAGTCTTTTCCCGCTCCTGTCGAACCAACAAATGCTATCTTCTGTCCTGGCTTTGCAAACAACGAAATCTTGTTAAGTACCCTCTTTTCAGGCACATATCCGAACACAACATCATTAAATCTTACATCACCCTTAAGCTCAATAAGCTTCCCCTGCCGGCAGCTTCCATGCAAAAAATCCTGTCTTATCAGAAGTTTCTGTAAGGGTATTATCCTCATTTTTAATGACATTGCACAAAGTTACTTTCCCTTCATCAGGCTCCTCTGCCTCATCCATCATGTCAAATATTCTCTCAGCTCCCGAAAGCGCTGAAAGTATGAAATTAACCTGCTGTGTGAACTGGTTTAATGGCATGGCACTCTGTCTTACATACACAAGATATGCAGATATGCTGCCAAGGTCCATGATTCCTTTTATTACAAATATGCCTCCAACGCAGGCAGAAAGCGCATAATTGAAATATGACAGACTTACAATTACCGGGATAAGCATGCCCGAATATGCAAGTGCATTAGTCGATTCCTTTCTAAAGCTCTCATTCATCTCACAGAATTTTTCAAAATTCTTCTGCTCATGGTTAAATACTTTTTCAACCTTCTGACCTGCCATCATTTCTTGAACAAAACCGTTGATATTGCCAAGCTCCTTCTGCTGTCTGTGATAATATTTCTTGCTGCGTTTACCATTGTATTTGATAAAGATGAACATAAGAATAAGAAAAACAACAACAATAATAGTCAGCCTTACACTTAATACCAGCATCATAGTTATAGTTCCAAAAAAGCGTAAGAAAGCTCTGTATTACCATGGCAAAACTATTGTTCATTGCTTCCTGAACCGTATCAACATCATTAGTGAAATGACTCATAATCTCACCATGTGTATTATTATCAAAATATTTTAACGGAAGCTTCTGTGTGTGCTTAAAAAAGGTCCATTCGAATCTCACTTACTACCTTCTGGGAAGTATGCACCATAAGCCTGTTGTAGCCAAGCGTTGAGAGCGCACCGCACGCATACATGACACCCATTCCGCACACAGCAATGATAAGCCCCTTCATATTGCCCGGCACGATAAAATTATTAACTACAGGCTTTATTAAAAATGTTCCCATAATTCCTGCACCTGCACTTATAAATACAAGAATTGCTATAAGCAGAAATGCCCATTTATAATGACCCAGATATGAAAGGAGATGCTTAACAGTCTTTTTTAGTGTCCTTTGGTCTTTTATATCCAACATATTTAGCCATTATAAATCCACCCCTTCCTTCTGTGATTCATATATTTCCTGATATATCTTATTAGTCCTTAACAGGCTTTCGTGTGTTCCGATTGCGTCCACACGACCACCGTCCATAATAATTATTTGGTCTGCTTGACACACTGACGATATTCTCTGTGCAATTATAATCTTAGTCATATCAGGAAGCTTCTTTTGCAAGTGCATTTTTTATCTTTCCTTCTGTTGCAGTATCAACCGCACTCGTTGAATCATCAAGAATAAGAACCTTCGGCTTTTTAATATAGCTCTCGCAATACATATTCTCTGCTTCTGTCCACCTGATACATTGACACCGCCCTGTCCCATCTCTGCATCAAATCCTCCAGGAAGCCTGTCTATGAATTCATCAACACATGCTATGCTGCATGCCTCTTTAATCTCATCCAGAGTCGCATTTTCATCGCCCCATCTTAAGTTATCAATAAGTGAGCCTGAAAACAGCGTATTCTTCTGCAATACAACTGCAATAGCATCCCTTAAATGTCTAACCGGATATTCCTTAATACTAATTCCATCTATCTTAATCTCACCCTTACTTGCATCATAAAGTCTTGGAATAAGCTGGATAAGCGTCGTCTTTGATGAACCTGTCTGGCCGATTATTCCGACTGTCTGTCCTGCATTAATGTGAAATGAAACATCTGACAGAACATATTCTTTAGCAGTATCCTTATATTTAAACCAGACATGGTTAAATTCAATCTCACCCTTCTTAACTTCAATGTCCTTTGCATTCTCATCAGTTATATCAATCGGCTCGTCAATTACCTTCATGATTCTTTCTGCAGAAGCAAGTGACCTTGTCATAAGAAGGAACACATTTGACATCATCATAAGTGAATTAAGTATCAGAAGAACATAGCTCAAGAAAGAAGTAAGCTGTCCAATCATCATCTGTCCTGAATTAATCAGTCTTCCGCCTATAAGAAGAATACCAAGAATTGTAGAATACATAACGAACTGCATAGCAGGCATGTTAAGTACAGCTATTCCAAATGCTTTCTCTGATTCGTTTTTCAGATTATCATTAACATTCCTAAATTTTTCAATTTCGTAATCGCCACGCACATATGATTTAACAACTCTTACTGCTGTAAGATTCTCCTCTATACACCTGTTTACAAGGTCAACTGCTCCCTGCATTCTTCCATATCGTGGACCAACATTAATGATTATTATGATGAGCAGGACTGCCAGAACTGGAAGTGCTACAAGAAAGACCAGTGCCACTGTTGAATTAATCTGGAATGCCAGAGTCGTTGCAAATATCAGCATTACCGGACTTCGTCCAAATGGACGCATTCCTGTTGATACAGCATTCTGGATATTAGTCACATCACTTGTGAGTCGTGTAACCAGTGACGAAACACTGAAATGGTCTATATTAGAAAATGAATAAGACTGAAGTTTCTCGTACTCAGCCTTTCTTATATTAGCACCCAGTCCCTGACCTGCAAGTGCAGAAAATCTTGCACTTCCCACACCTAATATAAGCGCTGCAACTGCACATACAGCCATCTGGATACCTTTGTTTATTATATATGGAACATCTGAATTGGTCACACCTATATCAATCAGGTCAGCCATCAGCTTAGGCACCATAATCTCAAGCACAACTTCAACACCTATACATATAAGCGCCAGCCATGCGTATTTCTTATATTCTTTCATGTAAGAAAAAATTCTTCTCAACATTACTTGTACCTCCGATTGTTGTATATGCAACTATTGTATTTTCAAGTTCAAGCAATGTCAAGAAGACATTTTTATAACTATTTTACATTTTTCTTATATACTATATAAGAAATTACTGATGTAATCGCTTCGGTAATCCAAAAGCATGCCATACACCAACTGCACCTGTTATCCTTGACATAACAAATGCAACCGGAATTATTACCGCAACATATCTGCATACAGATATGATAAGTGATGGAAATCCTTTTCCAAGTCCTTCAAGTGCCCCCGCCGAAGTAACTGATACAGTTGATACAATAAATCCGGCACTTATGATTCTTAATGCTGTCTCTCCTTCATTTATTGTGTCAGGATTGCTTGTAAACAGACCGATAAGTGAACCCGGTATTTCAAGACAGAGAATTGTACCTGCTGCCATAATAGCAAATATAAGTACCATTGATGTCTTATATATCTTTCTTACTCTCTCATGCTCCCCTGCTCCGTAATTATAGCCCATAAGCGGTCTCATACCCTGTACAACTCCGTTGGCTGGCAGATAAAGGAATGTCTGCAGCTTGTAATACACGCCAAGCACGAATACATACACAGCCGAGTAAGCCGCAAGTATTACATTAAGCACTGATATAAGAATAGATGGAAGTGCTAGGCTTAAGCTTGCCGGCATACCGATAGAATAAAGTCTCTTTGCCATTGAACCTTCTATCCTCATCTCTGATTTTCTGAATTTAACCGGAATAGGCTTAACAATATATATTATGATATATAGCACAGCTGCCGAAGTCTGACCTATTCCTGTCGCAAGTGCAGCGCCCTCAATTCCCATTGAAGGAAATGGGCCTATTCCGAATATCATCATCGGGTCAAGCACAATATTAACTATACAGCCTGTCATAAGACAGACCATAGAAGCATTCATTCTTCCAACTGCCTGAAACACCTTCTCAAACATAAGCTCAATTCCAAGCATTATTGAAAATGCAAATGCAATATTGGAATATTTAAGTCCCAGTGAAACTATCTCTGCGTCCTTTGTAAACATTTTTAAAAATACCGGCATGCCTGCTATGCATATCACAGTAAGCACAACAGCGTGTATGCAGCTTAAGAGCATGCCCTGACTGGCTGCCTTGTCTGCCTGCTTCTGATTCTGTGCACCCATAAAAAATGATATGACTGCATTAATTCCTATTGCAAATCCTATCATAACCGAGCTTATAAGATTCTGTACCGGAAATACAAGTGACAAGGCTGTCATCGCATTTTCACTTATCTTAGCAACAAAGAAGCTGTCAACAATGTTGTACAATGAATTAACCATCATTGATATTACCATTGGAAGCGACATTTTTAATAACAATGGGAGTATCTTCTGCTCCTTCATATATGTCTGATTCATATTATCTACCTGTCCTTTGTAAAAAAAAAAGAGCCATCGAGTGGCTCTTTTTTAATGATACACGATAATATTTAATTATTCAACCAGATTCTTTCTCGTATACATAAGCAGTTCCATTATAAGTATCAGTGGCATTGTGAATATGCACCATACTGATTCTCTTAATGCTTCAAGCATACAGATTCTTACTATCGTTCCCCTTCTCATCCCCAGACCATGAAGCAGCTTATATCTTTTCTTTTCTGCGTTCAATCCTGTTTCTTACAATGATTGCCATTATAAGAAGCTGGATTACAACTGCCGCTGCTATTGTTATTCCATATTGAAGAATATTGTTGATAAGCTGTGTTCTGTATATATTCTTTGCGTCAACATTAGAACCATATGCAAGGTCATTATTCTCGAAGTACACTGACAGCTTGTTATTAGTTGCTGAAAATGCTGATGATAAATCATACTGTACACTCAACTGGTTATAATGCAGGCTGAAATCAAGGTCACCCGTCATCTCATCACCTGTCATTCTCTCCATAAGGTTTCGCTGGTTATCAACTGCCTGCTCTGCCAGTGACATTCCGGCAAGTGCTGTGTAATAACCATAATCGACCATTATTCCGTTGAAATCCTCTCTTACATCATTGGTTACTTTTATAACTGCTGCAACAGTTGGTGATACACATGCGTCAAATAATACTTCGTATCCGTCCAGAATCTGTTTATCATTAGTTTTATCATAACCACCTATACTGCTTCCCCCATGACCATCATAATCAACATACAGATTGATTTTACCGGAATTATTATATTTTTCATAAAATGCCTTATCATACGGATATATGTAATTTCCTGATGTCATATCGCTCTCAAGATGTATGTTTGGATCTACCGGCAGCTGATAATAATTATAATTAAGGGTATCACCTGCTTTTAGTGTGTCATCATATGTTCCGTCAGGGGCGTCCTGCAGGAATACTACAACCTGTCTGCCATTAACGAAATCATCATAATTTCTGTACTTTTTATCAATATATTTCTCAAGCTTATTATACAGTTCTTTAGTAGGATTAACATACTCTGTAGAATATATATAACGATACCCATAATCTGTAATTGGTGTATCTCTTCCGTAACCATTATCTGGTGAAATAGTATCCAGTCCCATCTTGTGGTAGTCCTGATTATCCCAGAACCATGTCCTTTCTGATTCAAATGCAGAATATGATATTGATTGTATTCCTCCGATATTATCAAGCTCTGCAAGGAATTCTTCGGTAAATCCATCAAGCAGATTGGTATTACCCCTTTTACAATATCTGTTAAGATAATTTACTAATAAAGGTTCCAGCATTATCAAATCTTCATCATTATATTTTATAGAATAGACAGGTCCTCCGTCATCTTTAAGTTTATTCTTTAATTCACCAAAACTTATATTGAATCTGTTTCGTTCTTTCCACGGATTATTTAAAAGCTCACTTCTTTCCTGGCTATAATCATCACCTTCCGGTATATTATAAAACCCTTTTACATACGCATAATAATATATATACATTTCATACACTGAATCTGTCGGGTCTAGATATCCATATATATCAGGAAGCGCATTGTTAGCCTTATATGCTGTATATGATTTTCTTATCATTAACGCTGAGAACACGAGTATTCCGCATATACATAATGCAAATGCCCTGAGTCCCACAGCCATAAATATGCCATCTCTTCTCATTAATCTCGAGCTTATTGTCCTGACAAGATTAGCTGGCTTAATGCGAGATGGCTTTCCTGCGACACTGACAGATTCATGTGTCCTGCTCTTCTTTTTTCTTACCGCCTTTATGTTTTCTTAACCTGTTAGCGATAAGTTCCGCAAGTTCTTCTACCACAATTGCAGCAATTACTGAGCACACGCTCTTTATTATTATACCTGCAGTAATTTTATAGAAATGGAATCCATTATGAATCTCAAGTCCCTTTCCTATCGCAAATCCTGTGAGCAGTGCCAGAATAAGCCCCACAATACCTGCCGGAATAATTATAAGTGCATTCTCAGTGATATACATTTTACGCATCATGGACTTGTCCATGCCAAGTCTTCTGAATCTCTGGTATGCTGTCTGTCTCCTGCCACGGTACTCTATTAACTGGTATGAAAGTGCAAGAATTCCAATTACCATAACAACTATGTACATATAAGCATATACAAGTGCTGAACTCCAGGGCTGGTAATCATATACTGCGGAATTATATTCTGTCTCTGTCTTTGCGTCTTCTTTAATCTTCTTATACACAGTATTGTAATCTGATGTTCTGACCGATTCTTTCAATGAATACAAATATGAATTCCTACTCTTTGTGTTAAATACTGAAAGTGCATTTTCAGTTACGACAGCACCTGGCATCTTCCTGCCATATTTCCATATGCTTGTGTAATTGGCAAATATGCCACACAGACGGAACTGTCTTTCCTGTCTTGCTGACGCATTATACACACTGTTTTCTTCACAATATCTGATTGTGATTGTCTCCCCTATCTCACCCACATAGCCAAGCGACAATAGTGTGTTCCAATCCATTGCTATCTCGTCATCATTCTCCGGAAGATGTCCCTCATCAAGCTTAAGTCTTCCCTGTTTTACAAATGCTTCATCAAAGCTTCCTAGTATGTACCCTGTCATCTTCCAGTCCTGATTGAACATATCAACACATGTAACTGCCTTAACAGGCGGATTAAGATATGCATGTTCACTTAAAGACTTATTAGGTTCTTTAGATGTAACTTCACATAAAAACCAGTCCCCAAATCTTGATTTATTAGACGACATCTGCCACTGGTACATATTCTCCTGAAATATAAGAACCGCTGTTACAAAAAACACGGCTGCAAGCGTGGTACACGCTGCTTTGATAATCTGCGGCATACGTCTTTTAATGCTCAACAGAGTAATCCCAAATACCGACATACGCAATCCCCTTTCGTATGTACTTCTATGTTACTGACACACACCATCTACTATAGTAATTATCTTATCCGCATAATCTGCCATCTGTCTGTCATGCGTAACCATAATTATTGTCTGATTGTGCTTCTGGCTTGCCTTGGATAACATCTGTGCAACTGTTCCCGCACTTCCTGCGTCAAGATTACCAGTCGGCTCATCAGCAAGGATTACAGCCGGATGAGTAATCAGCGCTCTTGCTATCGCAACTCTCTGCTGTTCTCCACCTGACATCTGCGATGGAAACTTATTCTTACAATGCGATATTCCCAATTCCTCTAACAAATCATCAACTTCATTCTCATCAGGCTTCTTGCCATCTATAAGAATCGGCATAACAACATTTTCATATGCTGTGAATTCTGGAAACAGGCTGTAATCCTGATATATAAAGCCTATATTTCTTCTTCTGAACTCTGACAATTCCTTGTCCTTCATTCCTGTTATCTTCTTTCCGGCAATAATAACACTTCCGGTATCCGGCTCGTCAACACTTCCAAGAATCCTCAAAAGTGTTGATTTACCTGAACCACTCTTTCCTATTATTGCTGTAAATTCCCCCTGTCCAAACTCAAGTGTGCAGTTCTTGAGTGCCGGAACATCAACGCTTCCGGCATGATAAGTTCTTTCAATGTTCTCCGCTCTTAACATAATCTCGTTCATAATATACCCATCCCTTCTATCCATATTTTTATAGTTTCCTCACAAATCCAGTAAACATCAGCAGTTCCATTAACAATAACAATGGCATTGTAATCACGCACCATACCGATTCCCGAAGTGCCTCAAGCATACATACTGAAACAATCTTTCCACGCCTCATTCCCAGACTGTGCAAAAGCATCATTTTTCTTTTCTTCTGTTAATACGGTTTCTTATAACAATTGCCATAATTAACAGCTGCATAACTATCATTGCAATAATAGTGATTCCATACTGCAGTATACTGTTGATAAGCTGTGTTCTGTATGTATTCTTGATATCAACATTACTGCTATAAGAGATATCGTTATTGTTGAAATACACACCTATCTTATTATTGGTTGCTGAAAATGTTGATGTCAGGTCATACTTTATGCTTATCTGGTTGTAACACAGTTCAAAATCCATATCACCGCTTAACTCTTCTCCAATAAGTCTCTCCATAATATCTTTCTGTCTGTCAACCGCCTGCTGTGCCATGTTAATACTTGCAATTGCGGTATAATAACCAAATGTCGGAATTCCATTGAAATCCTCCATAACCTCGTCAGTAACTTTGACAACAGCAGCAACCTGTGGAGCAACGCATGCATCATAAGCTGCTTCGAGCTTTTCCATAAGCTTATAATCAGGATTAAAATCATGTGTATTGTTGTAATCTAATAAATACCTGTTATATGCTTTATCATAAGGAAATATTGAAAAATATGAAGAATCAATTATATTACTCTCATCACCATACGTATTCTCATCTACTCTGTAATAATTATAATAAAGTGTATCTCCGGCATTAATAGTGTCATCATATCCACCCTCTGGCAGATCTCTTAAGAATAAAACCACCTGTTTTCCTTCCTTAAATGCTTCATAATCAACATACTCTTTATCTATATATTTCTCCAGTTTGCTGTATAGTTCTTTGGTTGGCTGTGCATATTCTGTAGAAAACAAATACCTGTCTCCATAATCAGGAAGATGCTCTTTATGATATGAACTTTTTTCAGGATGAAATGTAAATGTCTGCATCTTTTCATAATCCTGTGAATCCCAGAACCAGCTTCTTTCTGATTCAAATACAGAATATGACACGGAATTTATTCCATTAATCTCCATCAGCTCGTCAATAAATTCCTTAGAAAATCCTTCCAGAATATTATTATTAGGATCTTTTAAATATTTACTCTGCCCCATATTAATAAAGCCAAGTGACCTTCCTATGCTGTCACTGTCATTAACCTTGATTGCATCATTCCAGTCCCACATATTTCCGGCTTCAACTAATTCCTTTATCTTATCAAAATGTATGTTATATCGTATTCTCTGCTTACTGACATACTCACTCATGTCATTCCTGCTTGTGATTTCACCAGTATAATTCATTGACTTCAGCGGCAGATTATTATAGTCCTTAAGATAATACCAGTAGTTCATAAATAATGCCGTTTTATCCTGATTAACATCAATATATCCATATATATCCGGCACACTGTCATTGCTCTTATATTCTTTAAAAGCATTTTGAATCTTCAAAGCAGAAAATATAATAACTCCACATATACATAATGCAAAAAGCCTTATTCCGACAGCCATCAAAGCCCCATCTTTTCTTATAAATCTTGAACTTACAGACCTTACAAGATTATGCCTGTTCATACGGCTTTTCTTATAACGCATATGTACCGGTCTGTTTACCCATTTCTTGGACACTGCTTTCTTTCTATAGAAATGTATGTTGGATATTATTCCGCTAAGTTCCTCAACTATAACTGCAATCACCACCGAACCGGCACTTTTAATAATAACCTCCATATTCACCCTGTAGAATTCATAACCAGACTTGGCTTCAAGTGCCTGTCCTGTAAAGTGTCCTACTGCCAGTGCAAGCAGAATGCCAATAATTCCTGCCGGAATCAGTATAAATGCGTTCTCTGTTATATACATTTTACGGATGCCTGCTTTAGTCATTCCCATCTGGCTGAACATATTATACGACTTGCGTCTTGTATTCCTGTATTCAATAAGCTGGTATGACAATGCGAGAATTCCAATAACCATGACTACAACATACATATACATGTAAACTGTTGCTGACTTCCATGGTGAATAATCATATACTGCCGCATTATATACTGTCTCGCACCTTATGTCTTCCTTTATCTTCTTATAAACATTTGCATATTCACTTGTTCTTATCGAATCCTTGAATCCATACAGATACAGATTATCAATTTTATAATCAAAATCGTTTAACTTCTCATCTGTAACTAATGCTCCTGGAATCATTTTCCCGTTCTGCCATATATTGGTATAATTCTGGAATATTCCTACTAATGTATATGTTTCGATTCTTTGATCTGACTCATAATTAATATTATCTGCACGATAATAATATATTGTTATCTTCTGTCCTAACTCCCCTGCATATCCAAGCTTTAACAATGTATTCCAATCCATTGCAATCTCATCATTATTCTGTGGCATACGGCCTTCGTCAAGTTTTTAATCTGCCCTGCTTAATGAAATCGTCTGTCATGCTCCCTATATGCAACTTCGTCTCATTCCATTCACTGTCATATAACTCCACCCTGCTTTTCGCGCTGACCGGCCCACACAGATAATTATGTGTGCTTAATATTTCGTTAGCTTTTTCTTACTTCTCTCACATATGAACCAGTCTCCGAATCTTGACTTATTGGATGACATCTGCCACTGGTACATATTCTCCTGAAATATAAGAACCGCTGTCACAAAAAACACCGCCACAAGTGTTGTAAGCGCCGCCTTCCATATCTGCGAGAACCGTCTCCGTATACTTTTGAAAGTAATCTTTAAAACATTCATTCAAGTACCCCTGTAAGATTTAGGTATATACCTTATTACCATGCTTATACATTATCATGCGAACCTTACAAAAACCTTACAGCCAAATATTTTTATAAGACTTCGCAGTTGTTTGTCCATTTTATATGTGTAATGCTGGTATGAGTGTCTATAGAACAAAATTTGAATATGACGAGCTGTGCAGGAGTTAATGCCGCTATATACATAAGGTCAGTTCACAAAAGCTCATTCAAACGAAGTGCGTTTGCTTTTTGTGGACTGTAATAAACTTTGTAGATAGCGGCATTTACTCCTGCTAAGCGATGTCATCCTGAAAGTTTTGTGCTATAAACACTCATACTGACAGGGGATATATATGATATGGACAAACAACTGCGAAGTCTCTCTTAATTAATCTTCCACCGGTAGCCGATTCCGCGGATTGTCTCTATATAAGCTCTGCCGTCCTCACGGTTTCCAAGCTTTGTCTTTAGCCTGCTCACGGTAACCGTGAGCGTATTATCCTCCACAAATGTTCCGTATCTGTCCCACATTTTCTGGAAAATGTATCTCTTCTTACAATAAGTCCCTTGTTGTTTATAAGTATCTCTAACACATGAAATTCTGTTGGCGACACGCTTATCTGTTTATCTGCATGAATAATTGACTTATTCTTAAAGTCTACTATAAGAGTTCCATCCTTATAAATGTCTGTACCACCTGATATTCTTCTAACATTAGCCATTATTCTTGATACAAGCTCAGCAACCCTGAACGGCTTCACAACATAATCATCACCGCCGCAGTCAAGTCCTTTGATAATACTATCTTCATCATCACACGATGTTAAAAATATTATTATCTGGCTTCCGTGTTCTCTTATCATCCTGCACACATCAAATCCATTGCCATCAGGCAGATATACATCTAACAGGAATACATCTATTGCAGCTTCTTCCTGTTCATATATTTTATTAAACTGTCCTACACTTGCCGCTTCCACAACTGAATATCCTTTTTCCTGTAATATTCCTGCAAGCTGCTGCCTTATAAAATCATCATCTTCCAATATAAGTATCTTGGTCATATTCTCTCCCAGACAGTACATTTTCTATATTGTAATGCACTAACCTTACACATATCTTACAATTCAGCCTTTCTCTTAAGAACATATCTTGGTATCTGTACCCTTATAACAGCACCCTTTCCGTCCTCGTTATTACGCACATCTACGGTTCCATGATGTGCTTCAATAATAAGCCGGGACAGGTTAAGTCCTATACCGGCATGCCCTGCGGCAGCACTTCCCGTTGTCTCAAACCTGTCAAATACATACGGTATCAGGTCCTCTTCAAATCCACTTCCATTATCCTTAATATTGACTATACATTTGTCATCACGGCATGCAGCTTTAACTTCAACCTTATCGCACAGCTCGCTGCTGTTCTGTATTATATTGATAAATGCTTCTCTTATCCATTCTTCATCAGCATTGATGCAATAGTCTTTGTCATCACATTCCACCGTTATATTGCAGTCATTCTTAGGAAGCTGGTTCACAACATCACAAAGCATGCTGTTCACATTAATGTCCTGCTCTGTCATGATTATCTTGCCTGCTTCCATTCTGCTTATTGTCATCAGCTTACTTATAAATGACCTGATTCTTTCAATCTGTTCAAAGCATCTTTCAGAAGTTCCCTATTTTCACCACTCTCTTCTAACCTGTCAAGTGCAATACTTAGTGCTGTAAGTGGTGTCTTTATCTGATGTGCTATATTTTCCGTAAAATTCTGCAGTTTCTCATTACGCTCAACAAGAAATCTTTCACCTGCTTTCTGTTTTTTCTTTAATTGCCGGTTCTCTGTATCTAGATTAATAACATATGAATAGATATCATTATGTCCGATTTTTACAATCATCCTTATACATGCTGCCATTACAACTGCAATTATAATTATCCCTGCCACTGCAATTATCCATTGACCACTTCTATAATACATATATGATGAACCATTTTCTGTATACCCGCACTGCATAACTACATTCTTATACTTTGATACATCACTCAATGAATACCTATTATAAAACATCATATCTATCAGATATTCTCCTGATTTGTTATCTATGTTATACAATCCCGCTGCCAGTGCCCTGAACTTTAATTCATAAAATCCAGTCGTAACAGCAATTATAAGTATGGCAATTCCTGCCATAACACAAAAAGCAGCCATCATCTTTTTCCTGATGACGGCTACTTTCCTTTCTGCTATATGTTCTATATCTTTTTCTTCCTCTATTATTACTGTATCTGACATAAATCCCCTTAACTACATGCATTAGTTTCTGGAAGTATTATATCATTTTATTCTGTTAAAGCATATCTGTTAATTAAAATGAATTGATTGATGGCCTGTTGGCAACAGTTTGTTGACCAAAGCCCACTAAACTCCTGTGAATTCTCGATTTCGTAGGTATATTTTCCAACTTAATACGTTGATTTCAACCATTAAACCCACTCATTCATTATCCAGATACATTTTAGTAGGCTTTTCCCATCAATTATTCTCTGAAAGAGCCACATCTCAACTGAAAAAGCATACTAAACTTGATATATTTGCCCACTTAGTAGGTTTCTGCCTCAAAAAGCCAGAAATCCAACTCACATCACGGCAAGCTCATATCTTACTTCTTCCCCTTCTGTGTCAGCAGAACTGACATTATCAATGAAGTTATCGGCACTGTAAGTATTATGCCCATTGTTCCTGATATTCCACGCATTATCTCAATTGCAACCGAGTACATGTTAAGAATCTGGTGCATCTGGTATGAATATGCGTATATTATCATGACAAGTCCCAGACTTCCTCCTGCATAAGCAAGAATAAGTGTGTTAGACATTGTTCCTATCATATCTCGTCCAATATTAATTCCTGAACGGAATATTTCCCTTGCTGATATGTCAGGTCTGTTTTCTTTAATCTCATGTAATGATGATGAAACTGACATTGCAACGTCCATTACAGCTCTAACGATGCAATCAGTATTCCAGAAAACAGCATTCCGCCTATGTCAAGCTTTGAATTCTGGCCTACATATATAAGGTTCTCTATATCGTCAACATTGTATCCTGTTACATGTCCAAAATGTCCGAAAACAAGTGCTATAAGACCTGATACAACCACTCCGGCTATTGTACCAAGCATAGCGCCAATTGATTTCTTCTGAAAATCTGCCAGTAGAATAAATGTTATCAGCGTAATTATGACAACTGATAATGTAGCTGCAATAAATGGTGAAACACCTATATACATCATCGGAATATACATCATTACTACAACTGCAAATGTGAATATAAGTGCGAGTACTGAATTGAAACCTTTCTTTCCTCCAACCAGCCACATAAGTCCGAAAAATGCTGCTAATAACGCAATTATCTCCGGTTCACGGTCATAATTATATACATTGGCTGAGAGATTTCCATTATATTCACTTATATTAGCTATTACCCTTGTTCCAACCTTACAGTTGGCTCCGTACAGATATCCGTTAAGACTGTACGCTTTTTACTTCTTCTCCCTTGTGGCTTCCTGATTTAATACGTAAAACAACCTCCTGGCTGTCGCCACTTTCTAAGTCAGCGGCAGCCTGAAGGTCTTCATTATCATTCTGTATAACCACTGCCTTAACAAACTTAGTATTGTCTTTGGCAAGCAGTGGTTTTCTTTCTACACTTGTGTAGAATAGAAACATCGCAATCATAATAAGTGCCACAACAAGGTATTTACCAAATGTGTCTATTATCTTTCGCAAATGTCTTCCTTCTTTCTGATTCCAACTATAACAGCGCCGATACCTGCTGCGGCGGCAGCCATACAAGCATATACTCTTGCAAGCATGTTATCTCCTGTCTGTGGAGCTTTGCCATTATCAGCTGATGAATTGGTTGAAGTATTATCTGCCGGTGCAGATGGTTCTGTTACAGTATTGTTATCTTCCTGTACAGTAAGTGCATTAATTGCATTAACAACTGCAGTTTTTGCATCCTCTAATGCCTTGGCATCAATCTTAGGTGCATTCTCAGACTTATAATCCGCAAGCTGTGCCTGTGCACCTTCCTGTGCCTGAATGTATATAGTCTTGTCCAGAAGTGTTGATACACCCTTCTTAAATCTGTTAACACTCTTTCCACTTTCAGATGTTGACTTATCTGCTGCATTCTTTACAGAACCATATCCTGACACTCTGTCAGTATCTTTACCATAATTATTTACGATATCTGCAAGCATTGGATCCTTGTCTGTTGTATATGCTGCCTTAATCTTCTTTAATGCTGAAAGAGCATCTTTAAGAGAATTCATGCTGGCTTCTGTATAATTAACCTCTGTGCCGTTAATTAAAGCTTCTGCATTATTAATAACCTCATCCACTGACATATCTGTATTAGTCTTATTGATTGTAAAATCATCCGCATATTTATTACCGTTGTAGTCATATGTCTTGATGGTAAGTGAGCCGCTCGAAAAATCAATTGTTGAGAATGATGGGAGACATGCATTAGTTCTCTCTGCAATGTAGTATGGTGTGTAGTTAAGCAGATTGTAGTACTTAGAACCTGAGCCTGAACCTGTTGTTATATAAAGAGTTCCATCCGGATTAGTTACCGAACCGCTGCTTATATCATAGTCAACTACATTTCCATCAAGAATCTGATAACTTCTTGAAAATGTGTGGTCATGTCCTGTAAGACATATATCAACGTTAAATTCATCCATTAATGGTGCAAAGATAATTCTGTTTGTAGTAGCATCTGTATCTGCATGTGGCTGTCCTGAGCCATAGATATCGCTGTGGAATATTACAACCTTCCACTTTGCATCAGGGTTGCTTGCTACAGCTTTTTTCATAAATGTTCTGTGTTCCTCCTGATTACGGTTATTGCTGTTTAATGATATGAATAACACATCTCCATAATTGAAATAGAAATCGCTTCCTGCTGCTGTACTTCCTAACTTATCCTCTGAATTAGGATTGTTAAAATGTGCTGAATAATCTGCACCAGCCATATCGTGGTTACCAATTGTGGCAGCGATTGGGAGGCTTCTGAACACTGACGGATAAAGATATCCGGCATACTCGCTCTCTCTTGTCTTTTTATCATCATCCTTAGCTGCACCAGACTGGTTAATCTGATCACCTGCTGACAAAAGGAATGATGCATCTGGACATGTCTTTAATGCCTGCTGCATTGTCTTGTTCCAGTTGTAAGCATCTCTTGCAACACTGGCATCATTAGCTGATTTATCTGAACTGCTTCCTGAAGCACCAACCTGAGGGTCACCGGTAAGAATAACTGAAAACTTATCAGTTGCCTTAGTTGTGTAATCATATTCAGCAGACCATACACTGTCATCTCCTGTGTAATTGTCTGTGTACTGGTAATGATACTGTGTGTTCTCTTCAAAGTAATCAGCTATGTTTACCTTATTAGCTGCACTGTATGACTTTCCCTGCCAGTTCTCAGCACTGATAGACTCGGCATTACCTGTTACAACCTTGGCTGATGACTTTGAGCCATCCTTCCATACCTTTACTGCCGGTGTTCCTTTTCCAGCTGAATACCATGAAAAATTAAGATCTGCCGCATCTGAGCCTGGAGTTAAAGCTACATTTTCAGTCTGTGCATAAGCTTTTTCTCCTCCCTGCCATACATTAGAAAGCCAGTTCTGGAAATCCGCTGAATTATCTGTATCCTGCTTGAATGTACTCTGACTCACATCCGCCTCACCATATGCAAATGCATTAATGAGTGGCGCCTGACTTACAAGAACTGTTGACATTGCAGCAAGTGCTGCACCTTTTCTTAATAAATTCTTACTTCTCTTCATTTTTTCCTCCACATAATGAGATATATTTATTCGTATACTGTTGTGCAACGAATTGTCATTACTATATCCCTATGTGGTAAACTTACAATAATTGCCCTGTAAATCTTATGTAAAATTTTTGTTGTAAGCAAAAAATAAGACACAGATGTTTAATGTCTGTGTCCGATTTTTTCAATTTATTTGTTTTCAAGCTTTGTAATACATTTATCCAGAGATGTTGCAAACCAGTCAATATCGTTCTCTGAAAATACCATTGGTGGACGAAGCTTTAAGATATTTCCGTAATGGCCTATAACTGATGTGAGAATATGCTCATCTCTTAACATCTCTATTACATTCAACGCCATATCCTTATCAGGTGTCTTGTTGCCATCATTCTTAACGAATTCAAATCCTAGGAACAAACCTGCACCTCTTACATCACCTACTGATTCAGGGTGTCTCTCCTGTACCTCTTTAAGTGCCTTAAGAAGTGCCGCACCTGCTTTCTTACAGTGTTCCTGAAGATTTTCATCCTTAATATATTTAAGAACAGCCTGGGCAGCGGCTATTGATACAGGATTACCGCCAAATGTGTTAAAGTAAGGAAGCTTGTCGCTGAAGGCTGCAAGTACATCCTCCTTTGCCGCTAGTCCTGAGATTGGAATTCCGTTACCCAGCGGCTGACCCATTGTTATCATATCAGGGACAATTCCGTGTCTTGCAAATCCAAAGAATGCCTGTCCGGTTCTTGCAAATCCCGGCTGAACCTCATCTGCTATAAATACTCCGCCATTCTTATGTACAACATCTACTGTTGCTTTTTAAGAATCCTACAGGGTCAGGATATATACCATCTGATGAGAATATTGAATCAGCAAGGAAACAAGAAAACTTATATCCTGCCTCATTTAATTCATCTATAGTCTTTTGCATCTCTGACGCATACCATGCTGTGAATTCTTCTGGTGTTCCACCATGACGGTAATAATCTGGTGCTGTTATAAGCCTTACATTAGGAAGTAATGGCTGACCGGCTCCAAGTGAAGGTGAACAGCCTGATGTTAATGCACTTGTTCCGTGGTAGGCTTCCTGTGTGATAATTATACCGGTACCACCCGTATAGGCTCCTGCCACACGAAGTGCAAGGTCATTAGCTTCTGAACCTGTACACATATACATTATCTTATTAATCTCATCAGGCATAAGTGCAAGCAGTTCTTCACTGTAATCAAGAATTTTTTCATGAAGATATCTTGTATGTGTATTAAGCGTTTTCATCTGTTCTGTAACTGCATTTACAACAGCAGGGTTACAATGTCCTACACCAGCTACATTGTTATACATATCAAGATATTTATTACCTTCATCATCCCACAGATAATCTCCTTCTCCACGGACAATGTTAAGTGGCTTTCTAAAAAAAGTCTGTAAGCACCTCCAAGGTATTTTTCTCTCTTACTAATCATTTCCCTTGTTTTAGGACTTAACATAGATGCATATTCTTCCTTAAAACTGTTAGAGTCCATAATACTTGATTCTGTTGCCATAATTTCCTCCATTCTGCAAAAAGAAAAAAGCACAGAACCTCTGATTTCTCAGAAATTCTGTGCTCCTTTGCACTGTCATACAGATTCATTCTGTCTGACATATATAATAGCAACATCTGATTATTTGTCAATTTATAATCAAATGCTTATTAATCATATTTCTTATTTATCTTAAGTTTTACAGATAATGCTATTAAAGCCACGACAATAATACCTGCAAGAACCCATACCCACACAGGAACATTCTTAATGTTATAACATCTTACATTAATCCACATCTGATTAATTCTTGTTGTCTCTTCAGCATCAAAATACTGCATAATGGCACTTCTATCCATAACCTCCTGCGTAGGATACTGTGCTGATAACTGTCTGTATGTCTGTTCTTCTGGAACTTTAAGTATATATCTTTCATCATCAGAATCACCTGAAAAGAAATATCCTAAAGGATAATCTACAACATCTGTATCACTTTCATCTGCTCCATAGTTCCACTTTACATAGTCGAATACAACATCACTGTCACCACCTGATATAACTGATGTATATCCAATATAGCTCATGTTTCTTACAGCATTTTCAGGCATTGAGAGGAAGTTAATAAAGCTCTGTGCTGCCTGCTTTTTTCTCTGAATTGCCATTAATTCCAGACTTTAACATTACCCAGCCGTCAAAATAAAGGTTAGTACATTCTTCAGATACTGCAAAATTAAGCTGAAAATCATCCTCGTCAGCCTGGTCCATAGTATATACAGCATCTCCAGACCACTGATAACCTGCGACTACCTTTCCTGTTATCATATCAGTCTTGGCACTGTCAGTCTCGAATGAGTAGGCATTATTCTTAACTGACTGAAGAGACTCCTGAATCCTGTCCACATTTGCCTCAGAAGTATCATTCATCTCCTCGGCAAGTTTTTCACGATAATCAGGACTGTTTATAAATGACGCTGACTTTAACTTGTCTGACTTAATTGCACCAACAGCTGCAAACATGGAATCTCTTACATTATCCTTAATCGTTATCTGACGTCTGAATTTGCTGTTATCAATTATCGTCCATGTAGATGCTTCTTTTTCTGTCACCTTATCAGGATTGTACACGATTCCTGTTATACCCCACATATATCCTGCAGCATAGCGGCTCCATGACTCACCATTAATCTTATTCTCGTCAAATGTTTTCTTGATAAATGGAGATACACCCTTAGCATAGTAATTATTAGCAATCGATGTATCATAGAAATCATCTGAAAATGGCTCAAGCCAGTCCTCTGCCATAAGCTTCATTATCATATATTCTGAAGGACAGATTACATCGTAATCATCACCCAGAGTAAGCATGTTGTACAGTTCCTCGTTAGTGCCAAGACAACTGTACTGTACCTTAACTTTCTTGCCATAATTCTCATAATACCAGTTCTCAAAATCAGTAATTATCGAATTCTCACCCTTTATGCTTCCGCTCTCAAGGTCAATTATATCATCATCACTCCAGTCTCCGGTATCAATATATTCTTCCCAGTTGCACACACGGAGTATGATTGTATCGTCTGCTGCCACCGCTGTAAGACGGTTTGTATTAAACACTCCTGTTACTGCTGCTGTACCGCTTACTATCATTAAAGCTGAAAGTATTAACACATTTATCTTTCCAATAATCTTATTCATCAGCTCCAGCCTCCTCTCGTACAGCTTTTCTTGCTGGTGCAAGATTAATTGCTATCTCAACTACAATAACAATAAGGAATATTATTGTAGATAAAGCCCACAAAGCAGTCTTGATATCAGTCTGTGAACCCTTGGTTGCATTAACAACATAAGTACTTATTGTGTCAAATGTTGCAGGCTTAGTGTATGTTGCAACGAAATAATCATCCAGTGATAATGTAACTGCCATAACAAATCCTGATGCTATACCGGAAACAATCTGAGGTATTATTATCTTAAAAAAGTGCATACACAGGTGTTGCACCAAGGTCAAGTGCTGCTTCATACAGACTTGGATCCATCTGTTTTAATTTAGGAACAACAGCCAGATATACGAACGGTGCACTCAGTATAACATGTCCCACAACAAGAGGAATATACGTATCCTTACTGACACCTAATACAACTACAAGAAGAATACAGATAGAAAAACCTGTAACTACATCTGCATTGACAACAGGAACCTGATTAAGAACTGACATTGCTCCTTTTACTTTTCCCTTTGAATAAAATGCACCTATAGCACCTGTTGTTCCAAGTATTGTTGCAAGTACAGCACTTCCAACAGCAAGCAGCACAGAACCGATTATCATATTAATAAGCTCCGGAGTCGTAAAAGTGTTACATAATTATGCATTGAAAATGCATGTATTGCTCCTATATTAGCGGCATCCGTAAAACTGTATACTGCAAGCACAAGAATTGGAATATACATGAACAAAAGGACAATGCATATAATCATATATTTCAGAAATTTCTTCATTATACAAGTCCTCCTCTTCCAGCATTTTCTGAATCTTTATCACCCGAAACCAGAGTGACAATACATATAATAACAAGAAGTATCAGTGCTATCATTGAGCCATTGTGCCAGTCATATGCACTGAAATAACTTCCAATCAGACTACCCATAATATATGTTCTGTTATAAAGCATATCAAGAACTACATAGTTAGTCATTGCCGGAAGGAATACCATTGACACACCACTGACAATTCCCGGAACAGACAATGGCAGTATAACCTTGATAAATGTCTGGAAATTATCCGCACCAAGATCCGATGCTGCTTCAATAACACTCTTATCAAGCTTTGAAAGCGTTGTATATAACGGAAGTATCATGAATGGAAGAAAATCGTATGCCATTCCTATTATCGTATTGATAAACGGATAATATGCAAGATTTCCCTCAATCATTGATAATATCTCTTTAAGTGCAGTAATTCTTAATGTGAAATTAATCCACATAGGCATAACAAAAAGCAGAAGTATTACTGCTTTTCTCTTTAACTTACTCTGTGAAAGTATATACGCTACAGGATAAGCAATTATAAGACAGACTGCAGTTGCAACAAATGCAAGTACAAGACTGTAACACAGAGTTCCAAGTGTATTAGGGTCTGTAAAAAAAATTCTGCAGATTAACCATGCTGAATTGTCCCTGTCCGTTAGTAAATGCATAATATACAAGGACAAGCAGTGGTGCTGCAACAAATAATATAAGAAACAGCCCATAAGGGATTCCAAGATATTTGCGTGAAAAAGACATATTTCTATCCCCCTACTTTCAACTGGAATTTCATCTTCTCTTCAGGCATGATAAGACCAACCTGATCATCCATATTCCAGAGATATTCATCATCTACAATAAGGTCATGTCCATACTCAGTTCTTATTACATAACTGTAATGGTCACCCTTATAGATAAGATTAATAATCTTACCTGATACAAGACCTGCTGTTACATCATCGCTCATTTCAATATCATCAGGCTGGATTGAAACAACAACCCTGAACTTTGAAACATCTACATTTTCACCGTTCTCATCAACAAGCACTCCATCTGACATCTTAGTCTTAGGAATAACCTGTGTTAAATCACAGCTTATTATCTTGCCATTAAAGTCGAGCGTATAATCTCCATTAATTGTTGTAACAAAACTTGTGGTATGGTCCTCTGCAAGCATTACATGAATTCCATCAGGCTCAAGCTGCATTCCTACTGTATCACCGACATGATAACACCTGGTAGTTCTTATTATCATCTCATACTTTCCGGATTCAACAGCAACCTCGTAATGCATTCCCTTGAATATAACTGAAGTAACTTCACCAACAACAGTTCCATCCTCCGGCTTTGTAATAATTACATCTTCCGGTCTTATAACAACGTCAACTAAAGTTCCCTCTGGAACATCATCCATTCCGACAAACTCTCCGCCACAGAATCTTACTTTCATGTGTCCTGTCATAATACCTTTGAAAATATTGCTCTCTCCAATAAAGTCAGCAACAAAAGCATTCTTAGGCTCATTATATATATCCTCCGGCGTTCCTATCTGCTGGATTTTACCTTCTGATAAAACAACTATTTTATCTGACATAGTAAGTGCTTCTTCCTGGTCGTGTGTAACATAAATAAATGTAATGCGAAGCCTGTCATGCATATTCTTAAGCTCAATCTGCATCTCCTTACGCATCTTTAAATCAAGTGCCCCCAGAGGTTCATCAAGCATAAGAATTTCTGGCTCATTGACAAGTGCTCTTGCAATTGCAATTCTTTGCTGCTGTCCGCCTGACAACGTAGATATCTTTCTGTCCTCAAATCCTTCAAGGTCAACCATATCAAGAACATGCTTAACCTTTTTTCTTATTTCTTCTTTAGGAAGCTTCTTTAACTTAAGTCCAAATGCAATATTTTCATATATATTCATATGTGGAAACAGCGCATAACGCTGAAACACGGTATTAATCGGTCTTTTATTAGCTGGAAGCTGTGATATATCCTCTCCGTTAAGAAGTATCTGTCCGTCTGTCGGAAGTTCGAATCCTGCTATCATTCTTAGTGTGGTTGTCTTTCCACATCCTGATGGTCCTAAAAAATGTTACAAATTCCCCCCGCTTTACTTCAAGATTAAAGTCATCAACCGCCTTAAAATTGAAATCTTTATCATACCTGTCTATGGCTTTTTATGACTTTCTGTATAATACTTATCTTCCATCTATTATCTCTTTTCTTATATTATTAACGGCAATGCTTTCGTTGTGTCTGTCAATTGCTTTTACAGAAAATATAGCTGCCACCAGTATGATTACAACCGCCAGTACAAGGACAAGCACTTTTACAGCCTCTTCTACAATTATTTTTTTTATTAATATCAGCAAGTTCTGCCAGCCTTTGCCTAAGTCCTGCCAGTCCTTTCATATATGATTTTTCCTGTCCATAATAATTGAATTGCACAATATGGACACTGGCTGAGATTTTTATTAAATTCTGCGCCACACGAAGGACATATCACATTCATTTTATTATTCATACTTATTTTTCACACTTTCTTCTATAATAAGTTGGATTTGCGTACTATCCGCCGTCCTTATAGCCTGCACCTGTCCATCACTCACATAAAAATATGTCTTTAATATTGCATCCATATTCTTATAAATCTGTTCTACCTTCTCATCAGACGTATCTCCAACCGCAAGCTTTCCATATATATAATGAAGGTTATCCAAATCATAAAATTCATCCAGCAGACCACAAATATCTGTCAGTGCCTTATTCTTATAAAATATATTATCCGCGGCAAGATATTCACTTATATAATTATTCACAAATATGTATATCTGTGCAGCCTCTATCTGTGGGTGATAATCAAGATACGGACCATCTGACCAGCCTGATATATTAATGCTGTCACTATAATTAAAGAAATCATAGTAATCTTCATTCTCCCAATATCTGTCTAACGTGGCTGTCACCGTATCATATTCACTAACAGCATTTTTCTGCTTAATAAAATACCAGTCGTGTGTAAGCATATACACCACCAGACCAATAAACATTGCAAGAAGCACCGCTATAGCCACTCCACGCACAAGC